>Ga0326728_10003973_pt1 | contig 44618 bp, 34 predicted proteins | sample MB3enrmetagenome_FD_207602 | JGI IMG/M metagenome (GOLD analysis project Ga0326728, IMG submission 207602) | Lab enriched peat soil microbial communities from McLean, Ithaca, NY, United States - MB31MN | ecosystem: Environmental > Terrestrial > Soil > Wetlands > Peat | place: USA: New York...
TGCTTGATTCTGACGTGGCTGAGGTGTTCCGCGACTCCGAGTCCGTAAACCAAGCCCTGCGCGTATTGATCAAGGCAGCCCGCCAACTCGAAGTGGCCACCCCACCGAAGGCTGAACGAACCTGACCACCGCATGCAGCCGAGGTGCGTTGCGCACTGGCCTTTGTTTGTCTTAGGGGGCTGCCGTACGCGCCGCCTTCGGTTTCCTGGCTCCTGTCCGCCGTCTCATTCCGAGGGGCGCGAGGAATCCCGCTCTGGTGTTTGCTTGGACCCACTACTTACTTGTGTGAGTTGGTAATCGAAAGGCGCGTCATTCCCGCAGCAACGGTTCCGTCATTCCCGCGCAGGCGGGAATCCATGGAAATGCGCGCAGCGCCTTGGAGTGCGGTAGCAGCAGCTACCGCCTTTTGATGTTCCCGGCCCGGCGAATGCGAATACCTTCGCGATTCCAGTTATATACTTTGCGTAACAGAGTCGGCTGGTGACAGTCGACAGTTAACAGTCAAAGCGTTTTCGTTCCTAGCGCTCCACTTTGAGCTCAGGAGTGTGAGTTGTTTTTTCAGGATTGTTACTGTGAACTGTTAGCCGTGGACGGCGGTCGGTAGTGTCTCAGTTTGAAGTTGTAGCGGCGAGTTTACCTCGCCATGTGGCGGCGTAAAGCCGCCTCTACGTCAAACTGAGACACTACCCGCCGGTCGAGCGGATTGAGTCCGGCATCCTGCTGGTTCGGGGTCAGAAGGTAATGTTGGATTCCGATCTCGCCGAGATATATGAGGTAAGCACCAAGCGCCTGAACGAGCAAGTGCGGCGCAACCAGAACCGCTTCCCCGCCGATTTCATGTTTAGGCTGAGGGCAAAGGAGAAAGCAGAGGTGCTCGCAAATTGCGACCACCTCCAAACACTCAAGTTTTCCCCTGCTCCGCCCAATGCCTTTACCGAACACGGAGCCGTCATGGTCGCCAGCGTTCTTAAAACTCCGCGAGCGATTGAGGTCAGTGTTTACGTCGTGCGCGCCTTCATGAAGCTGCGAGCGGGTAGCCACGGTCAGTGCTTTTCTGACCGTGGGCTGTTTCCTTTGAAGTGTAGGTCCGAGGTGCTATGCTGACGCCATGTCGAACCTTCACCGGTTGCGGCTGACGGACCGCATTTTCTTTCTCAACGTCAATCTTCGGTCTAGGATCAGCCGATTCCGCGATAGCGAATATCCCCTGATCCTCAACGTCATGCATGCTTCGCGAGAACGGTTGGGGTTTCTGCTATGGGGGTATGTTTTGATGCCTGATCACTGGCACGCTCTGATCTGGGCGCAGTATCCGCTGCCGATCTCGCAAGTCCTCCATGATGTGAAGAAGATCACGACTTTGAGGTTTCATGCCCTCCGCGGCAGCCAGGGAGCGTTTTGGCAGCACCAGTTTTGGGACCGGTTTGTAAGGCACGAGCGGGAGTTTAAACAGCGTCTGGAATACATGCACGTGAACCCGGCGCGTCGAGGGTTGGTCAAGAGGCCGGAGGATTGGCGATGGTCGAGCTATAATAATTTTGCTTTGGACAAGGCCACGGTGGCGGCGTGCCCTATTCAGATTGACTATGTATCCTTGCCAGCCGGATATCGGGCATGAGAAAAGCCCACGGTCAGAAAAGCACTGACCGTGGCTACCCGCTTATCGTAATATTCGAGGGCTTTTTCGAGTTGGGAATTTGTCTCGTGCCACAGTTGGACCGCCGTCGTGTCCTGCTTGACTGAAGGCCCCGCCGCGAGTTCGACCGCAGACTTTCCTGCCTGGTCAGCCGACAATGGAACCTTCCAATTCTCCAGCCGAGAGACCGCGCGTGTGGGCAGAGCATAGTCGGGCAACCAGGGCGGGTCAATGGTATTAAAGTACGTATCAAGTAAGGACAAGCTGACAAGTAGTCGGTGGAATGCGCGATTACTCAACGCAGGCAGCGTGCGGCCAAGGATGGCCGCGCTCCCAGGAGCATGCGCTTGAAACTGACGCATGACCGAGTCTGATGTCAAGCAGGTCCATCCGGTCATGAAGACGACACCGGGCGAATTGGATCCCTGAAGCCGACGAACCCTTCAGATTAGGTTATCGGCCGCCTTCGCCGCCGGCTGCAAAAAACCGGTCCAGCTCGTCTTCCAGCAACTTGAGTGTCTGTTCGCACTCGAGCACAAGGGATTTCATTCTGTCCCAACGCAGATCGAAAATGTAACTGTGGCGAAAGAAATGGCGGAAATCGAGATAAGCATCCAGGCGTTCAACGAGGGCAACGGAAATCACCGCGCGTCGGGCGCTCCCCCTTTTGCCCATCGAATCCAAGAGATCGCGGTGCCACGCCTGGCCGCGGGGCGGCTCCCCCTCAAATTTCTCCGCAATCCGCTTGAAAATGTTTTCAACTCCGTTGTAAAACGAGTGAAGCATTGCGGCGAGGGTGTAAAGTTCGAAATCGCTTGGCGGGTTCGACACGCACCGCTCGAGAAGCGGACGGCAATGGTCCAACAGCCGTCGAAGCTGCTCCCGCTCCACGGCGGCTTTCTCCCTCAGGTCATCCCACACGCAAGAGTTCCCCTTTGCTTTTCAGGTACCGGGTGAAAGGATTGTCCTCGTCCAAATCAATCAGGTCGACCGGACGCCCGACGGCGCGGCTAGCCTTCCCCATGGCGCGGAAAAAGACTTCGGGAGGCAGCCCTGCGACGGCTATGTCCACATCAGAGTCGGGCCGCAGCTTCCCTTTGCTCGCCGAGCCGAAAACGTAAACCTCTCGTGCTCCCGCGGCTATCAGCGCCGCCGCCGCTTTCTCTATTAACGGTGCCAAGTCTGTGTCCATTTCGCGTCTCCCTAAGGGATGATTACATGGGCGAGCCTCGCTTGTCGATGGTGTGGTCATTGAGTATCTTAGGGCGATCGCTCCAAGACGCTTCTTGATTTCCCCGACTGAGCGACACGGTTTCCTCGGGGAGTCCTGACCACCAGGCCGACTTTCTCCAAACGGGCGAGCTCCCGCTGAACGGCGTAAAGCCCTGTCCCGGCCCCGTCAGCCAATTCCCTCTGGTAGAAGGCGGCCTCAGGTCGGGTTAAAAGAGTGGTGAGAAGCCGAGCCAGCGTGCTGGACGCGAATAGTCCTTCCCAGCCCCAATCACCAATGGTTTTGGTCATTCGACCAATAGCTTTGGTGGTTTTCGCCACTGCTCCTTTGGCCCGAGGCCGAGATTTGGTGTGCCGCTTCACGACGAATCTTTCTCCACCATCATCGAGTGGGTAGCCGCGCAGTCGTTGGTTTGCTGACTGTGGGCTTGTGGTCATGGAGAACGGCCCACCGTCAGGACTGGTCGGCGCGGCGACTCCGTGAATCTACCCGCCCTTGGGCCCGCTTCGGAAAAACCGGTCCAGTTCGTCTTCCACCAGCTTCAGAGTGTCTTCGCAGCCCAGGACCAGGGTTTTCATCCTGTCCCAACGCAGGTCGAAAGTGTAAGCGTGGCGGAATACGTGGCGGAATTCCATGTATTCCTTTAATCGACCCCGCAGTTGGGGAGAGAGGACAGCATTTCTATTTCCTGTGGCATCGGCCATGCTGTCCAGCAATTCCTTGTGCCATGATTCGTCGCCGGGCATGGGGTCGCCGAGTTCCAGGGTAACGCGCTTGAAAATGTTCTCCATCCCGTTGTAGAAGGAGTGGAGCATCGCCGACAGGGCGGAAAGCTCAATGTCATCGGGCGCGCTCGCCGCACACTTCTCCAGCAGCGGGCGGTAAACGCTGAACAAGCGGTGAAGCCGCCTTCGCTCCAGCGCCACTTGCTCTTGCAAACTATCCCACACGCAAAAGTTCCCCTTTCCTCTTCAAGTAGCGCGTGAAGTCATTATCGTCGTCCAGATCAACCAGGTCTAGCGAGCGCCCTAGAGCATCATGAGCGGCGGCCATGGCGCGGAAAAAGACTTCGGGGGGCAGCCCTGCGACGGCTATGTCCACATCCGAGTCGGGCCGCAGCTTCCCTTTGCTCGCCGAGCCGAAAACGTAAACCTCTTTTGCTCCGGCGGCTAACAGCGCCGCCGCCGCTTTCTCAATTAACGGCGCCAAGTCTGTGTCCATTTCGCGTCTCCCTAAGGGATGATTACATGGGTGAGCCTCGTTTGTCGATGGTGTGGTCTTTGAGTATCTTACGGCGATCGCTCCAAGACCGTTCTTGATTTCCCCGCCTGATCGCGCGAGACTATAAGCAATGCGGTGCTCCGCAGGTGGACAGCCCGTGAGGGCTCGCGTGAAATTGGCCCCGAAAAGGGGCCTTTTCATTATTCTCGATCTCGCCGGTGGAGGGGTTCAGCCGCGCTACCACATCGTCGCGCAATTCTTCAGATTCTTGGTCCGCGTAAGGCGAACATTTATCGATATGTAAGATGTCGGCCTCCCGGTCGTAGTTAAAGGCCAATTTCGCTTCCATTCCACGGCTCCTTCGGCAAGCTTCCTTTTCAGCCTGCATCCTGAATCCTGCATCCTGGCTTTTACCGAGCGGTGGGCAGCAATTGGAGCGGCTTGCCCTCTGCCCAAGGTTTATAAGTGGCGGCGAAGCGAATGCGTTCGTCGGTCGAGGGGTGGGTATAGAGCCAAAAGCGGATGAAGGGGCTGGGGTCAGGATCTTCCAGATCTTCTTCAGCCATGATCTGAAAGGACTGAACATCAGCGGTGTTGGGGTCCGGCACAACGCCGTAAGCTACCTCGAGGCCGAATTGGTCAGCTTGGTGCTCGAAATAACGTGAAATCCCGTCCAGGGCCGGAGTGGCAAAAAACACCAGCACCGTCAATACCAGAAGCACGATGGGGAGTGACGCGAGATCGGCGACCCCAGTCGAGAAGTCGAGAGTCGAGGGTCGAGGAGTTAAGAGCTTCGCGGCGCCCGACTCCTCGACTCCTCGACTTGAAGGCAGAGCGAGATTCCTCGCGGAGTTTACCCTGAACGGCCAGAGCGAGATTCCTCGCTTCGCTCGGAATGACGGTGAAGGGCTCGGAATGACAGTGAAGGACCCGGAACGACAGCTTGCAGCAACGATCCTTTGGATGAGGACAAACCCCGCGTAGAACAGAACCAGAAAAACCATCTCATCCAGGGCGAATTCCTTGGGGATATGGTGGAGCACGTAATGGCCGGCTTCGTGCCCGACCACCAGAAGCGTTTGGTCAGAGTTTAGCTTCGCGAGCGTGGTGTCCCAAACCACCAGGCGTTTGCTCGAGCCCCAGCCGGAGACGTAGGCGTTCACAACCTTCGTTTTGGCGCTCGCGTCCATTTCGTAGATGCGCGAGCGAGGAATCGAGAGCCCGGCGTGTCCCAGCATTTTCTCGATTTGGCCGGTCAAGAGGGGCTGGGTTTTCTCGAGGGGTGTGAATCGGTAGAAGAGCGGCTCCACAACGTAGGGCTCAACCAGAATGAAGGCCAGGGTGATGGGAATGGAAGCGAGCCAGAAGTAAAGCCACCAACGGCGCGGGCTGCGCCGCACCAACCAATAAAACACCCAGGCGAGGATGATCCCCACCACAGCGGTAAGGCCAAGGTCCTTCGCCCAGTCGGCGATCCAGGACCCGAAACCTTGGGTCGAGAGGCCGTAATGGTGCTCGAGCAGGAAGCCCCAGTAGTAGTCCAGTGGGAACTCGAGGACTCGCACCGCGGTCAAAAACAAGCAGACGAAGAAAGCGCATTGCGCGAAGCGCCGTGCGGAGACGCGCTTGGCCCACTCCCGCAAGACTACGGCGAACCCGCTGCGCCAAAAAAAAGCGTAAATAGCAAGAGAAAGGGCGATGGCTGCGAAATACAAGCGATACTGAGCGCGCGAGTAAGCGATGGCTTTGGCCCGCTTTTCCGGCGTCAAGACGTAATGAGCCTCGGCCTGAGGCGCCCCGGTGGGTTTTTGCTCGGCTGTGACCTTTGATTCCATTGCTGCCGGAGCCTGGGGTGAGGTAGAAGGGATGGATTGTGGCGAAGCGGCTGCGTAGTGCGGCAATCCGAAAAGGCCCAGAGCAACGATCAGGACGGCGTGTTTCATCATGGCGCGAACGCGGCGATGTCGCGGCGATTTCACATTACAATCTGTCTGTCACGACGTAGCCGCGCTTTTACTTCGCCGCAGAAAAATCCGACCAGGAGAAGTAGCGGCCATGGCGACGTGAGGCGGCCGCAACGCCCCAGCATAGTGCAGGAGAAAATTCTTGACAATGGCGACGCTACTATTTACGATTAATTCCTGTATTTTCAGGAGGTTCGATTTGATAAAGCTGGATATCATCAACGAAGTTGTCAATCGCACCGGCATCACCAAAACCAAAGCGGAAATCGCTGTCGAGACCGTCTTCGAGTCCATGAAGAAGGCCCTCGCCGCAAGCGACCGCATTGAACTTCGTGGCTTTGGTGTCTTTAACGTGAGACCCCGCAAGACGGGAATCGGCCGTAATCCCAGGACGGGCGCCGAAGTGAGCATTCCGCCAGGGAAGGCCGTGCGCTTCAAACCCGGCAAAGAACTGCAAACGCTTCCCTAGACTATTTACAGACTCCAACGAGCAGGCGAAAATAGGTGTTGCGCAACCTGTGCTATGGGTGATGAATTCTATATCCGGCCTGGCCCTGGGGAGACTTCTCGGGAGCCGAGTGTGGTGTGGGGCGAGCCGCCTGCGTTGCGCTGGTACACGCGACTGCGGCGGCGATGGCTTAACTCGCTCGCCTTTCATGCCCTCTTATTTCTCCTCACGTGTGTGAGCACCCTGATTGTGGGCACCCACATCGCCCAGAACTATGAGCATAACTTTCCGGCATTCGACTGGGACATTTCGAGGGCCTTCTTCGCGGCCATCTACCATAACCCCTCGATGCTGATGCTTGGAATACCCTTTTCGTTTACGCTGCTCAGCATCCTGCTGGCGCACGAATTGGGACACTATTTTACCTGCCGGTACTACGGTATCGACGCCAGCTATCCGTACTTTATCCCTGCTCCGACGTTGATCGGAACCATGGGCGCATTTATTCGCATCAAGACTCCCATCACCACCCGGCGCGCGCTTTTCGATGTGGGGATCTCGGGCCCGCTGGCGGGCTTTCTGGTGGCGATTCCGGCGCTGATCGCGGCCACCCTGAACTGTCAAGCAGTTATGCCGGAGAGCCTTCCGGACACCATCACGCTGGGGAACCCGCTTGCCATCACGCTTCTGGCGAAAGTCCTGCGCCCCGGATTACACCCCGCCAGCATCTCTTTGCAGCCCGTAGGCTGCGCAGCCTGGGTGGGATTGTTTGCTACCGCTCTCAATTTGCTTCCCATGGGTCAACTCGACGGTGGCCACATCCTCTACGCGGTTCTGGGCGAGCGGCACAAGACGGTTTCCCGGGGTTTATTCCTGGCGCTGGTTCCCTTGGGCGTCTTTTGCTGGGCGGGCTGGATGGTCTGGGCTGTCGTCCTGCTGGTGGTTGGCCTCCGTCACCCGCTAGTCATGGCTCCTTCGCAGCCGCTCGATAAAGGGAGAAAGATCCTTGCCTTCGTTGCGACTCTGATTTTCCTCCTCACTTTCGTCCCCACCCCCTTTGCGGTGCGCTAGAAATCCGAGCCCTGCTTACGATCAAGTCTCAATCTGGTGTTCACCTGGCGCCGAGTGGGCCGAACCGAGGCTTCTGGCCGTGCAACGGACCCCCGTCCCGGAAAAGAAATTCAAAATTCGAATGGTGAATGGAAAACCATTTGAATTTTGCCGTTTGAATTGCTCTTCTATCTCTTCGGCAACTGGAACCGACAAGGTTTTCGAGACCCCTCACCCGTCCCGCCCCGGCTGATGACAACGCCGGCTGCGGGCCACCCTCTCCCCAAGGGAGAGGGAAAGATCTCTTGGGGGAGCCCCTCACCCGTCCCGCCCCGGCTGATGACAACGCCGGCTGCGGGCCACCCTCTCCCCAAGGGAGAGGGAAAGGTCTCTTGGGGGAGCCCCTCACCCGCCCACAGGGTATCCGTCCGGTGAACCCATCTTCCCCGATTGAAAGTCAGGCTTGATACTTCCCCACAGGGGCCACCTTCTTCCCTTGGGAGAAGGCAAAGAGGCGGAGCCGAGATTGGAATTTCGAGTTTCGAATTTCGAGTTTCGATTTAGTTACATGATGCTGGCCGGGTCCACATCAATCATGACCTCGCGGGGTTGGACCCCCGAGCTTGCGCAGTGGTGGACCAGTTGTTTCAGCAGCGCATGAAGAGTGGCGCGCGAATTCGATTTCAGCAGGAACTGGATCCGATAGCGCCGCTCGACCTTAGCTAACGGAGCCGGACCGGGACCGAGAACCTTGACGGTTGGGAACTGCCCTTCGACCCTGCTAAAAAATTCTCCTATCTCTTTCGCCACCTGCGCGGCCCTTTCCAGCTTCTCGTGCTGGGCTACGAGGTTGGCGAGAGCGGTGATGGGCGGATAATGCATCAGGCGGCGGAAGCCCATCTCCTTGCTGAAAAACCCCTCGTAGTTTTGTTCTGCGGCAAAGCGAATGGCGTAGTGATCGGGAAAGAAGGTCTGCACCAGAACGCGCCCTGGGGCGTCGCCTCTTCCGGCGCGACCCGCCACCTGGGTTACAAGCTGGAAACTGCGCTCGGCGGCCCGGAAGTCCGGTAGGCCCAGGCCAATGTCCGCGGACACCACGCCCACGAGCGTAACTCCGGGAAAATCGTGCCCTTTCGCGATTAGCTGCGTACCCACGAGGATATCAATCTTCCCCTGCCGGAAATCCGCGAGCACGCGTAAGAACTCGCCGCGGCGGCGGGCTACGTCGCGGTCCAGGCGGGCGACCCGCGCGCCGGAAAAGAGTTCCGCGAGTTTCTGCTCGAGCTTCTCGGTTCCCTCGCCGACGTAGTGGAGGTATTCGCTTCCGCATGCCGGACAAACCGACGGCACCGCAGTCGAGTATCCGCAGTAGTGACAGATCAGGCGGTGCTCCCGGCGATGATAGGTAAGCGAGACGGAGCAATTCACGCAGCGTTGCGTCTGGCCGCAGCTCCGGCATAAGAGGAACCACGAGTAACCTCGACGATTGAGGAGGAGCATGGTTTGCGCCGAGTCTCGAATCTGGGCCTCGATCTCCTCCCTCAGCTTGCGAGAGAAGGGCACTTGCGTGTGCGTCTCGCGAAACTCCTGCCGCATGTCCACCACCTCGACCGCTGCCAGCTTCCTTCCCGCAATGCGTTCTTCCAGCTTCAGCAGGTGATATTTGCCTGCTCGCGCATTCCAGTAAGATTCCAGCGACGGCGTAGCGGAGCCCAGAAGGGCCACGGCGCCCGAGAACTGCGCCCGCACCACGGCCACATCCCTGCCGTGATATCTCGGCGTCCCATCCTGCTTGTAGCTTGAATCGTGCTCCTCATCCACGATCACCACACCCAGGTTGGCGAGAGGAGCAAAGACGGCGGAGCGCGTTCCCAGCACCACCTTGGCCTGGCCGCGGCGCACGCGCCACCAGGCATCGTCCCGCTCCCTTTCCGTCAGGCCGCTGTGCAGCAACGCGACTTGTTCGCTGAATCTCGAGAAAAACAAGTATTGCATGGCGGGAGTAAGCGCAATCTCCGGCACCATCATCAGGGCCGACCGGCCCCGCTCCAGGCAGCGGGCGATCAGGTGAAGGTAGACTTCCGTTTTTCCACTACCGGTAACGCCGTGCAGCAGCACGGCGCTGAATCCCCCGCCATCAAGCCGAGGGGAAAGTTCATTGAGGACGGCGGACTGCGCGGCTGTGAGCGTTGGGGGGGCTTCCATCTCGCCCTGCGCTGGCTGGCGTAGAGCGGGCGCCTCGCCGGCTGTCGCGGGCGCGTCTCGCTCCCGCAGTGTGAGAGTCTTGCCTTCGTATGCTCGGAGCTCTGATCGCCCTCCGGGCGCCCCCTCGCGCGTCTCAGCTTCGCTGAGTTCAATCAATCCCGCACGGCTGAGCGCGCGCAAGTTGGCCAACTGAGCGCGGGCTGCTTCGAGAAGGGGGCGGTGATCTTCCGCAGGCCCCTGCCGTTCGAGCGCCTCAATAATTCTTCGCGCGACTGGGGAAAGCCGGGGCGGGCGCTCCGGCACAGGTCCTGCCAGGCGGACGGAAAAAACCTTCCGACGAGTGCGCTCCCTCTGCACTTCTTCAACCGTCACCCATTTCTGCTCGAGCGCACGCGGAAACGCAGCGGGGAATTTCCTACTAAGGGTTTCGAAGGAAGCACCGGGACGCCCGTCGAGGTATGCGAGCAGAGCAACTTCCTGGCTCCCCTTGCTCTCCTCGAGGAGGCTGGCCGCGAGTTCCTGCATCGTGCGGCGCCCCTCCTCCGTCAGATGGACCTGCCGAGCCTGCCGAGTCTCGCGTCTGAGCGGCAACATGGCGCGAAAGACTTCGCCGGGTGGGGCAAGGTAGTAATCTGAAATCCACCGCCCGAGCCTTACGAGTTCCGCAGAGAGGACGGGTTCAGGGTCGAGGGCGCGCAGCGCCTCGCGCACCTCAATCCCGGGCGCCAGCTTGCCCGTTGGACCCAGCACAATGCCGGTCGTCTTGCGGCTCGCCAGAGGGACCAGTACCCGCAGGCCCGGAGAAACTGGAAGAGAAGCCGGAAAACGGTAAGTCAGGGGATGAGGAATGGCCGCCATCACGGCGACTTCAAAGAGAGAACCTTGCGCCTTTTTTCGTCCTCGATCCACGTCCGCATTCTATGCCAGGGGAGCCGCCCTGGCCAAGTGAACCTTTACCGTAGCTTTACATTTTTTCTCTCGATGACGTAAACCCGCGCTCCTCAAAGCAAGTCTAGTGCTATGGGGGAGTGGTGGTTGATCCGGCAGGTGCGCCTACTGGAGCAACGAAGGAGAGTTAATGAAGACCGTGTCCGAAGTACTTGGATGGAGACGCACGCTGGTCGCCGGGTGGCTAACAGCCTTATCTTTTGTTGCGATTGCCGCACTGGCGCAGACACCCGCACCGCGTGTCACGACGGAGATTGACGGCTCCGCAGGTGTGGCAATCCAGGGTACCCGTTCGCCAATGGCAAGGGAGGAAAACGATGCCGGACGAGTGCCGTCGGGAACCAAACTCCAGGGCATCAGCGTTGTTTTCAGCCGCTCCGCGGCCCAGGAAGCGGATTTACGTGCTCTGATCGCCGCGCAACAGAATCGGGCTTCGCCGCTCTACCACAAGTGGCTTACCCCGGACGAGTTCGCCGCGCGTTTTGGCGTGGCCGACTCCGATATCGCCAAGGTGGAGTCGTGGCTGGAGCTGCAGGGCTTTTCCGTGGATGGCGTTTCGCGCAGCAAGAATCGCATCACCTTCTCAGGCACAGTCGAACAGGTCGAAGCGGCCTTCAGCATCGAGCTGCACAACTACAAGGTGAATGGGGAGACTCATTTCGCTCCCTCGGGGGATATCAGTGTCCCGGCGGCGCTTTCTTCCGTAGTGAAGACTATGGCCAATCTTTCCAGCTTCCGGCCCAAGTCCCACGTCAGGTTGAGGGCGCCACAATCAACCGCCAACCCGAAGTTTACATCCAGCCAAAGCGGCGACCACTTCCTGACGCCGAAAGACGTGGCCACCATCTACAACATCAATTCAGCCTACAACGCGGGCTATACCGGAGCTGACCAGTCGATTGCCATCGTCGGCCAGTCGTTGGTTGTGGTATCAGACATAGAGAAGTTTCAGAGCGCAGCCGGGCTGTCAACCAAGGACCCTACGCTGATTTTGGTGCCGGATTCGGGAGGCGCAGCCATCTCTTCTGGCGATGAAGCGGAATCGGATCTGGACTTGGAGTATTCGGGCGGAATCGCCACAGGCGCTACGATCTATTTCGTCTACGTGGGCGACAATTCGAATTACGACGTGTGGGATTCCCTCAACTACGCAGTCGACAACAAGGTTGCTCCGATCATCAGTGTCACTTATGGCGCTTGTGAGACTGCATACAGTCCGAGCGATTACTCGACCCTGAACGACATCCTGGCGCAGGCAGCCACTCAGGGCCAATCCGTGATCGCGGCCGCTGGCGACAATGGCTCGGCCGAGTGTTATGGGGAAACCGGTCTGAGCACAGCGCAGCAGGAGGCACTAGCCGTAGACTTTCCCGCCAGCAGTCAGTATGTGACCGGCATGGGTGGAACCGAATTCCCCTCGGCCGACGTCTCCTCTTCGAACACCACGTATTGGGAGTCCGCCAGCGGCAGCGACGTCATCAGCTCGGCTCTCTCCTATATTCCTGAGCAGGTCTGGAATGACGATTCCTCGACCGGTGGCCTCTCTTCCGGCGGCGGAGGTGTTAGCACCTTGACTGCCAGGCCTAGTTGGCAAACCGGCGTGACCGGCATCCCCGCCGGCAGCTACCGCCTGGTGCCGGATATTTCGTTGGACTCCTCGCCGGACAACGCTGGCTATCTTTACTGCTCCAGCGATCCCTCAACAGGCATTACCGGCAGTTGCTCGAATGGCTTTCGCGATAGCAACGACGAGTATCTGACCGTCGCTGGCGGCACGAGTTTCGCCTCGCCAATCTTTGCGGGAATGCTGGCCATCATCAATCAAAAGCTGAATTCAAGCGGGCAGGGCGTCATCAATCCCACGCTCTACACCATGGCCGCAGACTCGACCACCTATGCCTCGGCCTTTCACGACATCACCAGCGGCGGCAACGAATGCACTGCCGGGTTAAGCTACTGCTCATCGGCCAGCGCGTCGGAGTATTCGGCCACGACCGGGTATGACGAGGCCTCAGGGCTGGGCTCGGTGGATTTCTATAACCTGCTGGAGGCTTGGGGAACGTCTTCCTCGTCAACGGTGCCCTCGAAGACGGCACTTTCGGCGGCAACTACCTCGCCGGTCTCGGGCGCAGACGACACTATTACGATTACGGTGGCTTCCGATTCCAGCTCGAGCACGACCACACCGACCGGCACGTTGGCCATTGCGGTGGACGGGACTACCGAGACTTCGTCTCTGGCCCTGTCGAGCGGCTCAGCTACTTACGTTTTCTCTTCCACCAGCACGGGCTCGCATGTCATCGCCGCCACTTACTCCGGCGACTCGACTTACGCGTCTTCAAGCGGCACCCTGACCCTGACGGTGACGGGCAAGAAGACCTTCACGCTGGGTGCCACCAACCTGACGGTTTCTGCGGGGAGCTCGGGCACTTCGACAATCACCATCACACCAAGCAACGGTTACACCGGCACCATCGGGTGGACCATCTCCAGCAGCCCTTCTCTCTCGAACGGCTGCTTCTCGCTGCCGAGCGCCACCGTCTCAAGCACCAGCACGGTTACGGCAGTCATGACTGTCTATACAAGCTCCTCGGCGTGCTCGAGCGCCTCAGTGCCCGGGACGGGACGCAGTCCCAAGTTCTTCGGCGCAGCCCCGAGCGCCTACCGGAACGCACTGCAACCGCTCCCAGCCTTGTACGCAGCAGGGGCCTGTGTGGCCCTGGCAGGACTGCTCCTGCTCGGGCTGCTCGGATGCCCTCCCCGCAAGCTGTGCACGCTTGCCGGAGTCTTCCTTCTGGCGGCGGTTTGCTTTGCGGCATTGGGTTGCGGTGGCTCGGGTTCGGTATCGTCATCGTCATCTTCAACCACGTCAAACGCTGCGAAGGGAACCTACACCGTAACCATCGTCGGCACCGACACCTCCTCATCGGCCATCACGGCATCGACCACGACGACACTGACCGTTGATTGACACTCTTGGTCTTGGGCAATGATGCAGGCGTTGACACAGGGTGCGCCTCGCAAGTCATGCCAAGCTGGCGCGCGCTCGCGCCGCCATGAGGTTGGTATAGAGATTGCCAAGACGATCCAGCATTTTGATTGCCGGCGAAAAATTCCTGCGGTTGATGTGCTCGATGTTGAGCCCGAGGGGCGGCGGGTCGGGCGGCAGGTTGTCGAAAACATCCATCAGGATGCGTTGCGCCAGGTCGAGCGACCTCTCCAGGCATGTCGCAACGGGGGCGGTCGCTCCCTCTTCCGAGCCCAGCAGAAAACGATCGAGATTCTGTGGGATGTCCGCGCCCAGCCAGCGGAGGAACTGCAAATCGCGGCGGTGGCTGACCGGGGCGAAACTCAGGAAAACGCGCGCCTGCAAGCCGTTCAATCGCTGCACGAGCCACACCACGTCATTCGAATCAAACAAGACCTGCGAGGTGAAAAAGTCGATGCCCGCCCGCACCTTGGCGTGAATCCGGTCGGATTCGTTCTTTCGGCTGGGAATCGTGATTCCGCCCAGCATAATCGGCAGTCTTTCCCTGCGCACCAAGGCCGCGGCTTCCTTGACATTCGGCCCCGGATAGCGGACCTGGGTGGACTCACCTCCCACCAGTATGACGTGTCGTAAGTTGTGTTCCAGGCACGTCTCACGGAACCAGACTTCAGGCTTCGGGTCATGGACGACCACCCGGTTGAGAACCGCCTCCGCTCCCAGTTCGCGCTGAATGCGCGAGCCAAACATCCGTGGCTCCGCGCGCGCCACAAACTTGCTGGTTCGGCCTGCCCCTCGATCTTCGTCGTGAATTTCGGGGAGGTTGATCCCATCCACAAATTGGGTAACACGTCTCAGTTCAGCGAGGGACTCATCAATAGCCTGCGGCTGATCCGCTGCCGGCGGCACCACTTCAAATAGCGTCACCGGAATAAAGGGACTCAGCATTTTCTCTTGCAGCGTCACTGGCACACACCTACGTTGGTAACCGTTCTTTATCTTTCAATTTAGCCCTAAACAAGGGAAACGCGCAACCATGCGGCGGAGTTCGCAGCGCGGGCCTGCTTCATTGTCATTCCGAGCGTAGATCTGATTCAATAGCCCTCTCCTCTGGGGAGAGGGCTATATTTTCAACTTGGGCAGCCGTGGTGTCCAGCCAAAGAGATCGGTAACGCGCAGCCTCCCTCTGAGGAGGAGAGTCATTTGAGGGGCACGCCATGGCGTGCCCCTACCAGGGTTTCGTCCCAGCGCGCTACGGCGCGAGGAGGGGTGGCAGGCGACGCGGATGGCGATAAACGTCGCGGAGATGATTTACGTTGCCGGTCGCCTTTTCCCAGCGTGCTAATTCCTCATCGTACCGGACGGAGATATTGTCGAGGAAGTACGGCATATTCTCCCCCAGCCAAAGTTTCCGGTAGTGGGTCCGCAGCAAAGTCGTCTGGTCGCGCATGTCCTGTATCAGTCCATTGACGCCGTCAATCCGCTCGAGGATATCGCCGACCGTCTCGGGCTTCGCAGCATTGGCTTGCGCCTGGGAGTAGAGGTCCATGATGTACTTTGTGTAGATGGCCTTTTGGCCAAGGAAATCGAAGCGCCGGGCGGCAAAGTCCACGTACTCCAGCAGGTCCTGGTTGCGGTGCGCCAGGTGGGAGTTGGTGATGAGATCGGCGATCACGTCTTCAGCCAGAAGCCGAATCTGGTGCGCGGCCGGCTCCATCTGGCCGTAAAACTTCTCGCCGTCCGGGCTCAAGGCATCCACCCAGGTCAGCCAGTCCTCGCCGTCAGAGTGGACCGCGCTGCGCAAGAGGTGATGGATTTCCGTAAGGTTTTTGATCTCTGTGGCGAAGTGGTGGTCCTGAGCACGATAGAAGGACCAATCCCAGCCGTCGGAGAATTGCTGATCGTCCACGGTTTTCTGCCAGGACTGGGCGGCGCCGTAGACCAAACCATACCAGGTGAAGTTCACCATTCCTTCGCCATCGTCCATCCACGTGGTGTTAAAGACACCGGTAGCGCCCTGGTCCTTTCCATCGGTCACGAATTGCCGGATGTTGGGAAGCGCCTCAGCGTAGTCGGGGAAAATGCGGCTCCAGTTGCTCACGCCCGGCGCTACCCAGGTTTCGAGCCCCACATCGCGGAAGGGCTTGATCTCGTTCACGAAGGACTGCCGCGCATCATAGTCCCAAGGGACTGCAATCATGTCGTGGGGCAAGTCCTTGAGGTGCTCGGGGTGCTGGACGCCCATATCGCCCCAGAAGAGGACTTTGCGATGATAGGGAGCCAAGCCCTCGTCGATTTTCCGAAGGTAAGCGATATAGACGTTGCCGTAATCGCTTTTCTCGACCTCCGCCTTGGTCCGGCCCTGGCCCAATTCATAGGTTTCATCGGCCCCAATATGGAAGAAGGGCCCGGGAAAGACCGAAGCAAGGTCCGCAAACATCTTCCCGATGAAATCGAAAGAGGCGGGTACGGTGGGTGAGAGCACGTGCCCGTAAGGAACTTCGGCCATATCCTGGTAGCGCTCGTTCTGAAGCGCCAAGTGCAAGTGCCCGAAGGACTCCTGCTCAGGAACGATCACCATGTGATATTGTTTGGCGTAGTTGACCAGTTCCGTGGCTTCCTCGGGAGTCACCGCGCCGCCCGGAGCCGCCACCAGAGGCAAGCTGGGGTAAGCAAATGTGTTCTCCATGTAAAGCGAGAACAGGTTGATCTTGTATTCGGCCAACAAGGCGATTTCCCGCTCGAACGAAGCCAGGGTGGGGATGGGACCGCGGCTAATGTCGATGCTCACTCCCCGCCAGCGCATGGCGGGCCAATCCACAACGCGCACAACCGGGATCTCCGCGCCGCCTCCCGGCGTCCGCTGAAGCAATTGCCGAAGCGTTTGGACGCCATAAAAGATGCCCGCGGCGCTCTTGCTGACGATGGAGACTTCGCGGGGGCTCACCACCAGGACGTAGCCTTCCTCTTCCGCCTGGGGCGGCAGGCTCATCCCCGACTGCTCCAGAATGCGCTTGCCGGCTGGGCTTTCGCTGCGCGCCAGGACAATACGCGGCGAACCGGCGCCCTTCGCTCCAGCGCTGGTGGCGACGCCGCCGAGTGAATTCAGCTCCTGAGCGAGAAGCGAAGCAGCAAAGCGATCTTCCTCCTCGTTGCTTGCCACCTCGATGCTGACATGCGCCCCTACTCGGAGCGTGCCTTGACCCGCTTCGAGCTGGTTCGGGTAAGGAATAAGCGGCAGGGTGGATGAGAAAAGCCCCGAACTGGAAACTAACAGAGCGAACAATGCACAAGCAAATTGTCGAATCACCGTTAATCCTCCAATGGCAGTCTGTCGGGCGTGCCCTTGGCTGGCGCTCCCGGCCCAAGACTTCAGGAAAGCTGTGAGTGTACACCCTATTGACTCGTTTTGGCACCTCAACGTCCGTGTTTCGCGGCGACAGCGAGGCTGTAGCTCACATACCTAGTGACGCTGCAAACTCTTCAAAACTGAGGCGCGGGAGAAGACCCGCGGAGTTGAGCCTGCTGCGCCCAACAACCCTCTGCCGGCGCCGGGCGCCAGGGGCTAAATGTCAGGTTGCAGGTGTGGCGGGTTTCGCGGATGAAGGGGCAGGACAGTGACAAGAAGCCCGGAATGCCCGCCTTTATCGCGTTTTTCATTCCCCAACCGCAACCCTCCCTCCTCCCCAATCGTCTTAGCTTTTTACAGGTGGAGGTTGATGATGAGGATGGGAACTTGTGCGCCCCATGTAGAGGTCGATCTAAGCTCAGTTCTTACCTTTCTTTGTAAGACCTTTCTGCTCATGAGCTTGGTTGCAACAGGATGGGGCCAGACGCCGAGCGCCCTTTACAAGACCTTGGGAGCAGTGGTAAGCACCGAGCCGACCGGCTTCACTGTCCAAACGGATTCCGGAGCGCGCCTCACCGTGACACTTGCCGACAATGCCATCCTTCTGCGCGTCGCCCCCAATCAAAAAGACCTGAAGAGCGCCACCAAAATTACTGCCGGCGACATCGGCGTGGGCGACCGTGTAATGGTCCGAGGGCACATTTCGGATGATCAGAAGACCCTACTGGCCACCGCTGCAATTGTCATGAGCAAGGCGGACATAGCCCAGAAGCAGGCTGCAGAGCGCGCTGAATGGCAGCGAGGGGTCGGGGGCCTGGTGAGTTCCGTCGATCCCGTCACCAGCACGATTACCATTTCGACGGCAGGTTTCGGTGGGACGAAAAAGACTACGCTCCACATGTCCAAGGACACAATCCTGCGCCGGTACGCGCCTGACTCGGTGAAGTTCGACGATGCGAAACCCGGTACGTTGGCCCAGATCCAACCCGGAGACCAACTTCGCGCCCGCGGGACGCGCAGCGAGGACGGGAATGATTTTACCGCGCAGGAAATTGTTTCGGGATCGTTTCGAAATATCGCGGGCACCGTCTCGTCGATTGACACCAGCCAGAACAGCATTACCGTTACCGACTTGAAGACAAAGAAGCCCGTGCTGGTGAAGTTTACGGCAGACTCTCAACTGCGCAAGCTGGAGCCGCAAATGGCTCAAATGATCACCATGCGATTGAAGGGGGGCGGGGCCGGTGGGCCAGGCGGCGCAGCAGGCGCCGCGCGTCCGGCAGGCGCTCTTCCCTCAGGGGGAGGTCCAGGAGGTCCGCCAGGAGGACCAGGAGGTCCATCAGGAGGTCCGGGAGGTGCGCCAGGAGGTGCGCGAGCTGGCGGGGCTCCTGATTTTCAGCGACTCCTCAACCGGATGCCCACGGCAACACTTGCCGATTTGAAGAAGGGTGACGCCGTGATGATTGTGGCGACCCAAGGTACGGATTCCGGCGGGGTCACGGCAATCACTCTACTGAGCGGCGTGGAACCAATTTTGACCGCTTCGCCGAGCGCCAGCCAGGCGCTCTTCTCTGGGTCCTGGACGCTGGGCGCCCCCGGCGGAGGAGGCGGAGAAGAGGGAACACAATAGGAGATCTGATGAAATTTCGGTTATTTGGGAAGTGTCTTTATATCTTTCTGGCGCTTTTTTTGACGGCAATTCTTGAAGGCCCTTTGTTTGCGCAGACCTCGACGGCCACCTTGCGCTGCCAAGTGAACGATCCCTCAGGCGGCGCGGTGACGCAAGCGACCGTCCTGGTAACCTCAGACACGGGACAAACTCAAGCCGTACAAGGGAACCATGACGGCATTTACGAGTTCAAAGGACTCGCTCCCGGAAAATACAGCGTGAAGGTCATCGCAAAAGGTTTCGCGTTGTACGAGCAGGCAGGGGTTGAAGTGAGCGCCGGCCAGGTTCAAAAGCTCGCGATCTCGCTTCAGCTCGAGGAGGAAGTGCAGAAGATCACCGTCTCCGGTGAGGCGCCCACTGTGAGCGTCAATCCCGAGAACAACGCCAGCTCGCTGGTCATCTCGGGGAAGGAGCTCGAATCGCTCTCGGATGACCCGGATGAATTGCAGTCCGAGTTGGAGGAGTTGGCCGGGCCATCAGCGGGGCCAAACGGAGGCCAGATTTACATCGACGGCTTCACGGGCGGCCAGCTTCCCCCCAAGTCTTCCATTCTGGAGATCCGGGTTAACCAGAATCCCTTCTCGGCGGAATACGACAGGCTCGGCTATGGCCGCATCGAAATCACCACCAAGCCCGGCATGAGCCAGTTCCACGGCCAAGGCTTCGTGAGCGGAAATACCGTTTCCTTCAACACGCGGAATCCCTTCGTGACCGAGGAGCCGAGCTATCACTCGGAATTCTACAACGGGAGCATCGGCGGTCCTATTAGCAAGAAGGCTTCATTCTTTTTCAATATGTTTCGCCGCGACCTCGACGACTCGAACATAGTAAGCGCCTACGTGCTCAGCCCGGATTTGACTCAGCAGATTCCCTTCAGCCAAGCCGTTCTTAATCCCCGCATGCGCATGAACCTCGGTCCCCGCGTCGATTATCAGCTCAGCTCGAAAAATGTCATGACGGTGCGCTACCAGTATTGGGGAGATCACGACACCGACGACGGAATTGGGAATTTTTCTCTTCCCTCGCAGGCCTACAACACCAACGGCTCCGAACACACCGTCCAGGTGAGCGATACGCACGTGATCAGCGACCGGACCGTCAACCAAGCCCGTTTCCAGTACCTTCACGATAGCGAGCAGCAGACGCCTGTGAATCTGGCGCTCAACGGCGACAGCAATCTAATCGGCCCCCCCATTGGGTGCCTGTTGCTGGCGCAGCCCTGCCAAGTCTCGGTGCAGGGAGCCTTCTACGCCGGCGGAAGTAACTCCGGGAAGAGCATCGACACTGAAAATCACTACGAGTTCCAGAACTTCACCTCGATTTCTTTGGGCAAGAATTTTGTCAGGTTCGGCGGGCGGTTCCGCGACTTGGACGAAGTTAACAGCTCGACCGGAAACTTCAACGGCACGTTTACGTTTCCTTCGCTTGCCGCCTATCAGGTTACACGGCAAGGCCTGCAAGCAGGCTGGACGGCTGCCCAGATTGCGGCAGCGGGCGGCGGGCCGAATCTCTTCTCGATCGTCCAAGGTCTTCCCATCGCGAGCGTCAATCTCGTTGACTGGGACCTTTACGGCGAGGACGACTGGCGAGCCCGCCCCAACATGACGGTCAGTATGGGCCTGCGCTTCGAATCGCAGAACGATATTCGTGATCACGCCGACATTGCCCCACGCATAGGTTTTTCTTGGGGCCTCGGCCGGGGAAGATCTCCCAAGACCGTCCTGCGGGCCGGTTTCGGCATTTTCTACGATCGCTTCACGCAGACTTATCTGCTCCAGGCTGAGCGCTTGAATGGCTGCAACCAGCAGGACTTCATCACCGTTAACCCTGACTTTTTCCCCAGCCTTCTTTCCCTGAGCGCCGCCGGGGGCTGCCAGCGTGGTTCGAACATCTACCAGGTTGATCCGAATTTGCGAACGCCCTACACGACACAAGGGGGCGCGGGCCTGGAGCGGCAACTATCAAAGAGCGCCACCGTATCCCTCACTTATCTCAACTCGCACGGGGTACATCAGCTTTTCACGCGCGATATCAATGCACCGCTTCCAGGGACATATGTCTACTGTGCGTCCGACAATCCTTCCTGCACGCCGTCCCCTGGCGTGCGTCCGTACGTGAACTATGCGAACATCACCAATGTTGGAAACGTCTACCAGTACGAGTCCGCAGGTATCTTTAATCAGAACCAACTGATCGCCAACTTCAACATGCGCATGGGTGCGAAGCTGAATCTATTTGGCTTTTACACGCTGGGTTACGCTAGCGGCAATACCATGTCTCCCATGGACCCGTACGACATCGCGGAAGACTACGGGCGGGCGGCCTTCGACGTCCGCCATCGGGCGTTCGTAGGTGGCAATTGGAATCTGCCGCACGGATTTGCCCTCAGTCCCTTCATCGTTGCCAACTCCGGCGCGCCCTTCAACATCGTCTTGGGTCCGGACCTGTATGGGACTTCGGTTCTCAATTCGCGACCTGTCTTCGCCGGCGCCGGGGCAGGGGATAGCCTGAAAACCCGATGGGGCACTTTTGATATCTCCACCCCCCCCGCTCCCGGCGAAGCCATCATTCCGCCAAACTACGGCACCGGCCCTGGTCAATTCACCACCAACCTGCGCCTTAGCAAGACGTTCGGCTTTGGAAAAAAGCCCGAGGGCTCGCGCGGACCCGGGGGTGGCGGACCAGGGGGAATGGGGGGCGGTAGAGGCGGCTACGGTCCCGGGTTGGGACCACGCGGGCTTAGCGGCGGAGGCGGCGGTAATCTCTTTGGTCCGGCCGTTACCAACGCGCGCTACACTCTCACCTTCAGCGTCAACGCGCGGAATGTCTTCAACAACGTAAACTTGGCGGCGCCGGTGGGCGTGATTGGATCACCACTCTTCGGCCAATCCAATGCCCTCGCTGGAGGGTTTTTCTCCTCGCCCGCGGCGAATCGCCGCATCGACCTTCAGGCGTCGTTCAACTTCTAGCGTTCGCCCCCGAGGGCGGCCACAAGGGCCGCCCCTACAGCGTTATTGCACAACAAGGTTGACGGCCGTAGTATGGGTGACCGTCGTCTGGGTGCCGCCGGTGACTCCTATTCCCGCGGTTTCCCCGGTAAAGGTGCCCAGGATAGTTATGGTGTAATTACCCGTGGGAGTTCCGTTGACCGTCGAAGGCTGGATGACGTTGGTGTAGATGTCGGTGTCACAGCTTATCCAGAACGCTGCGGCCAGAGCCAGCATGGCCAAAGCCACTTGTGCGTAGATGAGTCGTCTACGCTTACCCATGCCGCGGGGCCTTCGTTTCGCGCGCACCAACAAGATAACAACGATTAATAGATTACACGCTCCCCACACGGCAAGCATCATGGGAGGTGGCGGGGGAACGCGCGGGCGGGCGCGCGGCAGCAAGCTTGACGGTGTCGTCGAAGTTGATTGGGGCGTGGTGCTCACCGTAAGTTGGGAACTGACAGCGGCGCCATTCAGCGGAGTCAAGGCTGCAGGGTTGGCGAGACACAGCGCTCCCTGCGGCAACTTACCACAACTGATCGACACCGCCTGGTTAAAGTTATTAACGGGAGATACCGTGACTGAATAGATGGTGGACGCCCCTGACGTTATGGTGCTGACGGCGGGAGTGGCTGAAATCGAAAAGTCCCCGAAGTAAACCGACAAAGACAGCGTCGCCGTCTCGACGCCGGACGTGACGTCCTTTCCATTGACAGTGAAGATGGAGGGGTTGGGGCTGGAAGCCGAGAGTCCCGAAAGCGTCAAGGTGCTGGTGGTCGGTATGGTGGTGGAATTCAAAGCGATATTCGCGGGGTTGAAAGAGCACGAGCCGGAGGAGCAGCCAAGGGCGATGGTGTCCGAGAAGTTCAAACTCTGGGGAGCTGTAAGGGAGACTGTAAATGTCGTAGTAGTTGTGCCGATGGGTACGAATTCCGAAGCGGTAGGAGAGATCAGGGTGAAGTTAGGATCACCAGTTCCCGTTAGGGCGACACTTGAGGCGCCGCTGGTCACGTTGTCAGTCACGGTGAGACTCCCCTTAATAACGCCCGTCGTGGTGGGGCTGAAAGTGACTGAGAAGCTGCAACTGCCACCCACGGCCATGGTGAACGGGTAAGACGGGCAGGTGTTGGTTTCGGCGAAGCCGTCTGTGGCCGTAATGTTGGTAACGGTCAAAGCGGTTTCGCCATTATTGGTCATGGTCACCGTCTGCGACGCACTGGTGGTGTTTATAATCGTGGCGGGGAACACCAAACTGCTCGGCGAAAACTGCACCTGTGCAACCCCTGTGACCCCGGTGCCGGTGAGCGTGACCAGATGCGGACTTCCTGCCGCACTGTCAGTGATGGCTAACTGCTCGGTTTCGGGCGCCAGCACGGTGGGAGTATAGGTGACGTTGATGGTGCAAACTCCTCCACCCGCTGGCAGGGTTCCAACACAATTGTTTGTCTCAGCAAAGTCACCGGTCGTAGCAATGCCCGAAATCTGAAGCGGGGCGGTGCCGGCGTTCAAGACAGTCACAACGGCAGGAACATTTTCGGAGGTCACGTTCTCCGTGGTGCCTTCGGTTACGTTTCCGAAGTTTATTTTCTGAGGCGTCAAAGCAACACCGGGAAAGTTGTTGTGAGAAATCATGGAGATGAAGGCGTTGCTGAGCCCGGTGGTGTTCCCCGACTCCCCTTGATAAGCGAGGGCGATGGCAGGGAAATTCTGCGAAAACGTTGTCCCGGCGACGTAAGCGTTAGCACTGGTATCCACGGCGATAGCATTTCCGTAGTTTCCGGAGCTACCCCCTAGATAGGTGGAGTACACGAGCGAGGTTCCTTGCGGATTCACTTCCGTCACAAAGGCGTCCGGGCAAGGGGTCGACCCGCAGGTGCCGCCGGTATAGCTCGCCTGGATAGCGTTCGCGGTGGGAAAATCACTGGACTCAGTATATCCGGTAACGTAGGCATCACCCGCGCTGTCGACGGCAATTCCGGACGCTACGTCTGACAAGCTGCCCCCCAATAAAGTGGAATAGACCACCGTGGTCCCGAAATGGTTCATCTCGGTTACGAATGCCACAGGATACCCCGGAGCCTCCTTGGTGGTGGAGGTTTGAAATGCACCGGGACTCGTGGGAAAGGTGGAAATGGAACTACAGTAGGTGGTGGTCGAATTCGCGGGAGAACAGGCTGTGAGGGAGCTCCCCGCGACGTAGATGTTGTTCTGGCTGTCCAATGCGATTGCCCAGGCTCGGTCGTCGCCGGTCCCGCCCAGGTACGTCGAAAATACAAGGTTCTTACCGTAAGGGCTGATTACGGTGATGAAGGCATCCACACTCCCGGCGCTTTCGGATTGGTAAGCCTGGTAGGTGGGAAAGTTAATGGAGAAAGTGAAGCCCGTTACGTAGGCGTTGTCGTCAGAATCCACGGCAATGCCCTGCCCCGAGTCGGCGCTGCTTCCCCCTAAATAGGTCGAGTAGACCAACTGCTGAGTTTCCGGCAAATTCGTATCGATTTCGGCTACAAAGGCATCGCCTTTCCCGGCGTTACCGGCTTGAATAGGGTTGGCCGTGGTGGGAAAATCCGTAGATTGCGTGGAGCCGGTCACAAACATATTCCCGGACGCGTCGACCGCGAGTGCCAGCCCGTAATCGATATCACTCCCCCCCAGGAACGACGAAAACAGCAGCTTGGAACCGCTGAGATCCAATTTGGACACAAATGCGTCCGTGTTGCCCCCATAGGTGGTTTGAAACGCACTAGCGGTGGTGGGGAAGTTTGCGGAGGACGTGCTGCCCACGACGTAAGCATTCCCCGAGGAGTCGACGCCAATCCCCTGGCCAATATCGTAGTTGTTGCCGCCCAAGTACGTCGAGTAGAGCAGTGCCTCGCCGTCATATCTCAGCCTGGTCACGAATGCGTCCCCGTCGCCCCCATAGCTTCCCTGATAAGGAGAGGGGGAGCCAGCCTTGGGGAAATTGGTTGAAGAGGTGCTGCCCGTGATGTAGGCATCAAAGATGCCATCCAGGGCAATCGCATTTCCCGTATCGCCTCCGCTGCCACCCAGATAGGTTGAGTAGGACAGGTAGGGATCGATGACCAGCGGCTCACTCGGGTCGTAATGGGGAACCTCGAAGCCAACCTTGTTCCGGCCTCTCAGAACATAAGATGCGGCAACGAAATGCTTCTTCGCCGGCTGCGATTTGTCGGTCTGGTAGGCGACCGGGCACCGGAAAGTCATGCTGCCGCCGGTCGAAGTGAAAACCAAGTCACCGTGCGAATCGATTGCCGCGTCGCTGCCCTCGAAGCTCAAGCCCAAGGATTGCGGGTTGACGCCTGGAGACAGGACAAAGTCGTATTCGAGCTGGCTTTGGTTTCCGTAGTAAACAAGGTTTACTCCGGGGCGAATGTTCTCGAACTGCACCTTTTTGTAGGTTGGAATATTGGTGTGCCATTGGCTGGGGTCATTACCGATAAAATAGTTACTGACTCCAGGAAGGCGCTCGAGGGCGGTGGCGGGAGCGGAAGGATTCGCTCCCTCAATTCTCATTCTCAGCACGCGAGTGGAGGGCCTGGGCTGCGGCTGCACTCGAGATCGTGCGCCCGGCGCCTGCGATTGCAACGCCAGCGCCGCTTCCGCGGGACTCAGCAATATAGTGTAACCTTGGCCTCGCGCCACAAAGCTGACGGCGCGGTCCGCCTGCCCTTGGTTCAGCTCAAAACTCATGGGCAGAGCGCCAAAGGATTTCCACGCGCGCGCTTTAGTCATGGGAACGCGTGGCGCAGGGGAAGGCTTCCGAAGGGGATTGTGGCCCCCAGGATTCAAGACGCTAATGAGAATGGAAAACAGTAAGGAGAAAATACTCAGCATATCCACCTTCGAATTCAAAAGTAGAATTTAACCGCAAATTGGATGGCGCGCGCATCATTCGGGTTGTCGCGCGTGGAATTGATCTGGCCGAAATTCGTCAAGTTCAGAAAATTCAGGTTGGAGGGTTGCGCAAAGAACGGGTGATTTAACACGTTGTAAGCTTCCGCCCGAAACTCAACCCGAACGCTTTCTCGCAGTTGAAAACTCCGTCGCAGGGCCGCGTCGAGCCGCGCGAGGTTGGGACCGTAGACCTGAGTCGGCCCGCCACCCAGCGGGGCAACGTCGGGCTGGCCTGTCGAGGTCACGGCCGGGGGATTATAGAAACTCGCCGGGTTCCAATACTGGTTCGCATTGTGGGGCCCAGAGCTGGGATGGAACCCCTGCACCAACAAGGCATCGCAGCCCACGCCCGCGGCCGTCGTAATGGTGCAAGGAATGGTCACCGGCTGGCCGCTGGCATAGGTAAATATCCAGTTAATCGTCCAGTTGCCAACCACCTTCCCCATAATATTGCCCTTCTCCGCCAGGTATGACCTTCCCGGACCAAACGGCAGATCATACCCGCCGCTGAAGTGACCCATGTGCCGAACCGCGAAATCCGCCTGTTGATAATCCCGCCGGATACCGATCGTCTGGATGGAAGGGGCGCGGTAAGCCTGCGGGTTAGCGAGGTTGAAGAAGTCGAGGGCATCCGTCCGCGTCGTCCCATACGTGTAGTCAGCAAGAAAACTGAGCCCGTGCCCGAAATTCCGCCGGTATTGCAATTGACCTGAGTTGTATTTGCTGTCCCCTTCCGTCTCGACGTAGCTCGTGCCGTAAGCAAAGCTCAGGAATGGTTCATAAGCCTGGGCCTGTTCGAAGGGAGGGAGTAATTCGCCCACCTCATTCGTTCCAGGGTTTATCAGGAGATGGTGGCCGACCGTTGTTACCCAGGTGAACTGAAGAAGATCGCTATTCTGCCGTCGATATTGAACCGAGAGATTGAGATTATTCGTGTAGGGATTCTTAAACGTGCGTTGGACGCCTCGCAACACCAGTTCGTTTGCCGTAGCCGATAGCGAACTGAGCGTAATGGGCGCCAGGCCTTGCTCCAAAGTCGCGTTGGCCAGGGTCGAGGGATAGGTGATCGGTGTGCCATCATCAAGACTCGTGTACTGATAATTGACTTGCCAGGGATAGTTTCCGCTCAAGCTCGATTGGCCTCCCATGTTCTGAAGGCCGCCATAGAATAGCCCGTAACCCCCCCGCACGACGATTTGGGGCGAGTACTGATAAGCAAAGCCGATGCGCGGCCCGATATTGAGCCTCTGGGTGTCAATGATCCCTCCCCGGTGGGGGTAGTTGAGCGTGATGCTGTCGTTGGTGAGCGTACTGGTGAAATCGGTGGAAAGCGTGTTGATATATTGGGTGGGGCAGGTGACAGGGTAGGTAGGGCCGCACGGCAGGGTATCGGTTCCGCGGCCGGCAGGAATCAGATATTGAGCCTGCCCTGCGCTGCCCGGAACAAAGTTCGCTTCCGCGCTGAAGTTCTCCTTCCAGGGCTGAAAGTATTCCCACCTTCCACCCAAGGTGATGGTCAGGTCGGGGCGGTACTTCCACTCGTCTTGCAAGTAGGCGTCGTAATAAAGCCGCCAGTTGTAATTATCGATGTCACTGATATTGGAGGCATAAACCCGATTCGGTCCGCCCACGTAATTCCGCCCGAAAGGAACCGTCGTCTGCTCGGGAGTCAAAACAAACTGAGCAGCGCCCGTGCTGGGGTCGAGGGAGTTGGCGATGGAAGTGAAGTTCCCTGAGAAACCGAACTCGCCGCGGGAATAAGGAGGCTGATTGACGGCGTTCTTGATCTGCATGGCCCCGGCCCCGCCCGTAATAGTGTGATTTCTCCTGGTTTTCGTGAAGCCCTCGCTGATCTGATATGTGGCATTGTAATCAACGGCGGGCGTATACGGACTGCTTCCCATCGGAGAGTAGATCCCCACATCGATGGTGGGCAGACCGCCGTTGCCCGTGAATTGTGGAACTCCGGAAATGCCGTACTTTCCAGGGATGTCGCCCAGAAAATTGGCGTAGGTTTGCACCCGCTCCAGTTCCACGTAGCTGGCCGCCAGCCGGATATTGTGGATCAGGGTCGTCGACGAGGCATGGTTGATGCTTACGACTCCATTCACCGCCTTATCGGTCTGCGTATACCCCCCGCCGTCGGCGTAGCCGCTGAAAGGACCCAATTGCAGTTGGGGATTGTCGAGAAAGCTGACACGGACAAACGTCTGGTTGCGGTCGTTCAGGTGATGATCGACGCGAACATCAAACTGGTTGTCATCGCCGCGGCTGAACGTGTTGGTCGTGTAGTTGTTGTAGATCGTCGCAACCGTGGGGGTCGGGAGAAGATTCAGCAGCCCCGCCGCGACTGGGTCAATGCGTGAGGCAGGGATCGTGTTGCCCGGAAATGGATCCCGGACGTACCCTGTAGCGCTAGCTCTCAAGTGTGTGATTGGGTCTACCTGGCCGGTGGCTAACTGGCGCGTCGTGGCTGGATCGAAAATCGTTCCGCAGGGTACCGTGCGTCCCAGCACATCCGGGCCGGTGGTGCATTTCGGCTGCCCGGAGATTAAATCTGAGAAGTTCGTATACCCGTTTCGCTCGGCGTCCGTGGGCACGGTCGCGACGGTCGGAACCCCCTGGCGATACTTTGTTCCCTGGTAATCGGCAAAGAAGAATGTCCTGTTCTTGCCATTGTAGACATTGGGGATGTTCAGCGGCCCGCCAAGAGTTGCGCCGTACACGTTCCTGCGCAATTCCGCTTTCCGCAGAGCCACGGCGTTATCAAAGTAATCGGCCGCACTCGTGTAGTCGTTACTGGAGTAGTCCCAAGCGCTGCCATGGAACTCGTTGCTTCCTGATTTTGTGGTCATGTTGACCACCGCGCCTGCCGCTCCTCCCAGCGCCGCGCCGTACATGGTTTCAACCCTGAACTCATCCACCGCGTCCATCGCAGGAAGGACCTGGTAGGCGGCGCCTGGAAGGAAGTCCAGGAAGCGGTTATTGTCGTCGGCGCCGTCCAGGATATAGTTGTTCTGTGCGGGTTGAACCCCGTTGGCCGCAAAACTGCCCGTGGCCGCCAGGCCGACGGGCATCTCCGCTTCGGGGCCTTTGCCGGGAAGCGCCTGGGCGGGCGGTGGACTGTTAGGAATCAACTGCGCAATGGGCCCCACGCCTGCAAATATCTGCGCCAAAAAGGTGAAATTGCGAGTGAACACTGGAAGAGAATCGATCGTGAGCGGAGTCACTACGTTGTCCGCAGGCTGGTAAGTGTAAGACGCGGTTGACCCGGACGAAACTGTGGCTCCCGACGCAGCTTGCGAGGCGACGAGATGGAAATTGACCCCCACCTGGTGCTGGATCTCGACCACCACGCCCGACTGAAAGGCGGGAACAAACCCTTGCAGCTCGACAGATACGGTATAAGTGCCGATCCCGACGGGCGCGAAAATGTAAGTGCCGTCCGCCCGCGCATAAGTCGATTTGGTGATGGACGTCGCTTCATTCTTAAGAAATACCTTGGCGCCGACCGCTCCGTCGCCGGCGGGATTTCTAACCGTCCCCACAACCGTTCCTGAATCAACCTGTGCGAACGCACTCGCGCACGCCAGAAGAATACAAACCAGGAAGCCGGTTGTTTGAATCAATCTGATGGACTTTGAGATCGCTCGTGTCAAAGATTCCTCCAGTAACCTCTTTCGGTACGGAATGCCCTCTGTGCAGAGCATTTCAGGATTAGGACAAGCCGGTTACATTATCGTTTCCTCTTTTTTGCTCTCGCCGTACTCCCTGCTTGTTCTTTTACGCAATAGAATTGCTCCGACGTGCGCTGTCAATTTCCGCTCTATGCTTGGCAGCACATCAACCTGGACGCTGCTCTAATGTTTCATCCTGGCGGGACAAGCCAACGATTTTAGCCTGAACCCGGAGTTCAGTTACAGGGATATATTACGCAGCGAGCCAGAACTTACTGGTTTCAAGAGCATTGTAAAGTCGTTGGAAGGCGATAACAGGGCAGTGGTTATCCCTGATGTTGTTAAGCTGATGTAAATGTTTACTTACACCAAATTGATATCCGCCCTTTCACTCCTTAACTCCTCCTCGCCTCTCTCCACATCGTCAACTTTGCTTGGCGGCGGGCACCTCGCCCCCCACTACCTTTACGTTGTTCTCGGCAGCAACATTAGGCGGCGACGTTCCACACCCGAACTGCAGACCCACGCGCTTGCAGTCCACAACTTTCGGCGCACCTCTGGAGCTCATCCAAGAAACTTGTAACCGAGCCTTATTATAGTCTGAAAAAACTGCGGCTGGCTAGGGTCCAACTCGAGTTTACGTCGCAGCGCGAAGACGTGCACGTCCACAGTCCTCGTCGAGGGCGCTCCGCCGTACCCCCAAACTTCTTTCAGCAGCTCCTTTCGAGACAACGTCGCTCCCCGGTGTTCGATAAAGTATTTGAGCAATTGGAATTCTCGCGCCGAGAGAGCCACCGGAGATCCATTCCGAAAAACCTCGGCGCGCCGCATGTCCACACGGATTGTGCCGAATTGGTAGATTGCGCCCGGCCTTCCACTCCCGCTCGGAGCGCGGCGCAAATGGGCCTCGATGCGGGCGAGCACTTCCAGCATGTCGAACGGCTTCGTAACGTAATCGTCCGCCCCGATCTTCAGGCCCAGAACCTTATCGATCGTCTGGCTGCGAGCGCTGAGCATCAAGATAGGCGCGGTAATCAATTGCTGGCGCAGTTCCCGGCAAACCTCGAGAGCGCTTCTCCCTGGAAACGTAAGGTCCAGGATGATCAAGTCGAAGTAGTCGCGCGTCGCCAGCTCCAGGCCCCCTTCTCCATCCGCAGCCATTTCGACTCTGTAGCCTTCACCTTGCAAGCAGTCGCGGAGCGACGCCGCCAGTTCAGGCTCGTCCTCGATCAGGAGGAGCTTCTTAGTTTTCCTCCCGTTTCCCGCCGCCCGCCGGCCGGCCTCCGCTTCCCTGCTTCGCTCTGCCGCAGCCTTTTCCATATGCCAAGCGCTCTAGCCTATCATGAGGCGGGCCCGGTGTCAAGCGCAAAACGCGCGGAAGTTCAGTTACAGGGTCCCGCAGTGACCCGAGAGCATTAGCCGCAGGTGAAACCTGTACCACGGCCGCGCGTTGAAAGTGGTTGCTCCACGACGTCTTGGCGTGATATCCTGTGCTTGGCGCAAGGCTGGGCAGCAGCCAGGGGGATTAGCGTATGAATTGCCGTCCACTCTTCGCGTTGACCGTAACTGTGCTTGGAACGGCGCTTTTCCTCCCGCCCGCTGCCGCGCAAGTCCGCGGCGGATCAGCAGGCGGCGCTCCGGCCCCTCGCACGGGCGGGTCTTTCAGGGGTGGCGGCAGGACCGGTTTCGGTTCTCGGGGCCGGGGCCAGGGCCAGTATGGGTTCGGGTTTTTCCCCGGCTGGGCGTATCTTCCTCCTCCCTACTACTCCGATTACGACTACGGCTACGACTACGGCTACGGGCCGGAGGCGGCCCAAGCACCTCCTCCCTGGCTCGTCATGCGCCAGGAGCAGCCGCCTGCCCCGGCGAAGCCGGTCGAGCCGCTGGTGCTCGAGCGCCAAGGCGATCAGTGGGTGCGGATCAGCGGGTCGGGCCAGTCTCCGGCTTCGGCAGCAGCAATGAAGCCCGGCTCGGGGCAAGCGCCGCGTCCCACCTCTGATACAGGTGACCGGGATAACGCAGCCCCTGCTCCTAAGCTTCCACCCGCCCTGTTGGTGTTTCACGACGGGCGCCAGGAAGAGATCGAAAAGTACACCATCATCGGCCCGTTCATTTACACCCGCGGGGATTATTGGAAAACTGGTTCGTGGACAAGGAAGGTTGCGATTGCGGATTTGGACATCCCCGCAACTCTGAAGCTGAACCGGGAACGGGGCGGAAAGTTTAGCTTGCCGTCCGGTCCGAACGAAGTAGTCGTCCGTCCGTAAATTACCCCATTGCATCGCTTCACCGCTGGCATCCTCTGGTTTTTTCAACGCCAGGCGCCCCAGGGCGGGAGCGGCTTGGTCCCTCCGCCATTTTATGCTGTCTTCCAAGCAACGTGAGCCAATACGTCACCGTTATCCCTCCTGACACCCCCCATTGACAAGCACCATTCGCGGGGCTACGCTTCCGGCAGTTGGTAGAACCCTCGGAGTTCGCCCGGCGGCGCGCCGCTGCGAAGGGGGCGAAATGGGCACTCTGAATAAATCAGCAATTATCTGGGTCGTCGTGTTGCTGTTCGCTCTCTCGGTCATTATCAGTGAACGGGACTGGATTCGGGACGCGGCCATTACCCTGTGGGTTTCGGTCTACTCGTTCTTATCTGGACTCTGGCGATTTTGATCAAGCGAGCCGCCTTAAGACGCTGTCGCGACGGCGCCAGAGCAAGCCACTTTCAAGCCAGGCGTGCGCCAAACTGTGCGCTAAATGCCGGAAGGCCAAGCAGTGAGGGTTGCTAACTTACTGAATTGACTGGTGGGCCTGGGTAGAGTTGAACTACCGACCTCACCCTTATCAGGGGTGCGCTCTAGCCACCTGAGCTACAGGCCCGTTGCGCCGTGGCGACTATTCGGACAACGCGCGAATGTCGCCGGAAGACGTAACTCAGTATAGGGCTGACGATCGGGTTCGCGCAAGCAGAATCCTCGCCTTTTCGGAAGCCCTGTGGTATAAACAGAAGAAAGGGTGGACCTGCCGTTCGTGGGTTGCCCTGGCGCGGGGCAGAATCTCTCAACTATCGTAAGGAACTCCTCATGTCGGAAGTTCGGAAAGACGTTCTCCCTAATGGTCTCATCATTCTTACGGAGGCGATGCCCGCCGTGCGCTCCGTATCGATAGGCATCTGGGTGAGGACGGGATCGCGCCAGGAAAGCGAGGAGGAGAACGGCATTTCGCATTTCATCGAGCACATGGTCTTCAAGGGGACCAAGCACCGGAGCGCGGAGCAGATTGCCCGTGAAGCCGACTCAATCGGCGGCCATCTGGACGCTTTCACGGCCAAGGAGTGCACGAGTTTCTCGATCAAGGCATTGGACGAGCATGTGCCGCGCGCCTTCGACATCGTTGCGGACCTGTTCCTCAATCCTCTTTTTCAGTCTGAAGACATCGGCAAGGAATCGAAGGTCATCCAGGAAGAGATCAAGATGGTCGAGGACACGCCCGACGACCTGGTGCACGAGATGTTCACGCAGAGCTACTGGCGGGGGCATGCCTTGGGCAGACCCATCCTGGGCACTCGCCACACGGTGAGCAGCTTCAATCGGGCACGCCTGTGCGATTATTTCCGCCGCCATTATACCCCCAATCGGACGCTGATAGCGGCAGCGGGAAACATCGAACACGGCCGTTTCGTAGAGCTTGTCGCCCGGTATTTTGGCGATCAGCCTTGCGGGCCGGCAGCGGACGATGGTCCACCCCCCACGCCCCACCCCAGCATCCGTCATCGGCACAAGAAAGGGCTGGAGCAGGTTCACCTCTGTGTGGGCGCGCCTTCCTACCCGCAGCCGCACGAAAAGCGCTTTGCCTGTTACATCCTCAATACGGTGCTGGGCGGCGGAATGAGCTCGCGCCTCTTTCAGAACATTCGCGAGAAGCGGGGGCTTGCTTACTCCGTCTTTTCCGGCCTCAGCAGCTTTCGCGATGCGGGTTGCCTGAGCGTCTATGCAGGCACCTCGATGGAGAATGCGCGCCAGGTTCTGGGTCTTATCCTGGAGGAGTTCCGGCAGTTGAAATCCCAGGCCATTAGCGACCAGGAACTCCAGCATGCCAAAGATTACCTGAAGGGCAACCTTCTGCTCAGCCTGGAGACGACCGGCAGCCGCATGTCGAATGCGGCCCGGCAGGAGATGTATTTCGGGCGCAACATCTCGCTTGACGAAATCTCCCAGCGCGTCGACGAGGTGACTTCTCCGGGAGTTCTGGAAGTGGCGCGCGAGTTTTTCCAAACCGAGCGCCTGGCAGTTACTTTCCTCGGGCCGATCAACGATTTCAGGTTCACCCGCGCCGACCTGGCCTGCTAGGATTGATGTTGTAGCGGCGAGTTTACCTCGCCATTGGGCGGCGCAGAGCCCCATGGCGGCGTCAAGCCGCCTCTACATCAAACGGCGAAGGAGAAACCGTGCTCATCGTTCACGTTCATGTTCGAGTCAAGACGGAATCCATCGAGGCCTTCAAGAAGGCCAGTATCGAAAATGCGCGCCACAGCGTCGAGGAACCGGGCATTGCCCGCTTCGACGTGATCCAGCAGGCCGACGACCCCTCTCGTTTTGTGCTGGTGGAAGTCTATCGAACCAGCGATGCCGCCACTCATCACAAGGAGACCGCGCACTACACCACTTGGCGCGACACCGTAGCCCCTATGATGGCGGAAGTCCGCACGAGCGTGAAGTTCTCCAATATCTTTCCTGAAGATAACGGTTGGTGAGGCGGCGGTGCGATTCGAATTTGCCACCTCCACACGCATATTGTTTGGCCCCGGTGTGGTTCGCGAGGTTGCTCCCGCCGCCAGGGCGATGGGCGCTCGAGCGCTGCTCGTCCGGGGCCGCTCGCCGGAACGCGCCTCCTTCCTGATCGACGCCCTCAAAACCCAGGGAATCGAATGCGTGGGCTGGGCGATCCCGGCGGAACCCTCCGTCGGCCTGGTTCGCGGGGGTGTGGAACTCGCCCGCCGGGAGGGTTGCGACCTGGTGATTGCGTTCGGCGGAGGGAGCGCCATCGACGCCGGGAAAGCCATTGCCGCGCTTCTGACCAATGACGGCGAGCTGACGGATTACCTCGAAGTGATTGGCGAGGGCAGGCCTCTCCAAAATCCTTCCCGTCCCTTCATCGCCGTCCCCACGACTGCCGGCACCGGATCCGAAGTGACTCGCAACGCCGTTCTGGCTTCCGCCGAACACCGAGTCAAGGCTAGCTTGAGGAGTCCGCTGATGTTGGCGCGCCTGGCGGTGGTGGATCCGGAGTTGACGCTCGAGTTGCCCCCCGCGCTCACCGCTCAAACCGGCCTCGATGCGCTCACGCAGTTGATTGAACCCTATGTCTCGAGCCGCGCCAATCCCCTCACCGACGGCTATTGCCTCGAGGGCTTGCGGCGCGTCAGCCGCTCGCTGCGCCGCGCTTACCAATCCGGGCGCGACATCGCTGCCCGTGAATTCATGTCGCTCGCGAGCCTGCTGGGTGGACTGGCGCTCGCCAATGCGGGCCTTGGCGTAGTGCACGGTTTTGCCGCGCCGGTGGGGGGCATGTTCGACGCCCCGCACGGCGCCGTTTGCGCCGCGCTGCTGCCGCATGGGATGGCAGTCAACATTCGAGCCTCCCGCGCGCGCGCCCCGGAGGGCGAGACGCTGCAGCGTTACGAAACCGTGGCGCGCCTGGTCACCGGCAAGCCCGACGCCCTCGCCGAGGAGGGAGTCGAATGGGTTCATCAACTGTGCCGGGAATTGCAGATTCCGCCTCTGCGCTCTTACGGCATTCAGGCGCAGGACGTGCCCACCCTTGTTGAAAAAGCCTCCCAAGCCAGCAGCACCAAAGGCAATCCCATTCTCCTCACCACGGACGAACTGCACGAGATATTAACCTGCGCCCTGTAGCCCATTGTCGGGTGCATCTGTGATTGGTGATTCGCGACTGCCGGTTTGCGACTGCCGATTTGCGATTGGTGGCCGGTGACTTTACTCGAACAGCCCTCTCCCTTGGGGAGAGGGTGGCTCGCGGCGGTGCTTTCACCAGCCGTCGCGGGCCGGGTGAGGGGGTCGGTTCGCGACTAAGCAAGGCTTTCGCTCCCTCGACTCCCCCTTGCCAGCATACGTCCGGCGTCTTAATCCCGAAATGGTACAAGAATGAAGGAACGAAGCTGGAATGTCACTGAGAACAAACGACGGCTCATCAATCGTCAATCGACGATCGTCAATCGACAATCGCACCGATCCTCGCTCTTGTCGCTACCTGCTATTGTCGAGCGCCAGCGGAATTCGGACTTGAAACACTGAGCCCTCTCCCGGCTTGCTCAGAGCGTTGATTGTTCCTCCGTGGGCTTCGGCGATCCAGTTGCCGATGGCTAAGCCCAAGCCCGCGCCACCGGTTTGGCGCGAGCGTGCGCGGTCGGCGCGAAAAAAGCGTTGAAAGATGTGGGGGAGATCCTCTGCGGCAATACCGATTCCGGTGTCTCGGACCTCAGCGACGGCGCAGCCATCAGACACGCTCAGCGAGACGGTGATGCGGCCCTGGGGCGGAGTGTATTTCACGGCGTTGTCGAGCAGAATCAGGAACAGCCTTCGCAGCGAATTGGCATCGCCATCAATCCAGACGGGCGATTCCGGCAGCTCCGCGCGCAAACTGATCTGTTTTGTCTCCGCCAGCGCTCGGCCCTCGAGGCAAGCCTCGTCCACGTGTTCAACCAGGTTGATACGCTCGCGCGCGAGGGCCTCCGCCCCAGAGTCGGCGCGGGCGAGAAGCATCAAGTTTTCAATGAGTGAAGATGTCCTCTGAAGGTCCTCGAGGATCTGGCGCAGCGTCTCGCGATACTCCTCTTCCGAGCGCGACTTCCGCAGGACGATCTCGGCCCGCGTCCGCATGAGCGCTACAGGAGTGCGCAGCTCGTGAGAAGCATCGGCGGTGAATTGCGTGATGCGCCGAAACGCTTGCTCAAGCCGTTCCAGCATGCCGTTTAATGTTTCCGACAAGCGTTGCAGTTCGTCTCCGGTGTGCGGCACAGCCAGGCGGCTGGAGAGGTTCTGCGCGCTGATGCTGCGGGCCTCCCGCGTGACCTGATCCACCGGCCCCAGCGCGCGCCGGCTTAGCCAATAACCGCCCGCCGAGGCTAGTAAGAGGAGAAGGGGGGAAGACAGAAACAGAATCCGGCGGAAACGGGCCAGCGCTTCAAAGAAATCGTCCAGCGGGTAGGCGAGCTGCACGATGTAAGTCTTGCCTGCGGCTTTCATCGGGAGGGTCAGCACGCGCAAGGGCACACCGTTCGGTTGCTGGGTCGTGAATGCAGTCCTGGGTTCGCCTAACGTCGCCGGGCCATAGTGAGCCATGGTTCTGGAACGATAGATCCAGTTGCCGGCGGGACCTGAAACTTGCAGGAGGTCGCTTCCGGCGCGGATTTCCTCGTCGTGTTCGAGGTCGCGTTCCAGCTCAGCTTCGCCGGCTTCTCGGTCGACCAGCTCACGGATCCCTTGCATCTGATCCTGTAAGTTCTCGTCCACGGTTTCGAGAATGCTGCCCCGCAGCGCGTAGAACGCGATCACGCCAAAAAGCAAGAAGCCGGTGGCGAGAACGGCGAAATACCAGGCCGTGATTCGGATGCGAAGAGGAAGGTTCGTCATTGCTTTGGACTCTCCCGCAAGCAGTACCCAATTCCGCGCACCGTCTGAATCAGCTTGGGACTGAATCCCTTGTCCACTTTGCACCGTAGCAAACGCACGAAGGCATCCAAGGTGTTCTCTTCGATATCGTTCTCGAGGCCCCAGACGGCCTCCACAATCGCGGTGCGAGTCACCACTCTGCCTGCGCGCCGCATGAGCAGCTCGAGGAGGCGGTATTCGGTGGGAGAGAGGCGGATTTGCCGGCGCCCGCGGAGGGCCTGGCGCGAGGCCGGATCGAGAGTTAGATCCGCTACCTGCAAACATGTGGGCCGTGGCGCCGAACCCCGCCGAGCCACGGTGCGCAAGCGAGCCAGGAATTCCTCAAAGGAGAAAGGCTTCGTCAAGTAGTCGTCCGCCCCCAGATCGAGCCCCTTGACGATGTCCGGCACGGCGTCACGAGCTGTTAAGATTAGGATAGGAGTTTGGTTGCCCGAGTGGCGAAGGCGGCGAGCCACTTCAAAACCATCCACTCGAGGCAACATGAGATCGAGCACGATGGCGTCAAACTCATAGGTTTTGGCCAGCTCTAATCCTTCCCAGCCATCGAACGCTAACGCGACACGGTGGTTTTCCTCCTCGAGCCCCTTTTTGAGGAGCTCCGCCATGCCTTTCTCGTCTTCAATAATGAGCACGCGCATATTCAAGAATGGCTCAACCGCATGCCTCTATAATAACGCCGCAAACCTGAAGTCGGACTGAAAACCCTTGGAGTGCGGCAGCGGAGCCTGCGGACCTGCCGCCTTGACGATGGGTGCGCCTCCAACAAGCCGGCTAGACACTCGAGCGTGCGATGTTCAAAGCGGCTTTTCTTCTGACTTCTGACTCCTGCCTTCTGAGTCACGGCGGCAGCTCCGCAGGCTCCGCTGCCGCACTCCAAGGCCAACACTCCAAGGCCAACAAGCTAGAGCTGGCAACTGTTCAAGAGAAGGCAGTGTGATGTATACTCGTGCCCATCCGTGAAAATGGAAATAGTAATCGCGGCCTAAATGAGCTGAATTGAGAGGGGCCAGAATGATTCGGAAAATGGAACATTCCAAGCACGATACGCGACGGGTGAGTGGCAATCTCTACAGCCGACGATACGTTTCGAGGGCCATCGAAAACGTCATGGGGATCCTGGGGGGTTTCAAACGTAGCCCAGAACCACTATCACTCAGTCAGCTCACTGCAATGACGAACCTGGCGAAGAGTTCCGTCTTTCGGGTCCTGCACACTCTGGAAGCGATGGGATACCTGGAGAAAGCTGGTGGTGATCGCTACACTCTTTCACCTCTGATTGCTTCGATGATTCCTGACGGTTCACCCCACGAACTCCTTCAGGTGGCCTCTCCCTTCGTCAAGGATCTCAACCGTGAGTTCCGCGAAACCGTTAGCGTTGCTTATCTGTTTGCAAACCGAATTGAAGTGATAATGGTGGCGCCGAGTCCGGAAAAGGTACAGATGGGTAACATTGTGGGGAGCATCATTCCCCCGCATGCCAGTTCTCTCGGCAAGTGTATTACCGCAGGTCAGTCAGAATCGCGACGCGAGCAGTTGTTACTGGCATATGGCAATCATCCCATTACCCCCCGGACGATCACCGACGGAGTGGAACTCGCCAAGGAGTTTGATCGAGTTCGAGAAAACGGCTACGCAGTAGACGCGGAGGAAAGTGCGCAAGGCGGCTACTGTTTCGGGGCACCTATCTATGGCGAAGGCAAGCATGTCATCGGAGCGATCAGCGTTTCGATGCCCAAGACGAGGTACGAAGACCCGACAAAGGTCATCGCTGCCCTGCGCACTGCCGCGGCTAAGATCTCAGAAAAAATCAAATTGACGAGCACTCCCTGAGCAGCAACCGACATCAGACCGCCCATCCGTTCGAGACGCTTCGTCTCTCCCCTTAGCTCCAAGAAGCGACACTCTGTAACCTCACCGCGGAGGTGACAAAAAGGCCAGGGTAGGGGGCGCATCTGTCATTATGCCGTTGTTCCACGGAAATGATGTTTGCGTAGAGAAATTCTGTTATATTTTCCTTGACATCGGTCCGACTACCTGCTAGAAACTTCATTTGCCATTGGGAATGATGTTTGCACAATGAAATTATGTTATTCTTTTGTTGACATCACTCCAAATGTTTGCTAGAAAGTGCAATCGAAATGGCCGCCAAGAAACTTACTTCTCCCACGCTGAACAACAAGCTCTCAGGCTCGTATGCCGCTCTTCTGACTCCCTTCGATTCTAAAGGCAAGGTTGATTATGAAACCTTTGAACGGGTCATTGACTTTGTCTTGGAGCGGGGAGTCGATGGTGTGGTGGTGGGAGGGGGTACGGCGGAATACCCTCATCTCGATTTGGCAGAGAGAAAAGAGCTAACCACTCTCGCCGTTCATAGAGTGCAAAACAAAGCCAAGGTTTTAGCAAACATTGGCACATCTTCGTTACGAGGCACGCTGTGGTTGGGCGAACATGCAGCAGCTAGTGGTAGTTATGCCTTGCTGCTTACCATGCCCTATTTCTTCCGCTATGAACAGCATGATCTCAAGGCTTACTGCGAAACCGTTTGTCGCGCTTTGAAAGTTCCTTGCCTGCTATACAACCTCCCGTCTTTTACAAACCCCTTGGATGCAGAAACGGCCATCGAACTTCTGCTCTCTGAAGAAAATCTCATAGGGATCAAAGATAGCAGCGGTGACCGAAGAAACCTCTTCAGGCTGGCGCAGGCGCGCAGGGATCGCGATTTCTCATTAATGGTCGGCGACGACGGGGTACTCTTCGAAGCCCTTACGACGGGGTGGGACGGGGCGATTTCAGGGCTAGCGTGTTTTGTTCCAGAGCTGATCGTGTCGCTGCTCCGGAGCTTTCGAGCCGGAAACCGTCAACAAGCTTGGGACTTGCAGAAGCTTCTAAATCAAATGATCGAGCAGGTCTTGCACCTGCCAATACCTTGGGGCGTGCGTGTAGGGCTAGCGGTGCGTGGATTGTCGACCGGCGATTTTGCTCTACCGCTCTCTGCGCTGCGCAGGCAACAGGTTGCCGAGCTTCGCGTGTGGCTGTCAGATTGGTTGCCAACCTGTGTTGGCATTTGTCAGGGATCTACAACTAACAGTAGTCAGTGAAACCCATAAACAGGGAAATGGTATGTGCAGAAATCCACAAACGGGAAAATGGGAGGGTCCTATGTGCAGTCATAAACGGATCGGAGTCTTCCTGGCCACGCTGGGCATGCTGTGCTTGACAGGTGCATACGCAACTGACGTGACAGGTTCCATCGATGGGGTCGTGAAGGACCAGACTGGTGCGGTCATGCCCAATGTTACGGTTACGGCAACCAACGAGGGCACGAGTGCGAGATATACCGCGACCAGCGACGAAGTCGGACATTACGCCATTCTCAACCTTTCAGTGGGTGTGTACGATCTATCCGCCGAGCCCACTGGTTTCAAGAAGTTTGTCGTGACTAACATCCGCGTGCAGGTCAACGAAACCTCACGTGTCGACTTGGCCCTTTCTGTTGCCTCGGCGACGCAGACTGTGCGAGTGTCAGCGCGTCTTTCAACGGTAGACACCACGGACGCCACACTCAAGGAGGTGGTCGACCAGCGACGCATCGTAGATCTGCCCCTGGACGGCCGAAATCCCACCCAACTCATGCAACTGGTGGCGGGTGTTGAATCCGACGACATCAACTCCAACGTCACGTCCGATACCACGTATCCAGGAGTCATGCCGGTTTCAGTCAACGGGGGGCGCGCCAACACTACCAACTATATCCTGGACGGCGCTCAGAACAATGACCACTACAGCAATGCGCCCAATCCGATGCCCAACCCTGACGCGTTGCAAGAATTCAGTGTCCAGACCAATGATTTCAGTGCGGAATACGGAAGAAACCTGGGCGCCATCGTCAATGCCGTGACCAAATCGGGCACGAATGCGGTGCACGGCAGTGCGTTTGAATACCTGCGGAATAACGCCCTCAATGCTGACAACTTCTTTGCTCCCCTGCTCCCTGACGGAAGCAAGCAGAGCGACGGTCTCAAGCGTAACCAGTTCGGCGTCACCCTGGGCGGACCGGTTTGGCTGCCGCACCTTTATAACGGGAAAGACCGGACCTTCTTCTTCTTCTCCTTTCAGGGAACACGCAATCATCAGGCGCCGACCACAGTGGAGCAGGTGGTTCCTACTGCGGCCGAGAAAGCCGGCGACTTTTCGGCCCTGAGCACGCAATTGAACGATCCCTTCACGGGCGGCGTATATCCTAACAACCAGATTCCAGCCTCGGACTTCAGCCCGGCCTCGCAATACATTCTTAAGAATTACTTGCCCAACCCGGCGCCTGGCCAGAACACAATCGACTACGCCCTCCCGAGCCTCATGGATGACAACCAGACGCTGGTCAGGATCGACCATCAGTTGAGCGAGAACAACCGGCTCAGCGGGCGGTTTTGGGTTTCCCGCGCAAACAAACCGGCCTATGAGGCGCCAGGCGACCTCATCGCATACAGTTATGGACAGGTCTGGGACAACACCAGCTTCGTCGGCAGCGACACCTTTACTTTTGGCCCACGGATGGTGAATACGGCGACGTTCAGCTACAATCACACCAACAACAATAACACGCCCATTTATCCCAAGAGTTTTCACGATCTTGGCATAAACATGTACAGCGAGCCGCATCCTGAGATCAATATAGTAGTAAACGGCTACTTCTCAATAGACACCAACACTACGGACACGTACCCGCGTGACGAGATCCAGGGTTCGGATACGTTGCGCTGGATGGCCGGGAGGCACCAGATCAGCATGGGTGGAGAATACGGACATGGGGCTGGTAAGATTGCCTCCACCTGGGAGGGGGACGGACACTTCACGTTTTCCGGTGGGGCTCCCTTCACGGGCGACTCTCTCGCGGACTTTGTTGTGGGCAAGTTCGCCAACCTGCTCCAGGGCTCGGGGCAATATAGGAACACAAGGTTTAACATGGTGGATTTTTTTGTCATGGATTCCTACCGCGTGAGCAAGCGTTTGACTCTGGATATCGGTCTGCGGTGGGAGCCGTTCTTCCCCTATACGGACGTGAACGGGAAAGTAGTGGCATGGCACCCCGGCGAGCAATCGACTCGGTTCATCAATTCTCCGGTGGGCCTCGTGTTTGCAGGCGACCCCGGCGTACCATCCGGTGGGTTCAATAGGGTCTGGACAAACTTTGGGCCTAGGGTGGGACTCGCCTGGGACGTTTTCGGGGACGGCTCTACTAGCGTGCGAGCCGGCGGCGGAATCTTCTACGATCGTCCCAATACAATTTCTCTAAACAACCAGGGCACCGAAGCTCCTTTCGCCCCCGTCGTTACGATCAACGGAAACGACACCAACAGTTTTATGAATCCCTATGCCGGAACCACGGACCCGTTCCCGGCAAACCTGAATCCCTCCTCAAACGCCGCGTTCTATCTGCCGGATGTGGCCTACGCCTATACACCCCAAATGCGAAATGCCATGATGCAGGCGTGGACTCTGTCCATCGAGCGGAAGGTGGCGCACGACTTCGTGGTTAAAGCAGCCTATGCCGGTTCAGAGGGAACGCACCTGGCGTCCCTCAGAGAGGGTAACCCGGCGATTTACGCGCCGGGAGCAACCACGGCTACCACGAATGAACGCCGGCCCTTGTACCCGAACTTCAGCAGTGTCTCGCTCATCGAACCGGGGGATACCTCCAATTATAACGCCCTTGAGTTGACCGCAGAGCGGCGTTTCAGTAACGGTTTCTCTGTGTTGGCGAACTATACCTTTTCAAAGAGCCTTGACACCAGTTCCTACAACAAAGAGACGGGCGAGACCGTGACCGACCCGTTCGACCGTATGTTCGACAGAGGACTATCGGACTTTGATCACACTCACGTCGCTTCGATTTCGGGATTGTGGGCGCTTCCCGGCAAGTTCGGCAGCCCGTTCGCCCGGACGCTATTGGGCGGCTGGAATCTGTCGGGGATTGTGTCCCTTCGATCAGGCTTCGTGAACACCGTGTACAGCGACGTCGATAACTCCCTGAGCGGCGTCGGCTCGGATCGACCTGACCTTATCGGCAACCCCTACCTCCCCTCGGGGAGGAGCCGTGGCCAGCAGGTCGCAGAGTGGCTAAACCCGGCGGCATTCGCACCGAATGCGTTGGGGACGTTCGGGAATGTGGGTCGCAACACCTACTTCGGTCCTGGCTTCGCCTCGACGGATCTTGGCCTTCATAAAGACTTCCCAATTAAGGAAAAGCTGACGGCGCAATTCCGCTTTGAGACGTTTAATACTTTCAACCGAGTCAACCTCCAGGCGCCGAATTTGTACATAGATTCCCCGACGTTTATGCAAATCACTTCGGCATACGATCCGCGAGTCCTCCAGTTCGCCCTCAAGCTTGTTTGGTAACAAGGTCTCGTTGTGCATCGGGCCGGCCCTCCGGCCGGCCCTCCTTTCCCGAATTTGCGTCCGAGGGAGACGTTTGCGGAAGGAGTTCTTCTATGAAAAGCAGGCTGGTGATCCTACTCTTGCTGGCTATCTCCGGTGCGTTTGGGGCGGAGGGCAAGCTCAAAACCGAGGTGGCGGAGTTCATTTGCGAGAAAGCGCCTTTCCGAGAATGTCATGCTTCGACCATCGTCGATCTGCGGAACGGCGACCTGCTGGCAGCTTGGTTTGGCGGTCAAGGAGAGGGAGACAAAAGTGTGAGGATCTGGCTCTCTCGAAAACCCAGCGGTGGAACGTGGACTCCTCCCACAGCGATGACAAACTTCACGGAGGACCCCTGCTGGAACCCCGTCTTGTTCCGTGACGCCAAAGATCGCGTCTGGCTCTTTTTCAAGGTTGGTCCCGATGAAGAGTCGTGGGTCGGTGCTTACCGGACTTCCGATGATGGTGGGAAGATCTGGAGCGACATTACCTATTTGCCGGCAGGCCTTCTGGGTCCGGTCCGCAACAAGCCTATTCTGCTCTCCAATGGGGACATCCTTGCGGGCTCATCCAAGGAAGCTGGAATGAGGCGAGGAGTGGGCCACCGTCAGCCGTACTGGAGTTGGGCGTCCTGGGTGGAGCGAAGTGAAGATGGCGGAAAGACCTGGACGATCCACGGCCCCATCGTTTATCCCGGAGTAAACTACGGTGTCATTCAGCCGACCCTGTGGGAAAGCAAGCCCGGGCACGTCAAGATGCTGCTACGTCCGACCGAACTCATTGGGTTCATCTGTGAGTCCACATCCACAGACGGGGGAATGACGTGGACCGCGGCGCGGCCAACCTCCCTCCCGAACCCGGACAGTGGCATTGACGCCGTCCGCATGAAGGACGGCGCGATAGCGTTGGTCTATAACCACACCCAGCGCGACCGCAGCCCTCTCAATCTGGCCCTGTCCAACGATGATGGCGATACCTGGGGATTCCCTTATGTCCTGGAGGATGCCCCGGGGGAATACTCCTATCCTGCAATTATTCAGTCCGGGGATGGAAGACTCCACATTACGTACACCTGGAAGCGAAAACAGATCAAGCACGTTGTGATTAATCCCAGTGAAATTCCACGATGAGTTCTTACCTTAGGGAGGCCGAAATATCATGCGCATACTCGGAGTAATACCAGCCAGATTTGGGTCCACTCGGCTAGAAGGTAAACCCTTGGCAGACATC
>Ga0326728_10003974_pt1 | contig 44615 bp, 42 predicted proteins | sample MB3enrmetagenome_FD_207602 | JGI IMG/M metagenome (GOLD analysis project Ga0326728, IMG submission 207602) | Lab enriched peat soil microbial communities from McLean, Ithaca, NY, United States - MB31MN | ecosystem: Environmental > Terrestrial > Soil > Wetlands > Peat | place: USA: New York...
ATCTCTCGCATCAGTAGAAAACCAACGTCCGAAGTGATCGTGGCGCCCATGAAATCTATCATGATGGACCGGTTAAAATCCGGCCGGATCACCCCTTTCCGGCTTTCACCACTGGGGAGCATTTTTAGACCCCTGATATGCTTGTTTTACCTCCTTATATCATATAGTTAGATTATTACCTACCTTTTTCTACGGCATAATCCAGGATAATGTCCCACCAAAAGCGAGCTTATCCGGGAGGCTCTAGGCCGCGGCACCATCAGACAGAATGATTCGCGGGGAGGCGCTCTTTTCTTAACCCGGTCCAGTCCCCGCTGGCCTTAGTCTGAGTTGGAAACCGGACACCTGGGGACAGGGCCCCCAGTCAATATGATAATAAAAAAGGCGGCCAGCAAGGCCGCCCGTTGAACCCCTAAGTTTGCCAGGATTAGAAGTGATAGTTGGCCCGGACCAGGAAGGTCAATTGAGACAGCAGATCAAGCTTCGTGTCGACTCCGTCCAAAGTATAGCTTGGTTGGGTCATACGGTACCGAAAAGAGGTGTCTATGGAGACGTTCTTGAGAACCACCCACCGGATGCCGGGCTCCACCACCAGGCCGATGTTGGTTGAGTTACCGCTGAATGGACCGATATTGAGGCCGCTCCAGACGATCGCCGGCCCCACCCCGATGTAGGGATTCACCCGGCCACTGGGAACCACGGAATCGGGGAACAGGCCGTAATGGGCCATGAGCAGAAAAGTCCAGGCCACACAATAGCCTTTATCCGTAGATAATACAGCATTCCCGCCTATGGAGTGAATTCTAAGGGGGTTATAAGTAATATCCGTGGCAATACTGAAATATTTCACCCAGTCAGGCCAGGCATAGGCCCCAGTCCCAGAGTTGACGAAATCATACCCAATGGTCGCACCGCCGATGACCGTAGCCTCAAAATTAACGCCACCCAACTGAATTCCGTTGGCTCTAGCCATCGGACTCCTCGGGAAATTACCCCCAAGTTCCCCGCCCACCCACATGGCAGACTGGGCTACCCCTGACAACGCCAGCAGAACAGCCAAAAGCACTGCCACACCCACTCCGTACGTTTTTTTCTTCATGATCAATCCCCCCCTAATCTCTAACCGAGTTTCTGCAGCAGCCTTGACCACCAATGTCCCAAAATGGTTTTTCTTGCAATTATGCAGTTTTAATGCCTATTTACAAGAAAAATATTTTGACTTTCATGGATCACGGGCCACGCCGGGCCACGCCGCCCGTCCGCGATTTTCAGGAGCAGCCCTGGGGCTCACCTGAAAAAACAGGGAGAAAACGGGCGAGTCGCCCAGGCCCACCTTCCCGGCCACCAGTCCCGGCGGCAGGGGCTAGTCCCGGGGCCCTGGGGACTCCCATGCCTTTCCCGGGGGGAGTCCGCGGGCGCCGACCCTGCAGGCCCCCTTACTGCTGTTCCAGCCACGCCTGGACCTCTCGGGCTCCGGCCTCATCCAGGTCTTCCAGCTGGCGGACGCGCCATTGCTGGAGGATCAGGTCGATCTGCACCACCTTAGCCAGACAATTGAGGCGGATGGCCTCCAGTTGCTGGGGGCTGGCGGGGCCGGGTGAGCCGGGTCCACCGGCACCGTTGTCCAGGGGCCGTTGCGCCGGCGGGGGAGCCCCGGCTGCCGCCTCCGGGGTTCTGGGCGCGCGGCCTTTTTTGGCCTTGGCTGCTGCTGGGCGCGGCGGGGCCGGGGTCGGCCCCCCGGGGAAGAGCTGCTCCGGGGTGGCCTGGCCGTCTCTCAGTTGGGAGGCCATGCCCCGGAGGGTGGCGATATCCTCCGAGGTCCACTCGGTTTTGGGTTTCCCCCAGAGGGCCAGCACCCGCTCCTCCGTGATCCCGTAACCCGCCAGGAACTTCAGGGCCTTGTCCGTGACCGCGGCCAGGCCTTCTTTGCTGATCCCCTTTAAGACCGCGTCTTTGGCCCGTTCTTTGGCCTGGTCCGTGAGCCACCGGGGCACCCCGGCCAACACCACATTGCGGATGGCCCGGCTTTGGGCGGCCTGGAAGGTCATGTCCTCGGCCCGGTCCTCCTCCAGCTTTTTGAAGATGCCCTTCCCCTTCTTTTTGCGGAAGACCCGGGAGAAACGGTGAAGCCCCGCTCCAGATCTACGAAGTGGGCGTTAAAGACTCCTTCGGCAGGGTCTCACACTATTCCACCGGCGGTGAGGACGCCGTGGCGTAAAGGCCCCGCAAGCTGCAATTAAAAATTGACAAATTTTTTCCAGTTGCTATAGTATCACTAAGTATTTTAGTATAACTAAGTATTAAATAAATAACCAAGAGGTGCTAGGTTGAGACTTACGAAATTAATTTCCTTCTCCATAATGCCAGACTTCCTACGGGAGGTTGAGAAAGTGGCCAAAGAGGAAAATCGCACGAAAAGCGAGCTTATCCGGGAAGCTCTACGCCGCTATATGGAAGATCGGGAGTGGGAGAAGTTAACTCGCTATGCCCGGATAAAGTCCGCCGCAACAGGAATTAAAACTGAGGAGGACATCCAGCGAGTAGTGGACGAATTCCGCGGCGAACAATCCCATGCTTAAGGTGGTTATCGACACCAATGTCTTTATTTCGGCCTTCTACCTCCCCGAATCCAGACCGGCTGAAGCAGTCCTCTGGGCCCGGAGAAAAAGAGTTCGCAATTTCATTTCCCCGCAAATCCTCGAAGAGCTCGAGCGGATAATCAAGACGAAGCTCTTGTGGGACCATACCAAGACCAAAAGCGCCATCCAGCGTATTAAAGGTTTTTCTGAAATGGTTTATCACAATGAGCACCTGACAGTAATTGCCGACGATCCCGATAACCGCATCCTGGAGTGCGCCCTTAAAGCCCAGGCCGACCTCATCATTTCTGGCGACAAACATCTCCTTAACTTGAGAAATTACCAGGAGATCAAGATGGTGACTCCTGGGGAATTCTTAGAATCCTTACAATAAAGAGCTTTGGGAAATACACTGGGCCGTGAGCCGCGATTTTCAGGAGCAGCCCTGGGGCTCACTGGAAAAAAACCGGCAAGAAACCGCCGAGGCGCCTAGACCCGGCTCCCCGGCCACCAATCCCCGCGGGGAAGGCTAGTCCTGGGGCCCTGGGGACTCCCACGCTTTCCCCAGAGGGAGTCTCAGGGGGCGCCTGACCTGCCGGCCCCCTTACTGCTGTTCCAGCCACTCCTGGACCTCTCGGGCGGCCGCCTCATCCAGGTCTTCCAGCTGCCGGACGCCCCATTGCTCCAGGATCAGGTCCAGCTGCACCTCCTTGGCCAGACAATTGAGGCGGATGGCCTCCAGCTGCTGGGGGCTGGCGGGGCCGGGGGGGCCGGGGCCCGCGGCCCCATTGCCCAGGGGCCGCTGCACCGGGGGAGGAGCCCCGGCGGCCGCCTCCGGGGTTCGGGGCGCGCGACCTTTTTTGGCCTTGGCTACTGCCGGGGGTGGCGGGGTCGGGGTCGGCCCCTCCGGGAAGAGCTGTTCCGGGGTGGCCTGGCCGTCGCGCAGTTGGGAGGCCAGGCCCCGGAGGGTAGCGATATCCTCCGAGGTCCACTCGTTTTTGGGTTTCCCCCAGAGGGCCAGCACCCGCTCCTCGGTGATCCCGTAACCCGCCAGGAACTTCAGGGCCTTGTCCGTGGCCGCGGCCAGGCCTTCTTTGCTGATCCCCTTTAAGACCGCGTCCTTGGCCCGTTCTTTGGCCTGGTCCGTGAGCCAGCGGGGCACCCCGGCCAACACCACATTGCGGATGGCCCGGCTTTGGGCGGCCTGGAAGGTCATGTCCTCGGCCCGGTCCTCCTCCAGCTTTTTGAAGACGCCCCTGCCCTTCTTTTTGCGGAAGACCCGGGAGACGGTGAAGCCCCGCTCCAGATCCACGAAGTGGGCGTTAAAGACCCATTCGGTCAGGGTCTCATAGTATTCCACCGGCACCGCGCAATTGCCCCACTCCCGGGCCACGGCCATGGCCAGGCCGATGCTGGGCCCTTCGATCTTCTTGCCCCCCATGGGAAAGGAGTAGTAAAAGGCATCCCCGGCGAATTCGGCTTCCCGCAGCACCGCGGCCACCACCTTATCCAGGTTGCGGGGCCGCTGCACCGCCACCGCGGTATGGAATTGGGTCTGGGAGCGCATCAGGGGGACCTGGGGGAGCGGGGTTGCCTCAGGATAGGTCTCGGGCTCGCCGGTGAAGGGCTCCACTGCCGCCAAGGCGGCCGGGGCTGGGTCTGGAGTGGCTTCCATGGGATTATCTCCTCTTGACAGAATATTTGCAGGTCCAAAAGTAGCCGCACCACTGGGGGCTGCAGATCCAGGCGCCGGGGTCGCAGGGCGGAAAGAGCCCGGTGTGGATCTGGGTCAGCATCAGGTGGATCCTCAGCAAGAGGTTGGCCCAATCCGCCGGCCCCCGGGTGGTGGGCAGGCTCTGCAGTTTCGGCTCTTTGGTGTTTACCAGGATCTCCAAGCTGATCTTCTGGGGCCAGGCCCCGGTCCGCTGGGCCACCAGGCCGGCATAGAAGGTGAGCTGCAGGGAATAGTCTGCGTCCTTGGGTCCCTTGCTCTTATCCGCGGTCTTTAAATCCGGGAGCCAGTGGTCCGCGGTGAGCACGTCGATGGTGCCCTGGAGGGGTAAGTCCAGGCCAGCATCCATGGTCATCTGCTCTTCCACCAGGAGGGGCAAAATGGCCGGGGCTAAGGACTCCCGGTAGAGGGTGGTGAGCCGGACGGCGGCATCGAGACCCTTGGCCAGGAGGGTGTCTTTCTCGGCCAGCTGGTCTTTGGGAATGAAGACCCCTTCGTCCTTAACCAGGCTGACATAGTGATCCCGGGCCGCGTCCTGGAGGTCGCCCAGGGGGAGATCTGCCTGGGTGTGGAGTTTCTGTTCATGGTTGAGCTGGGCGGCCTTGTGGGTGGCGGAGCCGCGCCGCGCGGCAATCCCGGGAGGGATGATCTCACCCCGGAGGTAGCGGCGCTCGAATTGGTGGGGGCAGCGTAAGAACATGCCTAGCATGGATTGGGTTATCGCTTCCATCTCATTCCTCCCGATTATCAACAAATCCGATTAGCCAATCGTCACTCCATCGATCTAATGAACGCTCCCCCAAAATGACTAAATTTTCCAAGGAGCACCCGGGCTATCATTCGTCATCTTTTCCATTGACCATTTTTGGTCGCTGTCTTAATATGCAATTCTAAGGGTGATATCATCTATAACGGTAAAAGCTATATTTGTCAAGATAAATATAGAGTGCTTCTAATTTTTTTAAAAATAATTCATATGGCTCTATATTTTAATAATTGTAGTCCGCCCCTAGGTTTCTAATGAGGCTCAGAGTAAAATGACCGATGCTGAAAACCAATTTAATCAACGGTTTAAAAGACTTAAGGAAGCATTTGGGGTAATAACGGATATAGATTTGGCCAGAGCTTTAGGCATAAAACAGTCTTCGGTTGCTTCTGCTCGTGAAAGAAAATCTATTCCTCCTAAGTGGATAATAGAAAATTCAGATAAGCACGGAATTTCCTCAGATTGGCTTTTGTATGGCGAAGGCCCTAAATACCGCAGCCAGGTCCGCCAAATTTCACCTCAACCCAGGCCTACGGTCTCAGTTCTCGACCTGGACCTTATTAAAGAAATTGTAGCGATTGTGGAGGAGACGCTCGAAAAGGAGGAATTCCATCTGCCCCCAAAGAAAAAGGCGGAACTCATCGCCCTGCTCTATGAGGAATTTGCCGAAGAAGAGGAAAGAAAGGAAATTCCCAGGGGGAAAATTCTCCGGTTCGCCCGGGCCCTGGTTGCTTAAAAGAGGGTGGAGATGAGCGAGCGGAAGACAGAGATTATCAATTCGCCCCGCACCGCCGCAGCCTCGGCCCTGCACCGCCCCACATAGTTTTTCCGGTTAAATCGGGTTTATCTTTTGAAGATAGCTCATTGCTTCTTGAGTTTCACTCAAGGTAACTTTGCCAAAGAGAAGATGGTCGGAGCGAATTCCACTGCCCCCCACCCGGGAAAAATCAAATTGATGTCACAATAAACCTCAGTGCGGCCGGGTGCACAGGCGAGACGCCTTTGCTGCCACAGAACCAAACCAACCTTCGCTGACCTTAGACCTGAGCTGCATCAATGGCGGTCAGGGGAATCCTGCTTGATTTGGCCGGGAAATTTGTATAAAATTTCCTAACAGGAATCTCTTTTCAAGATTTAAGCGGCCAGCAAGGATAAACCCTTTGCAGTCCTTCGAGAAAATAGGGCAAGCCAGCTACGCGCAAAAAAGGCGGGAGCGGGAAATGCCCCGCATCCCCCTGGAAGGGAACCTTGATCTCACCCACCGCTGTAACAATAACTGCCGCCACTGCTGGATCAGGATCGCGCCCCGGGCCAGGGAGCAGAACCAAGAGCTATCCTTTGAGGAAATTAAACATCTAGTCGATGACGCCAGAAAGATGGGCTGCCAGAAATGGAACATCTCCGGCGGTGAACCCATGCTCCGGCCCGATTTCCCCGAGATTTTCGATTTCCTCACCCAAAAGGCGGTATCTTATAGCCTCAACACCAATGGGACGCTAATCACGCCTGCCATCGCCCGCCTGCTGACCCGCAAAGGGATCAAGATGGTCGCCCTCTACGGCGCCACCGCCGCAGTGCACGATAAGGTGACCCGCACGCCGGGCTCATTCGAAGCCGCCATGCAAGGATTCGACTACCTTAAGGAGGCCGGCGCCGCCTTTACTGTGCAGCTCATCCCCATGCGGGACAATTATCACCAGCTCGAGGACATGGTGGCACTGGCCTGCTCTCTCAGCCCCCGCTACCGCATCGGCGCTTCCTGGCTTTATTTTTCCTCCTGTGGGTCAAAGCGCCGCAACGCCGAGATCGCCCGGCAGCGGTTGGACCCTAAAGAGGTCCTCCAACTCGACCAGCCCGACCCGTCCCTGGAAGATTGGTTAGTCGGCCAGGAAGAGCAGGGCTGCCGCACCAATGCCTGGGATAATCATCTCTACGCCCGCTGCATTGCCCTGCGCCGGGAATTTTTCATCGATCCTTATGGTGGGATGACCTTCTGCGACCTTATCAAGGACCCGGCGTTACGCTATGACCTGCGCACCGGCAGTTTCCGGGAAGCCTGGGAGACTTTCATCCCTTCCCTGGCTGACAGGGTGCGGTGCGACGCCGAATACCGGGAAAACTGTGGCAGATGCGACCTTCGCAATGACTGCTGGTGGTGCGGCGGTTACGGCTATTTGGAACACGGCCGCCACGGGGCCAAAGTTGAGTACCTCTGCCAGGTGGCCCGGGAAAACCGGGCCTTTATAGAGGACTGGCAACGCCGGCACCGCCGTTATTACGGCATCGCCGGGGTCAGCGTAATGGTGGAAGCCGACCTTCCCATTACGGACCAGACCTTTGCGGCCAAGTTCCGGCAATTTGAGGTGGACGGCCCTGGCCCCGACCTGATTTCCATCCGCCATCATTTCAGTCTGCCGGATATTACCGGACGGGACCTGGGCCAGGAGGTCCATCGCCAACTGGCGTGGACCATCTATCGCAAGGGTAACTCATGGATTTATCTATGGGCTCCGGTACCGGACGATCCCACCCCGCAACGGGTGGCGGTTTTCAACCATGACTATACTCGGGCCAGGATATATAGTAATAATGATGAGGTCTTCCTTAGAGGCAATTCCCCCACCTTAACCCTTTTTCCCACCGATCAGATTCTTTTGGCCCAGGTCTTGGCTGACCGTGACGCTTGTTTGTTTCACTCAAGCGGCGTTATCCTAAATGGCCGGGGCATCCTCTTCGTGGGCCATTCCGAGGCGGGAAAATCCACCTTGGTTAAGATGCTTCAGGGAAAGGCTGAGATCCTCTGTGACGACCATAACATCGTCCGCCGCTGGCCCGAAGGCTTTCGGGTCCATGGCTCTTGGGCCCACGGCGAGGTGCCACTGGTATCGGCGGCCTCGGCCCCCCTGGCGGCTATTTGCTTCCTGAAAAAGTCCCAGCAAAATCGACTTTCGCCCCTTAAGCCAGGCAAGGAGGCTGCGGGTAACTTAATCAGTTGCCTTATGAAGTCCCTGGTCAGGCCCGCCTGGTGGCAAAAGACGCTGGCGCTGGTGGAAGCCATCGTCCGGGAGGTTCCCTTTTATGTTATGGAATTTGATAAAAATGGTAAGATAGCCGGCCAGCTTGAGGACCTGGCGCGGGCAAGAGGCGCCAAGGAAAAGGCTCTTGAACGATGAGCGAGGGCAACCGGCATCCATATGTTACCAGAACAAGGGCGGCGCAGCACCGGTTATGGAAAAATCGCTCCCCCTTATCAGGTCTTCTCGACTTGGAGCTTACGGAGCGCTGCAACAATGATTGTATCCACTGCTGCCTCAATCTTCCCGGGGATGATATCCGGGCGCGGTCGCGGGAACTCGGCACTTCCGGGATAATTGCTATCCTGAAGGAGGCTGCGGCGCTGGGGGTCTTGTCGGTGCGCTTCACCGGCGGCGAACCCCTGCTCCGGGACGACTTTACAGACCTTTATTTAAGCGCCCGGCGGCTGGGGCTCAAGGTGATGCTGTTTACCAACGCCCGCCTGATCACCCCGGACCTGGCCAGGCTTTTTGCCCGGATTCCCCCTTTAGAAAAGATCGAGGTCACCGTTTACGGCATGAGGCGGGAATCTTACGAAGCCGTATCCCGGGTGCCGGGCTCTTACGAGGAGTTTCGCCGCGGGGTCGGGCTGCTCCTAAACAAGAAGGTTCCTTTTGTGGTCAAGGGGGCGGTACTGCCGCCCAACCGGAAGGAGATGGAGGAATTTGAAACCTGGGCGATTACCCTTCCCGCCATGGATGCCCCGCCCTCCTACGCCATGTTTTTTGACCTGCGGGGCCGCCGGGATTCTCCGTTCAAAAACCGTCTTATCCGAAGCCTCCGGGTGTCCCCTGAGGATGGGGTTATTCTGCTCAGAAGGCAGGGCCGGGCCTATCTCCAGGAGATGCGTGAGTTTTGCAGCAAGTTCATGGGGCCGCCCGGGGACCGATTATTCTCCTGTGGCGCCGGCCACGGCGCTTGCGTGGATGCTTACGGCATGGTGCAGCCCTGCCTGACTTTGCGCCACCCGGAGATGGTCTACGATTTGCATAAAGGCTCCCTGAAAAAGGCGCTGACTAATTTTTTCCCGCGCCTGCGGGAAGAGACCAGGGCCACCAATCCGGACTACCTGGCCCGCTGCGCTCGCTGTTTTTTGAAAGGTCTCTGCGAGCAGTGCCCGGCCAAATCCTGGGCCGAGCACGGCGCCCTGGACACCCCGGTGGAGTATTTTTGCCGGGTGGCCCACGTCCAGGCCTGGGAGCTGGGCTTGCTGGAGGAAGGAGAGTCTGCCTGGGAAGTGGAAGACTGGAAAGAGAGGATTGGCAGAATATGACGATTAAAAGCGATGCGGTGTTTGTTGTTTCCGAGGACGTGGTCGCCCGGGAGATCGAGGGCGAAATCATCATTGTTCCTTTAGTAGCCGGCATCGCCGACTTGGAGGACGAGCTCTTCACCCTCAATGCAACGGGCAAGGCCATCTGGGACAAGCTAGATGGCCGGCGCCGCCTCCAAGACATCATTTCCGAGCTGTGCGCCGAATACCAGGCCTCGCCTGGGGAAATCGAGGCGGACGTCCTGGGCTTGGTAGAAGAGTTGGTCCGCCGGAGGATGCTGGTTGCGGTCTAAGCCTCCAAAGCCGTGCCTTTACAGCGTCGCCGGGGGGGTGCTGGCGCTTTCGGGTCTTGATTTGCAAGAATTCCTGCGGGCCGTGTTAGCCAGGGGAGCGCCCATCAGGTTTAAGGCCCCAGGGTTAAGCATGCACCCCTCTATCTTGGATGGGGACGTGGTGACGGTGTCACCCCAATGTGGCAGGGAACCTCGCCTGGGGGAGGTGGTCGCCTTTTGCCACCCGGAAACCAGGAAGCTGGTGGTACACCGGGTGCTGGCACGGCGGGACGGCGGTTATCTGCTCCGGGGTGATAATGTCCCGGATGCAGATGGTCTGATATCCTCCCAAGACGTGCTGGGGCGGGTGACCAGGGTCGAGCGGGATGGACGAGAGGTTAGGCTCGGTCTGGGGTTGGAGTGGCGTCTCATCGCCTTACTGTCCCGGCACAATCTCCTGCAGCCTTTAATTTTCAGGGCCAGCCAGATGTTGCGCCCCCTGCGGCGGAGTTTTATAAAAACGTGACGGGTGAGGAGTGATGGATAAAATAACAACGCTGCATCAACCATCACCCACCACGCATTACGCATCACGCATCGTCCGGGTAGCCTAGGCGTCCCGCCTGGGTACTCAATTCAGGGGTACGAAACTTGAGTTCCTACGTCTCTTCCCAATCCCTGCCTCAGTTTCACCTCTGGGAGAAAATGGCGACCCGACGCCGGCCCCTCTCCTTCGACCTGGAAGTCACGGCCCGCTGCAACCACGACTGCCGCCATTGCTATATCAACCTGCCTGCGGCTGACCAGGAAGCCAGGGCCGCCGAGCTTTCCCTGGAGGAAATCAGCAGCATCGCAGGAGAGGCCGTCTCGATGGGCGCCGTGCTGTGCCTTATCACCGGTGGGGAGCCGTTGCTCCGGGAAGATTTCCGGGAAATCTACCTGGCCTTAAAGCGCCTGGGCCTCCTAGTGTCGGTGTTCACCAACGCCTCCCTAATCACCCCGGAGCACGTCCGGCTTTTTAAAAAGTTTCCCCCTCGGGTCCTGGAGGTCAGTGTGTACGGCGTGACCCCGGCGACCTACGAGGCGGTGACCCGGCGGCCCGGCTCCTTTGCGAACTTTCGGCGGGGCCTGGACCTCCTTTTAGGGAACGGGGTGCAGGTGCGCCTCAAGGCCATGGCCCTCCGGGCCAATGTCCACGAGCTTCCCGAGATCATCCGCTTCTGCCGGGCCCGCACCATGGACTACTTCCGCTTCGATCCGTTTTTGCACCTGCGCTTCGACAATGATGCGGCCCGGAATGCGGAAATCCGGGGCCAGCGCCTCTCCCCGGAGGAGATCGCCACCATCGAGCAGGCCGACCCGGAACGCTTTCAGGCCCTGGAAAAGGGCTGCGATACCTTGATCGGGCCGCATTGGTCCCAGCCCGGCTGCCACCATCTCTTACACTGCGGCGCAGGCCGGGGGAGCTTCGCGGTGAGCTATCGCGGCCTCTTCCGGCTCTGTTCCTCGCTTTGGCATCCGGATTGCCTCTATAATCTGCGCCGGGGCAGCCTGGGGGCAGCCTGGGAAAAGCTGGTTCCCCGGGTGCGAGCCTTGACCTCTCAAAACCGGGAATTCCTGGAGAAGTGCCGGGCCTGTCCCTTGGTCAACCTCTGCTTCTGGTGCCCGGCGCACGCTCACCTGGAGACCGGCTCCCTGGATGCCTGGGTGGAGTACTTTTGCCGGGTGGCCCACGCCCGGGCCCGAGCGCTTGGTTATCCAGGCGCCTAAAAACCTCAGGTTTCCCTTGACAATGAAGGGAAGAACCTTTAGGTTTGGATAAAACAATTAAATTCTGGTTAGAGGTTGAATATGGATGGGGAAAAATCCTGGTCCAAACCCCAGCTCATCCTTCTCGCCAAAGGAACGCCGGATGAGTGCGTTTTGGCTACTTGTAAATCATCCACGGCTACCGGAGCCACCGGTACTCATCATAATCATTGTTCAACCGTAAGCAGGTGTCCTACCTTTTGTTCAGGAACAACTTAATGACCCTGGCTGCTTAAGTTTATGGTTTATCATGCAGGCCAGGGCGGCCAAACCTTCTAGATCCTTAAGTTGGGTCCCTGGATGGCCTGCGGGGAGCCATCCACAGTTTTCGCAGGGTTATAGTAAGCGACCTGCCCCGGAAAACTGATCCGCAAGCCCCCGGAGTCTGAGGCGCTGCTCCACGGTTTCTCACAATAGCAAGTGACCTGCCCCCCCAAAACTGATCCGCAACCGCGGCCGGAGTATGAGGTCCTGCTCCGCGGTCTCTCCCAAATGCAGGAGGGACTCACCCTGCTGAGGGTTGCTTTGTCCGGGGTGGCGGATTGGGATTATCTGTTCCAGGGCGCCCTTAAGCACGGCGTCTTCCCTTCCTTCTACCGGCGGCTGGCGGATACCTGCCCCGAGGCGGCGCCCCCCAAGGTTCTAGCCGCCTGGCGCCGGCTTTACCAGGTGCACGCCCGCCGCAACCTCAGGCTCACCGGCGAACTCCTCAAAGTACTGGCCCTCTTCGAATCCCAAGGAATCAGCGCCATTCCCCTGAAAGGTCCGGTCCTGGCCGAGACGGCCTACGGCGACCCCACCCTCCGGCAGTTTGCCGATTTGGATATATTGGTGAGCCGCGCGGATCTGGAGAAGGTCAGAGAGCTGCTGGTTGCCGGGGGTTACCGGTTACTCCAAGCCCTGACCGCGAAACAGGAGCGTCTGCATCTGAAGCATTCAATGGAATTTACCTTCGAAAATTCGCGGCGCACCATGCTGGATGTCCACTGGCGCTTTGTGGCCGATTACCTGGGAGGCGGCCTGGACCCGGAGGAGGCACTGGCCCGGCGGGCGCCCCTTCAGATTCTGGGCAAGACGGTGTACACCCTGCACCCCGAGGACAACCTGCTGCTGCTCTGCCAGCATGGGACCTTTCACTCCTGGGCCACCCTGTCAACGGTGAGCGACGTCGCCCACCTGATTCATTCGCAGAATAACTGGGATTGGCCGCGGCTGTTGCAGAGAGCCAAAGATTCGGGCCTGCGCCGCCAGGCGCTCCTGGGCCTCTCCCTGGCCCGGGAACTTTTAGGGGCCCCGGCGCCTGCGGAGGTCGTGGAGGAAGCTGACGCGGACCCGAGCGTGGTGGCGGTTCGCCTGTGGGTGGCCCAAAATTTGTGGGTAAGGAATGGGGAAAATTTGGGATTCTTAAAACAAACCTCTTTTTATCTGCAGACTCAAGATTCTTTCAAAGATAAGGTCCGCCATGTATGGTGCCGCCTGGCCATCCCCACCTCGGAGGATTGGCGGTGGGTCTCCCTGCCGGATTCTTTATATGGGTTATACTTCGTCATCCGCCCCTTACGCCTGGCGTTCCGAGGGTTAATCATACCAGCCTGGCGCTGTTTAAGAAAATAAACATAGGGTGCGCGCTGCGCACCCTACAACTTCCCTTTAACCGTTCAAATAGAGTCTTGCAGTTAAGGAACCGGCTCCCCTTTGATGATCTTTTCGGGGGTCTGGGTGACCATGGCCCGGGCCCGCTCGGGGCCTACCAGCTTAGAAAGTGCACTCACCGCCTGGCTAAGTATTGGCGGCCGGCCCCGGGTGCTATGGGCATCGGAGGCCAGCAGGTGGATGTAGCCCTCCTTAATCATTTGCCGGGAAACCTTAGCAATCCGGCGTCCGAAGCCGCCCGTCAGGCTGCCGGCCGTCAGTTGGGCCAGGCACCCCAGGGCTACCAGCCGCCCCAGTCTTTCGGGCCTCTCCTGAATGAGCGGCTGCCTCTCGGGATGGGTGATGATGGGGGTGAGCCCCAGGGATTGCAGGCGGAAACAGATATCCTCCAGGGTGGGGGGAATGGAGAAGTGGGGTAACTCCAACAAGAGATAGCGTTTCCCGTCATTGACGGTCAGCACCCGGTCCTCTGCCAATAGGCGCAAGGAATCGGCGCTCAAGGGGACGTCGCAGCCCGGAAGGATTTCCAGGGCAATGCCCTCGGCCGCCAACCTATCCCTGAACCTATCCAGGTGCTTCAGGATGACGCTTTTCTCGTTGATGGCGTCCAGGTCCATGGACTTGTGCTTGAAAAGGTGTGGGGTGGCCACCATTACCCGGATGCCGTCCGCCACGGCCAGTCGGGCCATCTCCAGGGCCTCCTCCAGGTCCCCGGCGCCATCATCTATGCCCGGCAGGATATGAGAGTGGATATCGATCATGGTTATGCAAACTTGGGAACCAGGGTTTGAAGTGTCAATACTGTGGTGTTGCCGGCTCTGGGGCGCCTGCGCGTACAGAGGGGGGCGCTTGCGAGGGCGCCTCCCGCAGAGTGCTGGGCAGAAATTGACGGGAAATCCAGATGGAAACCTTCCAGGTCCTGGAGGAATGGGTTGCTCACGGACAATTAGCAGATAATTAATTTGAATTAATTTGAACTTCTTGTTATTACGTTATTTACCCTGTTTTGGCTCAGCCGACAACCGCAAAATATTGAATTGGGGATTTTTTTGGCGCCCGGGAGGGCCGGAGGCCGCGTCCTTGCTTATCCTGATCGAGGTCCAGCCATGGCGCCAGAAAACCCTTATGGGAGGTTCGAGTTTTGCTCACCCAGCCAAAGAGCCTGGCTTAAGAGAGATCGGCCGCCAGGTTTTGGCGACCCAGGGCGATCACTTCAGCCAACAATGGGATCAGGTATGGGTCTCTTCCGTTGAGATATTCGACTGGGACCCTTAACACTCTGTTAAGCTTGCGCTTCCGACTCCTTTCCCTTTATTTTCTCGCCCAGATACCAGCCCTGAAAATCATCAGAGGACGAATGCAATTTGTGGTTAATATATTTTGGAGGGATTTTCCATATGCATGTAGCAAGGATACCGATTTTTGCAGCTGATTCTCCTTTCCCCTTATGAAAATCGTCGGAATCGATAGAAAACGCGAGATTAGCTCAAACCACAAAGGGCCGCCGGCGAGCCTGGCAAACCCCTCGGGCCAATGCTTCTTGCTTAAATCATATTGATTTTGCAGGATATTCTGTCGCGTGGGACAGGCCCGCATCACCATTGCCTCTCAACCCTCCCCCTTAGCTGCCGGCAAAGTGGTCGGGCTAAGGTTCATTTCGGTCCATCTCCTTTGACCGGAATTGCCCCAAAGGTTAGCATCGAATTACAATCTGTTAACCTCGCTGTGGGAAGCGAGGCAAAGGCAAGGCAACCGGATAAGCCATCGAACTCAATATCTCCTTTTTTCGGTTTCAGCCTGAGTTTTCCGGGGGACCCTACGTGAACACTCTTCTGCAATGGATCGAACTTGAGGGGGCTGAAGGACGGCGCCGCCTCTTTGAAGCCATCAAGGCCGAATATCCGAGGTTCACCCAGGCCAGTCTGACCCATTACATTCGGGGCCTTCGAATCCCCGAGTTTAAGATAGCCGAAATCATCGCCAAGGTCACCGGAATCCCCATATTCCTGTTGTCGTTCCGTCTTCACCACAAGTACAAGGTGCCAAATTGAAGATAGGAAATGTCATAGGTTCTGCGACCAATATGTATTTAAGTTTTCCGGCTTGAAGGAGACATTTTAAATGGCATGGCGCCGGCTATCTGTCCTTGCCTTCTCGATAACCTTATTAATATTTGCGGGGGTGGCCCGGGGCCAGGATCGTTATGAGCTCCCGGAGCAGGGCCCGCAACCCTTACAAAGCGATCTGGCGAACCCGGAGCAACCAGGTCTCGCTGATCCCCAATCAATTGATGAGTCTAATTCCAATGCCAAAGACCAAAAGGCTCCGGGGGCCGCAGGTATCAAAAAGAGTGCTAAAGGCGCCAGTCCCAAGCCCTATTCTTTCGGACCTGCCACCGGGCAGTACGGGGTGCCGCAAGCCAGGGGACTGAAGATTGGCTCCAGTCCTGGTTCGACCTCATTTTTGGATGGATATCTTCTAAAGTCTTTACACGATGATGGTTTAGCAAGGAAAAAACCGATGGGTGAGGATAAGCCCAAAGACGATTTGCTGCTTCCAGACAAGACTTCTTCTAAATTTTAATCGAAAGATTCACAGCCATTCCAGGTCGAGAAGCTGGAAGATGGGATAATTTATCTTCATAAACGGATGGAAACTCTATGTGGACCTCAGTCGTAATAGGATTGATGGCATTGAGCTTGTTGAGCGGTTGCGCCGCCGGTCCTGAAGGCACAGTATCCCCTAGCGGTAAGTACGTAGTACAGAGAGGGAAGTGGGTGCCAGCCGCCCAGGCCTTGCCCCAGGGGCAAGCTCCCAATCCCAACCTGGACTTGCAGAACCAATTGATGGCCCAGGCCTCCCAGGCCGAACTGGTCAACTATAAAGATTACCAGGTGGGGCCGGAGGACCGGCTGGATATTGTTGTGTACGGCCAGGACGGCCTTAACCGGACCCTCAGGGTCAACGGCCAGGGCGAGATCATCATGCCGCTGGTGGGGACAGTCAAGGTGGCGGGGCTGACCGCCCAAGAGATCGAAACGCGTTTGATGGAATTATATGACGCCCGCTTCCTGGTTAATCCGCAGATTACGGTGGAGGTCAAGGATTTTCGCCACCAACGGGTAGCCGTCACCGGCGCGGTCAATAAACCAGGCTCTTACGAAATCATCGGTCCCCGCACCCTGCTGGAAGTCTTATCAATGGCCGGCGGTTTTTCGAACCAGGGACAACAGGGCGGTGCTGGGGCCCAAGCAGGTGATGTGGTCAATGTGATCCGCCACCAGAACGCCCCTGATCTGGCCAAGGAGATGAAGGGTGGCGCCGTTCAGCCTTTTGCCTCGAAAACCGAGACCACGGTCATTAACCTGCGCAGCCTGGTGAGCGGACAGGATCCACGCTTGAACCTCACGGTGCGCAACGGCGACGTAGTCTACGTGCCCTTTGCCGGCACCGCCTATGTCTTGGGCGCGGTAAAAAAGCCGGGGAATATCGTAGTTAAGGAGAACTTGACCGTGTCCCAGGCCGTAGCCCTGGCTGGAGATGTCGACATCATGTTAGCAAACTATAATATTACCATCATGCGCTTTGATGATCAAGGCAAGCCCATCAGTCTTAATACTAATCTGAAGAGGATCTTAGCCCGAACTGCACCGGATATTCCCATCAAAGACCACGACGTGGTGATGGTCAATGAAAATGCCATAAAAAAAGTCTTGTATTATATCAAGAACATGATTCCCGTGAGCGGGGGTTATAGTGTAGGAGCAGCTTTCTAACTGCAAAAATAACAGCAGAGGGTATAATCTCATGTCAAGCCATGACCAGCACCCCTTAATGGTTCCACCATCCGGAGCCCCGTTGCCCGCCGCCTCTTCGCTTCCGCCCCTGGATTACTACGATGTGGAGATGCAGGGACCAGGCTTGCAGGATTACATCTTTATCCTGTTGAAACGCAAATGGTTGGTTATCGGCGTCTTTCTCACGATATTCCTGGCCGTAGCACTCTATACTTTTCTTCGCACCCCCATCTTCCGCGCCAGCGCCAAGTTGCAGATCACTGAAGATAACCCCGGTTCCCACGTATCCGCGAGCGACAAACTTCCCGAGTTTTTCGGCTACGAAGACGTGGAGAAGTTCCAGCAGACCCAATACGATATTCTCCAGAGCCAATCATTGGCCCGGCGGGTGGTCCAGGCCCTGAACCTGCCGAAGCATACGGCTTGGAGCCTGGAGATCAACCCGGTGCGCAATACCTATCTGGTGGAGGTGGCCTGTCAATCCCCCGACAAGGCGGTAGCCCAAAAAGTGGTCAATGCCGTCGCCGACGAGTACATGTACCTTTCCATCGACCGGCGCAATGAGTCCTTTGCGCTGGTAAGGAAATGGCTGGATAAACAGCTCAAGGAATTGGCGGCCAAGGTGCAGGAGGCCCAGAAGAAGCTCTATAAATTCGGGCAAAAGACCGATATCTACACCCTGGAAGATAAAGACAACGTCGTGGTGCAGAAATTCATCGACCTGAGCAGCCTGGTCACCAAGGCCCAGGCCGAGAAAATGGCCAAGGAGGCTCAATTTAAACAGATTAAGGAAGAAGGGCCCGATGCCCCCCTGATTGTCAATAACCCTTTGATTGCCACGCTACGCCAGCAGGTGGTGTCCGAAGAGGCCAAGATTTCGGCCATGAAGAAGGTTTATCGCAGCGAACATCCGGAAATGCTGGCGGAACAAGCCAACCTGAATGAATTGCGAGGCCGTCTGCAGGCCGAGGTTAAACGTCTCCAGGAAAGCGTCAAGGCGGATTATGAGGCGGCCAACCGCACGGAAAAACTCCTGAAGGACAGCTTTACGGACCAAAAAGGGCAGATGGCCGCGCTGCAGGATAACCTTACTGACTTTCAGATCTTGAAGCGCGATGCCCAGACCAATGAGCAGCTCTACCTGGCCTTGTTGTCCAGGGTCAAAGATGCCAGCATCGCCGGCACCATGGTGCCTGCCAACGTAGCGATCATTGATCCGGCGCAGCTTCCAACCGCTCCTTTTTTGCCCAACAAACGGCGTAACCTGACCATGGGCGCGATCCTGGGTCTGACCGTGGGCGTGGGCCTGGCCTTTTTGCTGGAAAGTCTTAATAATTCAATCCAATCCGTTGATGACCTGGAACGGACCTGCAACTTGCCCTCGCTGGGGATGTTACCCTTGCTGGGCGGCAACGGCAAGATGCTCCCTGGCCTTCGTGAAAAGCTTGAGGAGAAAAGTGTATGGTGCTATCTCCCCCAGCTCCAGCGCTATCTCCCCCATCTCCGGCGCCATCTCCCCCAGCTCTGGCGCCGTGGCCAGGCCTTCGCAGATGCCGAAAACAGAGACTTAATAGTATTCAAAAACCCCCAATCCCCGACGAGCGAAGCCATCCGTCATGCTCATACCGCTATCATGCTTTCAGCATCCGGCCGGCCTCCGGCTGTCATCCTGGTTACCAGCCCCAATCCCAGAGAGGGGAAAACCCTGGTCTCCTCCAATCTGGCCCTGACCTTCGCCCTCGGCGGACAGCAAACTCTAGTGATCGATGGCGACCTGCGGAAGCCCCGGATCCACCAAATCTTTGAGATGGATCTCCAGCCCGGTCTCAGCAATTACCTCACCGGCAGCGCCACCCTGGAGGAGATCCTGCGCCCCTCCTCCGTCCCCAACCTGTCGGTCCTAACCGCGGGGACTCGCCCCCCCAGCCCCGGCATTCTTATGAATTCCCAAGAGTTCAAGGATCTTCTCGGGCAACTCCGCGAGAGGTTTAAGCACATTATCATCGATACGCCTCCCATCCTGGCGTTTTCCGATGGTCTGATCATTTCCGTTCTGACCGACGGGGTGTTACTGGTAACCAAGCATAATTGCACTCACAGGAACGCCGGTCGCCTGGCACACCAGCGCCTCACCCAGATCCGCGCCCCCCTGATGGGCGCCGTGCTGAACTGCGTCGACTCTCTGGGCCAGGCCTATGGAGGCTATAATTATAAATATTATTCCAAATACTATGAGGGAGATTCCCACAATAATAAAATGGAATCCTGAGCCGGTTCTAGAATAGCAAATTGAACCCTTCATCCCGGTTAATCCTATGATTATGCGAATGATAGATATCCTGTTTTCCTTGCTCGGTTTGCTGGGTTTAATTATTATGCTGCCGTTTGTTGGGTTGCTGATTAAGCTGGACTCCAGGGGACCGGTTTTCTATTTAGGCGATCGGGTGGGGTTAAACGGCAAGATTTTTAGGATGTATAAATTTCGCACCATGCATGAAACCCCGGATTTTCAGGGACCCAGCGTTTCACCCCAGGGAGACCCCCGGGTCACCACCGTAGGCCGGGTGCTGCGCCGTTTGAAGTTGAACGAGTTTCCCCAGTTCCTCAATGTGCTCAAGGGAGAGATGGCCCTGGTGGGGCCCCGGCCCGAGACTCCTGACCTGGCCGCCGCTTACCCGCCGGAAGCCAGAAAGATTTTTTCGGTAAAACCCGGGCTGATCGGTCCCATCCAGATTTTGGGGCGGAATGAAGAAGAGCTTTATCCCCCCGGGGTGGACCCGCAGAAATTCTACATCGACCAGATCTTGCCGCAGAAACTTCCCTTGGACCTACAATTTATTGACGACCAATCCTTGCTCAAGAATTTTAAATATCTCCTCCAGGGCGTTCTGGTGACCATAACCGGGGCCATTGGCCGCCGCCATTTGTTGGAGAATCTGAGTCAGATTTTTCTGCTCCTGACCGACGCCGCGTTATGCCTGGTTTCCTTCATCCTGGCCCATCTTTTGAGATATGACGGGATTAAGGACCCGGTGGCTGCGGCGGCTTGTTACCGGCTCCTGCCCTGGGCCGTGCTGGTCCGCCTGCCGATATTTATCTATTTCGGCTTCTATGATGTCTTGATCCGCCATCTGGGTTTCTATGATATCAAGCGAGTCTTCAAGGGGGTGGCGCTGGCCAGCATTGTCCTGGTAACTGTGCCTTTTCTATCCGGTTTGGCTACGGGATATGCCCGGGGAGTATTTTTAATCGATTGGTTTTGCCTCACCACCTTGCTCATAGGGTATCGTGCCCTGGTAATGAAATTATACCTGCGGTATAAGGTCAAAGCCTCTGCCAACGGCGAGAAAACCAGGGTGCTCATCTGGGGGGCCGGAGACTGTGGCGAGCTCTGCCTGCGTTTTCTCCAGAAAGAGCGTCAGCCGTCCTATGAGGTGCTGGGTTTTATTGATGACAATCCCAGAAAACGGGGTAAAAGGCTGGGGGGGGTGAAGGTCCTGGGGGATCGCCACCACCTTAAGATCGTTTCTCAACTGTATAAGGTGCAGCAAGTGTTTATCGCAATTTCCACCGCTCCCTTGCATGAATTGAAGAAGATTCTGAAAACCTGCCACGATTCGGGTTTGAGGCCACAACTGTTTTTGGCTAAGACGGAAGTGGAAGGAGAAGAAATCAACCTTCGGCGCCCCGGGGACTTAAACCCGGCCAATAGTTATTTTTCCCAGGGGGGAATGACGAAGCAGGGGTCTTAAAGGCCCCTCCCTCGGGCGATCTTGTTTAATAATGGGAGGAGGGATCCCTTATTTATCCCCTCTCCCCCGATGGGGGAGTTTAGTTCAAGGTTCAAAGTTCAAAGTTAAGGGCGAGCGCGCAAGGGTGAGGGTGAGGGGGAATTTAATCTCTTTTCCGCTCCCATTAATAACTGGGAAGGACAAACATGCGAGTCATAATCCTAGCCGGCGGCAAGGGCGTGCGGCTGGCCCCGGTCACCGACGTCATCCCCAAGCCCCTGGTTCCCCTGGGGGGCAGGCCCATCATGGAGATCGTCATCCGCCAACTCGAGCGCCACGGCTTTCGTCATATCACCCTGGCCGTGGGCTACATGGCCGACCTGATCCGGGCTTACTTTGGGGACGGCGCCAAATTGGGGGTGAACATCGATTACTCTTACGAATCGAGGCCCTTGGGAACCGTCGGCCCCCTGGCCCTGATTAACGGCCTGGACGACACCTTCCTGGTGATGAACGCCGACGTCCTGACCGACTTTAATTATCAGGACTTTTTAAATTTTCATAAAACCCATGGAGGCGTCGCCACCATAGGAGCGTATCAACGCCAGGTGACCATCGATTTGGGGGTGATTAAAGCGGACGGTGACCACCGGGTCCAAGCTTATATTGAAAAACCTACTGTCTCCCATTTGGTCAGCATGGGAGTTTACGTCTTCGAACCCCACATTTTATCGTACATCAGGGGCAACGGTTATCTCGATTTCCCTGATCTGGTCAGCATGCTTCTAAGGGATGGTCAGCAAGTAAGTTACCTGCCTCACAATGGCTACTGGCTGGATATCGGTCGGCATGATGACTATGCCCAGGCCGCAGAGCAATTCGAGAACCTTAACCAGAAACTTGGATTATTGCCAGCTATTATGGATAGGTGACTCAAATTATGGAAACCGTCTTTCGTGATCAGGTAGTTATGGTCACCGGCGCCGCCGGTTCGGTAGGGCAGGAACTGGTCCGTCAATTAATCCCTCTGGGCCCGGCGGAAATCCGGCTGATGGATAATAATGAGAGTGAACTCTTTCTCCTGAGCGAACGGTATCGCCCTCAGAATAACGTCACCTTTTTTTGGGGGATGTGCGGGATCATCAAAAGGTTTTCGCTGTGGCCCACGGCTCGTACATCATCTTACATTGCGCTGCCTTTAAACACGTCCTTTTTTCGGGATACAATCCCTTCGAAGCGCTGCAGACCAACATTCTGGGGGTTAAGAGTGTAATCGAGGCCGCCATCCGAGCTTTTTTTCGAAAAAATCTAAGTCGCACTAACCCAGATACAAGAAGCTGGATGTGCATTATGCGCAAAACAACTTTAAGTCATTAAAGGTGATGGCTTGAAGAATAGAACTGTAAAAGCCTGGGAAAGACGCCTTTCCTATCTGGATGGTTGAAAAGCTGACCCAATTAGCATTGAAATAACGACCTGATTTTTACTTCTCCAACCTCTACTTTATACAAGAAGTTTAAAATGAGTACTCGTCCACCTATAAGTGTTTGCTTACTTACATATAATCGAGCAAAACTATTACCACCGACAGTGGATAGTATTTTAGAACAGACCTTTGGAGATTATGAGTTAATTATAAGTGACGACTGCTCAGACGACGGTACCGAAGAGATCTGCCGCACATATGCAAAACGTGATTCACGCATAAGATATTTAAGAAATGAGAATAAGTTAGGAATGCCTGGCAATCTGAATGCTTCTCTCAAAACTGCCACAGGGGTTTACGTTGCCATCATGCATGATGGAGACATTTACAGATCTGAGTGTATTGCAAAGTGGAAGGGTGCCTTGGATAAATATCCATCTGCAGGATTCGTCTTCAACTCTTATCGGACATACATAAAAAACAAGGAAATTATTTACAAAGGAGCACATTCGCCAATAATCAGTGGCTTAGAATTAGGACGACGTTTACTTGCTAGGTGGGATTCCTGCGTCTATGGTACAGTTATGGTGCGAAAACAGGTTTTTGATCAGCTCGGTTATTTTGATCCAAAATTTGGTAATTTTGCAGACGTGGATATGTGGCTGCGGGTTGCCAGGGAATTTGATGTTGCCTATATTAATGCCCCGCTTATTACGCTTATGCCAAAGGATACTACGAGATTTTACGCATTCGTGCACTGGAAAGTAACGTTTTGGGTATTAGGAATTCATGTCGCAAATCTTCGGCGTTATCGCCAGAATCTCCCGGATTTTGTTGAGGAAATGACTAAGAAATACTGCACGCGGAGGCGTTCTTATATCCTCTATGACATTCTGATATGCCTTAAACATTGCCGCTGGGATCGCGTCAAAGAGGCATTGGCCATTTGGCGTGATGCTGATGATCGTATGTTGCGAGGTCTCGGAACCTTAATAGGAAGAGATAAAGACAAACCGAATTGGTATGATCGCTCCTACTGGGAGATGGCCAGCCTCAAAAAATAAAATAATCTCCATGCGAAATGGCCAGGGCTGCCGCATAATCTCAGTTAAGAAAGGATGGCACTTAATGGGTGATTATAGGGAAATATTCTACTCTAAGTATCATACGGTGACTGGCCCCAAGAATGGTTTTTATGCAGGGATTATTATGATGCTAATTCTCGGCAATTCTTAGGCAGATACCGAAATTGGCTACCATCAGACAAGGATGCAAAAATATTAGATTTGGGTTGTGGCAATGGCGAATTTCTTTATTTTTTACGTTCTCAAGGATATAGAAACATAGTAGGGATTGGTTTGTGCCAGGGTGAACTGGAACAGGCTCGCCAGATGAGGATGGAGAATCTGATTTGTGCTGATGCGTTAGATTATCTTAGAGATAAAACAGAGCAAATTCATTTTATTACGGCATTTAATTTTTTTAAACACTTACGTAAAGATGAGATCTTACGAATTTTGGATTGCGTATACGGGGCTCTTAAACCCGATGGTATAATGGTGGCAGTAACCCCAAACGGCTTTCCCCCTTTCTCGGATGCCACCCGGTACTGGAATTTTTCTCACGAAACCGGTTTTACTCCTCCGTCTTGGCAACAACTTTCGCGCCTCACCGGGTTTAGAAAGGTCCAGTTTGAAGAGTTAGGCCAGATCCCTCACTCAATATATGGAATAATCAGGATAGTTTTATGGAAAACTGTGAGGTTGTTGCTTGACTTTCAGTCCTATACTGAGGTCGGCGGGCTGCGCGGTAATTTCAGAGTTTATACTGCTGATATGAAAATTATTTTGACCAAATATTATAAACGATAAAAGTTAAACATTTTTATTTATCATTTATTTGCCAATGTATAACGATCCCATTTACAACCTCAACTTTTACCGGCAGCAAGATTCATCATTTGATCCTGCTCATATAATTGTGCCAATTCTTATTGACATGATTCAACCCAAAAATGTAATTGATGTTGGGTGTGGCGTTGGGATATGGTTAAAAGTTTTCCAATATTATGGAGTTGAAGAAATATTAGGAATTGATGGACCATGGATTGAGCATAATATAATGCATATTCCCAAAGATAATTTTTTATCAATTGATCTAAGGGAGCCATTTTCCATAAATAAAAAGTATGATCTTGTTATCTGTTTAGAGGTTGCTGAGCATTTACCAAAAGATTGTGCAGAATCATTTATTAAATCTTTATATAATTATGGATCTTTTATTTTGTTTTCTAGGGTTGTACCTTTTCAAGGTGGTGTGAATCATTTAAATGAACAATGGCCAAGTTACTGGGAAAATTTATTTAATGATAATGGATTTGTGGCTATTGACTTCATACGAGGTAAAATATGGAATGCGAACGTATTATATTATTACGCTCGAAAACATAATATTATATATAGACCCTAATGCAATTGGAAATAAATTGGAACTTAAAGATGAGTATATTAAATGGTTTTCAGAATCTTCTGTGATGAATTTGGTTCACCCAGAACTGTATTTATCAAAAATTGATTATAAAAATCTATCACTTAAGAAAGTTATGAAGGTAATACCATCACTTTTTATGAGATCGATAAGAGCAAAGATCATTAATACGATTAAAGGATTTAAAAATGAATAGCCTAAATTTAACGGCAATAATAATTGCACTAAATGAGGAAGTTTTTATTAAGAAATGCATTGACGCAATATATAATTACGTGCAAAGAATATTTGTTATAACTAATTATGACCATGACTACTCCCTGAACTATTTAGAACCGGATGAAACCTTGAATATAATCGCGAACTATTCTGATATAGATAATAAAATTATATTGCTTCTTAATCGAAAAATCCTTGATGAAACCATTCAAAGAAATTGGGCTATCGCAACAGATAAAGCTTTATATAATATAAGCAATAGACGCATATTTCCACATGCTCATTCTGTTGAAAGAATTCGTAAAGAAACTTCCAAGACAGATTATTTTTGGATAATAGATGCCGATGAAATTTACGATCCAGAAACTATACCAACGGCTTTAGAATTCCTTATGAAAACAAATTATAATGCAGTATTGGTAAGAGGGTACAATTTTTTTAAAACATGGAATTATAAACTCGATGAATATTTTTGCCATATTGGTTTCCTGCGGCCAGATCGTTATTTCTATAGTCGAAGGAGTTTATATTTTCCCAAGCCTCTCGGGTGGCTTCATCATTTCAGCCCTGAATTAAGTCGAAGATTGATTAATCTATATTGCCGGCAAACCATATTACCTGAGTCCATCGCGGTTTTCTATCATGGGGCATATGTAGGTGATGACGAGCGAATCAAGAAAAAAATATCAATCAGCAGTCACTTCAGGGAACTAAAAAAGGCCAACATAGATCAGTGGTTTGAAAACACCTGGAAGAATTGGCACCCGGGAATGGAGAACTTCCGATTCGGTGCATCTCCAGAGGCATGGCAAGATGTTGAACAGATTCCCACCGGGAAACTTCCAAAAATTATTCGGGGAAATACCTGGCCGGAAGGATGGATTAATGAATAAAGGCATTCAATGAATAATAATATCTCGGCAAGTTTTAATATATCTATACGTCTCTTGAAGGGAATAAGTTCAACTGCCATCACCCAGGTTATTACCGGCTTGACCCCCATTATCCTGGTCCCTTTTTTCCTGCGGGCCTGGGGGGCAAGCGGCTATGGTCTTTGGCTTTCGCTGACGGCCGGGGTCTCCTTCCTCCAACTTTTTGATCTGGGAGGGCAAAGTTTCATCGGTAATCTTCTTACTGAAAGGTACGTGCACCATGACATTATGGGCTTCCGCCGGATCCTTTCCGAAGGAGTATCGTTATTCGTTCTTCTTTGCAGTGCGGTCTTTATCCTATTGGCCCTGGTTCTCATTATCCCCGGGATTCTGCCCGAGGCGCTGACTTGGAATAGTCGCCTCATCCTACTCATCATGGGGGCTGCCTTTTTATTCGGCATCCCCGGCGGCATCTATGTCAGTCTTTACCGGGCCACCGGTTTGTACTATTTCAGCGCCATGTTCGGTAACGTCTCTCGAGCCCTTTTCCTCGTAGTGTGCATTACCTTATTGTGGTTATCTTCTCCCCTGACGACTTTTGCCAGCGGCCAGCTGGCCTGGATGATCATTGGCACTGCCATCTTGGTTTGGTATACCGGCCGCCGCATACCGGCATGGAGCCGCCTGCGTCTCAGCTTATCCGGCGCTTGGGCCGGCCGGGTCTATCTCACCAGTTCTCTCTATTTCTGGCTGATAGCCCTGGCTCTTGCCCTGAATTTCCAGGGCACCATCATCGTCCTGGGCGCGTTCACCTCCAGCGCGGCCGTGGCCCTTTACGCCACCCACCGCGCCATTTCCGGCCTGGTAGGGTATGTCGGGACTCTGTTTCAAGGCCCACTGTGGCCGGAGTTAACCTTCCTGGAGGCCCAGGGACAGAAGGAGAAACTGAGGCGGCTCTCGCTCTTGACCATCCGCACGGTGGTTTTCCTTAGTGGCGCGGCCGCCCTGGTCCTGTGGCTGTTCTTCCCCATGATTTACCCCCTCTGGACGGGAAAACACCTGGAAATCCAGCCCGCCCTGATGCTCCTGCTGCTCTGTCAGGCGGTGCTGGCCGCGGGGTGGAGCACCGCTGGCTGGTCCCTCCTGGCGGCCAACCGGCCCCGGGGCCTGGCCCTTTTTTCTCTGGCCAACGCTCTCCTCACCATCCTGCTGGCCATGGTCCTGGCCCCCCGGTTCGGAATACTGGGTGTGGCCGGGGGGAGCCTGGCGGGGGACCTGGTATTCGGACTTTCTTTTTATCCTGCCCTGCTGGCGCGATTTCTAAAGATTCCCATAATCAGCGTGTTTAGAACCATCTGGCAGCCGGCGCTGGCTCTCGTAATTCCGGGAGCATTCCTAGTCTGGGGGGCATCCTTGCTCCCATCCTGGCAAGTGTTCCTTGTGGCTGGCGCGGCAGCCATACTCTTGGGCTACCCGGTTGCGATGTTGGCTATCGGCAGGGATGAGCTCATCTGGCTCATCGGTCATCTGAAGGGCTGGGCGAAGGGGTGCTCATGAGTATTCAGATTACCAGGCCAGGCTGAAGATGGGGGTTTTGGCCTACAACCTCCTGCATATGATCCGGCAGTTCTATGGTTGGGGGGAAGAAGTTAAGCGGTCCATGGACTGGCTGATCAAGCGCTTGATCAAAGTGGGGGCCAGAGTCTCTTATCACGCCCGCAGGTGGTATGTGCCTATCGCCTCCGCTTTTCCACTGGCTCACCATTATCGGGCGGTGCTGGCCTGGGGTCCTTAGGCTCCCCAGCAGTGAGGTATCTTGGGTCTGGGGGTGTGGTATGCGAAAATTTTTTGGAAAAATTACTTTTGTAAGGAAATTTGTGCTATCATGCTGGCTATGGGGCAGACCTCGGGAATTTGTTCGAGGTAAAGCATGATCTCCGATGCTGACGCTCGCCTGCGCGTGAATAGCCAATATCCCCAAAATCCATTTAGCCTTTTCCGGGTCTGGTTCATCGCCTTAGTAGGGTGCATAGCGGGGGCGATTATCCAGGTGTCGGGAGCCCGCCTGGCCGGGGGCAGCCTGGGGATTTTGGGCTTTGCGCCCCTGTTTCTTTATTGGGATCGACGTCTGATGCCGGGCCTGCTGTTCGGTCCCCTCTCCTTCATGTATCTTTTTCATGCCCTGGGCTATGCCATCGGCCCATTGTGGCAGCTTTATCTTCTAGGGCATTTGACTACGGCCATTGAAGATGGGCTGGTCCCGGCCCAGTGGGGGGGAGTCTTGGGATTGGCCACCATGGCCGTTGCTTATCCCCAGATCTTCCAGGCCGTCTCTCGCCGGGTTATGCGGCGGAAGGGGATCCAGAAAAGACAGAAATCGGACTACTTCAGGTGGCCTGGCTACGCCTTGCTCCTTGCCGCGGTGGCGTTCCTGACAGTCAGCTATGGCTTTGTCGTGGGGGCCACAAATCGCCTGGCTAGCCGGGAAACCACGGTTGAGATCGCCACCCTGGTCTCAATGGTGGCAGAGCTGCGCCTGGTGGCGTTTTTTTTCCTGGGATGCGCCGCCGCCCGGCGGCGGGGCTGGTGGCTCCCCCTTTGGGCTTCCATCTTTGGCGGTTTTGCACTCTTTACCTTCCTGGATGGCGGACGGGGGCCGGTGGCCTTCGCCGCCATCTTTTCAGCGCTGGGACTGGTCTGGGGGGGCGTTTCCTACAGAAAGATTATCCTTTGCGGCGCCCTGGCGGCCATCCTCTATGTCCCGCTATGCGGGGTGGTGTTGGTTTACCGGGGCCATTACGGCTCCAACTTGAAAACGACCACCAGTTTCAGTCAAAGGCTGGAAGACATGAAAGAGGCTGCCAATCGCTTTAAGCTGCAGAAGTTGGCTCCTTCGTCTTCCCTTGCGAGTGGTGCTGAAACATTCATGGAAAACGTCACGGCCCAGGCCGTGGATCAGGTTTTTCTCCTGACCCCCCAGAGTATTCCCTTCGCCGGCCTGGAGGGCCTCGAGCGCATAGTATATGCCTGGATTCCCAAGATCGTGATGCCCAACCGTCCCACCACGCCTCACGGGGACGGCAATGAACTGGCGATTCAGTATGGGGCGGCTTATCCTGGCACTACCGGCTCCTATATGCCGGCAGTGGGCGATGGCTACCGGAGGTTCGGCTGGCCTGGAATCGTTTTGCTTTACCTCTTCTCGGCCGCCATCTATGGCCCCATCCTGGCCCTTTGCTGGCATCGCCGGGAGCGGCGGGAAAGAATGGCGATGGTGATATTCCTCCTGTTCAGTGCTCCCGGAATCTGGTCTGCCACCCTGTTGGACAACTTCTACCTTATTCTTTGGACCTTTCCGAAATATTGGATTTGTTTTTGGATGCTGAGCCGGCTGCAGGACAGGCTGGCACAGTTCTCACCTTCTAGGGAACCAAGATCAACACTTCCTCGAAAAAGACGCCTCATCACGGATGTGAGTCAACTGGATGCCATTCGTTAAGAAATCTTTAAGGGAAATAGACGGCTTCAATCTGGCATTGAGTCTGGGGAAGGGCAGCGTGCACTGACTTCAAGTTTGATGGAAAACCGAAATCTACGAGAATATGAAAAACTTGGGTTAATGCCCCATCCTATTCAATATCCAGCCCCGCTTTGGCGGTCATTGGCCAAAACCAAGGGCATCGATATACATGTTTATTTCGGGTCTGATTTCAGCATCAGAGGCTCCAAGGACAAGGGGTTCGGCGTACTTTCTCTTGGGACGCGCCTTTAACCGAAGGTTATCCCCATACATTCCTGTCCATGGATCCGGGAATCAACCGGCCTGGGGATGTAAGATTAAATATGGCTGAATTTAAACAAAAACTTTTAGAATTCCAGCCTGACTACGCCTTGTTAAATGGATATTCTCCTTTGCCTTTTTATCTTAAAGCCTTACTTGCCCTGCGCTTGCTTGGCATACCAATTTTGATGCGGGCCGAGGCGACCGATGTGGCGGGGCAAAGAAGCGCCAGCAAACGATTCGGGCGCAACGTCTTCCTAAAAATCCTTTACAGTTAGATAGCCGGATTTTTGGCTGTTGGTTACAATTCACGCCATCATTATAGGTCCCGGGGGATACCAAACCATGAGAATCTTGTATGTCGGGCCACTTATGCAAGGGGGTACTTGTCTGCAGCGGCTGCAGGTATTTAAGGAGTTGGGGTATTCTTTAATTTCGGTTAATTCTGCCCCCAACTGGGCGATGAAAAATATAAGACCGCCCCTGTATTACAGGGTTATTAACAAGTTTAGCGGTCCTCCTGATTTTCCCCGGGCAAACAGGCAAATCATACATTTGGTCCGCCAGGATAATTTTGATATATTATGGGTGGATAAAGGGCTAGGGATTAAACCCGCAACTCTCAGGAAGGCTAAGGAATTGAGCCCAAAAATAACGATTGTCGGGTATTCTCCGGATGACATGGGCTCCAAGCATAATCAATCAAAAAACTTCCTGGCTTGCTTGCCATACTATGATTGGTATTGCACCACCAAAACTTATAATGTCCAGGAGCTAAAAGACTTGGGCTGTCCTAGGGTGATGTTCACCGGCAATGCTTACGATCCTCATACCCACCATCCTATGGACTTATCTGCCGAAGAAAAGAAGAGGCTGGGAGGTCCGGTGGGTTTCATAGGTTCTTATGAAGCGCAGCGGGCCGAATCCATCTATTTCCTGGCGGAAAATAGCGTCCGGGTCAGCGTGTGGGGGGACGGCTGGGCCAGAAATTGCAAAGTAAGAAATCCTAATCTGAGTATAATGGGGCCATCCCAATATGGCGATGATTATGCCAGGATAATCTGCTCCTTTGATATTTGCTTAGGTTTCTTGAGGAAGATAAATCGAGACCTGCAAACCACGAGGACCATCGAGATTCCGGCCTGCAGCGCCTTTATGCTGGCGGAAAGGACCAGCGAACATTTGGAGTTATTTGAAGAGGGGAAAGAGGCAGCATTTTTTGCGAACAATGAAGAATTGCTTGAAAAGGTCAGATTCTATTTGGCCCACGAGTCGGAAAGAAGGCAGGTGGCTCGGGCCGGCCGGGAAAGGTGCCTCAGGGGCGGCTATAGCTATCATGAAAGGCTAAAAGAAATAATGCGGAATATAGAAGAGTATATGAAATAAAAGAGAATTTAAGTTAGCTTTAAACGGTTTCCAAGTCCATGGTATTGATTGCCTTCCGGTCATGGTTTCAAGAGCTCAACACGTTATAAATGAAGTTAAGATTTTTCATCAGATAAAAGCAAGCGTTGAACTGGCTGATATTTTTGAGTACAACTCTACCGTTCTATATGATATGTGCTATCATTTTGGCGTTGTGGAACATTATTTAGATAAACTACAACGTCAAGAGTTATGGGGTAAACTATATAATATTACTAGGGCAGGAGGATATATTGTATCGGTAGTTCCTTGTGGACAGCACATTATGCGGAAAATGATGAAAGAACGAGAGTTAGGTGGATATAGGATATCCGAAATTGATTATTGTATTGACTCTCATATAGAGGAGTTCGAAAAGGCTTGCCTCTATAATATTCATGCTGATCCTCATTGCTATTTTGGTTTTTTAGGATCACATCCATCGAAATTAATTTCAAAATGTCTTCATCCTGTTCTATTTATCTTAGAAAATGGTTTAATTCCATATCTGCCGATTAATAATAATATCAAGGAACATTATGCAAGCACACTGGTTGTCATTGGAAGAAAGAAATTTTAAGGATCTGTTTTTTTGTAATCTAACAGATTAATCATTTTTATCTTGGGAGTTGATAGTGATCAAGGTGTTACTAATCAGTGCATAAAATAGTTTGCATCATGGTCTTGAATGGATTATTATTTGGGCATGGAAAGGATCGATGCCCGCTCCATTTCTGCTGCAGCCCAAGAAAGGATCCGTCATTTGGCGGTTAAGGCCGTGCTGGCAGGTAAGAAGCAAGTAGAGGTGGCCAGACTCTTTGGCGTTACCCGCCATGCGGTGGGAAAATGGGTTAAGGCTTATCATAGTGCTGGTGCCAAAGGGCTTAAGGCAAAACCCAGAGGGCGGCCCAAAGGCGGATCGCTGCTGCCGTGGCAGGCTGCTCAAATTGCCAAGACGGTGGTGGACCATTACCCTGATCAGCTCAAATTGCCTTTTTACCTTTGGACTCGAGAGGCGGTCTCCTTGCTGATCAGACGCCGGTTTGGGATTCGGCTGTCGGTTTGGACAATAGGGCGCTATCTGTCTCGCTGGGGTTTTACCCCCCAGAAACCGGTGCGCCGAGCCTTTGAGCAAAAACCTGAGGAGGTCCGCCGGTGGCAGGAAGTGGAATACCCCAAGATTCGTAAGACCGCCAAACGGGAGAAGGCCCATATTTATTGGGGTGATGAAATGGGACTGAGATCCGACCATGCTGTAGGTCGTTCCTATGGCCTGCGGGGACAGACTCCCGTAATTGTCGGCACCGGCAGGCGGTTCGGTTGCAACATGATTTCGGCCATTACGAATCTGGGGCGTTTGAATTTCATGGTCTTCAAAAAGCGATTCGAGGCGGAGGTTTTCCTGGAATTCCTCCGGCGCTTGGTGCGTCAAAGCAGCCGCAAGGTCTTTCTCATTGTTGATCGTCATCCGGTCCATCGCTCCAGAAAGGTAAAGAACTGGCTTGCAGAAAATGCTCAGCGAATACGCTTATTTTTTCTCCCTGGCTATAGTCCCGAACTTAACCCCGACGAGATGCTGAACCAAGATGTCAAAAGCAATGCCGTGGGAAGAAAGTGCGCCGCCAATCTGGAGGAAATGCTCAAAACTGTTCGAAGCTTCCTCCGCCGGCGCCAACTCCAACCTCATATCGTGACTCGATATTTCTCGGAGAAACATGTCCGATACGCCACACCATAAATTGCAATCAATTTAATGCTCCGAGTAATAATAGCCAGCGCCGGGCGGTTGGTCTGGCTGACCGCGGTGGCCCCGGCCCTTTGGACCTGCTTGCAGGCGGTTCGCCATTCCGACCGGGGCCTCAAGGACCTGGGCCCATTTTTCTACGCCTAGGCGGTGGAGTAGCTGGCCACAATGGCAGGCCACCTTCGCCATCATGAAATTATTTGTTAGGGAGCGGCGGAGTTCCGCATTGAGATGAAGGTGACTATCTCTGTCTTGGGGCGCTTTCATGCCTTTTATCTGGCCAAGGAACTTCGGAGTCACGGCTGCCTGGAGCGGCTCATCACCAGCTACCCGGTATTCGAGACGGTGAAATACGGGATTGACCGGGAGCGCATCTGCTCCCTGGTCATTAACGAAATTCTGAACCGCGGCTGGCTCAAGGCGCCGGCAATGCTGAAAAGGCACTACAACGCCCAGTATCTGGTAGCCGAGCTTTTCGACCGCCATGCCGCCCGGCATCTCCCTCCCAAGCCGGAACTCCTGGTGGGCTGGAGCTCCTTTTCCCTCCACACCCTGCGCCGGGCCCGGGAATTGGAGGCCAAGACCGTGCTGGAACGCGGCTCCAGCCATATCGTTGAGCAGGATGAAATTTTGCGGGAGGAATATGCACGGCTCGGCTGGCGTTGCCTCAAGGTGCCCCATCCCAAGATCATGGACAAGGAACTCCTGGAGTACCAAGAGGCTGATTTCATCTCGATTCCGTCGCTCTATGTCAAAGAGACCTTTCTGCAACGGGGGGTGCCGGCGGCTAAACTACTGCACGTGCCCTACGGTGTGGACCTCAGCAATTTTTATCCGATTCCCAAAGTGGATAAGACTTTCCGGGTCATCCATTGCGGCGAACTCAGCCTGCGGAAGGGGGTCCATTATCTCTTGCAAGCCTTTTGGGAACTCAAGCTGCCGGGGGCCGAGTTATGGCTCATCGGCAGCCTGACCGAGGAGATCCGTCCCTTTCTGAAGCAATTCGCCTCTCCGGCTATCCGGCACCTGGGGCACTTTCCGCAACCGGAATTGCATAAGTACTATTCCCAGGGCTCGGTCTTCTGCCTGGCGTCCATTGAAGACGGCTTTGGCATGGTTCTAGTTCAGGCCATGGCTTGCGGCCTGCCGGTGATCACCACCACCAACACCGGGGGGGCCGACCTAATCCGGGAAGGCCAGGAGGGGTTCATTATCCCCATCCGAGACGTGGCCGGGCTAAAGGTCAAGATTCTCTATCTTTACGAGAATCCGGAGGAGGATCGCCGCATGGGAGAGGCCGCCCGGAGGCGGGTGCGAACCGGGTTCACCTGGGCGGATTACGGCGACAAGATGATAGCCTGCTATCGGAGAATTCTGGCCGGTGAGGGAGCGGACCAGGCGCTTTCGGGTGAAAATGCCGAGGCGGTCCGGATGGGGGATAGCTGAGACCCGATGGTCCAATTTGCCCAGCAGGACTGGCTGGCGCAGCACCGCCAGCAGAGTAAAGGGCGGGTGCAGGGGGCCGCTTACTTCTTTTTACGCCCCCTTTATTCCCGGCGCTATTCCGGTATTATTCAATTATTGATAAGGGGACTTTATGTCTATTATCCGATTTGAGGTAATCCTTTGAATTCTGGATATCCGCGACGAATCTTATTCTATCGCATCGGCCAGATAGGCGATACGGTGATTGCTTTGCCGGCCATGTGGGCTATCCGTAAATATTTCCCAGGAGCTTTTTTGGCGCTGCTTTATGATCAACACGCCGGCAGAAATTACCCCCCGGCATTAAGAACCTTACCGGAACGAGGATTATTCGATGAGTTCTTTTCCTATCAGGCTAACCAGGACGGCGCTCCTTTCTGGAGCCTAATTGGATTTATCCCCCAGATACGCCGAAGGCAGTTTGACACCCTGGTTTACCTGGCCCCGCGCTTTCGCAGCAAACGCCAGATTTGGCGCGATATGATCTTCTTTCGCATGGCTGGAATTACCCGGTTCATCGGACATAGAGGAATGATAGCTTTCAACAAACTCAAGGGCGAAAAGCCCCTGCCTTACCTCGATCATGAGGCCGACCATCTTTTGAGCCGTCTCGGTAGGTCAGGAATTCCGGTGCCCCCGCCGGGCCAGGGTCGCATGAACCTGCTCCTGACGGAGGCGGAGGTGAACCAGGCGAAAGATTGGCTTACCAATCATCTCGGGCTTAATGAACAAAGGATTCTGATTGGCATGGGGGTGGGCAGCAAATATCCGGAGAAGGTTTGGCCAAGAGAACGGTTTGCGCAACTAGGCCGCTATCTAATAGACCAATTAGCTGGGGCGCCGGTCATTTTTGGAGGTCCTGAGGACCGGGAATTAGGGAATAGTTTGATAAACGAGTGGAGAGCCGGAGCCAATGCGGCGGGAGAGTTAACTATTAGACAGGCAGCCGCGGCCCTGTCATCTTGCCGTCTTTATGTAGGGAATGATACCGGTCCCATGCATCTGGCGGCCGCGGTTGGCACCCGGTGCATTGGCATCTTTTCCGCAAGAGATTTCCCGGGCAGCTGGTATCCATATGGGCCCGACCATATAGTCTTGCGGGCCCAGGTTGCCTGTGAAGGCTGCAAGCTCATCGGTTGTCACAATGACCTGGCTTGCCTCAAGCTGATAAGCGTTGGGGATGTTGTAAAAGCTTGTGATAAGGCTTTAAATAATGAAATTTCTAATAAATAGGATAATAAAAGATAAGTTATTAACAATAGGAACAGATATATTATGTCAAATCTTATACACCTATAATTGTGCTTAAGCTTTAACTGATTATAAAAGTCCGAAAACTCCCGGAATCTGTTAGAAATGGTTTGTTAAATAACCAGGATAACTAAATAATGAATAATAAATAATTACTAAGGAACCCTTTTAGATTTCCCTTTCTCTAATGAAAATTCTTTACGTTACTAGTTATTATACCCCGGCTTATGTCTATGGGGGTCCCGTTAAGAGCGTCTCATCAATGTGTAAGGCTTTATCTAGTCTAGGGGCGGAAGTTACTGTCTTCACCACCAACGCAAATGGCATGAAGCGGTTAGAGGTTCCTTTGGAACAGGAAATCCAAGTTGACGGAGTTAAAGTTTATTATTACCCCGTTGTTCCATTTCCCGCTCGGAATTATTTTTATTGCCCGAAGTTGGCTCAAGCATGCAAAAAAAAGACTGCTCAATACGATTTAGTGGTCTTGGAGACCCTTTATACCCATGCAATGGGACCGGCGGTGGCTGCATGTTTGCATGCCAACGTTCGCTATATAGTGCCACTGCGTGGTCAACTCCTTCCCTGGGCCTTGCGACAGAAAAAACTGAAGAAGTATCTTTACTTGGCGTTGCGGGGGAGACCCGTTCTGGACCGGGCCGCCGCTCTCCATTGCACCGATCATGGAGAAGCCGAGGCCGCGGCCAGTCTGGGTTTGCGCTCTCCCGCTTTTATCGTCCCAAACGGAGTGGATGCCTCACGTTTCTGTTGTTTGCCTGAGAGAGGGGGGCTCCGCCGAGATTTGGGGATTCCCATGGATGCCGCATCGTTACTCTTCTTGGGACGCTTACATCGGAAGAAACGGCCGGATATCGCAGTGGAGGCCCTGGCGGCTTCACAGGGATTGACGAAAGAGGTGCATTTAGTGTTGGCTGGGCCTGATGATGATGGTTTGGCGCCATTGCTTAAGGCGCAGGCGCAACGAACTGGCTGCGCCAGTCATCTGCATATAACGGGGCTCCTCCAGGGTGATGAGGTGTTGCAGGCCCTGACAGATACTGACCTCCTACTGATGCCGTCTGAGCCGCAGTCTGAGAATTTCGGGATGTCAGCCATAGAGGCCCTAGCCGCAGGGCTACCTATATTGGCCTCTGAGGGTGTGCCGGTAGGGCGCTGGGCTGAGGAAGCCGGGGCGGGGTTGGTGGCGCCCTGCCGAAGCCAAGACTTTGCCCGGGCAACTCGTGATCTTTTATCAAAACCGGATAAGTTGCAAAAGATGGGAGAGCAAGGTAGTCGGTTAGTAAAAGAACGCTTTGACCTTCCGGTGGTGGCCAGGCAAATGTTGGCGCAATTTAAGGCGGTTATCACTACAGGAAAACCGTTACCATATTAGCTAAGGAAAATAAGAATGTATCTTCTTGGAATCAACGCTTTCCATGGCGACTCTTCAGCCTGTCTCATTAAAGATGGCGAATTTATCGAAGCGGTAGAAGAGGAAAACCAGTCCAATGTTTAATGCGGCGGAACCATTTAAGCATTAGCTAATCCATTTTATAATATTGGTGGTGAGGCTATGGAATATTTTCTTCAATTAGATAATTGGGACGGTTCTGGCTTTGATTATGGGCGCCCCAACTTCTTTGTGTTATTGTGGTTTCTTTGCCAGGAAACATTATTTAGATTTTCGCCAATTCCCTTTTATAGTTTCCGACGATGGTTATTGAGACTTTTCGGAGGTAAGATAGGAACTGGGGTACTGGTGCGTCCCCGGGCGCGATTCCATTATCCGTGGCGAATCGAGATCGGTGATTATTCTTCCATCGGGGACGAAGTTTGGCTATATTCAATTGGCACTATAAAAATTGGGAAACATACAATCATCTCCCAGAAAAGTTTTCTTTGTACTGCTAGCCATGATTATAGCGATCCGTTTTTTAAGACCATAGTCAAGCCAATAGAAGTAGGCAATAGTGTATGGATTGCAGCAGATGTATTTATTGCTCCCGGCGTCTCTGTTGGAGATAACGCAGTAATTGGCGTTCGTTCCAGTGTCTTCGACAATATGCCAGCCGGGATGGTATGTTATGGTTACCCTTGTCGCCCCATAAAAAGTCGAGAACAATAATTGATTTAATAGATAGCCTTACAAATACAAGTTTTTTGATGAAAAACTTGGAAAAAGTGGACTGCATCATCTGCGAGGAAAAGACCGAAACGAGCATAGTGTGGCCGGACCGCGAGCGAGGCGACATCGTGCGCTGCCACTGATGCGACCTGGTTTATCGCAGCCCCAGGCGGCGAGAAGATGATCAAATCCACCACGTTGAGGAAGAGTGGACCGAGGGCCGGCCGAATTTCCAACTGGAAGACTACCGGTCCGAAAATTTAAGACGCCTAGTAGACTGGATTCTAAAATGGCATCCCTCGCCAGGGGCGATTCTAGATATAGGCTCGAGCTATGGGACCTTGCTAGAACAATTTCCCAGATCCTGGCGCCTTTTCGGAATTGAACCTTCTCACGCCGCCTGCCAAATAGTACGGGAGCGCCTGCCCAATGCCTCTATTATTAACGCCTCCCTGGGAGAGGCTAGGTTGGCGGATGAGTCTTTTGATGTCATCACCATGGTGGACACTATTTATTATCTGCACCAGCCTTTACGAGACCTGCGGCGTCTCAGGGGTTTGCTCAAGCCGGGCGGCCTGGTATTTGGTGGAGTCCCCGAACTTTGCCAATCGGGGATGGGTATATCGCTGGATAGGGCATCATTTTGATGATACCTGGATGTATTTTTATACTCCGGCAACTCTCGAGAAGATGATCAATAAGGCAGGAATGCACGTGGCGGCCAGGTTTGATTTGCCCGGCCACCAGATAGGCAGCCCCAACCTCTGGCCCAGATTTCTAACCAGAATGGAATTCGCGGTCTTAAAGGCGCTTAGAAAGTTAACCGCAAATAGGTTTGACCTGCGGCCACATTTTGTGCTGCTCGCACGGCCTAATAAAAGCAACATTAAATAAATAATGCGGATTCTGGTGGTAACCTTATTATATATGCCGGATGGCGGGCCCAGTGCCCCGCTCTATGGCATGCTTTGCGAAGAGCTGGCTCAAAGGGGCCACGAGGTATCAGTTATCGCCGCAGTGCCTCACTACCCGACCGGAACAGTGCCTTCTCAGTTTCGAGGAAAATGGATTCAACCTTCTTATGAACATGGGGTCCGCGTAATTCGGATTAGGGTCCCCTCAGTGCAACGCGCCGATTTGAAAAAGCGAGCTGTTCAATTTGTCGGTTTTCAACTGGGCGCCTTGTTGGCCGGTTTAATGCAGGACTATGATGTTCTGCTATTTGGCAACCCTGCGCTTGAAGTGTGGCTGCCGTTCACATTGCTTTCAGTGCTGCGATGCAAGCCGGCAGTTTTTTCTGTCCATGATGTTTATCCTGATGTCGGCGTCGGCGTAGGGATATTTCGCAGTAAGTTAATAGTGTCTGTGGTTGGATATTTGGAACGATTTTGTTTAAGTCGATCAAACCAGGTTCGGATCTTGTCAGAATCCTTCGTCAGGCCACTGCGTTCTCTTGGGGTTACCGACGATAAAATGGTGTTGGTGTATGACTGGGTTGATACAGACCTGATTAAACCATTACCCAAAGACAACGGTTTTGCCCAGGAGCATCAATTAGTTAATCATTTTGTCGTCCTCTATGCGGGAAATATCGGTCTTTCGCAAGGGCTGGAGCATGTCTTGGCGGCAGCTGAATTACTGAAGGATCATGAAGAGATAAAATTTGTCTTTGTCGGGGACGGGGCTGGCCGGAAACCCTTGATGGCGCAAGCCATTGAGCGTAACCTGGAAAATGTTCAGTTCTTGCCTTTTCAACCACGTCACCGCTTACCCGAAGTTCTCGCTACAGCTGACGTCTCTTTAATAACTTTAAAGAAGGGGATTGGAGCCGCTTCCCTGCCTTCCAAAAGCTTCTCTATCTTGGCCAGCGGGCGCCCCCTCTTAGGCAGCGTGGATGAAGGCAGCGATACCTGGAACTTAGTGAAAAGATCGCAGGCAGGTATCTGTGTGCCGCCGGAAGATCCTGGAGCAATAGCGAGAGCAATTATTGAGTTAAAGAAAGATAATCATCTACGGGAGAATTTTGGGAAAAAAGGGCGAAATTATGCCTTGCAATACCATTCGCCGCAAGCGGCGGCAGAAAAGTTTGAGCAGTTGTTGCTTGCGGCCTTGGCAAGTCATTGATCCAATGGCATTTTCAACTCTGATGAAGTCTTCCGGTTAATTAACGAAATCTTTTACAGAAGTGAAAGGAGGGGTTTGTGGTGAAGGACGCGTTGGTGTGCGGGGCAGGGGGATTCATCGGCAGTCATTTGGTCAAGCGTTTGCAGAAGGAAGGCTTTTGGGTGCGGGGGGTTGACTTGAAATACCCGGAATTCGCTGCCACTGCGGCAGATGATTTTGTGATCGGGGATTTACGGGACCCGCAGGTTTGCAGATATGCAGTGGATCGCCCCTTCACGGAGATCTACCAATTGGCGGCGGATATGGGAGGCGCGGGCTTCGTCTTCACCGGCGAAAACGATGCGGACATTATGCACAATTCGGGCCTCATTAATCTCAACATGTTGGAAGCCTGCCACAGACGTAACATCAAGCGCATCTTTTATTCCTCTTCCGCCTGTATGTATCCGGAGTATAACCAGAAGGACCCAAACAATCCCAATTGTGCAGAGGATAGTGCTTATCCCGCACAGCCGGACAGTGAATATGGTTGGGAAAAACTGTTCAGCGAGCGTTTGTACCTGGCCTTTCAGTGGAATTACGGCATGGAGGTGCGAATCGCCAGATATCATAATATCTTCGGGCCGGAAGGCACCTGGCGGGGTGGACGGGAAAAAGCCCCGGCCGCCATAAGTCGCAAGGTCGCCGAGGCGCAGGATGGCGGCGAAATCGAAATCTGGGGAGACGGGAAACAAACCCGGTCCTTCCTTTATATCGATGAATGCCTGGAGGGAACAATCAGGCTAACGCGCTCAGATTTTGCCGGCCCGGTCAACATCGGGTCGGAGGAAATGGTTACGATCGATCAATTGGCTGATATGGTAATGGAGATTGCCGGCAAGAAATTGACCAAGAAGCATATAGCCGGCCCACTAGGAGTCCGAGGGAGAAATTCGGACAATCGTTTAATTTATGAGAAGCTAAAATGGAAGCCGATGCAACCTTTAGACGCTGGAATGAGCATTACCTATGCTTGGATTGAAGACCAGGTTAAAAAAATGAGGAATTAGGTTCAAGGTCTTAGGGACTGGTCCCTGGCAAAATATTGGGCTACATGGCCGCAGCCCTACCGGTCATTGCCGCGATGGATGAAGATGGCGACACCGCAAGATTGGTCTTCTAATCAGGATGCGGTAGCCTGTCGCGGGGGTGATAGAACTGTGATTAACCACCAGATGAATACCTCCTCATGAACGCCGAAATTTTCGCCGAATGGTTGCGGCGGCAGGGTTATCAAGTGGCCCGCACCGAGAGCAGCTATTGGGTGAACCTGGGCAAACGGGTATATCAGGCCTTCCCCTACCACTGGCTCATTCAGCCCGAAGAAGCGGAGCTGCAGGAATTCATCCAATCCCAACAGGCCCTTGCTCTCAGATATTCCACACTTTTAGAGGCGCCGGTGGGCTGCTTCAGCTATCATGCCGTATTGGGAAAATCGGCATATGATTTGGGAAGCTTCGGGAAAAAAGCCCGCTATGATGTGCGTCAAGGCCTAAGGAATTGCACGATACAAAAAATCTCTTTTGAGAGATTGGCTGAAGAGGGGTGGCTGCTTCAAAAAGATACCCTGGAACGGCAAGAACGGCAGGACTCTATGTCCATTGACACTTGGCGCTCTCTCTGTTTAGCGACAGAAGGCTTACCCGGCTTTGAAGCCTGGGGGGCTTTAATAGAGGGTCAACTCGGAGCTTCTGCTATTACGTTCCAGTTGTCCGATTGGGTTTACATTCTTTTTCAGCAAAGCCACCGAAAATATCTTCCTATTAAACTTAATAACGCATTGAGTTTCATTGTTACGAAAGAGATGATTAGTCGTCCCATAGTTAGAAAAATTTTTTATGGCCTGCACTCATTGGACGCGCCGGCATCCGTAGATCAATTCAAATTCCGGATGGGCTATGTTGCTAAGCCGGTGCGCCAACGGGTTGTTTTCCATCAGTGGATCAAACCGTGTATCAATCGCGTAAGCCATGCCGTGGTCCGGAATCTGCTGAAGCTGACTCCTGGCAACCCCACCCTGGCCAAGGCGGAAGGGATGATGCGGTTTTACCTGGAAGGTCTGCGCCCCGTGGAAGATCAGAACTGCCCAGAAATCTTGAGAAAATTATATTGGAAGACAATATCTATAACCACAGCGCCAGGAGAAGAAACTTAATCCTGGATTATGCCGCAAAAATTGCCTGAAATAAGCATAACTAAATGCGCAGCCTCATAGCTATTTTGGATTCTTTTCAATGTCTACTACCATAATATCTAGAACAATTTATTAAAATTTATATCTTCTTGGCAATATCGTAATCCCTTATGTTCCAATTAACAACAATATTAAAGAGAAATACGCTTCTTCACTGATTGTAATTGGGCAGAAACGAATCGATGAGTAGCTTTGGGTTGACAAACTATTTCATAACGCGATGGCATGACCAGGTTGGCTCAGCAGAAACTGTTATTTATAAGCGTATTATCTATTTTCTACTACGCCCTTTCCTATCCATGTATTATCGCAGACATCTTTCTGAAAATACTCTAAGCAAGTATAAACCATACTTAGTTCTATGCAAGCGCGGATTTCCTTTAGAAGCCCGACGCCGCTGGGGAGCCCAACATTGCAATATTAGAGAAGCTACGATATTGGTTCAAGGGACCGGAACAGGATGGGATGTGGTTTCTTGGGCCAAATTGAGACCAAAAAAGATTATTGCCACCGATTTATTTGATTTCTCAGAGTCGTGGAAAGAAATATCCAGGTATTGTGCGGAATTATTAGATGTAAAAGTGGAATTTAGACAAGCACCTTTAGAAAACCATTCGTTTTTACCAGATAATTCGATTGATTTATGCGCTTCTGATGCTGTTTTTGAACACTGCCTCAATTTAGGTTCTATTCTTCAAGAATCATTCCGCTTATTGAAACCGGGAGGAACCTTGTATGCCACATATGGTCCTCTCTATTTTTGTGCTGGAGGAGATCATTTTTCAGGTCGTGGTGGGCTTAAGAATGCTTTCAACCATTTGCTCCTCCCTCTTGACGAATATTTAGAATACGTTAAACTTTTTTATGAAGATCAGGAGGATTTTCAAAGTGGAGCCCGATATATTGAACTTGACTTATTTTCAAAACTTACGACTGGAGAATATTTAAAGCTTTTTACAGAAGCAGGATTTCTTATGGACGAGATAATTTTAGAACTAAGTTGGAGATCTCTATTGTTTAGCCGGGAATATTCAGAATTGTTTTCACAAATTAGGCATAAATATCACGATAGGTGCAACTTTGATGATTTTTTGATAAAGGCGAACTTTGTGCGTCTTATCAAGCCACTTTGACTGATAAGCATTGATATAAATCATTTAAATTATCCTGCCCCCACAGATCAGCTACAAGCTATTTTATATTACCATCTAATTTATCATTCAACTCATTAATCTTATAATATTTATCATAATGTTGTAATATTAGAATATACTTAATAGCTATATCCATAAAATATAATTCATTTTTATTTAAATTGTTCGGTCAAAAGCGGCTTTAGATCCCGGTAGATGATCTCCGCCACCTTGCGGGCCCCGGACTCGTTGTAGTGCAGGAAGTCGTATTATATCTGCAATTTTCCCCCTTAATTATACGTGGGACCCCGGTGCCAAAAAAGAACCGATGGATTTGACCACGTGCTTCAGTTGCGCCATGCTCATGGTAGGGTAGAGAGGGAGGGAGACCTCCCGAGAGGCCACTTCCTCGGTAATGGGGAGATTATGTTGAAAAAGCGGCGGCCACATCTGCCGATAATGAGAAAACCAGTGGATGGCGGGATAGTGCACACTTGATTGAATACCCTGTTTGGCAAGACTTGCCATAAATTCAGCGCGCTTGATTCTTCCTTTGAGCAAAATTGGCAGCAAGTGATAGCCGGACCCAGCGGGGGCTTGCAAAAAAGGAAGTTCCAACTGGGAGAGGTCCTGCAAGCGCTCGTGGTAGGTATAAGTAAGTCTCCGCCGTTGATTATTCCTCTCTTTCAGGTTCTGCAACTGCATTAATCCCAGAGCCGCCCGCATTTCATCCAGCCGGTAGTTATACCCCCGAGCCACCACGTCGTAGCTGAAGCTGTGCCCTTTATGCCGGTCCCAGGTGAGGGTGGTCATGCCGTGGGAGCGCATGATCTTGATTTTCTCCGCCAGGCCGCCATCCTTCGTGACTACCATGCCGCCTTCACCGGTGGTCATATTCTTGTTGGCGAAGAAGCTGAAGCAGCCGACGTCGCCGATGGTCCCCACCATTTGAGGACCATCATGAGATTGATAAACCGCACCGGGGGCATGAGCGCAGTCCTCGATGATCTTTAAGTTATATTTGGCGGCCAGGGCCCGCACCCCGTCCAGGTCGCAGGGATAGCCCCCGTAGTGGAGCACCATAATCGCCCTGGTTCTCTCGGTCACCTTGGCGGCGGCGTCCGCTACCGAGAGGTTCAGGTCATGGGGGCCGTTGATGTCGATAAACACCGGCCTGGCCCCGGTGTAGAGGATGGCATTGGCGGTGGCCACGAAGGTGAGGGCGGGACAGAGGACCTCATCGCCCTCCTTGAGCCCCACCGACTCGCAGGCCAGGTGCAGGGCGGCGGTGCCATTGGCCACGGCAAAGGCGTGTTTGACGCCCAAAAACTCTTTGAATCTCTGCTCAAACTCCTCGGTCTTGGGCCCCATGGAGAGCCAGCCTGATTTCAGGACTTCGGTAACGGCCTCGATCTCCTCCGGACCCAGGGTGACGTCGGCGAGGGGGACCTTCCAGCGAGATTCTGCCTTAGACATTGTAGAAATCCGGTTTATAGCGGGAGAGGTGTTCCTGAATAAATTTAATGGTCCTGGCTAAACCTTTCTGAAGACTCACCATAGATTTCCAGCCGATCACTTCCCAGGCCTTGCGGTGGTCACAGAGTAATTCCAGCACCTCGCTGGCCTCGGGACGTACCCTTTCATCTT
>Ga0326728_10003975_pt1 | contig 44612 bp, 42 predicted proteins | sample MB3enrmetagenome_FD_207602 | JGI IMG/M metagenome (GOLD analysis project Ga0326728, IMG submission 207602) | Lab enriched peat soil microbial communities from McLean, Ithaca, NY, United States - MB31MN | ecosystem: Environmental > Terrestrial > Soil > Wetlands > Peat | place: USA: New York...
ATAATCAATATTTCCAAACTTTGACAGACATCGTGGAAGTCGTGGAGAGAATATTCTCTCAATGGCGCCTGGGAAATGAAACCGTCAGGCGCTTGTGTTCAATTACTTAAGACGCTGCGTATAGAAAAAATATAAGGGGTTGGGGGAGAGGGTTTGGGAGAGGGGGCAGGGGTCTGTGACTCCTGCCCCCTCTCCCAAAAATTATTCACAAAAGTCTCATTACGGCTCGCAGACCGGCGGGCGGCTCTCCAACGGTCCCGGGGCACAGATATCCTCTTCGAAGCAGGTCTTGGAGAATTCGGCCTCCAGGGGCACCGGGTAATCCCCGGAAAAGCAGGAAAGGCAGAAGGTCTCGTGGTGCATCCCGGTAGCCTGCACCATGCCGTCCATACTGAGATAGCCCAGGTAGTCCAGCCCCAGGAAGTCGCGAATCTGGTCAATTTCCTGCTGCGAGGCGATGAGTTCGCCCTTGCTGGAAAAGTCGATGCCATAGAAGCAGGGGAAGCGGTGCGGCGGGCAACTCACCAGCATGCTCACCTTTTTGGCCCCGGCCTCGCGGACGGACTTGACCCGGGAGCGGGTGGTGGTGCCTCGGATGATGGAGTCTTCCACCACGATGACCCGCTGGCCTTTAAGGATCTGCCGCACCGGATTGAGCTTGACCCGCACGGAAAAGTCCCGCATGATCTGGGAGGGCTGGATGAAGGTGCGGCCCACGTAATGATTGCGGATCACCCCCAGCTCGAAGGGAATGCCCATGGCCGCGGCGTACCCCAGGGCGGCGTAAGTGCCGGAGTCAGGAAAGGGCATCACCAGGTCGCCCTTCAGCGGGTGCTCCCGGGCCAGGGCGGCGCCCAGGCGCTTGCGCACTAAATAGACGCTCTGGCCGAAGACCTGGCTGTCCGGCCGGGCGAAATAGATAAACTCGAAGATGCAATGTTTCGGGGGCGCCGGGGCGAAGGGCTTGCGGGAATGGAGGCCCTTGGCGTCCATGACCAGGAGCTCCCCGGGCTCCACTTCCCGCCAGTAGTCGGCCTGCACCAGGTCCAGGGCGCAGGTTTCGGAGGCCGCCACCCAGGAGCCGTTGAGCAACCCCAGGCACAGGGGCCGGAAGCCCCGGGGATCCCGGGCGACAATGAGGGTATCCTCGGTGGCCAGCACCAGGGAATAGGAACCCTGGACTTCCGCCAGGGCGGCGGCCAGGGCGTCAATCAGGGCGATGAGGTCCCCCCGGCGGTGCCGGGCCAGCAGATGGACGATGACCTCGGTGTCCATGCTGGACTGGAAAATGGAGCCCTCCTCTTCCAGGCGGCGGCGAATCTGCCGGGCGTTGGTCAGGGTGCCGTTGTGGGCGATGGCGATGGTCTGGCCGCCGTGTTGCACCACGAAGGGCTGGGCGTTGATCAGCAGCGTGGAGCCGGTGGTGGAATAGCGCACGTGGCCAATGGCCAGATGGCCCCGCAGGCTCTCCAGAGCCTGCTGATTGAAGACCTCGGACACCAGACCCAGGCTTCGGTGCATGCGCACCCGCCTACCGTCGCCGCTGACGATGCCGCAGGACTCCTGGCCCCGGTGCTGCAAGGCGTAGAGGCCGAAATAGGTGAGCCGGGCCGCCTCCGGGTGCCCGTAAATGCCGAAGATGCCGCAGTGTTCTTTGGGCTTGTCGCCGACCAGGGGGCTTTCGGTTTTTCCTTCCCCCCTTTGCAAAAGGGGAGGCAGGGGGGATTTTCGTTTTTGGGGATTCGGTTTTCGGTCTTTGGTCTTCAAAATCCTGCTCTTTGCCGCTCCGGCAACGATCTTTGGCAGCCGCCGGCTTCAGCCGGCATAAAAATGGTAACACAGGCTTCCAGCCTGTGCCCATAACATCTTAAAGGCAGGCTGGGTCAAAATGACGTTATACGGCATCAGTTTTGACGTCCCGCCATCTTACATATTCGCCCTTGGCGTAGGCCTTTTCGCCTTCGGTAATGGCCTTTAGCTCCTCTTCCGTCGGCTCAACCTCTTCCGGCTCTTGGATGAAGCGGATGTATTCCAAGACGCCTTCCAGGGCGTCTTCAGAGAGGGTATTGAGGCTCTTGATAATCTTTTCCCGGATATTCATGTCCGCTGCTCCTATATATCTAATTCAATTATAATAATTATATCAGCTTGCAAATTAATATGGTGATCAAATAAGATGAGAGGCAGGAATCGTCTCGCCGTGCTTTTTCAGGCTCTCAATATAGCCGGTGATCGCCTCTTTGATGTTGGCCTGGGCCTCTTCCCGGGTCGCTCCCTGAGAAATGCACCCCGGCAAGGCCGGACAATGCCACACAAAACGGCTTATTTATCCGGCTAGATGGTTACTCGGAATTTCATCAGGCCGCCGATTTTTTACTCGTGTCGTTCATAGAGAACTTTGCCGTGGTCCAGGGCTTCCCGGATCAGGGGATCGCCTTCCCGATAGGGGCGTTCGGTGTCATCTGGGCGCCGGGCCATCAAATCGATGATAAACCGGGGATTGGTTCGGTTCAAGATTTCCAGCGACTTCCACAAATTTTTGCCTTCAAAATTCAAGACCACCAGCAAGTCCACCTCGGAATCCGGGGTCGGGTTGCCAGAGGCCTAGGAGCCGAACAGAATAATGCGCTCCGGCTGAAAATCCCGGTCAAAGTGGTCGAATAATTCCTGGATGGTGTGTTCGTCTACCATGAAAATCTCAAAATGGGCGGGCATGGCCCGCCATTATTGGGGCGCCGGGCACACTGACAAATTCTGCACCCGCTCTCGCTCCTTCAGGATATATGCCAGCAATTCCTGGGCAAAGGGGGAAAAGAGACGGATGCGTTCCAGATCCGGTTCGGTATTGAGGTACTGGAGGTGCAAAAAGTCGCCGTCCGGTGCGAATTGGGGAAAAACCCCGGAAAAAAAGAAGCCATGTTCCTCGGCCAGGTCGCAGAGATTGGGCGTGCCGCCCTGGGCCAGCGGCAGATCGAGACCAATCACCGCCACCCCGGCAATCTCATTGAGATCCTGCCAACCCTGGTAGATTTCCGGAATGGTGTCGCTGCCGATACGGTTGACCTGGATGGTGCCGACGCCGGTCCCCCTGTCATAATGCACCTCCACCTTGCCAAACCCTGAAGTGACGCTGGGTTCCACGAATTCCACCACCATTCCCAGGTTTGCATAAATTCTCGCCACCATCCCCCGATGTCGGGAAGGGGCGCAAACCCGCACCAGGCCCGGCGGATCCAGATACTTGAAGTACAAGAGCACACTCTCCCGCTGGGGGGCGTTCTCCGGCGCCATGCCGGGATGCAGGCTTTCAACCCGTTTGAACTTCGCCTGCCAATCCAGAAGCTTGAGGGCCGCAACCTTAAAGCCGCGGTCTTCGCTGGCCTCCTGGGTGATGGTGTGGATAGTGACCGCCTCACCGAACAGGCCGGTGAGTCCCAGGCGCAGGATTTCTTCCTGTAGCCGATCGCCCATCAATTTCCGCAGATTATGCCCGCGGTGGGCCGGCGCCACCGCCACCTCCAACTCGGCCAAAGGCCCCAAGTCCGGGCGCTCTAAGCCCGTAAGCCCCGCAATCTCTCCATCGGCGTCCACGGCCACCACCCCCACGTGCCGGCCGGTCTCCAGGTCGTGATCGAGCCGCTCGGGATAATAAAAATCTTCGTAGGAGTAGGAATAGCCGTAGACCCGATACATCAACTGCGCCACCCGGATGCCATCTCCTGGCCGCAGCAAGCGGATGGTGTAATCCTGTGGGCGCTCTGATACGGTCTTTTCTTGCTGCTGGTTTGCCGTCCCCGCGGGCGTCGGTTCCAGGCGGCAGACCCCCGCGAGGTATTTGGTCAGGCGCAATTCGTTGCCTTCCACCCCATGGTTGAGCCAACGCACCTCATCAGCGCAGTGGTTAATGAGGTCCAGGCCATGGCCGTGTAAGCACGGCGCCCCTAAAGTTGCCGGGTCGGAGGGCGAAGCGGCCTCCTCCAGGCTTTGGTCGGTGGGCAGGCCGCGATCACAAAGCTTCAGGGTTAAGGCCACGGGGGTTAACTCCCCCAAAAGAGTATAGGCCCCGGCATCATCGGCATCGAAGGCGCATTCAATCCGGTGCTGGCAAGCCTCCCCTACCCCCTGGGCCAGCGACTGGGTTTCCTCTTCCGGGAGCCCGGCCAACTCCGCCAGGCGGCGCACATAGTCCTGCACAAGCCTTAGCATGCGGGCATCAGCGGGCAGGGTGAGTTCGGTGCGGATGGCTTCGGGCATGGGGGAATTACCCCTTCACCGCCCTTAGTTTCGCCGAGGCTTGTTTCACCATGGCGTGATACTCCTGGAGGCTCTTTACCGTCAGTTTGCCCCGTTTCATGGCCCGGATGGCGTCCAGGGTGGCCCGGGCCGCGGCCAACGTGGTGGTGTAAGGGGTGTTGTACTCCAGGGCGGCCCGGCGGATGGAGTAGGAATCCGCCGGGGTGTAGCGGCCCTCCGGGGTGTTAATCAGCAGGTGAATATCGTTGTTCTTGATGTGGTCAATGATATGGGGACGGCCTTCCCGGATTTTATGGACCCGCTGTACCGGCAGGCCGTGTTTCTGAAGAAAGTCGGCGGTGCCGGCGGTGGCATAGAGCCGGAACCCCTGGGCCTGGAAGCCCTTGGCCAGTTCCAGGGCCGCGGCCTTGTCGGCGACCTTGACGCTGAACAGCACCCCGCCCTCCCGGGGCAGGAACTGGCTGGCGGCCAGTTGCGACTTGGCGTAGGCAAAGCCGAAATCCGCGTCGATCCCCATAACCTCGCCGGTGGAGCGCATCTCCGGACCCAGCAGCGGGTCCACCCTGGGGAAGCGCCGGAAGGGGAAGACCGATTCCTTCACGGCAAAGTACGGCGGCTCGATTTCCTCGGTAAAGCCCAGGTCTTCCAGGGTATGGCCCAGCATTACCTTGGTGGCCAGCTTGGCCAGCGGCACCCCGGTGGCCTTGCTCACAAAGGGCACGGTGCGGGAAGCCCGGGGGTTGACCTCCAGGACGTAAACCTCGTTATTCTTGACGGCAAACTGAATGTTGATCAGTCCCACCACTCCCAACTCCGCGGCCAGGGCCCTGGTCTGTTGCTTAATTTCTTCCTGAATTCCCCGGGACAAGGAATACGGCGGCAGCACGCAGGCCGAATCGCCGGAGTGGATGCCAGCCTCTTCGATATGCTCCATGAGGGCGCCGATGACCGTGAGGTTCCCGTCGCTGATAGCGTCCACGTCCACTTCGATGGCGTCCTCCAGGAACTTGTCAATCAGGATGGGATGGTCTGGCGAAGCCTCCAGGGCCCAGTTCATGAAATTTACCAGACCCGCATCATCGGCGACGATCTGCATGGCCCGGCCCCCCAGGACATAGGAAGGCCGCACCAGCACCGGATAGTTGATCTCATGGGCAATTTTTAACGCCTGCTCCACGCTGGTGGCCGTGTCGTTGGGCGGCTGCTTGAGATTCAGCTTGGCCAGGAGTTGCTTGAATAATTTCCGGTCCTCGGCCCGGTCAATGGCCGTGGCTGAGGTGCCCAAAATAGGCACCTCCGCCTTTCTTAAGGGCACCGCCAGATTCAAGGGCGTCTGGCCACCGAATTGCAGGATCAGGCCCTTGGGGTTTTCCGCGTCCACGATATTGAGGACGTCCTCCCGGGTCAAGGGCTCGAAATAGAGCTTGTCCGAAGTGTCGTAGTCGGTGGACACCGTTTCGGGGTTGGAGTTGACCATGATGGATTCCACCCCCATCTCCTTCAGGGCAAAAGAGGCCTGGCAGCAGCAGTAGTCGAACTCGATGCCCTGGCCGATGCGATTGGGGCCGCCGCCGAGGATGGCGACCTTTTCCCGGACGGTCTTCCGGGCCTCGTCTTCCCATTCGTAGGTGGAATAGAAGTACGGGGTGTAGGCCTCGAATTCGGCGGCGCAGGTGTCCACTAGCTTATAGACCGGGGTGATCCCGTGCTCCCGGCGCAACCGGGCAATATACTCCTCGCCGCCGCCCCAGAGGTGGCCCAACTGCACATCGGAGAAGCCGTATTCCTTGGCCCGGCGCAGCAAGTCCTCCAACTGGCCCTGTCCTCGGCCTTTTCGCAGCAACGCCCCAAAAGTCGCCAGTTCGTCCGAAAAGGCCACCACGTCCCGAATCTGGTGCAGGAACCAGGGGTCAATGGCGGTGAGGCCGTAAACCTCGTCCACGCTCATCGCGGAGCGGAAGGCCTGGCGCAGGTAAAAGAGCCGTTGCGAGTTGGGGACCCGCAGCCGGGTGCGGAGCTCGTCGGGGCCGATCTCCGGCAGGTCTTTACCATCGTGGCCCAGGCCGTACCGGGAAATCTCCAGCGACCGGATGCCCTTTTGCAGGGCCTCCTTGAAGGTGCGGCCGATGGCCATTACCTCACCCACCGACTTCATGGAGGTGGTGAGGAGGTCCTCCGCGCCGGGGAATTTTTCAAAGGCCCAACGGGGGATCTTGACCACGCAGTAGTCGATAGTGGGCTCAAAGCTGGCGTAGGTCTCCCGGGTGATGTCGTTGTGGATTTCGTCCAGGGTGAAGCCCACCGCCAGCTTGGCGGCGATCTTGGCAATGGGGAAGCCGGTGGCCTTGGAGGCCAGGGCCGAAGAGCGCGACACCCGGGGGTTCATCTCGATGACCACCATCTCCCCGGTTTTAGGGTGAATGGCGAACTGGATGTTGGAGCCGCCGGTCTCCACCCCGATCTCCCGGATGATGGCAATGGCCGCATCCCGCATGGCCTGGTATTCCCGGTCCGTCAGGGTTTGAGCCGGAGCCACCGTGATGGAGTCGCCGGTGTGCACCCCCATGGGGTCCAGGTTTTCGATGGAGCAGATAATGACCACATTGTCCCGGAAGTCCCGCATCACTTCCAGTTCGAATTCCTTCCAGCCCAGGACTGACTCTTCCAGCATAACCTCGGTGATCATGCTGGCCGCCAAACCGTCGGCGGCCAGTTGCTTCAGGTCCTCCAGGTTGTAGGCGATGCCGCCGCCGGTGCCCCCCAGGGTGAAGCTGGGGCGGATGATGATGGGATAACCGAGCTGAGGCGCTGCGGCCACGGCCTCCTCTAAGCTACGGACGATGGCGCTTTTGGGTACCCGCAGGTTGATATTGGCCATGGCGTCCCGGAAGAGTTCCCGGTCTTCGGCCTTCTTGATGACCTGGGGGTTGGCGCCGATCATTTCCACCCCCAGGCGCTCCAGGATGCCGGTCTCGGCCACGGCAATGGCGCAGTTAAGGCCGGTTTGGCCCCCCAGGGTGGGCAGGATCGCATCAGGACGCTCCCGCTCGATCACCTGGCAGACCATCTCCGGGGTAATGGGCTCGATGTAGGTGCGGTCGGCCATCTCCGGGTCGGTCATGATGGTGGCAGGGTTGGAGTTGATCAGCACCACCTCGTAGTCCTCCTCCCGGAGGGCCTTGCAAGCCTGGGTGCCGGAATAGTCGAATTCGCAGGCCTGGCTGATGATGATGGGCCCCGAGCCGATGATCAGGATTTTTTTCAGGTCAGTGCGTTTCGGCATAATCTCTCGAAATTTCCATATCTTAAGTTGATTGGGCGATGAATGCCTACCAACGCGGCGGCCGCGGCTTCCGGCGGCGGGCCCTCCGCCTGCTGGCATCTTGCCGGCAATTTATGCCTAATTTCTTATCTCCTTTAAAATATCTTCAGGGGTTTGGTAAGAGAGTATGGGAGCATTGGCAGGGGCCAGTGGCTCAGGCGGCCCCGCCGGTGAAAGTCCTGAACTCCTCTCCCAAAGGATATTTGCAATAATTTATCTTATTCTTTTGAGGGCTTTTAGGCCAGCAGTTTTTCCCGGTCGTCTCGCTTTCGGGGCGAGCAGGACTTTATAAAATATATCATAGAGTTACCGGGGTTGCCGACTCAGGGGTCAACCGTATTCAAGATTCGAACCATAGGTATTTATGCCCCCGGGAGGGTGCGCCTGCCCAGGAGGGGTATCAGCGCGATGGTGTTGACTTCCGGGGCAGGATCAACCGGGGCGGGATGGTGGGTTGAGGCAACTTCTCCTGCCCGACAAAACCAAGGACCTCGGGAATTTGGGCGACGCCCGGCCCCGGGGGCGGGGCCCCAACGCCCAGGAAAGCAGTTTCCTTAAGGCCGGTTTCCATCAGATTTTGCAGCATCTGCAGCATGCCCGGATGGATGGGCCTGGGGAGCGTAGGAGGCTGGCCCAGGAGGATGGTGCTGAACTCCATATTTTTTAGGAGAACGGTATCGGTGATTTCCGGGTTACAAGAGCGCAACTCCAGGAGGCCGTCAATCAGGTAGACCCCGGTGGCGTTGGGCAGCAAAACGGTATAATTCTCCGTACCTCGCCCCCCCATCACCGCGGTGTGGGTTTCCATGAGAAAATCCGGCTCCGGCATCTTCAGGAGGCGGGGCACCAAGGTGTGGATTACTCCTTTAAAGTAGCGCAGCACCGCCCGGCGCTGCCCCAGGTCGGCTTCATAAACAAAGTCTGCCACAGCCAGGCGGCTTTCCGGGGCCAGGGTCACCAGGCTGTCGTCCATGAACTTCACCCGGGCCCTGCCCGTGGATTTAGTGCGGATGACATCCCCGGGCTCCACGCCATCGTTCACCCGGGCCGGCAGTGCCGGAACTTTCCCCTGTTTTAAGAGGTCAACCTGGCCTTCCACCACGGTGAAGCGCCCCACCACCGCGGCCTGGACCCCGGAGGCCAGCAGCAGACTAAACGACAGCAGGGCAAAAGTGAACCGCCTTTGCCTTTTGGTCATTCACCTGCTCCTTAGAGCTCCTCTTCTTCCAGGTAGAGATCGATGGCCTCCCGAATATTGACCAGGGCCTCTTCTTTCGTGTTTCCTTCACTAATGCACCCGGCCAGATAAGGGACATAAACGGTATAGCCGCCTTCGTCGCTAGGCTCTAAGATGACTTTGAGTTTCATAGGATTCTGCGCCGTATGGAATATATAGGACAATTGGCAAGCTAATATTCCTTAATAAATAATCCAAATCCATATTTAATTCTATCTATTAAAATCTTAATTACTATTTCTGTATTAATATATAGATCGCGAACAGAAAATGTTTCGCTGAATTAAAAATCTTCATTATTATAGATAAGGTCTTTCACTTGGCGATCATTTAAGAAAAAGTGATTAGATATCGGTAGATTCGTCTGTTGTGATTTTAAAAGAATACCTTTTGGATTTTCCATGATTATATTCAGAAATACAGGAGAATCAATTCTTAGGTTTTTATAAAAATGTGAAACATATGGCCAAATAGTTTCATTAAATAGCCTAATAGAGGTTGTTAGGGTCTAATAGCCTACATGCAATTCCACCCTCTTCATAGCGAGATAGATATTCTACCATATCAACACAAATACTGATGGAACCGTTAAAAAATAATTTAACAATATAGTATCCGGCATCACTTTTAAACACTACACCATTTAAAAAAGAGATTGCGCTTCCCATTCTATGCACTGGAACTAATCTATCACTATCTTCATAATAAAAGTATTTCATATTTTATATCAAATATAAAGGTGCGATAGCTAATTTTAATATGCTCCTAGATGCTCCCCTATAACCAAAACCATAATCAATATTTTTTATGAATTGATCAGTATATTCATATGCAGCAAGCCTTTCACGATATTTTGCTTCAATTTCATGTTCTTGCATGGGTTCGGCTTTAAAGTTTCCTCTTTTATAATATCTTGTATGTTTAAAGCCACTCACCATATGAGGGGCAAACCAGCTTTTTGAATGCCAAAATAAATAAACAACTTTCGATGGCTCGTGTTCGAGTTTAATCTGTTTGATTCTTATATCTGGTAATGTAGGTGAAATAATACTAGTTAATACATTCTCCAAATCAATAATATTATCATCGATTGGGGTCATGCCATATTTTTCGCGTGGAATTGAAACAGATTTATCGCCTTCTCTTTGCTCATCTATACCATATATCAAACATCCCCCTTTAGTATTAGCAAATGAAGAAATATCCTTTGCTAATTTTATTTTATCTTTATGAGTTTTATAATTCAGATATTTTTTATAATCTATAAAGATTGATTCAGGAGTCTTTGTCCGAACCCATGAATTAATCATCTGATAAATTTCAGAGTCCGTCATGGTATCTGGATGTCTTTCCAACATTTTCATAATTCCTCATTTTTTTTCATAATCCAGCCGATAAATACCTCTGCTTTGTTGTCCGAAATAAAAAGCACGCCGTTTTCACTAATCAGAATATCCGCCTGGCAGCCAAGTGCCTCTTGGGGAGTGAGCCGCAAAAAAGGGCGACCCCGCGGGTCGCCCCTACGATAAGTCATTATGATTGTTCAATCAACTGCAGGAATACCTCAAACAAATAATTCGCGTCGTGCGGCCCCGGGCAGGCCTCCGGGTGATATTGCACCGAAAAGGCCCGCAGCCCCGGATGGCGCAGGCCCTCCAGGGTGTTGTCGTTCAGATTGATATGGGTCAGTTCCACCGCCGGGTCCGGGATGGACTGCAAATCCACGGCGAAGCCGTGATTCTGGGAGGTGATTTCCACTCGCCCGGAGAGCTGGCTCTTCACCGGCTGGTTAGCGCCCCGGTGCCCGAATTTGAGCTTGAAGGTCCGGCCGCCCAGGGCCAGGCCCAGGAGCTGATGCCCCAGGCAAATCCCGAACATCGGGGCCGCGCCCAGGCACTGCCGGACGTTTTCCACCGCGTAAGTGACCGCGGCCGGGTCGCCCGGGCCGTTGCTCAGAATGATGCCATCGGGTTTGAGGCGCAGAATTTCCGGCGCCGGTGTACTGGCCGGGACTACCAGAACATGGAGGCCACGCTCGATTAAGCTCCTGATTATATTAAACTTTACGCCATAATCGTACAGCACTACCTTCCTGCCGGAACGCTGTTTCCATAAGGTTTCCAGGTCCATTTCCGCTGCCTCCGAAGGAAATTCCGGAAACCAGTAAGGCCGTCGACAGGTGACCAGGGGCACCAGGTCCTGGCCCTCCATGCTGGGGAGCTCCCGGGCCCGGCGCACCAGGGACTGGGGGTCCAGGTCCACGGTGGAGATGAGGCCCCGCATGGCCCCCACTTCCCGCAGGCGTTTGGTGATGGCCCGGGTGTCCAAGCCCTCCACCCCGAGCTTGCCCACGGCCTTGAGATAATCGGCCAGCCGGCCCTGGGCCCGCCAGTTGGAAGGATAGGGGTGGTACTCCTTGACAATGAAGCCCTCCACCTGCACCCCCCGGGATTCGATATCTTCGTGATTGATGCCGTAATTGCCGATCAGGGGATAGGTCATGGTGACGATCTGACCTTTGTAAGAGGGATCGGTGAGGATTTCCTGATAGCCGGTCATGGCGGTGTTGAACACCACTTCCCCGGCGGACTCCCCCTCGCCGGTAAATGACCGCCCCCAGAGCACCAGGCCGTCTTCCAACGCCAATAATGCCTTCAAATTGTTAACCTCGAACCACTAAGAATTTCAATTGAATATAACATATCCTGTCCGGCTTGCGGCAGCATTTTGCCTTGGTAAAGAGCGGCTCCGGAAAACGACCTCATATAATGCCCGTAGCGGGGCGATTTTGGGGCAGGCAAGGGTTTTATATTCCTATTTTGATTTGTGGTGGATCAAAAAAGGGGAAAGAGAGCTCCAAATTGAGAAGGTTTATTAAAGAAATCGCGGCCCCAGGCCTCAAGTTCCCTGAAACTTAAGAATGATTGGCAGGGAAGTTTGAGGAGAGGGGAGGGCAGGGGTCCCTTACAAAAAATTCCGCCCGACTCCCTTCAGGGGACTTTTCCAACCATCTCATTTTTGCCTTATTTGGGTTCGACTGTTGGCTTTCCGCTGCCAAAGTTCGGCGATCAACTCTGCCTGACGCCGGGCCGCGCCCTGATGTGGGACCAGCGCCGCCTGGGCCCGGGCTCCCAGGTCCCGGCGCCGCTCCGGGTCTTTCAAAAGTTCTAAGCCGGCCGCGGCCAGGGAAGCGGCATCAGTCACGGTCATCCCGGCCCCGGCCTCTTCCAGGATTTCCACGGCCCAGCGGAAGTTTTCCAGGTGGGGGCCATAGAAGGGAGATAAGCCCCAGGCCGCGGGTTCCAGAATATTTTGGCCGCCGTGCGGCACAAGGCTTCCGCCCACAAAGGCCAAATCCGCGGCGCCATAAAGGCTGAAGAGGTCGCCGATGGTATCCACCAGCACCACGGGATGGCGGCGGGCTTCCGGGCCCGCCAGCAGGCGGCTCCAGTAATGAAAAGCCAGGCGGCGATTGGTCAATCTTTCCGCCAGACTGGCAGCGCGCTCCGGATGGCGAGGGGCCAAGACTAGCAGCAAAGCAGGGTAGGGGCCCCGGAGCTGCTCATAGGCCGCCAGCACCACCTCTTCTTCCCCCGGATGGGTGGAGGCGGCCAGAAAGATGGGCTCCTTCCCGGCAGAAAGATCCTGCTCCCCTTGCAGCAATCTTCGAAAATTCCGGGCCCTGGCCTCATCCCGCTCTTGGAGCAAACGATCGTACTTCAAATTACCGCTAAGATGGAGTTTCTCCGCTGGCACCCCCAATTCCTTCAGTCGCTGATAATCCTGTCGGCCGCTTGCGGACAATAGATCATATTTATTAATAAGATCAATGGAATATCGCCGATATCTCAGTAATCTTCTGAAGCTTTTGTCCGACATCCGGGCGTTGGCCAGGGCCAGGAGCACCCCGCGCTGCTGGGATAAGTCAAGGAAATTAGGCCAGATTTCCGATTCAAGCGTAATGATCAGGTGAGGGCGCAGCCGCTCCAGGTAACGCCGCACCGCCCAAGGGATGTCCAGGGGAAAGTAGCACACCAGGGCGCCCAGCGGCAGAAAATGTTTCCGCGCCAGGGCCTGGCCGGTTTCCGTGCCGGTGCTGACCGTCAGGGCCACACCAGGCCACAATTTTCTCAATTCCCGGGCCAGGGGCGCCGCGGCCAGGATTTCCCCCATCGAGACTCCGTGCAGCCATACGCGGGGGTAGCCTGCCGGCGGGGCGCTCGGCAGCTCCAGCCCCAGGCGGGGGCGAAAACTTTCTCCCTGACCCCGGGATTTCAAGTGCCAGTAAAACCAGGGCCAGCCTGAAAGGCCAGCTACTGTACTCAGGCCCCGATATGCCAAGAATAATAGGCGGTTAATGGTCAAATTTAAGATTTTTTCTAATGGTAAATAATAAAAATTAAGAATTGTTCTTAATTTTTATCAGCCACTGCTCCCGGACCTGAAGGTAATCCGCCAAAATTTGCCCATGGTCAAAGGCCAGATCCCGCGGCAAGTCATCCGGAGCAAAAATCTGCAGGCTCCGGGCATCGTCCCCCGCCTGGGGGGTGCCGTTCGCCCAGGCCACAAAGACTGTGCTGATATTGTGTTGCCTGGGATCGCGTTTGGGGTCCGAATAGGTATGGAACTGCCCCAGCAGTGACACCTGCAATCCGGTTTCCTCCCGGGCCTCCCGCCGGGCTGCGTCCTCCAGCGATTCGCCGTAATCCACGAAGCCCCCGGGTAAGGCCCAACCCAACGGCGGCTTGGTCCTTTGGATCAAAACCAGCCCTTGTCCGGGGATTTCGATGATAAGGTCCACCGTCGGGGTAGGATTTTGGTGGCGCCGCAGGACATAACCGCAATTAGGGCATTTTTCTTCGAGCAACATATGCTAGTTTACATAATATATATTATCAGACGTTTTTAAAGGGGCCTCTAAAACGCATCTTTAGCGAAATTTTTGAAATCTTGATAATTGATGGCGACGATCTGCCAGGTTTTCGTCTGGAGCTCTCGTCGCATTTCGAAGCGCAATGGTTTTTGGCTCTTGGGCTCCACCAGGGTTACCCTGGCTTCCCCGCCCTGGACCTCAATCTTGGCGGTCGTGGCCGCGGCCACAATCCCCAGAATTTGCGAATTATCCAAATTAATTAAATATTTCTCCAACAATCCTCTGATCTCTTTTTCAAAGGTATCGAAGAGCTTGGGTAGGAATAAGCGGGCGAATTTGCCTCCCATTTTGCGGCTCAGCCGGTGCCATTCGTCTTCTTGGCCACTCGGCGGTTCCTCCAGGTCCTGGCCGGAGGCCACGATGATATTATTTAAAATAGCCTTTAAATCAAGATACTTAAAAAATTCTGGCATATTTTTGGTCTTAAGGGCCAGGGCCAGGCGCTGCAAGGCGTAGCGCGGAGAGTTCACCCAATACCAATAGGCCCCCTCGGCCAAAGCGGCGCTCAAGACAGCGATTATCAGGATAATTATCCAAGTGCGGCGTCGCATGGTGCCTCCTTAAGGCAAGCTTGGCATCAGCGCGGTTTTCAGGTAGATATACTATAATCTGCCGAGAGAATCGAGGCCATGACCCACGAAAAATTGCTCTCCCGCCATCCCCTGGAAAATGGCTTGACCCTGGAATTTTGGGATCTTTCCCGGCCAATGCTCGGCGACCGCTGGCTGGTCACTCTGGAAATCCGTCTCCCCGTTCCCATTGGGCCGGCCAGCTTGCCGCCGGACCTCCTGCCCCAGGAGGCGACCATCATCCGGGCTCTGGGACCCGCGGTCGTTTTTTCCCAGCGCGACGAACGCCACTTCATCGCCGCCCCGGAGTATGACGCTACCCTGAAGGAAATGGCGACCCGCTTGCTGGCCCTGGCGCCGGCTTATTTCGGCCATCCGGAGTTTGCCGCTCGCTTGATTCGCAAGCGCTACGCCGAATATCAGGAAAGGCAGCGCCGGGAAAGTCCCAAAAGTTAGTAATGGCGCGGCTTTCAGCGGACGACCGCATATAAAGCTCATAGAGCCCCGATTTTGAGTTAGGCAAGGGGTTTGTTCGGGTTCTGAGTTTCGGGCTCCGAGTTTCTGGGCGCCGGCAACGGCCAAGGGCGACAAATATTTTTGGCTGGCGGGAAGTGACCTCCAATAAAATAAAAACCTAAAAAAATTCGAAGCTCGAAACAAAGATAATGGAATATTGGTTAATAGGCGAGGCGCGTCTGCCGGTGGTCCGAATCTCCGCTAAAGGGCTGCGTTGGCAGCGCACCGGCCACCCCTGGCTTTACCGAAACGATCTGACCGGCGAGGACCAGTTGCCCTCCGGAGAACTGGTCGCGGTGCTGGGGCCCCAGGACCGGTTTCTGGGCCAGGCCTTCTACAGCACCAAGTCCCGCATCGCCTTGCGTTTGGTTACTTATGGGGAAGAGCCGGTTGACCGAGACTTTTGGGAGCGACGGCTCCTGTTGGCCCAGAATTATCGCCGGAAAGTGGTTCAGGACAGCGACGCCTTTCGCCTCATTTATGCCGAATCCGACGGCTTCCCGGGATTGGTGGCCGACTCCTATGCCGGGCATCTGGTCTTGCAGAGCCTGCATCCGGGTATGGAGCGGCGTCTGCCGGAGATTATCGCCCTCCTGGAGCACCACTTGCGCCCCCAATCCATCACCCTGCGCCACGACCCCGAGGTGCGCCAATTGGAAGGGCTGCCGCTGGAAGTGAAGACGGTTTCCGGGGTTCTGCCTGAGCGGGTCGAGGTGCGCCTCGGCGGGTTGCGCCTGTGGGTGGATATCCGCCGGGGCCAGAAAACCGGCCTCTTCCTGGATCAGCGGGAAAACCTGGCGGTAGCCGCCTGGTTTGCCCAGGGCCGCATCCTGGATGCCTTCGCCTACCAGGGCGCCTTAGCTCTGCACCTGGCCCCCCGGGCCGAACAGGTCACCCTGGTGGACAGTTCCGCCGTGGCCCTGGAAATGGCCCGGGAAAATGCGCAGCTTAACCAACTGGCCAACCTCGAATTCGTGCGGGAAAACGTCTTTGCCTACCTGAAGGCCGCGGTTGCCGCGGGAAGGCGCTTCGATACGATTGTCCTGGACCCGCCGGCCTTTGCCAAGAGCCGCGGCGAGCGAGCCGCCGCCGCCAGGGGCTATCGGGAAGTCAACCGCCGGGCCTTCCAGCTCCTCTCGCCCGGCGGAGTGCTGGTCACCTGCTCCTGCTCCTACAACCTCAACGAGGCGGAATTCCTGGGGATCGTCCGGGAGGCTGCCGCCGATGCCCGGCGCCAGGCCAGGCTCATCGAGCGTCGGGGCGCCGCCCGGGACCATCCGGCCCTGCTCTCCCTGCCGGAGAGCCAGTATTTGAAATGTTTTATCCTGGCAGTGGAATAATTTTCCGCCAAATTGACCGGGGTTTGGTTGTGGACCCTGGATCAGAAGCTCAAAAAAGTCGCCGGAAAACTTGGCCTGGCGCCCTGAGCCGGTTTATCCGGCCGTTTTTTCGTCTGCCCCTACCCTGCCGGGTCCTTGCGCCGCATTGACTGCACCGTCCGATTCCATTAGAATGATGCCATGTCTTGCAAGCCTCCTGCCTGGAAGCTGATGTTGGCCTGGTTTCTGGGTTTATGCCTGATTATTCCGGTTGCCGCAGCAACCGCCGCCAATCCTGGGCCCCCCCAACCACAGATTCTGGAGGCTTCCCAGGCTACCCAGGCTACCCTAATTATGCGCCAGGTGGCCCTAAGCTATGCCCCCCAGATGTCTGCGTCTGAACGGGACCGGGATTGTCTCGAGAAAATCGCCTTGGCTAAACGTTTACTTCAGGTTCGGCGCCTGATGGAGCTGCGCCAGGAGACCCTGGCCCTGATGCCCCCGGAAATGGAAGTCTCCTGGGAATCGCTGCGCCTCCGCCGCTTCGCCAACCGCGACCGGGTCGGGGTCACCCTGAGCGTCCCGGTTTGGGTGCCGGCCCGGGCCCAGAAGCTTCAGGCGTACTGCGCCTTTGAGAAAAAATGGCAGACCGTGGCCCTCATCACCCCCCGGAAATCGGGCTACGTCTGGTTTGACCCTTCCCTGGCCGATATCAACAATAAGGCCGGCTACCGGGTGGAAACCATCCAGTTCGAGGTCAACAGCAAATTCGCCCCCCTAGCGGGCCTGCTCCTGGAGTACGCCTTCCGGGAGGGCTATTACGACCCCGCCAGGCGCCTACCCCTCATGTCGGTGCGGGGTGGCGAAGACACCTATGCGGTCAGCGCCCTCACCTCCCCGGTAGTGACGGAGTGCCTCAGTTTTCCAGATAATGACGGCGATTCCCTGGCGGCCATCGTGGCGGTGTGCCGTTACGACAACCTGGCGGAGGTCTTCCACGGCCATCACGCCCCTGCTTCCAACCACCGCCTGGGTCTGGCCCTGGACCTCAACGATTTCAACTGCTCGGGAGTTTGCGACGGCTGCCCCAATCCCATCAGCCACGCCCTGCGGCAATACAACCGGGACGCCATGCACAAACTCGACGCCCGGCAGATTCCCGCCTGGGTTTACCGGGCCTGCAAGTGGATCGGGCTGCGCATTCCCCAGGAATGGACCTACGAGGGCTATAATACTGACTGGGAGCATGTGGACGTGGGGACGAAATGACAGTTGCCAGTAGCCAGTTTTTTGTAGTCGCAGGCTGGAAGCCTGCGGCGCACAGGCTGGAGAGCCTGGGTCACCAGGTTTAATTTGGGGTGGGTACGGGCCACCATTCCCTCTAATTTTTTTTGAAATTTACGCCCATTTTCCCTGGACTAGTCTGGCGAAAATGAGACAAATGACCAAATTTGATCATATCTTTGAAATTTTTTGGGCTTTGCATTTCCTCAGAATGACGGGCAGACTTTTGAGTTTTTAACGGAAAACCGAAAACTGAAAACCGTGTTAATAGATTTCATCAACCAGCTGAAAGAGTCCGCGTACCATCGGGATATCATCAGTCATTACCGCTACTTGCCCGAAATCCCGGTGGAATACGGGCCGGGTGATCTGGGGCTGCCCGCCCCCCTGGCCGCGGCCCTGGCGCGCCTGGGCATTCCCCGCCTCTACCGCCATCAGGCCGCGGCCCTGGCGGCCATCCGGGCCGGCAAAAACGTCCTGGTCGCCACCCCCACCGCCAGCGGCAAGACCATGATTTACAATTTGCCGGTCTTGGAAGCGCTGCTCCAGGACGACGGCGGCCACGCCCTCTATCTTTTCCCCCTGAAGGCCCTGGAGCAGGACCAGCTCAAGGCCCTGAAGGAACTGGACGCCGCCCTGCCCTCTTCGCATCTAAGGGCCGCCATCTTTGACGGCGACACCCCGCCGAGCCAGCGCCAGAGCCTCAAGGCCCGCCCGCCTCACGTGCTCATCAGCAACCCGGACATGCTGCATCTGGGCCTGCTGCCCTTCCACGCCTCCTGGTCCTCTCTTTTTGGCCGCCTCAAATTCGTGGTCATTGATGAGGTCCACACTTACCGGGGCATTATGGGCAGCCACCTGGCGCAGGTGCTCAAGCGCCTGAGGCGCGTTTGCGCCCATTACGGCTCCCAGCCCCAATTTATCCTGTCTTCCGCCACCATCGCCCAACCGGAAATTTTTGTCAGACAGTTAACCGGGCTGGAGGTGGAAACCATCGCGGACAGTGGCGCGCCCCAACCCGGACGCCACTTTCTCTTCTTTAACCCGCCGGCCGGGGCGCCCGCGGTGGCGGCCCAAATCTTCGCCCAGGCGGTGCGAGAGGGCTTCAATACCATCTGCTTCACCCAGTCCCGCAAACTGACGGAACTCATTCACCTCTGGTCTATGCGCCTGGTCCCGGAACTGAAACGCTATATCAGCTCCTACCGGGCCGGGTTCCTGCCGGAGGAGCGCCGGGAGATCGAACAGGCCATGGCCGCAGGCCGGATGCGGGGGGTGATCTCCACCAGCGCCCTGGAAATGGGGATTGACATCGGCGGCCTGGACATCTGCCTTCTGGTGGGTTATCCCGGCACCATGGTCACTACCCGGCAGCGGGCCGGCCGGGTGGGCCGCCAGGGCCGGGACTCCCTCATCGTCCTGGTGGCCCAGGCCGACGCCCTGGACCAGTATTTTATCAAGTACCCGGACGAGTTCTTTGCCCGTCCCCTGGAGACCGCGGTGGTGGATCCGGACAACCCTTTCGTGGTCAAGGCGCACCTGCCCTGCGCCGCCCAGGAGTTGCCCCTCCAGAAACGAGGGGAGAACTTTTTCGACCTGAAGGTCCATAAGCCCTTGCTTGAGGACCTGGAGCGCTCCCGCCACCTGCTCCATTCCGCGGCGGGCGACGCCTGGTTCGCCCGGGACCGCTTCCCCCAAAAAGAGGTGAATATCCGGGGGGTGGGCGAGAGCTTCGCCATCTTCCAGGTCGGCAAGAAGCGACCCCTGGGCTCGGTGGACGGCCACCGGGCCCTCCGGGAATGCCATCCCGGCGCAGTCTATCTCCATAAGGCCCAGACCTGGGCGGTGGAAAAGTTGGATCTGGAGCGGCGCAACGTCTGGGTTACCCCCATTGAGCCCAATTACTTCACCCGCATCCAGACGGAAAAAGAGACGGAAATCCTGGAAATCCTGGAGACCCGCCAGGTGGCGGCCTTTACCGCCCGCATCGGGCGGCTCAAGGTCACCGAACATATCTTGTCCTATGAGAAGAGGCGCCTGCCGGGTCAGGAACTGCTGGGAACGGTCGAACTTTCCCTACCGCCCCAAATCTTCGAAACTATAGGGATGTGGCTGGAGATTCCGGACCCGGTGAAAAACGCCATCTACGCCGCCAACGGTCATTTCATGGGCGGCCTCCACGCCCTGGAACACGTCCTCATCGGCATGTTCCCGCTCTTTGCCCTGGCGGACCGCTACGATATCGGCGGAATCTCCCACCCGGCGCACCCCCAGGTGGGCCGGGCCGCGATTTTCATTTACGATGGTTACCCCGGCGGCGTGGGCCTGTCGATGCGGGCCTATGACATTCTGGAAGAGCTGCTGCGCCGTTCCCGGGAGGTCACCGCCGCCTGCCCCTGCGAGGACGGTTGCCCCTCCTGCATCCACTCCCCCAAGTGTGGCTCGGGCAACAAGCCTCTGGACAAAGAGGTGGCCGTCCGCCTCGCTGGCCTGCTCCTCGGGTTGGAGGAAGCCGCCGCTGAACCCGAGATTCTTTATGTCGAGGCCATCAGCGCCCCGAATCTTAGCGTGGGCGAGCCCACCGCTGGCGGCACCTGGCTGACCCGACGCAAAATCGGCGTATTGGACCTGGAGACTCGCTGTTCCGCCGCCGACGTGGGCGGCTGGGGCCAGTGCCATCTCATGGGGGTCTCCCTGGCGGTGCTCCATGAAACCCACATCGGGGTCGCCACCACCTACCGGGAGCACGATTTGGAGCGCCTAGGGCACCGCCTGCAGAAGCTGCACCTGGTGGTGGGCTTCAACCTCAAGCGCTTCGACTATCGAGTCTTGCAACCCTACATCAAGGTCAGGCTGGCGGACCTTCCCACTCTGGATATTCTGGAGGAGGTTAACGCCATTCTGGGCCACCGCCTCTCCCTCAACCACCTGGCGGAACATACCCTCAGGGAGCAAAAGACCGGCGACGGCCTGCTGGCCCTGGAACTGTTCGCCGAGGGCCGCTGGGAAGAACTGGAGTTTTACTGCCGCCAGGACGTGGCCCTCACCCATCGCCTCTTCGAATACGGGGCCCGGCATGGCCACCTCATTTACCGGCACCGTCAGGGCGGCCTGGTACGGCTGCCGGTGGACTGGCGGGAGGAGCGCTTTTTTGACGAGTAGCTGCCAGCCGTCAGCCTACAGCTTTCAGTCAAGTCCGGGTTGGTTAGAGCGATTGCCAAAACTAATTTTTTGTAGGGGCAGGGCTCGCCATGCCCAAAGGTTCAGGGGCACGGCACGCTGTGCTCCTACGATTTTTTTCGGCAAACGGAAAACGGAAACCTGTCTTTTTCTTGTCGTTTGCCGGCACATGGTTTATCATTAGGGGTAAAATTCCGACAAGGGGGCCATAATGAAACTGAGTAAAAAAGGCATAGCACTTGGGTGTTGTCTGGCGTTGCTGCTGTTTTTCTGTGCTTCACCGCTGTTGGCGGCGGAAAAGGAACCCGAGGTGGGCCAGGTATTGGGGCCGGTTAAATTTGCCAAACCTCTGAGCGACGAGGAAGCCAAGTACCTGGGAGTGACGGGGGAGTTCACCATCAAGGACGTCAAAGCGCCTTACCTTCTTATCGAGCAATTTAACAGCAGCTGTCCCCATTGCATGCATCAAGCCCCATTCCTGAACCAGCTTTTTGACTTGGTGCAGAAGGACGCGGCCCTGAAGGACAAAGTTAGATTCATGAGCGTGGGCCAGGGTAATGATGAAACCGCGGTGAAGATGTGGAAGGCCTTTCATAAGGTGCCCTTTCCCGTGCTGCCTGACCCCAATAGCACCCTGGGCAAGGCCCTGAATTTTAGCCCTTATCCGGTCTCCATGTTGGTGGATAAGAACGGCAGGCTCCTCTGGGTGCACATCGGCGCCTTTGAAAGCCCTGATGAGGCCTTGAAGGGCATCAAGGCGGCGGCGAAGTAACCGTCATCACTTGATTCACCCAGGCCCAAAAAGACTTAAGGGGAAAAATAAACCAAGATAGGGGAAAAGGGCCAAATTTCTTGTCCTTCAAGGTTGGTGTTTTTCCCCTTTCCCCTTAGCTTTTCGGGCCTGCCCCTTTCCCGCCCCAATTGACGTCTGCGGCGTTTTGCAGTAACCTTGGTCAGTTTCTGCTGGTAGCCAAGCAGTTATCCTCTTGCGCCTGGGCGCCAGGGCGCCTGGGCGCGAGCCAGCAAACCAAGTTAAATTAAGCCGAGGAAGCCATGGACCTGCAAGTGCTTCTGGTGGCTACAGATTTCTCCGAGTGCGCCGCGGCCGCCTTTCAGATGGCCAAGAAGCTGGCCCATCGCTTCCACGCCAAGATTATCCTGCTGCACGTCATCAATCAAAGGCTGGTGGAGCAAATGTCCAGCCACCTGCAAGTGGAGCCGGACACCCTGATGCCGGAGTTTCGGGAGCGCTCCCAACAGCAATTAAGTGAATTCCTCCAGCGGGTGGAACCGGGGAACCTGGAGGTGGAGAGCATGGTAGTCGTGGGCCTGCCCTTCAAAGAAATTGCCGTGATGGCCCGGGACCTGGAGGTGGACCTGGTAATCATGGGGGGCTACGGCCGGGGCGGCCGGGGGCCCATTGAAGAGCTCTTTTTCGGCTCTACCGCCGAAAAAGTGGTGCGTCTGCTGCCCTGTCCGGTCCTGTGCGTGCCGTTGCCCGCAATCCGGGAGCAGGGAGCCGCGTAGGGTGCGCCCCGCCGCGCCATAATCAGCCCAGGCGGGACGGCGGTGCCGCCTTATACCGGAAAATCCACCTTGATTTTGAAGACCTCCAGAGCCGGCAGACTCAGGACCTCCACCCCGGAAGCTGCCGAGATTTCTGCGAGTATCTGGTCCAGGCGCTCCAGGGACTCGGCGATCAGGGTGAACCAGACGTTGAAGTGATGGCGCCGCAGATAGTTGTGGGTCACCCCGGGATAGCGGTTCACCATCTCCACGAAATCCTCCAGCCTCTCCTCGGGCACCTGGGCGGCGCACAGGGTGCTGGTATAGCCCAACTTGCGGGAGGTGAAATTAGCGCCGAGGCGCCGGATGATGCCGCGGTCTATCATGGCCTGCACCCGGCGGAGGACTTCCGCCTCCGGGGCCCCTACCCTGCTTCCCACTTCGGCGTATGGCCGGGAGGCGATGGGAAAGTGGGACTGGATTTCGTTCAAAATAGCCTTATCAAAGTCGTCTAGCGGGACGGTTTTCGGTTTTCGGTTTTTGGTTTTCGGGGTCATCACCATAAAATCTTGCGCCTTTGGGTCTTGGCGTCTTGGCGTGGGGTTTTATCCCTGCGGTTCATACGGGCAAATGGGGTCTTCCGCCAGGACGTCGCCGGTCAGGGCATAGGCCCGGGCCCGGCAACCGCCGCAGACCTTGCGATACTGGCAACTGTGGCACTTGCCCCGGTAGTCGTCCACTCGTCTTAGTTGTTGAAATACCTCGGAATTATCCCAAATTTCCGAAAATCGCCTCTCCCGAATATTCCCGGCCAACAGTTCCAGGTAGCCGCAGGGCTGCACCTCGCCCCGATAGGAGACAAAGGCGAAGCCCTGGCCGCCCAGGCAGCCCTTGGTCACGGCTTCCAAGCCGTGGGAGGCCGGGGCGATCTTTTCACCCCGGGCGGCGGCGTCCTGGCGCCACAGGCGATAAAACTGCGGGGCGCAGGTGGGCTTGAGGAACAGGCGCCCTTCCTTATGCCGCGCCAGCAGCCAGCGCAGGGTTTCCCCGTATTCCGCCCGGTTCAGCAACTCGCTCACCAGCTCTTCTCCCCGGCCGGTGGGCACCAGGACGAAGACATGGTGGGCCGCGGCCCCGAGTCGGAGGGCCAGGGCGTGGATGGCCGGAAGTTCGTCCCGGTTGGCCCGGGTGACCGTGGTGTTGATCTGGAAAGGCAGCCCCGCTTCCTGGCAGGCGGTGACGCCGGCCAGCGCCCCCTCGTAGGCGCCAGGCACGGCCCGGAGCCGGTCGTGGCTGGCGGCGGTGGCCCCATCGAGGGAGATGCTCAGCCGTTGAATACCCGCGGTTTTGAGGCGGGCGGCGATCTGGGGGGTCAGCAGGGTGCCGTTCACCGCCATGACCATACGCAGGCCCTTCTGGGCGCCGTGCGCCGCTAAAGCATAGATGTCCTCCCGCAGGAGGGGCTCGCCTCCGGTGAGGATCACTACCGGCTGGCCCATGCCGGCAAGGTCGTTCAGGAGAGCAAGGCCTTCGCCGGTGGTTAGCTCCCCTGGGTAAGGCCCGGAGCCGGCCGCGGCCCGGCAATGGCGACAGGCCAGGTTGCAGCGCCGGGTGGTCTCCCAGGCCAGCAGGCGCAGGGGGGGGATTTTAGAGGACTTAATATCACTTATAATCATAATTAATCATTACGATTTTTGATTATTCAAGATAAACTCAATATAACTTTACCATGAGAACCACACCATCTTTGCACCGCCAAGTAATGAAATAAACTCGTCCCGTCTCCTGCCAATGGGGCAAGTTCCTCCTGGTAACCTGAAAAGATTTCACAGGCTGGAAGCCTGTGCCACCAGGGCTGTGCTTTTGATTTCCCGCCTCTCTCTTATGGGCGACCATCAGGTTAACTTGAGTCTTTAAAAAGAATAAAAAGATCAGATTTTTTGGTGGCACAGGCTTCCAGACAGTGCCCATTATTTCAAAAGCGCCGCGGCCTGTTTGGCGAAGTAGGTCAGGATTAGGTCGGCGCCGGCCCGTTTGATGGCGGTGAGGGACTCCAGCATTACCGCGGTTTCGTCCAGCCAGCCCAGTTGGGCGGCGGCCTTGATCATGCTGTATTCGCCGCTCACCTGATAGGCGGCGAGGGGCAGGTCAAATTCCCCGGCCAATTGCGTAATAATATCCAGGTAAGGCATGGCGGGCTTCACCATGAGGATGTCGGCGCCTTCTTCCACATCCAGGGCCGCCTCCCGGAGGGCTTCCCGGGCGTTGGCCGGGTCCATCTGGTAGGCGCGGCGGTCCCCAAAGGCCGGGGCCGACTCCGCCGCTTCCCGGAAGGGCCCGTAAAAGCTGGAGGCGTACTTCACCGCGTAGCTCATAATGGGCACCATCTCGAAGCCGCGCTCATCCAGAGTTTCCCGGATGGCGCCCACCCGGCCGTCCATCATGTCCGAAGGGGCCACCATATCGGCCCCGGCCTCGGCGTGGGACAGGGCCACCTGGGCCAGGGCCTCCAGGGAGGCGTCATTGTCCACCTCGCCTTGATGAATGAGGCCGCAATGGCCGTGGGAGGTGTAGGCGCACAGACAGACGTCGGTGATCACCAGCAGTTCCGGCACCTCTTTTTTCAGGCGGCGCACCGCCCGCTGCACCGTGCCCTTGGGGGAAGCGGCCTCGGAGCCGGTGTCGTCCTTAGTCAGCGGCAGGCCGAAAAGCAGCACCGCCGACAGGCCCAGGTCTCTAATTTCCCGAGCCTCTTTCAGGAGCTGGTCCACCGATAACCGGCAGACCCCCGGCATGGCGTCCACCGGCTGGCGCACCCCCTGGCCCGGGGCCACGAACATGGGATAAATGAAGTCTTCCCGGCGCAGCACGGTTTCCCGCACCATCTTCCGCAAGGTGGCGTGCCGCCGCAGCCGCCGGGGACGAAACACCAGTTCCATAAGTCCGCCTTTCAAGAAACTCAGTAATTATTATTAAGATAACACCGGTGCAAAAGTTTGCCAAATGCTTAGCTATTTCATTTAGATATTTTCCTCAGCCGGAATAAAATTAATTTTCCCTAATATTGCCTTATCCCGCCTATACTTCACCCCAGAAAAACCCGGTAAAGGGCAACAAACTTCCAGATTTGCCTTAAGGGTTCCCCGCCTTTCGGCCCCCGAATAGGACCTCTCCGCCTGCCTGCCCCCGGCGCAAAAAGGTATTGACGCGATTTGCCGGTATGGGATACTAAAAAAATTCAAAGACCCACAAAGAGTTACGGGTGTGCCTATTCTTAGAAGATTAAGCCTTCTATTAGCTATAATCCTCCTGACCGTCCTGGTCGGCTGCGCCGGGAAGCCGGTGCAGCCCACTCCGGAGGCAGCCCCGGAGGTCCCGGAGCGCCCGGAAAAATCCGACCAGACCAGGCTAAAGGATGCGCTGATGGGGCGGGAAATGCCCCCGGCAGAGGTAGTGGACCTCAGCGACCGCCTGCTGAATAATTCTAGCGCCATCAATGACGAAGAAACCATGGCCCGGCTGGAACTGGCGCTGCTCAAGGCCCTGAAAGCCGCGGATAACAACGCCAAACCGGCCATCTGGCGCAACCTGGGCCTCATTCATTATCACCAGCGAAAATTCAAGGAGGCCCGACAGGAACTGCAATCCGCCATCGAGCTCAACCCCAAGGATGCCCGGAGCCGTTTTTACCTGTCCCGGGTCTTTACCTCTCAGGGCGAGATTTATGAGAAGCAGGGCAAGACAAAATTAGCCCGGAAGCAGTTCAAGCGGGCTGCCATCGAAATGGAAATGGCCCGGAAGCTTGAACCCGGCAATCCCTTATATCGCCAGAACCCCACGCCGCCGAACGGTCGGGAATAGGACCGCCAGCATGAAGGTCGCCTGTCCCTATTGCGGTAATGATAATGATTTTTATGAAGTGGCCGACGGCGTCACCATCACCACCTTTTATATGCAAAATGACGACGGCAGTTTTTCCACGGTGAGCGACGACTCCAAGATTCATGGCGAAGTGCGCTTCTTTTGTGGCGAATGCCACAAGGAATTGAAGGAATATCACGAGCACTTCCTGGACATGCTGTTTTAGATGCCTGAACTTCCCGAAGTAGAAGTGGTCCGACAGGGCCTGGCTCCCCGGCTAAGGGGAAAGCGCTTTCTGCGGATTGTCCAGGGGGAAAAGTCGCTGCGGCGGCAGTCCTCAGTCCGGGATTTGCAAAAGTGGCTGATTGGCCGAAAACTCACCGACCTCAGTCGTCGGGGCAAATACCTGGTCTTCCGCCTGGAAGGCGGCGTCACCCTGCTGGTGCACCTGGGCATGACCGGCCACCTGCTCCTGGCTGCCGAGGCCAACCCTTTCCCACCCCTCGAGCACATCCACCTAATTTTTCATCTGGAAGGTGGCCTGGAACTCATTTACCAGGACCTGCGGCGCTTCGGCCAGGTGCTGGTCTTCCCGCCGGGGATAGCGCCCCTGCCCCTGGAAAACCTTGGCCGGGAGCCCTTCTCCCCTGAGGCTACCGCCCAATGGCTGGCGGACCAGGCCCGGGGCCGCTCCCGGCCCATCAAAAATTTCTTATTGGACGGCCGCATCTTAACCGGCCTCGGGAACATCTACGCCTGCGAAATCCTCTTTGCCGCCGGAATTCACCCGGCCACGCCGGTGGGCCGCCTGGTGGCGGAGGATTGGGACCGTATTTTAAGGGAGACCCGCCGCATCCTGCAAGAGGCTATCCGCCAAGGCGGCACCACCGTGGCCAACTACCTCAACAGCCGGGGCGAAGCCGGACTTTTCCAGGTCCAGCTCCTGGTTTACGGCAAGGCAGGTGAGCCTTGCCGGCGTTGTGGCGCCCCCATTGCCCGGCTGGTTCAGGCGGGCCGCAGCACCTTCTTTTGCCCGGTCTGTCAGCCCCTGGCTGATTGAGGCCCCTGGCCGCCAGGGGCCCCCGCTAAAAATCCCTGGCATTTTAAAAATAATGGGTTAAAATATATAGTTAATCAGATCAGGAATCGATATGAGGCCATGAAAACCGGAATCCATCCCATATTTATGAAGACCACCGTGCGTTGCGCCTGCGGCAACGAGTTCGTCACCGGCTCCACCAAGGAAAAGATCCGGGTGGAGATCTGCTCCAAGTGCCATCCCTTTTTCACGGGCAAACAGAAGCTGGTGGACACCGCCGGCCGGGTGGAACGCTTCCGGCGGAAGTACGCCGGCTTAGTCAAAGACCAAGCCTCTGCCGAACAGGCTGAATGAAGGCGGTGGACCCCCAACTGACGGTGGGTGGCCAGGCGGTGCTGGAGGGCGTCATGATGCGCTCTCCTCGGGCCCTGGCCATCGCCGTGCGCCGTCCCGACGGCACCATTATCCTCAAGGATGAGCCCTATACCTCCCTGGCGGAGACTTACCCTCTCCTGAAGCGCCCTTTCCTGCGGGGTCCCCTCACCCTTATTGAGGCCCTGGTGACCGGAGTCAGGGCCCTGAGCTTTTCGGCCCAGGCGGCGCTGCAAGAGGAAGAGCAAGACGAACCGCCCCTGGGCTGGGGCAGCCTTACCGTGACCCTGGGCGGCGCCTTCCTGCTGGCCTTTCTCTTTTTCGGCTTCCTGCCCCATTGGCTCAGCGGTTTGGTGGGCGGCTTGGCCGGGTATCCCCTCACTCCGGCGGACCTGTCCTTTCATATCATTGACGGCATCATCAAGACCGCCTTCATCCTGCTGTATATCTGGGGCATCTCCCTTTTCCCCGATATTCGCCGGGTCTTCCAATACCACGGGGCCGAACACAAATCAATCTGCACCTTCGAGGCGGGGGAACCCCTGGAAGTGATCAACGCCCGGCGGCATCCCACGGCCCACGCCCGTTGCGGCACTTCCTTCATCCTAGTGGTGCTCCTGGTCAGCATCTTCATCTTCGCCGCATTTTTCCCGCTGTTTCCCGCCCTGACCAGGCGTGGCCTGGCCAACAACCTTTTCCAGGTGGTTATTAAGGTTGGTCTGATGTTCCCCATTGCCGCGGTGTCATATGAAATCATCCGCTGGGGCAACAAGCATGGCCACCAGCCCCTGGCCCGTTTCCTTCTCTGGCCCGGGCTGGCCACCCAGCGTCTCACCGCCGTTGAGCCGGACGACTCCATGCTGGAAGTGGCCCTGGTGGCCCTGAAGGCGGTGATCGCCCGGGAGCAACAACCGGAGGGCGTCGAGGAGGGGGCGGCGACCCCCATCCCTTGCGCCCATTGCCAGAATTGATGTCAGACCCACTCCAATCAAATTTTTTCCACCCGAAACCGGAAACGGAAAACCGAAAACTGTTTGTGGGCCCGGCTGGTTGGGATTATCCTGATTGGCGGGGTCTGGTTTATCCGCCTTCGGTCCGGGGCACCGACCGCCTAGCCTTTCTGGCGACTCTCTTCCCGGTGGTGGAAATAAATGTCACTTTTTATCGCCCCATCGCCCCCCGGGACGCGGAGCGCTGGCTGGCGGCCGTGGCGGCCGCCCCGAAATTTCGCTTCACCGCCAAGCTTTGGCAGCTCTTTACCCACGAACGGCGGCTGGATGAGCCCGAACTGGCTCTATTCCGGGCCGGTCTGGAGCCGCTACGGGAAAAGGGGCGCCTCGGGGCGCTGCTGGCCCAATTTCCCTATTCCTTTCATAATACTGAGGAAAACCGGAATTACCTGGGGCGCCTCAAATCTCACTGGGCCGATTTCCCTTTGACGGTGGAAGTGCGGCACCGCTCCTGGCAGCAGCGGGAGGTGCGGGAGTTTTTGGCCGCCGCGGGCCTCGATTTTTGCAATATTGACCAGCCCATGGTTTCTTATCCCCTGGGGGCCACCCGCTGGGTCACCGGCTCCCGGGGATACCTGCGCTGTCACGGCCGGCGGAAAGAATCCTGGTTCGAGTTCGGGGAGGAACGCGCGGCCCGCTACGATTATCTTTATTCCCCGGAGGAGCTGGAGGCCCTGGCCGACCGGACCAGGGAACTCCTGGCCCAGGCGACGGCGACATACGTCATTTTCAACAACCATCCGGCGGGCCAGGCGGTGGCCAACGCCCTGGAACTGCGGCATATCCTGGATCCCGCCTTCCACCCGACCCTGCCCGTCTGCCTGACCACGGCCTTCCCCCGACTGTCCGGTTGGTCTAAGGTGGAAAATGCTCGGGAAGATGCCAGTTTATTCAATTAGGCCTTAACGTGGCCGCCCTGGGTCAGTTATCCTCGCAAATTGTGGAGGTTGCAAAATTTTTTGAGGGAGGGCCCTGGGGTTTTTTGTAAGAGGCCCCCTGCCCTCCCCTCGCAAAGATTATTTGCAACAGTCTCAAATTCTTGAAGCAAAGCTTTGGGCGACTCCAGGGTCGCCCTTCTTTTCCGGAGGTCTGACGATGTTCCTTAATGAAACCCCATAATCCGCCATTTCAAACCTTGAAAAAATAAGGGCTCTCCCTGAATTTAATTATGAAACATTTTTAGCAACTTACCTTAACATATTTAGCAATCTATTGTCTAATTTAATAAAGGAGCACCCGGCATCTGCTCCAAAATCTAGAACAGAAAGGCGATAAGATGGATTCCTCTCTGGCCTCCATTGTCCTAATTGCTGGCTTATTTACCCTGGGTTGTTGTTTCCTGAGCTTTCTCGACCATTCCAAAAAGGGACAGGTCCTCTACCGGCTCTGGAAATAACGGCTGCTTCCAAGACCAGCCTTAAACCAGGTTACAGGCAATTGCTTGCTCAGGCTTCTCGCCGGAGCCGGCACGAGCAAAAGCCTGCGGCTCCAATAAAGGCGCAAAGACAGGCAAATTTTAGCAAAAGGGGCGACCCTGGGTCGCCCCTTTCCTAGGGGGCCTGGGAGGGAATGAACTCCCTGGCCCCCCTCCTCCTTTCCTAAAACACCAAAGCCCCAACCCCCCGGCTAAGCAACGCCAGTCCCGTGGCCAGGACCAGGGTGCTGACCACCGCTGTGGCTGCGCCTTTCCAGCCAATTTCCCGGCTCAGAGCGGCAATGGTGGCGGCGCAGGGGATGTAAAAGATCACGAAGACCGTGAAGGTGAGGAGTTGGGTGAGGGTTAAGACCGTCGTAAGGTGGGTGGTGCCCAGGGCCTCGGTGAGCATGATGAGGGACAGCTCCTTGCGCATAATGCCGAAGAGCAAGGTGACCCCCACCGCCGCCGGCAGCCCTAAAAGCCCGGTGAACGGCCGGCAGGCCTGGTTGATATAGGTCTCAAAGCCATAATATTTCAACAGGCTCAGGACCAGGCTGCCGGCGATCAGGATGGGCCAGGCGACAACCACGAATTCCTTCAGGCTATGCCAGGACTTGCGGGCTACGTTGGCCGCGGTGGGCAGCCGGTATTCGGGAATCTCCATGAGCAGCCCCGGCGAGACCTCTGGCAGAATGAAGGTGGACAGCCGTCCCAAGAGGCCGATTACCAACAGGTTGAAGAAATAGACCCCCAGGGCCCAGTACGGCCCCAGGGCGTAGGCCACCAGGGCGAAGATAATCACCGAGCGGGCGGAACATGGGATGAGGATGGCCAGCATGGCCACCACCAGGCGGTCCCGGGGGCTCTCCAGGATGCGGGTGGACATCACCGCGGGCACACTGCAGCCGTAGCCCAGGATAAAGGGGATGATGGATTTACCATGGAGACCCAGGATGTGCATCAGGTTGTCCATCAGGAAGGCCACCCGGGGCATATAGCCGCTGTCCTCCAGGACGGCCAGGCCAAAGAGAAACGGCACCAGATAGGGCAGGACGATGGCCACGCCGCCAAAAATGCCCATGAGCAACCCGTCTATCAAGGTATAAGACAGGGTCTGGCTGCCCAGCCAGGCCTGGCCCGCCTTTTCGGCTACATCCAGGTAGGAGGTGAGAAAATTCTCCAGGTATTGACCGACCCGGAAGACCCCCTGGAAGAAAAGGCCCAGGATCAGGACCAGCAAGACATAGCCCCAGAATTTGTGGGTGGCGATGCGGTCCAGGCGTTTGCGCCAATCCGGCTTGCTGGCGGGCTTGACCTTCGCCACCTGCTCGAAGACATTGAGGCTCAGGGCGTGGCGTTCTGAGGTGATAACGGTCTCTGGCGGCCGGCCGTGGGTTTCTGCCAAGATTTTTTGATGATTCCAGACCAGCGCCACGCAGTCAGGGTGATGGCGGCCCACTTCTTCCAGGAGATAGGGATCGTCTTCCAGAAGCTTGACCAGCAAGAAACGATGGGGGAAATTCAATTCCTGGGCAAGATCTGGGTCGACCTGATCGCTCAATTCGGCGATCTCCTCTTCCACGTCGGCGCTGAAGAGAATCTGGGCCGGCCGGCCCCTGCCATGGCCCGCCTGGATGGCGATCTGCAAGAGTTCGGTCAGGCCCCGACCCGTCGCCGCCACACAGGGCACCACTGGCACTCCTAAAAGTTTCGCCAGCTTACTGGAGTTGATGTCGATCCCCTTGCGGGCTGCTTCATCCATCATGTTCAGGGCCACCACCAGGGGGCGCTCCAGGCTCATCAGCTCCAGGGTGAGCTCCAGGCTACGCCCCAGGAGGGAGGCGTCCATGACGTTAATGATGACGTCAGCCTGACCGGAGAGCAGATAATTGCGGGATTCCAATTCGGCCCGGTCGATGGAGGTGAGGGAGTAAACCCCGGGCAGATCCACGCAGGTGATCTCTTCGCCTTCAAACACCACCCGGCTGACGGTATACTTCACCGTGGTGCCGGGAAAGTTGGACACCGCGGCCTTGTAGCCGCTAAAATAATTAAAAATAGTGCTCTTGCCGCAATTGGGCTGGCCGATGAGGGCAATCTTCACGGGGTTTTGGCCTTCGCTTCCGGCCTCTCCTTGGAAACCGAAGTTCTTTTACCTTATGAATCTATCTTAACTGCATATCAATTGCAATAGCAATTTTTCCCTAAAGCGCGGGGCCTCGGACTGGCCTGCCTGGTTTTTCCCCAAAATTCTTGACACTTTGATATACTTCTTTATATTAAAAAATTTAATCTGAAGACATACCCTGTCCTTAGAGGTATCACCTTGCCAAAAGTTCCTTCCTCTTATTCCCCTCCCCCAGCGAGGCGAGAGGGCTGAGGTGAGGGGGGGAAATCAGCCAAAACATTGGGCAGCAAATATAAGATGAACGCCAGGAATATCCTGAAAATCTCCATTAAATCCATCCCCGACACCGGTAAAAACCTGGTTCTGGACTTGGAACCTGAGTGGTTTGCCCCCTGGCGGGAGGAAGACCCCCGCTTAGAGTTCTCCCAGGCCACCATCCACGGCGCCCTACATCTGTCCAAGCATCATAAGGATATCCTGGTGCGCGGCCACCTGACCGGAGAACTGACCCTGGCTTGCAGTCGCTGCCTGGAACCCTTGGTGACCCCGGTGGAGACAGATTTCGATTTGCTTCTGGTCCCTCGCCCCTCTGCTGCAGCAGGCGCGGAGGAGGAAGAATTGACGCCCCAGGACCTGGACCAGGATTTTTATGCCGGCTACACCCTGGACCTGGAGGCCATCATCCGGGAGCAGATCATCCTGATGGTGCCCCTGAAGCCGCTATGCCAGGAAGCCTGTAAGGGCTTATGCCCCACTTGCGGAGCCAACCTCAACCGGGAGAGCTGCTCCTGCACCGCGGAGAAGAGTGCTTCCCCCTTCGCTCCCCTGGCAAAGCGGAAAGGATGACGTCCAGGGTGGGTGCTGCCCACCAATTCCTAATAAAAGGGCAATTAGCTGACAGCGGAAAGCTGACCGCTAAGCGCTTAAAATAAGGAGAAGTCCATGCCTTTACCCAAACGAAAAAAATCCATCTCCAAAAAGGGCACGCGCCGCGCCCACGACCACCTGACGCCTCCGAGCCTGTCCAACTGCCCCAAGTGCGGCGAGCCTCGCCTGCCGCATCACCCCTGCCCCTCCTGCGGTTTCTATAAGGGCCGGCTGGTGGTGCCCCAGGCCGCGGAGTAAGGCGCATCATGGATTACCTGCTCACCGAAGAGCAAAGGATGATCCAGGAACTGGCCCGCCAGATCGCCCAGGAGCGCATCAAACCCATCCGGGCTCAACTGGACGAAGAAGAGACCTTTCCTTGGGATATCCTTGCCGACCTGGCTCAGGCGGACCTCTGGGGCACCATCATCCCTGAGGCCTACGGCGGCCTGGGGCTCGGCTGCCTGGAGAATTGTCTGGTCCTGGAGGCCCTGGCCGAGGGCTGCGTGGGGGTGGCCACCACTTACGCCGCCAGCTTCCTGGGCGCCTACCCCCTGCTCCTGTTCGGCTCTGATGAGCAAAAAAGCCGCTATCTGCCGCCCCTGGCCCGGGGCGAGGCCCTGGGGGCCTTCGCCCTCACCGAACCCCAGGCGGGGTCGGATGCCGGCGCCATCGCCACCTCCGCGGTGAAAGACGGCCACTCTTACATCCTCAACGGCGCCAAGCAGTGGATCACCAACGCCGGCGAGGCCGAGTTTTACACGGTCATTGCCCTCACCGACCCGGCCAAGGGGGCCCGGGGCGCCAGCGCCTTTGTGGTGGAAAAGAGCGACCCCGGCATCTCCTTCGGCAAAAAAGAGAAAAAGATGGGCATCCGGGCTTCGGTCACTCGGGAGGTGGTCCTGGAGGACTGCCGCATCCCCCAGGACCGCCTCATCAGCAAGGAAGGAATGGGCTTCCTCGTCACCATGCGGACCCTGGACAACGCCCGGCCCGGCGCCGGGGCCCTGGCCGTGGGTTTGGCCCAGAGCGCCCTGGACGAAGCCGCCGCCTTCGCCAAGGAACGCCACCAGTTCGGCGCCCCCATTTTTTCCTTCCAGGCGGTGCAGCACCTGCTGGCCGACATGGCCACCCGGATCGAGGCGGCCCGGGCCCTGGTTTACGCGGTGGCCCGCTACCTTGACAGCAAGCCCCGGGACTTTACCAAGGAAGGGGCCATGGCCAAGCTCTTCCCCACCGACATGGCCATGCAGGTGACCGTGGACGCGGTCCAGGTCATGGGCGGCCACGGCTACATGCGGGAATACCCGGTGGAAAAGATGATGCGGGACGCCAAGATTCTCCAAATCTACGAAGGCACCAATCAGATTATGCGCAACATCATCGGGTTGGCGTTGAACAAGGAATATTCGAGGAAAAAATAGGGTTATTGCATTCATCGATATTTTAGGGGTAAAAGGCGTTTGGGGAAGAAGAGATTCCCATAATTTTATTAGGACATAGGAAACAATCCGTGATTTTTTTGATTTTTACATAAAATATAGTACACTGCAAGATCCGCATGTAGTAGATAGAACGTCGATTATTGGATTTTCTGATACGTTAATAATTTGCATAGAAAGTGAAGATAACCAAATTGAAAATATAATATCCATGGCGGATTTATTGCTACATCATTTTATTTTCTCTCTCTACAACGGCTTTTTATTACGTGGGGCCATAAGTATCGGAAGATATGAAAAATCGAAATAGTTAATAATAGGTCCTGCAATAGATGAGGCTGTTCAGTGGTATAATATATCAAATTGGTTTGGCATTTTGTAGGCCCCAAGTGTAATATTTCGTATCGATCAGTTAGGAGAAAAGGAACGCGAGGTTCCGAATTTATTTGTTCGATATGACATTCCAGTTAAACCTGGTATCGAAAACTTCTATTCATATGCACTCGCTTGGCCTCGAAGATTTGCTAATGCTCTAAAAATTCATTACCCATCATTGAGAGATTCAAACAAGTCGGACAAAGCTTTACTTTTAGAGGCTTTCTCTCGAGACCAGATCAGTCCAGAGGTTTTTAAAAAATATACAAATACTCTATCTTTCTATGATTATGTAATAGATTTGGGAAAAGTTAACATTATAACTTAACACCAAATATCCATTAAATTAATGAATATCGTCGTCTGCATCAAACAAGTCCCCGACACCCAGGAAGTGCGCCTGGACCCGGTGACCCACACCTTAAAGCGTGAAGGCGTCAAGGCCATGATCAATCCCTTTGACCTTTACGCCCTGGAGGAGGGCCTCAGGGTCAAGGACGCCCGGGGCGGCGAGGTCACGGTCCTCAGCATGGGTCCGCCCCAGGCCGAAGAGGCCCTGCGGGAGGCCATGGGTTATGGCGCGGATGCCGCGGTTTTATTGTCGGATAAAAAATTCGCCGGGGCTGACACTTGGGCCACCGCCCTGACCCTGGCCAAGGCCATCGAAAAATTGGGGGCGGTGGACCTGATCTTCACCGGCAAACAGGCCATCGACGGCGACACCGCCCAGGTGGGGCCGATGCTGGCCGCCATCCTGAATATTCCTTACGCCGCCTGGGCCCGGAAACTCAGTTTCGGCGCCGACGGTGCCCTCCAGGTGGAGCGCCTGCTGGACCACGGCTATGACGCGGTGGAGCTTAAGCTGCCGGCCCTGATTACTGTAGTCAAGGAAATCAACGAACCCCGGGTGCCGTCGTTTAAGGCCAAACTGCGGGCCAAAAAAGAGACCATCCCGGTCTGGGGCCTGGAGGACCTGGGGCTGGCCGAAGCAGAAGTGGGCCTGAACGGCTCCTTCACCCAGGTGATCAAGGTCTTCCCGCCGCCGGCCCGGGGGAAATCCGAGGTCTGGACCGGCGTGGCGGCGGAACTGGCCGGCCGCCTCTGGCAGCGCCTGAAAGTGATGTCCAAGGGCATCGGCGAGTAATAGTGGCACAGGCTTCCAGCCTGTGCAGAATAAAGGGTAGCCGGTGGCCGCCGAATTCGGCGGGCCCGGCATGCCCTATAAAAAATGCTCTTACAGGAAGAATTCGAAAACTTAGGCAACCGTTTCTTCCGCTGGCGCAGCTACCTGCCGCTCTGCATGGGGGCGCTTTTTTTGGCGGCGCTGCTGAGTTACCGTCATCCCGCCGCCGCTCCCCGCCCGGACCGCGCCTGGCAAATGCTGTGCCTGCTGATTTCCCTCGCCGGCCTGGGGATTCGCCTATATACCGTGGGCTTCGCCCCCCGGGGCACCTCGGGCCGCAACACCCTGGCCCAGGTGGCGGAGGTCCTGAACATTACGGGGATGTATTCCGTGGTCCGGAACCCCCTTTATTTAGGCAATTTCCTTATCTGGCTAGGGTTATCCCTGTTCGTTAAAGTCTGGTGGTGCATTATTATAGTAATTTTATGCTTTATTATTTTTTATGAAAGAATCATCTTTGCCGAAGAAAGGTTTTTGCGGGAAAAATTCGGTTCAATTTTCCTTGAATGGGCGGAAAAGACTCCCGCCATTATCCCTCAATTCAAGAACTGGGAATCACCGTCGCTGATTTTTTCCTGGAAATCGGCGTTAAATCGAGAGTATTCCGGTTTCTTTGCCATAATTGCCTCATATACGGCCCTGGCAATTATTAGAGATATCATTCAAAGTGGAAAATTTACTTTAGATAAAACCTGGTTAATTATTTTCTTTTTTGGACTGATCATCTATCTGACCATCAGGTTTTTGAAGAAAAAGACCAATATTTTAAGGACGGTTGATCGATAAGTTAAAATCGTAACCGCAGCCTTTAGCCTGCGCCAGCACAGGCGAGACGCCTGTGCCCCCAGTAATTAAGAAATAAAAGCTGCATTAAAAAAATGGGCTTAATTTTTTATTCCGAAAAATGTATTGCCTGCGGCCTGTGCGTCGAGGTCTGTCCTTTTGAAATTCTGCGGTTGGAGGGCGAGACCCTCATCATTGGCGAGGGCTGCAACCTCTGTGGCGCCTGCACGGAGGTCTGCGAGGTCGAGGCCCTGGTCATTCCGCCAGCCGCGGCCGGCCCCAGTTCCCGGCCCGAGACGCCGCCGGATGGCGTCTGGGTCTTTGCCGAGCAGCGGGGCGGCGTTTTGGCGCCGGTGACCGCCGAGTTGTTGGGCGAAGGCCGCCGTCTGGCCGAAGAACTTCAGGCGCCCGTGGCTGCCGTCCTCTTGGGAGACCGGGTAGCGGGCCTGGCCCCTACCCTGCTGGCCGCCGGGGCCCACAAGGTTTACTTGGCGGAGCATCCCCGCCTGCAGGATTTCCTGGAAGAGACCCATGCCGCGGCCCTGACCGAACTGGCCCGGCGGTATCACCCGGAAATCATCCTGTCCGGGGCCACCTATGGTGGCCGGGCTTTTATTCCCCGAGTGGCCGCGGCCCTCAGGACCGGCCTTACTGCCGACTGCACCGCCTTTGCCATTGACCGGGAAAACCGCCTGCTGCTCCAGACCCGCCCGGCCTTTGGCGGCAACATCATGGCCACCATCATTACCCCGCGCACCTTTCCCCAGATGGCCACGGCCCGGCCCGGAGTCTTCAAGCCGCGGCCGGCCGCTGATTTCCCGGCGGGCGAGGTAATCCCGGTGGACACCGCCTTTCTGGATGGTGACGGCCGCAGTCGTTTCGTGGCCACGGTGGAGGAAATCAAGGAGCGGGTGCCTTTGGGCGCCGCCAAAGTGATCGTGGCCGGCGGCCGCGGCCTGAAGGAGGCCAAAAATTTCCGCCTGCTGGAGGAACTGGCCGACCTGTTGGGCGGGGCGGTGGGCGCCAGCCGGGCCGCGGTGGATGCCGGCTGGATCGCCTACCCCCACCAGATCGGTCAGACCGGCAAGACCGTGGCCCCCAGGATTTACCTAGCCTGCGGCATCTCCGGCGCCGCCCAACACCTGGTGGGCATGCAGTCCTCCGACTTCATCATCGCCATCAACAAAGACCCCAAGGCCCCCATCTTCCAGGTGGCCGACCTCGGTCTGGTGGGCGACCTGTTCGAAATCATCCCGGCCCTGATTCAGGAGATCAAGAAAGACCGGGAGCAACGAGCTGCAAGCAGTGAGCAGTAATCCAGGGCGGGCGGTGGCCACAGCACTGGAGGCGGGCCCGGAGGCCCGCTCTACAAAAAGCTATAGCCTGATTTAATCGCCTCTACGGGTAAAAAAGTATAAGAAACCTCTTTCAATTTGCTGCATTTCGGATTATTTAATGTACCCAGCATGCCGTGGCGCGCCCCCATCCGGGCGCGAAGGGGGAAGTGCGGTTTTTGCAATCGCGGCCAGCTTTTTCGGATAACCGGCACATGAACGCTAGCATCTCCGTGGCTTTGATAACCGGGGCCGCTCGGGGCATCGGTCGGGCCATCGCCCTGGAACTGGCCTGCCCCGGTTTGACCATATATTTAAACGACGTGGCCCTGGGCGAAGACGCGGCCCGGACCCAAAAAGAGGTCGAGGCTAAGGGAGCTCAGGCCCGTTGGCTCGAATTCGATGTGGCTGATTTTGGCCAGGTGCAGGAGGGTATCGACGCCCTCGTCAAGGAAAGCGGCCGCCTGGACCTGCTGGTGAACAACGCCGGCATTACCCGGGACAACCTCATCCTGCGGATGAAAGAGGCAGAATGGGACGCGGTGCTGGCCGTGAACCTCAAGGGCGCCTATAATTGTATCCGGGCGGCGAGCAAAACTATGGTCAAGCAGCGCTTTGGCCGCATCATCAACATCAGCTCGGTGGTGGGGGTTATGGGAAATGCCGGCCAGGCCAATTATGTGGCCTCCAAGGCCGGGCTGATCGGCCTAACCAAGTCGGTGGCCCGGGAGCTGGCCTCCCGCCTGATTACGGTAAACGCCGTGGCCCCCGGCTTCATTCAAACTGAGATGACCGAGTCTCTGCCGGAAAAGGTTAAGGCCGAGATGCTGGCCCAGATTCCCCTGGGCCGCTTCGGCACGCCGGCGGAGGTGGCCCAGGCAGTGGCCTTCCTGGCCTCCGAAGCCGCGGCCTATCTCACCGGCCAGGTGATTCATGTTAACGGCGGCATGCTGATGGTTTAAGAAAACAGGAGGTTTGGTTCTCATGGGAGCAATTGACGAAAAAGTAATTGACATAATCGTGGACAAACTGGGGGTTGAACGTTCTGAAGTCACCCCGGAGGCGGTCTTCGTGGATGACCTGGGCGCCGATTCCCTGGACCTTGTGGAACTGATCATGGCCATGGAAGAAGAATTCGGCATGGAAATTGCTGACGAGGAAGCTGAAAAGCTAAGGACCGTCCAGGATGTCGTCAATTTTATCACCGCTCGGGCCGCCTGAGCCGGAAATTATTGCCATTGCCTGTGACCACGCTGGTTTTGGCTTGAAGGTAGAGATTGTCAAACTGCTGCGGGAACTGCAGGTGGAGTTTAACGATCTTGGTTGCGCCAGTGCCGAAGAATCGGTGCATTACCCCCTGTTTGGCAAGAAGGTGGTGGACGCCATGCTGGGCCGCCCCGGCAGCCGGGGCATCTTGATCTGCGGCACCGGCCTGGGGATGAGCATCATGGCCAACCGCTTTCCCGGCATTCGGGCAGCGTTGTGCCATGACCTGTTTGCCACCATAATGAGCCGGCGTCATAACGACGCCAACCTCCTGGTCATGGGTGGCCGGGTCATCGGGCCCGATCTCGGCAGAGAGATCGTCCGCACCTGGCTCCACACCTCCTTTGAGGGCGGTCGTCACCAGGAGCGCCTGGAATTACTGGAACAACTGGCCCGGATGCCGCAGCTGGCTGGAGCAGCAACATGATGGACCACCTGGACGATCTGGCCCGCATTGACCCGGCGATTTATGCGGTCATCCAACGGGAAGAACAGCGCCAGCTGCACAAGCTGGAAATGATTGCCTCGGAGAATTTTGTCAGCAACGCGGTGCTTCAGGCGCAGGGCTCCATCCTGACTCACAAGTATGCCGAAGGCTACCCCGGTCGACGTTTTTATGGCGGCTGCGAATATGTCGATACTGCCGAAAACCTGGCCCTGAGCCGGGTGAAAGAGCTCTTCGGGGCGCCTTACGCCAACGTCCAGCCCCATTCCGGCACCCAGGCCAACATGGCTGTCTATTTCTCCTTTCTGAAGCCTGGCGACACTATTATGGGCATGGATCTGTCTCATGGCGGCCACCTGAGCCACGGGGCCCCGGTGAATTTTTCCGGGCGCCTGTTCCAGGCCATAACCTACGGGGTGGACCGGGAGACCGAACAGGTTGACTTTGCCGTGTTAAAGGAACTTGCCCAGAAGCACCGCCCCCGGATGATCATTGCCGGGGCCAGCGCCTATCCCCGCAGCCTGGATTTTTCCCGCTTTGCCGAAATCGCCCTGGAGGTGCAGGCCTACCTCATGGTGGATATGGCCCACATCGCCGGGCTCATTGCCGCCGGCTTCCATCCTAATCCCGTGCCGGTGGCAGACTTTGTCACCTCCACTACCCATAAGACCCTGCGCGGCCCCCGGGGTGGCCTCATCCTGGCCCAGGCCGAATACGGCAAGTCTCTGGATAGCCAAATTTTCCCCGGGATTCAGGGCGGGCCCTTGATGCATATCATTGCCTCCAAGGCCGTGGCCTTCAAGGAAGCCCTGGCGCCCTCGTTCAAGCGCTATCAGCAGCAGATCATCGCCAACACCCGGATCCTGGCCCAGGAATTCCTTAAGCGGGGTTACCGCCTGGTAGCCGGCGGCACCGACACACACCTAATCCTGGTGGATTTAAGTCCCAACGGCATCACCGGCCGGCAAGGAGAAGAGGCCCTGGACCGGGCCGGCATCACGGTGAATAAAAATGCCATCCCCTTCGACCAGCGCCCCCCCACCGTCACCAGCGGCATCCGGGTGGGCACTCCGGCCATCACCACCCGGGGCATGAAGGAGAAGGAGATGGTGGCCATTGGCGAATTCATGCACCAGGTGCTGAGCGCCCTGGACGATACCGATCTTCAGGCCAAAATCCAGGCCAGGGTGCGGGACTTCTGCTCCCAGTTCCCGCTGTTTTCCGAGGAATGGAGCCCGGATTAAAGGCGGTTTTTTGATTTCCGCTTTGCGGTTTTTAGTAAGACCAGAGGGTATGCTTTTTCATTATGCCCTTCTGGAATTTTTTTTTATTCGCAGGGGCGACCCGCCGGGTCGCCCTTTTTGGCTGGCGGCAACTAAAATTCCTTAACCCTTTTCTGGAAATCGGTTATAAATTCCAATAGATATTCTGGGTGAAGGACTTTTTTGCTTTTTTACCGAAAACCGAAAACCGTTTTTTAAATGCGCTGCCCTTATTGCCACAGCACCAAGAACCGGGTCCTCGACTCCCGCCCCAGCCGGGAGGCCAACGCCATCCGGCGGCGCCGGGAGTGCCTCCACTGCCAGCGGCGCTTCACCACCTACGAGCAGGTGGAGGAGACCATGCCCCTGGTGGTGAAAAAGGATGGCCGCCGGGAGCCGTTCCAACGCGCCAAGGTCTACGAAGGCATCATGAAGGCCTGCGAAAAGCGGCCGGTGTCCATCGACCACATCGAAAACTTCCTGGACAGCCTGGAACGGGAGATGCTGGAGAGCGGGATGCGGGAAATCGCCTCCACCTGGATCGGCGAGCGGGTCATGGACCAACTGCGCCGCTGGGATGAGGTGGCCTACGTGCGGTTTGCCTCGGTTTACCGCCACTTTACCGACGCCACCGACTTCATGAAGGAGATCCGCAACCTGTTGGCCACCCGGAAGGAAGAGAAGAAAGAGTAGTTGAGGGGAGGATCAGGGGCCGACGGCCCCTGCTCTTCCCCCAAGCCCCCCTCCCAACCTCATAATTATAAATAAAAGGCGGTATATGATTACATTCTTATGAGTTGTTTTTGCCGCTATTGCTGCATGAGCCGCCTGGAGAACCACTTCAGAAACTAATAGGATAGTCCAAGCAATTTTAATTTTACAGATCAGGCAGCAATTTGATGAATTATTGGTTTTAGATGGAAAGACAGCTCCTAAAGATATTGAAATATAGCTAATTGATAAAGATAAAAATGAAACTTTAATATAGATATACCTGGTAATAAAATATTATATTGCATTTTACAGCGTAATATGTATCATCAAAACAAACACAATTAATAAAGAAATAGTTAATAATGTGATTATCACTTTCGAATTAGAAGCTTTATTGAAAAAAATAAAGCAATGGGAAAAAGAATTACAAGTATTAACCGGAGATTCAGCTTTCGCATTTTAGGAAAATTTTGCCAAACAACATATCAAAAACTAACATGCACTACATGAAACTGGCCCTTAAACTGGCCGCCCGGGGAGCCGGCTGGGTCTCGCCCAATCCCATGGTGGGCGCGGTGGTGGTCAAAGACGGCCGGCTGGTGGGTAGGGGTTGGCACCGCCGGGTGGGCGCGGCCCACGCCGAAGTGGAGGCCTTGCGCCAGGCCGGGGACGCGGCCCGGAACGCCGACCTTTACGTCACCCTGGAGCCCTGCAACCATCTGGGCCGCACCCCGCCTTGCACCCAAGCCATCCTGGGTGCTGGCGTGGCTCGCCTCATTATAGCCACCCAGGACCCCAATCCTCAGGTTACCGGTGGTGGGGCGGAATATCTCCGCTCCCGAGGCGTGGTTGTCGAAACGGGCCTACTGGCCGCCGCCGCCCGGCGCCTCAATGAAGCCTGGTTCCATTGGGTGAACACCGGCCGCCCCTGGGTCATCGCCAAGGCGGCCTGCTCCCTGGACGGCAAGATCGCCACTGCCGGTGGAGAATCCCAGTGGCTCACCGGCGAGGCGGCCCGGGCCTTTGGGCACCGTCTGCGCCATCAGGTGGACGCCATCCTGGTGGGCATTGACACGGTGCTGGCCGACGACCCGCTGTTGACCACACGGTTGCCGGACAACCATCCGAAAAACGACAAACGAAAAACGAAAAAACCCGGCAAAGATCCCATCCGCCTCGTCCTGGACAGCAAGTTGCGGATTCCTCTGACCGCCAAACTTTTGCACCTGGACTCCCCGGCGCCCACCTGGGTGGCCTGCACCGACGCCTCTCCGCCGCAGAAAGTTCGGAAACTTGAACGCCTGGGAGCCGAAGTTTTGCGGCTACCTCAGGACTCCGGCCGCGTCTCCTTGCCTGACCTGCTAAAGCTGCTGGGAGCGCGGCAGATTCAAAGTCTCCTGGTGGAAGGCGGGGCCGAGGTCCTGGGGAGTTTCTTTGACCAAAATCTGATAAACATGTTCCATTTTTTTTACGCCCCCAAGATCCTGGGGGGCCGAAATGCCCCAGGGGTTTTGGGGGGCCGTGGGGTTCACTTCTTGAAGGACGCCCATCCGGCCCAAAACCTGGAGCTCCGGTGCCTGGGCCCCGATCTGCTCATTTCCGGACACCTGCTCCAGCCTTCCAAGACAATTTAATAATTATTTCAATAGTTTTTTGAAAAATCCTCCTTGGCATTTACCGGGTTTCCGACCCTAATCCCAGTCTTTCCCCGTCTGCCACTAACCTAGCCACCCTTTATCCACATGCCGGCTGGGATTTAGCCTATGACCCTTCTTTAGGTGGTTATCAAAGTGGTTCCCAGGGCGATTCGCCGCCATATTATCTGATGCAAGTGCTGGCCACTCCCATCCCGGTGCCCACCACCCTGCTCCTGGCTGGTTCCGGTCTTTTAAGCCCGCCGCGCCAGCGCTGGAGAAAGAAACTCCAAGTTAGGAAGCAGGCTTACTTATTTGGGACGGCACCCCCTGGGGGGATGCCGCTCTTTTTTCACCATTTTTTGTCAGCTAATTTGCCGGATGCCTCTAACTAAAATATATTCTGGCGAAAATCTTGCAAGAAAATGATATTGTTAAGTGTAAATGGGGGCTAAGGGATGGAGAAGCCATATGAGCGTCCTGGGGGATTTTCGCCAAAAAGCGGATAAGGCCCAAATTCCCGCGGTGGTGCATTTCGATCTCACTTACCGTTGTCACCAGGACTGCCTGCACTGCTATCTGCCCCAGGCCCTCCGCCGTGGATCGAGGAAGCCGGCGCAATTGGCTACGCCCCAGGTGAAAAGGGTTTTGGATGAGTTGGCCGCGGCCGGTACCTTTTTCCTTACCCTAAGTGGCGGTGAGGTCTTTCTGCGCCCGGATCTGCTGGAAATCGTGGCCTATGCCCGCCGGCAGAATTTTGCCGTGGCCTTAATGACCAGCGGCTTCCAGACCGCAGAGGCGGGTCTGGTGCGCCATCTGAAAGAACTGGGCCTGGTCAATATTTATCTGAGTCTCTACAGCCTCAAGGCAGCGGTCCACGACCACATTACCCAAACCCCGGGCTCCTGGGAGGCTGCCTGGAATACCTTGGCAAATTGCCGGAGCCAGGAACTGTCGATTGTGCTCAACTGCATCGTGATGGGGCCCAATTATGCCGACATGTGGGAGCTCATGGAGTTTGTGAGCCGGGAGAACGTGCCTCTCCGCTGGAACTACGAGTTGAGTCCCCGCTGGGATGGCCGGCCCCATCCGCCCGGGATCTTCTTGAGCCCGGAGCAGAAAGAGGTTCTGGACCGGGAGTTCGTTGATGTCGCTAACCTGGAAAAAGCCGCGGAGAACCTTGGCCAGTTCCCTGATTTGCGAAGCTGCGCCGCCGGTATAGGCCATGGCTACCTTACCCCTCAGGCCGATGTCTGGCCCTGCCTTGATGTTAAGTGGAAATGCGGCAATATCCTGAGAGCGGCGAACTTTACCAGCCTATGGCAGGATTCCGCCGTGCTGAAAAAGGTCCGTTTTTTGC
>Ga0326728_10003977_pt1 | contig 44593 bp, 37 predicted proteins | sample MB3enrmetagenome_FD_207602 | JGI IMG/M metagenome (GOLD analysis project Ga0326728, IMG submission 207602) | Lab enriched peat soil microbial communities from McLean, Ithaca, NY, United States - MB31MN | ecosystem: Environmental > Terrestrial > Soil > Wetlands > Peat | place: USA: New York...
CGTCACAATCCGGCCTGCCGACATTTTTGCTCACATTCGCACGGGTTTCGACTCGGAAGTGCCTTGTCCATCAACACTTTAGAGTTGGAGGCGAGGGTCGGAATTGAACGAGGAAGCTTTACCGTTCCGAGCCTAACACACTCTGTTTCAACGCTTAATCTAGGCTGTTTTCATAGGGGAGTCAAGCGATTTTTTGTTCGTTCTTTCAACGCTACGCATTGCCCTGTTATTGCCTCCGAATTGCTCGCCAGGTGAAGATTTAGGTGAAGAATCAGGTGAAACTTTTAAGTCAAGAAGAAATACTAACCTTCCGGGTCTGGACTGGCGAAATGCCCTGTGCGGGCAGAGGAGGATAAGGTAAGATTCTGTGCGCAGTCTCAATTAACCAATGCAACAGAGGCGGTCGCAGGACAGGGAGATTGACGGCGCTCGCGTTTGTGCCGCCAGTACTTGGAAACCTCTTTGGTGGCCTTATGCAGCCAGTCCCGGTCAGTGGCCAGATGAATTACTTCGACCGAGGCAAACCACTTCGGCGCATTGGGAGCCGGATCACCGAGCGGCGTCAGCTTGCCCGTGCCCATCAAAATCTGAATGTCATGCTCCGCGAAGCCGAGCAGCTTTGCCGTTGTGCCGACATCGAGACGAGCAGGTAAGCCTCTCGCGGCCCAGGCCGCCACCGCCGCATTCATTGGATCATCCGTCATATTTGCCTCGACTCGTTCAACAGCAGCATTGACTCAGGGGCTTTTCGCAGATCATGCACCGGCGCTCCGGCGCAGGATGGCCCAACCGGACTTCGTCCTCGTAGGCCATCACCCCCATGTGGAGCACCGTGTAAAGCCTTTGTTCGGCTTCCGAGAGCGGCATTTCGTCGCTCTCGTTCACGGCCTGCCACAGCACTTTAGTTAATTCTTTCGTTTTCATTTCTTGCCAGGAACGACGCCGGTGACGCCGGTATCGCCCTGATTTAGCGTGTCCAACTCGGTACACACTTTTACTTCAAGCCACCCAGGGGGCGGGCGGGCGGCGCTGGCGCGCCGCTCCGCCCGTCCCCTGGGACCCTTGGAGTCCCTTTCATGTGCGCGGCAGTAAGACCGCGTTTTAACTGGCGAGATAACCGCGTTTACGGCCCCGTCATCCATGCACCGGCCTTGCGGCATAGCACATGGGAGGCTGGTCTAAGCCTGCGCTGCCAGTGGCTTCCTCATCGAAAGCCCGTCTTTCTCACACATGCGCGCTGCGGCGTCTGCCCCCATGCGATCCAAGCTCCGTATCACGCGGAACACAGACCGGGACAGCGTCACCGTGTCGGCCAAGTTGAATTTCCCCAACTCGTAACGGTTCGCGCCCCAAGTCCCCTGACTCAGGCACTTCGTCACGTAGGCCACCCCAGCGCGGGAGCGGTCGTATGGCCGACACTTGCTGATTGCACCCTGCCCGAACATGCCGAACCACCGATGTTCAAGCTGGTGCGCCAGCGTGATGGCGTTGCGCGTTTGTGTTCCACCCAAAAGAAAATGGAAGTGGAACCTTCCCGTCAGTTCCCCGCACTCCGCGCGCAACGCAATCAGGAGTTGGGAATAGGGCCGCTGGACCAGCTCCGCCGCCTGGCGCATCAGCGCCCAGGCCCGGCCATACGCTTTTTTCGGGGACGGGACCGACCGAAAGGTCAAAGTGCCGAACACATCCCAACGAATGCGGGCCAGTGAATATGCGTAGCTGTCCAGCGGATACCTTTGCATAGGTTACTTCTCGTTGACCGAGAGGATGACGCCCCGGAGCACGGGGCCGCGTTGGGTGGTCTGGATTTCGTGAACCGCCACCTGGACGTGCTTGCGTTCGACCTTGCCCCAGTATTTGTCCTTCTCATCCGGCGACAGGCGATAGGGCAAAGTGCCCCGGTACGCGTGATCTGCCGGGAGGCTCATATCAATGAGGTCCAGGTCGAAGGACTCGCCGCCGGGCTTGCCGTTCTTGGCGGGCCAGCGGCCGTATGTTTGTTTATGTACTTGGAATGTTGCAACCATGTGGATTGCCTTTCTATTTCGTGTGTTTTCCGTCGTGTTTGTTGTTTCCCCCGGCTTGGACGGACGCGAGCCGGGGATATTCTTCGCCATCCCACGGAGTTGACGGCGGGAAAAGTCTTGGTGAGCCGGAAACAACCGCGCTTGGCAGATTGATCCGCCTCTTGGCGCTTTCCATTGAATTTGCTGCACCATTGTTTTGCATGGAGCAATCAAACCACAGGTTGCGGCGAAGAATTACCGCATCGTACTGGTGGGGCCGTACGGTAATTATTTTTTCCTCGGAACCGGGAACGAATGCCCTTGGCAGGCCGATCTGCAATTTCGCGCTTTCCCTGCAATTTGCTAAACCTGTGTTTTGCATGGACGCAATCAAACCACAAGTTTCAGTGAAGAAATACCGCCGCGTTTTTTTGCCCGCCCGGTAATTATTTTTCCCTCGGTGCGCCCCGTCCTTTGAATCTCAATCCAATGTCATCGCACACGTCCAGAAGTTGGTCAAAATCGCGAATGCCGAGCCGAAAACGACGACAAGAAGTTACAGGCAGGGCTGAGCAGGGTTGCTCTTTCAGGTTCAAGGCTGCTTGGTTGCTATGCACCATTCCATCACGTCGGCAGCTTCACGGGTGGAGACCCTCATTCTTGACACAAATCTTGAAACACCGAAAAGCGACCCGTTTTCATGGCTAAATCGCAGGAACAAGCCGTTCAAGAGGGCATCCGAGAGCCTTGCCGATCCGACGCGCCGTGATTAAGAGCACGTTTATTTCACCAGCTTCGATGCGCTGCACACTACGGATGTCCAATTCGGCACCCTCAGCCAGTCGCTGTTGGCTCATGCCTTTGACATTACGTTCGCGGCGGATGTTGTCGCCTAATTGCTTTAGCCAAGCCGATGATTTGCGTTTCGACACCCATATATTTTCTGCGAAAACGTCCTTGACGGATACGGCGCTTGTGCCGTAATGTAGCCGCCAGCATCGAACACTAATGACAGGAAGTATGGCGCAACTCTCGAACCAGAGCATTAAGCTTCCGGCCCAAACCGGTCGAACCAGGTTTGTTTCGGACACCGAACCCATCAGAAATTTGTCTTTGGCCACCAGTCCCCATCGGATGAACCCCCCTGATGACATGGGAAGGTCAAAGGTCCCCAATAATGTCGCGCAACCGAATGTCGAGGGCCTTTGTGATTTTGAGCAGCGAGTCAATCGTGATCGCCCTTTCCGCCCGTTCCACTTGACTAATATAAACGGGATGAAGGTCCGCTTTCTCGGCCAGTTTCTCCTGGCTGAATCCGGCCCTCTCACGCTGCAATCGAATGTTCTCGCCAATCAAGCGGCGGTGTTTTGGAGGATGAACCACAGCCCATTACAAAAACAGCAGGCCGCAAGGAGAAGCCATAAGCTACCAGCTTTAGATTGTGCTTGCGTTGCAAACGCCGAAAGTTTAGAAACCACCAAGTCTCAAAGAAAACAGGTTCAACGCTGGCGGCGGGAAGAATCCCAATGGCATGGGGAACTGTTCGTAACCGGGAATTGACAAACAAATGATTTGTTTTGCTCTGACATCAGGCCCTAAATCGAGCGTGCGGATGAGAAAAGCTAATCCGACGCCAAACAAGTATGAGCCAGGAGAATATCAACGCTCTTGACCGCAAGGCGCTCAAGCAAAAATACCTGGAGTGCTTTAATGGCCGCACCACCAACGCGGAGACGTGGCGGGAAACCGTGAGGCGCTTGATTGGGCAGGGCGTCTCCCGTGGAATGCTCCTGAATTGGGCTGTGGAGGCGGGCCATCCGAGAATAACGGTGTCCAGCATCTTGAGCCGCATTTTGGTGTCCCTTGGATTGCGAGAACGCCGGAAAGGAGCCGGGCGCAAACCATCGCCGGATGCGCTGGAACTATTGCAGCACGCCCGTGTCCGATACGGCGAACGATGTTTGAAAGTCCTGCGTGCTGCGTTGAGCGCGGGACGGGCACAACTTGCGACAAGAGGCTGTCAAAGTGAACCTTGGGCGGGCACAGCCCATATATCAAGCGCAAAGCCGAAGTTGGGGAAGAATGGAGAGAATTGCAGGACTGCAATAAGGCGAAGCACAAAGCCAGACGGACGACCGCGACATGAACGCTGCCAGTCATTAAAAACAATTTTCAAAAGGAACGTTAACACAACAACGGTGAGGACCGAAACTCGCCACAAACAGCCATGAAAATCACCAAAAGCCGCCTGGCCAAATTGCTCCGAACATTTTTCGCCCTGCTCCCGTTGTTCGTCCCGGCGTTCTGCCAATCCGGGTCGTCAGCCAACTTTTCGCTGACAGTGACGAACAATCTGTCACAGGCATTCATCAGCGTGGTAGGCACTTCAAATGGAAGCACTTATGCCATATTGACCAACAGCAGCCTGGCCACCAATGGCTGGAGTGTATGGAAGACCCTTTCCGGCTCAAACGCCATCACCCCAGCACCGCCGATAAGCCTCAGTTCCACCGCCCTCTTTTTCAAAGGGGAGCTTCTTGCCGCTCCCGTCCCCAACTACGCCGCCTACAGCAACTTCTGGCTCTCCATAAGCAACTCTGCCAAAAATCTGTACATCACCTTGCAAGGCACATTGCCGAGCCTCACATACCTGGTATTGACCAATTCGAGTCTGTCCTCAACCAATTGGGGAATATGGACAAACCTCTTGGCCACGAACAACGTCACCCCGGCTCCGCCTTTTGTCATTGGTTCAAACGCATTATTTTTTGAGGGTGCATTGGTCATCTCCACGGGAACCAACGGGCTGGGGGATTATTGGTGCATGGAATATTTTGGAACCCTTAACGTTGACCCTTATGCCGACCCTGACGGCGACGGCTTGTGCAACTTGGATGAGTACCTTTTGGGCAGCAACCCGACCAACGCGTATTCGATTACCCCGCTCCACACCGACGCCCAAGCCCTGTTTCTGGCCTACACCAACTTCGATGCGAACTGCCGTTACCAGCTTTTCGTCACCAACGGACCGGACACGAACACAGTACTCGTGACCATGAGTCCGACCCTGGTGGGAACCAACTACCAGATTTACACGTGTGAGCAAGGCGATCCGACCATGACGTGGCGGGTGGAAGCCAATTTCCTTGGCACCAGCAGCGCGACCACCGTTGCCATAACCCTCAACGGTAGAAGCCTGGATTATATAGGCGGTTATGGAGAAGACAGCGATGGTGATGGCCTTCCGGATGGATACGAGGTTCTGGCCACCTTGACCGATCCCTATCTGCCCGACACCGGAATGACGGGCATCCCGGACGGCTACAAAGACCCTGACGGCGACGGCTATTCCAACCTGCAAGAATATTACAACGGCACCAATCCCCACCATTTTGACACACCCGCCGGCCCGCAAGGATTGGTGGCGGATTTTACAGATGGAGGGAACAGCCTTACGTTCTCATGGCAACCGACGTCCGGTCCTGTCCTTGATTACGTCATTTATGCATATTCAGACACGACAGGCCAATTGACACAAATCGCAACGGTCGCACCGACGCAATTGACGTATATCCTGAATAACATAACGGCTTACAGTCCTAACACGTCCATCTATGGCGGTTTCGCGGTCCAGGCCATTTACGCCAGCGGAACTTCGTTGGTGAACCAAGGCATGCCAGATTATCAGCCAGCCGTGGCAACGCTCGCACTGGCTAATGGGCCGGGAGGAAAAATCTATCTGCTGTCCTCCGCTGCCACCAGCAATGTTCTCGGTTATACAAACTTTTATTTCCCCCAATATGCGTGGTTCTATCCAGAAGGCACTGTGTATGACCAGACAGATGGCTCTTATTATCCTCCAAGCCCATTTGAAACCGACGTCAACGCCTACATACCGGCGAGCCAATTTACCAACGGCGTTGCCATCCTGACCGATGCTCAGGCGCCGCCTTATATGCAAACCGCCCTTTATAACGCCGTCATTATAAACGGTGGATATGGCTATGCGCAATTGCCTGGAGGAGTGCGCGGCGGTGCTCTTTGGTGCTATCCAGACGCCGATCCGGCTGTGCCCTTCATTGACGGGAGCGCACAAATGAAGGAGAACATCCGGTTTCTTCTCCGGGTCGCGAGCGCGTACCCATTTGCTTATTCTGTTCCAAATAATTCCATGACCTATCCAACCAACTATGTTTACTCCACCTACTACCATGTCGATCCAAGAGGACTTTCCGGCAATCCACCTGACATGGATCACTTCGCGCCATTTGAAGACAACTACTTTTATCGCAACCTCGTCTTTGATGCACAATTCATCGACACGAATGGAAATCTCGAAACAGGCTTTTCTTCATCGGGCAACGGAGGCCTCGGCTACGAGGAATATACCAACCCACCACAATTCGAGTTTCCCACGTATGATTACGTTACATTGAGCAACCAAGTCCCGATACCCGGAATTTTGGCGTCAGCCACTACGCCGTGGGTGGGCTGTTTTTCTGGAGGTTATGTTGGAGAGAATATTTTGCCTTTTGGTGCTTACCATTCCGGCAATTCGCTGGCGATGTCGAACTGTGTTAATCTTTATGGTTTGCCCTACACTGAGTTATTGTTGACTCTGACAAATGGAGATCAAGCCATACTCTCTCCGGAAGATGATGTTTCAGGTTGGAATGGTGGCGACTTTTATGCTGGAACTGCCCAGCCGGAACTCCAAACCTTAGGCTACTACTTTGCAATTCCCCTAACCAAGATCTGGTTTGGCGGCCCCGATTACATGAGTGAATCCGTCGATCCTTTGCCGGGATTTCAAGATGGTTCCTTTACCGTCACCAACACGACGCCGCTGATCATTGGTTCCGTTGGCACACCGATGCTCATCGCAGGATACGCCAAACAGGCTGTGCTGAACGGGAACCCCAACGTGTTTGCCTTTTTGGGCCAATATTTTACCAACGCCTTTGTCATGAGCAACGGGGTCGTGACCACCAATCCGGCCGGCATTCTCTCGGAATACGGCGAATTCTTCCCCACCGTTCCAGGTCAGGCCGCCCTGCTGACCATGCCCGACCCCGACCAGAACAACATCCAGGGAACATGCGTGGTTGACATCATCCGGCTTTCCCTTGATGCTAACCACGACGGCATTATGGACGAAACATACACAGGCCCGGACAATACGAGTTCAGGGGCCCCTTTTCTTTTTTGGGCGAATAACGACTATGATAGGTATCACAGCGGAACAGAGGATGATTTGGAAACGGCGTCCCAGCCCGACTGCAACTACACTGTTAATGGCAACCGTTGCATTCCCTGCCCGCGTGACTTGGAAGATTACGCCCGGCTGTGGGTGTCCGGCGTATCGTCCAACGTGCTGGCCAATCTGCCTGCCGGAAGCACGGTGACGTTGAATTGGGGGGATGTGGGCAGTCCAAATCCGGCCAATCCAGCCATTGACATTTTTCAGGCGGCAGATGCGGACGGCGGAATGGGTTATCTGACCAACGGCGCGACGGCCACCAACCAAATCAATACCAATTTGTGCCAGTATGTTGGACGGCTGGGGCCGGGAGGAAGCATCCAATTGAACGCTTCGACGTTCAGCAACTCATGGGCGGGCAACCATTACATCTGGTGCGGTGTCCTTGGCGGTTCAGGTCAACTGAACCTGACCATCGCGGACGGCAGCGGCAACGTGCTGGCGCAATCCTCGCAGTACATTCAAATCCAGGACATCAAACAGATGTATGAGCGGTGGACGGTAGGAGATGCTCCTTTCGCGACACCGATGAGTAACGCTGTTCCCGCAGAAGACAATTTTTCGCCGGGATACCCCACAACGCCGTTTCAGTATTCGTACGACCCGGCTTATGACACCAATGACGCCTATATTGTCTATGTTCACGGTTGGAACATGAAGACATGGGAGAAAGACCGCTGGGCGGAAACCATGTACAAACGACTTTACTGGCAGGGGTATCAAGGGCGATTTGGCAGCTTCCGCTGGCCGACGGGTAACGGCTTCAGCAGCATCATTTCCGTCCTCACCGACGCCAACAATTACAACAACAGCGAATGGACCGCATGGAAGTCTGGCCAGCCTTTGGAAAACTTTCTGGCTGGCTTGAACAGTCACTATCCCGGCAAGGTTTATGTGCTCGCGCACAGCATGGGCAATGTTGTCACCGGCGAAGCCTTGCGATTGGCCGGGACGAATGTGATCGTGAATACTTACGTGGCAAGCCAGGCGGCGATTTCGGCGCGGGCTTACGACAACACGGTTCCGGCTGATGCGACGAACTCTTACACGCCACATGTTTACGGGCCGGACGACGAGGGCCATTACTACACCAACGGTGCGCCGCCGTATTTCAACGGCATCGCAGGGGCGAGCCATTTTGCGGATTATTACAACCAAGTGGATTACGCCTTGGGCTATTGGGTGATAGATCAGAACTTCAAGGCGGACTCGCTCAATTATCACTACACGACGCCAACGTCTCAGTTTCCATCGGGGTTCTATTACGAGCCGCCGTTCAACTTGCCACGCGCCCTGACATTCCCGACCAACACCTATGAAACCTTTGCCCAGGCCGTTCAATCGTATTCGTTTGCCTTGGGCGCAGAGACGAACGTAGCGAGCACCTTTTCAATTAGAACGCCAGTCAACTTGAACGCAACCCCGTATAATTTTGGCCCCTTGCACGTCGGCCACAGCCTTCAATTTCGCTCGGACAATATGACCGTCGAACCTTATTGGAACCAATTGCTCATCAGCTTTGGCCTTCAACCATAACACTTGACACCAACATGAAAAAATACTCTTTAACACTGAAAGCGACCATTGCAGCGTTAATCATGTGTGGCGCGTTCGTTCCTGCAATCGCCCAAATCCAGCGTAACACCTTAATTAACTTTTACGGGAAAGTAGTTGACCAGAACGACCAACCGATAGCGGGAGCGGCAGTCAAACTGGTGGTTGCGGCAGACCCTTCCGAAGACAACGTGCCCGAAGAAAAAGACTACGCCTTGGAAACTGACCAGGACGGTAAGTTTAGTTTGACAGGCGCTTTTGGCCGGGCGTTGCAAATACAATCCATCGAAAAGTCCGGGTATGAGTTGTCAGCGAAAGCCCAGCGGGGATACCCTTACCTTTTGGCTCCGGGCATTCACCATCCTGATGCGAACGCGCCTGTGCTTTTCAAAATGTGGAAAAGGGGGACATCGGAGCCTTTGGTTGGAGCGAGTAAAATCTATAAAGTCATCCCCGATGGCCGACCATACACGATTGACCTTCTTAAACACGAGGAAAAGCCCGGAATATCGCCACCGGGAGACATCATTGTGCGAATCAACCGACCGGAAAAGCTTGTTCCAGGAAAAAAATTTGATTGGTCTTATTCCGTAGAAGCCATTGATGGCGGCATCATCCACACAAACAGCGACTTTTTGTATCAAGCACCAGAAACAGGCTACGAGCCAAAGTATGAGTTTTCCGCGCCTGCTACAAACGCCCTTTGGTTCGGCGGCGTGAGAGGCGAGCAGTTTTACATCAAAAGCCGAGGTGGACAAGTTTATGGTCGCCTTGAAGTTGAAATCATTACTGACTACGATGACCACGCGGCCTTCAAAGTGGATAGCGCCCTGAATCCCGCTGGCTCACGCCATTTGGAGAGGTAAGGCCGACAAGCGTGATGAAATGGCTTCTCAGCGGAATAATGGCGGTGGCTCTCGCCTGCATCACTTCATCATGCGGCCTGCCCCTTATGGGCCTTGGAGACGGTTCGGGACAATCGGAATCACGGCAAGAGGAACGAGCGGAAGAAAAAAACACCCAATGGCGCGAACTGGCCCACTACATCATTCCGCGAATGTGCGCTTATTATCAGTTGCACCCGGAACGATTTAAGCCAACCGGGCGCGGCGAGGAAATCGAAATCGAAGGGTTTGCCGAGTTCGTGAAAGACGACGACTACTTCAAAAGCTATCGTTCTTCTTTACGGTCAGGGAAAATTATGGACCCGTGGGGCGAGCCTGTCCACTTTGTCCAAGACCTGAACATGGACGGATATATTGAAGCGGGAGGAGAACGTCAGGCTGTTTTCCGTATCGCGGTGATGGGGGAAGTTGCCATCAGCAACCGCGAGCATCACTTTGGCATTTTCAAGTACGGCAGCCCCCCGCCGAGAATTTTGGACATGACCTTTTATGAATACGGAACCCGTAAACCATAATGCGCGTGAAAGGCAGACATGAAAACCCCAATCCCTTGGGGGCGTTCTTTGCTGCTCGGTGTTCTTGCAACCGTCGGCCTTGCTGTCGGCACGCCGGTCTGGATGCTGTTTCAAATGGGCCGCCCGGTGGATTTTGCATACCTCTGGCTCGCGGTTGGCATTCCAGCCCTATTGTTGACATTGTTCGTGGTTAAAACACGAAGCACGAAAGGGGCAATTATATGCGGAGTTCTGTTCTCTGCGCCAATAGCCGCATACTGTTGGCTGCTTCCAACTTTTGACCCGCAATTAGATTACTTCCACAACATGCGCACCGAGGCAATCCTGACAGTCATCGGCTCAGTTGTTTTGATGATAGCGGCGACCTTTCAGCGGCAACTCAATCCGCCTTCCAATAACGGCCCGAACACCTGACGCGCTTCCGGTTTAATCTCCTTGATGCTGTTGTGAAAGCTGTCGCCATATTCATCGCCTCTGCGGTCTTGGCAATAATCACCGCCATTGCCTTGCTCAGTCACATGATGCCGCCAGGAGAAGGTTCGTTTGGCATGGCGAAGCTGGCCCCGCTTATCCTGATGGTTCTCATTCCCGTTTGTTTTTGCCTGATTTGGTTCCCGGCGAACTTGGCGGTTTGGCTGTCGCTGACACGCGAACAAAAGGACAAGGCAACCGGGACGAAGCGGATTTTAGCTTTCAGCGGGACGCTTTTTGTATTGACGCTCGCCGTTTCGGGCTGGTTCCTTGCCCCGCAGTTGTTCCACCGGGTTCATTTTTATTACAAGCTGGAAGATCAGTTTGGACAGCCCGTGTCCGGCGCGACCATTCGCCGACATGAGAATTTTACGCCCGCCACCGGGGACACGGAATCAGAGAGCGATGCACAGGGGTTGTTCCAGGAAAGCAGCAAACCGGGCGAGAGTTTTTCGCTCAATCCCCGCAAGGCGGGGTACGCTCTGGCGTCATTAAACGCGAACGGAGCGTACACCGAGGAACTGCGCCAGAAACAAAAACTCGCTCATGGCGCACACGATCTCATCGTGGTCAAAATGTGGAAGATGCAGGGGGCGGAGCCGCTTTTGAGCTTCAATCAAACGCTCCGGTTCCACTACGCTGGCGCTCCCCTGCGGCTTGATCTTCTGGCGGGAAAATTGGTTGAGTCGGGCGGCGACCTCAAAATCACCGTGAATCGTCCGCCGGGCGAAATATCGGGCCGTCATCAGCAGGACTGGGGCGTGCGCGTTGAAGCGATTGACGGCGGAGTTGTGAGATCATCATGGGACGAGGCGCGAGTCACGCACGCCGCCCCGCAGGACGGATACGAGCCAAGCGACACACAGACCGCTTCCAGCAATCGCACTGGTGTTGACGTAATCCAGCAGATGTATTTTATCCAGAGCCGAAACGGTCAAATTTACAGCAAGGCATGGCTTACCTTTGGCATCAACGAAAAGCCGGACGGCCCAATGTCTTTGGAGTTGCGCGGGGTGGCGAACACCAACGGCTCCCGAAATTGGGAGGGCGACCCGAACACGTCCCAACCGTAAAGGACAACAGCCCGCCGTTAATCGCCGAGGCGTTCCCGACCGGGCTTGAATCCTTTGACAATGAATTTTGTTTCGGGGGAGAGCGGTTTGATCTCGATGCGTTCGATGAAGGGCAGCTTGTCATCGGCCTTTTCGTACTTGGCGTCGTTTTCCTGAATGTAGGCGACAACGTGCTGGACAATGGCCTCGTAAACCGGGAACAGGCGCTGCCCCTCGATGCGGACTTCGCAAGTGGCGAAAGTGAGCACGAGCGCGACAGACGGGTTGAATTGCACCAACTCCAAATAGGAGTACGGCAGGGCGACGGCCTCGCCCGCCGTGGCGCGGATGTCCAGCATGACGGGCGGGTTGGAGTGGCTGACACTGTAGGCTCGGCGGTCTTTGGGTTCTTCGTTCATAAGCTCATTCCGTAGCCGCGTTGAATTTTTGGCTTCCGTGGCGGGGCAATTTTTTGCTGCGGCTTTTGGGCAATGGTTTGCTCCGGCACCTGTTTTGTTTTTTGTTCCGGCGCGAGCTTGCGCTGGCGCTGCCGGTAAAACTTGAAATCCGACTGGCGGCGGGAGACCGAGCGGGCCTTGCGGACTTCCGGCAGCGTGCCTTTGGCGAGGTCTGTGGCGGCGGGCCGTTCGCCGGAGACGGCGACGGCATCCATGAGCGCGTCCTTGTTGTCGGTGTAAATCTTGATGGCCTCGACACCCCGCGAGGCGGAGACATAGAACTGCTCGCGCGACGCGGCGGGGAGCGACGCCTCGCTTTCGGCGACGAACAGGCGTTTGATGCTTTTGCCCTGTGAGCCGTGCGACGTGACGCAATAGCCGTGAGCCAGGTTGCCGAACTTTTTATCCAGCACCCAATCGTTGTCCAAAACGATGTCCCCTTCCGGCGTGAATTTTTTGACCGTGCGCAGTTCGCCGTTGTTGACACGATGCCCCTCTTTGGACTGGCCGTTTTGCGTGACCCGGATTTGCTCGCCCGGCGCGAGCGGCAGCGTACCGGCCCCGTACACGTTAAACGATGCTGGCGCACGGCCACCATTGCCTTGACCCACGGTTAAGGAGGCGGACGAACCATCGGCGCGTTGCACGGCGATTTGATTTTGCGCCCGGCCTGTGACCGTGACCTTTTCACCCCGCGTGAACCCGGCCGTATTTTGATGAAACTGGACGACGTGGCCGGGCTGGTAATTTTTGGCATCGGCCCGTTGCGCTTCCGTCCAGTGGAGATTTTTGAGTTGGACGACCTCGCGTTCTTCCGTGCCGAGCTTTTTCATGGCTTTCAACTCGGAGCGAATCTGCGACGTGACGCGCTCGCCTTCGGCGTGAGTGGGCGAGACGACCAGCGCGGACTTGCCATCCTTGACGGCCTGGACGTAATCGGCGGCGAGCAGCTTGTAGCGATCTTCGGCGCGGACTTCCTGGACAGCGCCGAGCTTGTCCAGACCGGCGAAGCCCGCCTCGACATTGCCGTGACGGAGGGCGTTGACGGCTTCCCGGTAGGTGGGGTCAATCTGGCGGCGAATCCTTTTTATCTCAGCGGCCTGCAAACCGGCGTGGCGTTCGAGCAGCCGGAGCGCGTCGCCCCGTTCGACGGCGCCATGTTGCGCGGTGTCGCCGGAGAGAATCACGCGGCAGTTGTTGTGTTGCGCCAGTTGGACGACCTGCTTGAGTTGCGGCGAGGACAGCAGCCCGGCCTCGTCAATCAGCAGGACGCCGTTGCGGACTTCGTTTTGCATCTTGGAACTTTGCAGCAGGGCGGCGACCGTGGTGGCGTTCTCAAAACCTTCCGACCGGAGCACGCCACGGGAGGCTTCCGCCGAAGGCGCGAAAGCGAAGACCTTGTGACCGGCGGACTCGATACCGGCGACGGCCTCTTTCAGCATCGTGGTCTTGCCCGTGCCCGCCCCGCCGCGGACGGCAATGACACGGTCCCGTGACCGGAGAATATGAAACACGGCGTCGCTTTGCTCCCTGGCTTCCGGCGTGCGCAGTTGCGGGTTTTGGATCTGATAGTCTTTGGGGTTGAGCGCCGGGCACCGGCCCTGACCGTGCCGGACGAAATCAATCAGTTGCTTTTCCTCAGCCAGAATCGTTTTGGTGGTAAACCAGAGGCGACCGTTGCTTTCGTTTTTGACAAACTCATCGCGGGCAAGCTGGCGCTGGACATCACGGACGTTCAGCGAGCCGATGCCGTAATGCAGGGCTTCCCGGAGCAGTTCCTTGTCCGTGGCGACCGAGGCGCGTTCGTAGCGGTGGGCAATGGCGTAATCCATCGCCTGTTTAGCCGTCACGCCATTGGTTGAAATCTGACCGGCCTTGATGCTGGCGAGCGTGTTTTTTTCGTCAGGGGTGAGCCGGGCGTTCCAAACCTCGCGCAGTTGGTCTTTGGTAATACCGTGCCGTTTGCTTTCGCGGGAGAGCGCGGCCAGCGCATCCTTTTCCTTGGCGGACGTGATGCCCTTCTTTTGGGCGAGAGCTTCAATCTGTTGTGTGCGGAGGGAAAACTTGTCGAGAATCGTTTGGGGTACGCCGCCGATCTCCCAGCCCTTGTCCGTGCGTTCGATGTTGTAGCCGAGTTCCGAAAGACGACCAGCGAAGCGGGCGTGAAACGCGGCCTCGTAGTAGGGCGCATCCCGTTTCAAATCGCCGAACTCACCGGCTTTCCAGCGGTGTTCGATGTTGTCCCAGGTGGCGTTGAAGGCGAAGCAGTGGGCGTGCAAATGCGGGTCTGGAATCCCTTTGACGGGCCGGGCCGTGAAATGATGGAACTCAGCCCACACCAGGTTGCCGGTGTTGCGGTCAGAGTTTTGGCCTTGGACACGGACGCGGGTTTTCATGTCGGCTTCCAGTTCGCGCATGGTGTCCGTGACCGACATTTTGAACGCGCCGAAAATCCGTTCATCCCGGTTTTGCTCGTACACGACCGAGACCGACTTTGGGCAATGGAAGTTGAAATCGTAACCGACGCGCCGGTTCTCCTTGGTACGTGGCGTTAATGACTCGTCCGACCCCGGCTTGAGATTATCGGCCAGCGCATCAAACGAACGCTGGTCAACCTGTCCATGCAGCCCCAACCGTTCAGCCCCAATCCCCTGCCATTGACCAATCACTTCCTGCCCTTCCGAGTAGTAATCTTCCTTGCTCAAACCTTGAGTATAATACTGCTTGGCTTGACCACTACTGGCACTGGCAACGACCCGCAACATGACGATGGCAATATAAATGACCGTGAGCCAAGGCACAAATGGCAGCAGAACCGATGCACCAGAAAGGTGAGACCGCCATTTAAGAACCAGGCAGCAACGCCAAAACAGCAGAGCAAGACAACCATGTAAAACCAGTGCGGCGAAGCAAAATGGCCGTAGAACAGTACCAAAAGGGCTTACAGACATCTCTCCTAAGCGGAGCTTGAGGCGGGCCGGGAAAGCGGGGTGACAACATTGCTGGCAACGTGGTTGCCAACATGGGCGGCAACGCATCACCAAGCCGGTTGACAACGTGGCCGGGCGGCACGATTTTTACCGTGAAATGATGCGTTATGGACAGCGGCAACAAAGAAAAGTTGCTGGCCGAACTGCGGGCGGAGTTGGCGGGCCGGACGCGGCCCGTCTCACGGCTGGCCGAGCATAGAGACCTGATTGCGGAGATGCGAAAGGAGGGGGCGGCATGGCGGACAGTGGCAAAGTATCTGCGCAAGGCCGGGCTGACCATCAGCGCCGAAGCCGTGCGCGCCTACTGGCAGCGCCATGAGAAAGCAAAGCCCGTCAGCCGACGCCAACCACCACCGGAAACCGAACCCACCGAACCCACGCCGCCGCCACCGGCCACGCCGACCGGCGAGGCGAAACCGAAGCGCAAATACCGCTTCAATCTTGACGTATGAAAACTGTGAAACACCGGCTGGTTTTGCCGCTGCAATCCAAAGGCAATTTAGGCAAGAGCATTGAGACGACGGCGCGGGCGTGCTGGCTTTGCCAGCGGGACGTGGACTGGCAGGGCTTTGACCTGGACGCCGACAATCAAACCCTGTCGCGTCTCTTTCCCGATCAAGTGCGGCTCGTGCCGCTGACGGGCCGGAGGGAAGATCAGGACGAGCTTGTGCGCGTGCTCAAAAAAGTGACGGCCCGGCTGGTGACGCTGATAGACCCGCGAGCGCATCTGGACGGCGCGTTGAAAGAGGCGTTGCACGCGACGGATTATTTTCGGCTGGCCGACCGGCAGGGCGTCGGCATCACCGTCATGGTCTTTCCGCTGGATGACATGGACGTGATGACCAACCTGGACGAGCTTTGCCAGTTTTGCGGCGACCGGGTGGAATACGTCATTGTCAAGAATCCGGCGCGGGCGGCGGGCACCCGGATGTTCGACGGCAGCCCGCTGGAAAAGGAGCTGACGGGACTTGGCGCGGACACCATCACCCTGCCGGTGTTGTCCGAGTTCGTAAAAATCAATCTGGCCCGGATGGAAGCCGAGCACGAGCGCGGCATCCCGTTCAACGAGGCCATCGCCGAGGACGGTTTGGGCATGGACATCATGGCGCGGGGCATGTTGCAGCACTGGATAAGCGACGTGTTCAACCAGTACGACCACATCGCCGGAAAATTACTGCCGACCGGCGAAGCGGCCAAGGTGAAGCCCAAGAGCGTGCCGGGTTTGGGAATCCCCAAAGCGCGGCGCGGCGCGAAAGCCAATCTGAACGAATAGGAGGACGTATGCCGGAGAACCGACCTTTGTTTGAGGAAATGCTGTCAAGTTATCCGGCGGAGAAACGGGAACTGGCGCGAGCGGCCTACAACCGTTTTGTGGACGGCGACACGGCGCACTTTTTTACGCAGTTGTTTTTGCTGCTGGACGTGTACGCCAACTTTGCGAACCGAATCCCGCAGGCGATGAAAGCGGCCAGTGACGACGTGCTGGCGACCGTGAAGGACATCCGGGAGGAAATCGGGCTGCTGGCGCAGACGGTGGAGACCAAGAGCGTGAGCCTGGGCAACGCGACCGAGGACACGAGGGCGTTGTGTCTGGCGACGCAGCACAAATGCGAAGCGGCGGCGCAACGGCTGGAAAAGCTCACGCGGGACATCGGCCAGCAGGTGGACACCAAGGCCATCGTCGAGAGCATCCGCAAAGGGGTTGATGCCGGCGTGCAGGCCGAAGTGATAAAGCCGTTCATGCAACGCACCGAGCAACTGGCCGAGGACGTGTTGCCGACGCTGGAACGCATCAGGAACGCGAACGAGGAAGCCGGGCGGGTCTGGCCGGGGCGCATCTGGAAAATGGCGCTGGCGTGCGGACTGGTTTTGGGGCTGGCCGTGGCCATCGTTGGAACCACCGTGGCGTCTTTGAAAATCAAGCGCCATTACGACGCGACGCTGGCCGAACAAATCGTGTCCGCCGCAAACACGCTGACACAGAACAAGACAGCGTTCCAGCAACTGGCCGTGGCCAACGCGCCGGTTTACGTTGTCCGCAGCAGCGACGCCAGCACCGGCCAGACGATACCGAGCGGTTTTTGCCTGTACATTAAAGGCGCGGTCGGCGCGGAAATGCGCGGCAGCGAAGGGTGCATCTTTTTCAACAGCGGACGCCCGCAAAAGGACATTGACCAGTTGTTGCGCGAAACGCAGGAGCAGTTGGACAAATTTAATCGCACCGGCAAATGAGCAAGTTCCTCGAAAATTTATTCCTGACGGAAAAGCCGCGACCGGCAGCGCCGCCGATCATCGCGCCGGGCGGAGCACCACCCATTGTTGACGAGTGGAGTCTGGACGCGCCGTTGCTTTATCTGTCCAACAGCCAGCCGGATGTCTGGCGCATCCGGGACGCCTGTGAAGGGACGCAAATTTTTGGCGCGACCGGCTCCGGCAAAACCACCGGCTCAGGCCGGGCGCTGGCGCGGGCGTTTTTGGAAAACGGTTTTGGCGGACTGGTCTTGTGCGCCAAGGCCGACGAGCCGGAGCTATGGCGGAAATACGCCGACCAGACCGGGCGCGGCGGCGACGTGGTTTTGTTCTCACGCGAGCAGTTCAACTTTTTGCACTACGAAGCCAACCGGCCCGGCGCGGGCGCGGGCCAGACCGAGAATCTGGTCACGCTGTTTATGCAAGTGGCCGAAATCGCCAACCAGAAACACAACTTTGCGGCGGCGGACGATTATTGGGAACGGGCGGTCAAGCAGTTGCTTCGCAACGCGGTTGACCTGGTGAAGATGGCTCGCGGCGCGGTGACGCTGCCCGAACTTTTTGACGTGATCCGCAGCGCCCCGCAGGACGCCGAGGACGCCAAAAGCGAGGCATGGCAGAAGGAGTCCGTTTGCTTCACCTACATCCAGCAGGCCAGAGCCAGGGCGAACGAAAATCACCCACTGGAACCCGAATACCAACTGACGGCCAAGTACTGGTTGCAGGAGTTCCCGCGCATGGACAACCGGCCCCGTTCGTCCATCGTGTCCCTGTTCACCACGCTGGCCGACTGCTTTTTGCGCGGCACGCTGCGCAAACTTTTTTCCAGTGACACGACCATCGTGCCCGAACACGCGACGCTTGGCCGCATCATCATTGTTGACCTGCCGGTGAAGGAGTGGAGCGAGCTTGGCCAGTACGCCGGGGTGCTGATGAAATTTATGACGCAAAAGGCGTTGGAACGAAGAATCGAAACGGGAGCGCGGCCTGTTTTCATTTGGGCGGACGAGGCGCACTACTTCAGCACGGCCTACGACCAAATCTTTCAGACGACGGCGCGGGCGGCGCGGGCCTGCACGGTGTACTTGACGCAGAACTACTCCAATTACTTGAGCGCGTTGGGCGGCGAGCACGCCCGCCCCAAGGTGGACTCGCTCCTGGGCAACTTGCAGACCAAAATCTTTCACCAGAACGGCGACGCGGTGACAAACCGCTGGGCGGCGGAAGCGGTGGGACGCCGGGTGCAATACCGCTACGGTTCAAGCACGAGCAAAAGCTACGGGGTGCAGGGCTACACCGTTTCGACGGCGGACAGCGAACAGCAGGTGCTCGAGTACGACCTTGAGCCGAGGGAATTTACCACGCTCTTGAAAGGCGGGCCGCAGTCGCAGGGCATCGTGGAAGGCATCGTGTTCCAGAGCGGGCGCGTATGGGGCAACGGCAGGACGTGGTTGCGCGTCCTCTTTCCGCAGAACCTATGAGCCTTTTCACCACCATCATGGGAGGCTTGTGCTTCCCGCTGGACGTGATCTGGAAGCGCCACATGGGCGAGCGTTATTGCACCTGGATAAAACTTATTGTTGTCACCTTTGCCATGCACTTTGGGTTCGCCTACATCACGATTTTTTACATGGCGCAGGGCAGGCTCACCAATCCCCGAATCATCCCGGCCAGATGGGACGACCCGGTTTACGCCATCGCCTATTACGGCATGACGCTGGCGACGTGGATTTTTGCCGTGAAAAACCTTTTGGAAATCCGGCGGCGCAAAAAGGCGGGCATCCGGCTGCATTCCTACTACATCGGCACGCCGCGATTTTTGCCGGACAAACCCATCGTGCAGAGCTTCGTCATACCAGCGGGCAGCTTCCTTGCCGGTTTGCTGCTTTATCAAATCGTCCGGCCCATCGGCGTTTACGTCTGCATTGCGGCGGTGTTCCAGCGGTGGGTTTACAGCCGACTCTACAAGGAGGAACGGACACGCCAGATGGACCAGCAAGACCGGGAGTTGTTGAACGCATGGCGCGGCGGCGAAGCCGGGCGGCACGCGCCGCCGACCGTGGTTCAAGTGGCGAAGCAAGCGCCGGGCGCTCACAGCGGAGCAGCCGAAGAATCGGCGTTCAACGAACGCTGGCAACAGGTGTTGAAACGGCCACCAAACCGGGGCGGCTAAACGCCGGGTGACGCTCGCAGGCCCGTGTCTGTCATGCCGCTTGCGAAGGCCGGGGCAAGCGCCATGCCAGCCACGCGCCTGTTTCGCTTCATGGAAAATCAGTCGCTCCGTGGCGTCCTCCGTTCCCGTGCCGGGGTGACGACGGAACGAATTTAGTCAGAGTGTCGTCACCCTCGCCCGTGCCCGGAAACCGCCACCGAGCGAAATCTTTTGGAAAGCTGGCGCACGGACGACGCCCCTCATCCGCTTCCCTGGTTGGCTCCATTGTATCCTGCGATGCTCGTTATCAAGGTCGTATGCCGCTGGCCCCTTCCCGCCCCCAAGCCAGCGTCATCTCCACCTTGACAACTGCGCTTCTCGGATGGTCGCCAGACCAAAAAGGAAGCGTATGAAAAAATCATCGAAGATCGAATCCATCAACATCCGGCGCAACCGCTTTGGTTACACTGGAATCGTTTACTCTTACGGCTATGCCTATGCGGTGCGCTATGCGCCGGACGCGGTAGTCACCGAAGAACTCATCCGCAAAAGCTGGCGTGAGAATCGCGGCAGCTTCCGGCCCTACAACGACTCGACCGACGAGTTCATTTGATAAGCACGGGGCAGTCGCCCCTTTTTTCATGCACGCCAGCGCGGGCGGCAAACGCCGCCAAGCCGTGTCTGCTTCGTGTTTGCCGCTGCCATTGTACGGCTCCGCTGCGCTTGTCAAGGTAGTGCCCCCGTCTCCCGCTGCCTCCACCTTGACAATGCTCGCTCCGCCCGGAAACTGCGGCGCTTAGGAAACACGAAGCGAATCCTTGAAGCCTTGCGGCTGGAATCCATCGGGAGCGCCTACGAGCCTTTGTTTTGTTGAGCGTCCCGCAAAAAGGTGTCGAGGAACTGTAGAACCAATTTTTGCTTCTCGCGTGGCAGTTGTCGAATCGCCTGCAATCGCTGTTCCAGTTGTGACGGAGGGCCGGACTTACGCAGGGGCTTTGCCGCATGGTCAAGCAGATCATCCACGGACGTATTGAGCACACCAGCGGCTTTCTTCACAAAATCAGCCGTCGGGTTCGTCGCCTTTCGCTCATAATAGGCGAGCATCGCCGGAGAAATGCCGAGCATCTTCGCCAGTTGCGGTTGAGTCCATCCACGTTCTTTCCGTAGCGCCGCCAGGCGCGCGCCGAAAGTCGGGGCCGGTCTGTTTGTTGGCCGTCCTGCCATAATGTCGGCGGCATCATACGTGCAAACGGGAGCTTTCATCGGTTCATTTGAAATTAAACTTGCGCGATATTGAAGTATAGTTCAAAATAGCTGACATGGTTCCGAAACCGGAAAAATCGTCCGAAAAGAGCTTGACGGGTTCCCGCAAAACCCGCCGCAAGGCCAAAGCGTTCGACGCCCTTGATGCTCTTGACGCTGTGAATGAGCATTGCCGGACAATCACGACGCTGGCCGCGCTGTTGGAAGCCAGCGGCGAGTGTTTAGCCCCCGAAGTTGCCGCCGATGCCGGATCGCTCATAGCCGAAGAAGCGTGGCAGTTGAAAGCGTTGCTGAAAACCGCTTGGAAGAAAATGCCGCGATGAACCCTTTTTGCCCACGCACCCTGACAGAGGCACCGCGAAGCGCCGGAACGGGTGTCGCCGCAAGGCGGCATCCGTTTTCGGCTGCAAACTTTCCCCACGCACCCACACAGGCACTGGCAGACGGGACGGGCGTTGCCGCGAGGTAACGCCCGCCCCGGCTTGTTCCCCATGAATACCACCGACCTGAATCGTTTGAAACAAACCGTTGATCTTGTGGCCGTGGTGCAGTCGCGGGGCGTGAAGCTCGCCAAGCAGGGCAAGGATTACGTCGGCCTCTGCCCGTTCCATCAGGAGAAAACGCCCTCGTTCCGCGTCACGCCGTCGAAAAACCTGTTCAACTGTTTGGGCTGTCACGTCGGCGGCAGCGTCATTGACTTCATCATGCGCAAGGACGGCCTGACCAAAAGCCAGGCCATCGCGTGGTTGAAGGAAAACAGCGGCAGCGTGTTTGCGCGAACACCGCCGCCGCCAATGCCGGCCAGAGAGTTGAAACCGGAGGACGCCGAGGCGTTGTTGCAGCGCGTGGTCAAGTTCTACGCCCGGACGCTCCACAAGGACGAGGCGGGCATCAGCTACCTGAACAAGCGCAACCTGTCCGGCGCGACGCTGCTGGAAGTGTTCTGTATCGGTTACAGCAACGGCACGCTGCACAAGGCGCTGCCCAAATCCGGCGACATCATCCGCAATCTCAAAACCTTGGGCGTATTGACAGCGAAGGGGCAGGAGCATTTTTGCGGTTGCGTCACCGTTCCGATCTTCGATGCGGCCGGGAAAGTGGCGGGCATCTATGGCAGGCGCGTCACGGAGGACGAGCCACGGCACTTGTATCTGCCCGGCCCGCATCGCGGCGTGTGGAACGGCATCGCCGCCCGGACGAATCAAACGCTGTTCATCACCGAGGCGATTTTGGACGGCATGAGCTTGTGGCAGGCCGGGTTCCGAAACGTGATTGCGTTGTATGGCACCAACGGCTGGACGCCCCACCATGAGCAGCTTTTGAAGGAAACCGGCACAACCGAAATTTATCTGTGCCTCGACAACGACAAGGGCGGGGACGAAGCCACGGCGCGATTGCAAACAGAAACCCTGCCGCCGCTGGTCAAACAAATCCATGTTGTGCGCTGGCCGGAAGGCGTGAAGGACGCCAACGAATTTTTTATCAGCCGTTCGCCGACCGATTTTGAAAAGCAATGCCTTGAGCCGTTGAAACCGACGCAGCCGCCGAAAAGTGAAGTCACCGAAAAGCAGGGCGACGAGCAAATCGAAATGACGCCGGACGGCTTTATCGCCCGTTACGGCAACCGCCGTTACGAGCTTCGCGCCATTGAGCAGCAGAAGCAGGCCCGCTTGCGGGCGACCGTGAAGGCCGTCAGCGCCGACGCGGCGAACGCCGGGCGCTTTCACATTGACACGGTGGATTTTTACGTGAGCCGTTCGCGCCGCGTGTTCATCAGTGAAGCGGCCAGGCTTTTTCGTGAAACGGTGGAAGCCGTCGAATCGGACGTGAACCGGATTATCAGCCAGGCCGAGGCGTACGCGCAAAAGCAACTGGCCGAGACCAAGGGCCAGGTGGTGCTCGTGTCCGACACCGACAAGGCCGAGGCGTTGAAACTCGGCAGGCATCCCGATCTGGCCGGGGAGATTTTACGCGACATGGACAAGCTGGGCATGGTGCGGGAGGCGACCAACAAGCTGATTGGCTATCTGGTGATGACCAGCCGGAAGATGCCCGACCCGCTGGCGTTGCTGACCCTTTCGGGCAGCGGCTCCGGCAAGAGCCACTTGCAGGACACCGTGTTGTCGCTCTGCCCGGACGAGGATTTAATCAAGCTGACTTCGTTGACCGACCGGGCTTTGTTTTACAAGGGCGAGGACTCGTTGAAACACAAGGTGCTGGCCGTGGAGGAACTGGCCGGGGCGCAGGGAGCGGACTACGCCATTCGCAATCTCATCAGCGCGAAAAAACTGGTTATCGAATCCACCACCAAAAACTCGCTGACCGGCAAACTCGAAACGCAGATGAACACGGTTTATGGTCCTACGGCGGTCTTTCAGACCACGACCGACCCGCGCACCGACGCCGAGACGCGCAGCCGGTTCATCATCATTAGTGTTGACGAATCGTTGGAGCAGACGCGGGCCATTTTGGAGGCGCAGCGGCAGAGCCACACGCGCGAAGGCTGGAAAAAGCGGCTGGCGCGTGAGGCGATTTTGAAACGGCATCATGCGTTGCAACGGTTGCTCAGGCCGTTGAAGGTGCTCAATCCGTTCGAGCCATTGTTGACTTATCCCGACGACTCGCTGTTGGTGCGCCGCGATCACCCCAAGTATCTGAATCTGATTTTGGCCGTGACGTTCCTGTACCAGTTGCAGCGGCCCGTCCACGACGACCCGGAGCTTGGCGAATATATCGAAACCACGCTGGACGACATCACCATTGCCAACGAACTGGCGCACCAGTTGTTTGGCCACAGCCTGGATGACCTGTCGCGCCCAGGGCGCGAGTTGTTGCGCCTGACGCATCAATACTTGCAGCGCCGGGCCGGGGGAAAAATCGCCGCGCACATCAGCTTCAATCGCCGCGAACTGCGCGAGGCGTTCAAGTGGGGTGACACCCGTTTGCGCACCCACTTGAGCGAACTGGTGGAAATGGAATACGCGCTGCCGCTCTCAGGGCGCAATGGGATGACCTACCAATACCGCCTGCTCTACGAACCGGAGCAGCACGAGCAGGGCGGGAAGTTTTTGGCGGGCATCAAATCGGTGGAACAAGTGCGCCGGGAAGCCAACCTCGCAGGCATTTTGACCCACCCCGCAGGCAAAAACGGCCACCCCGCACCCACCCCGCAGGCGCAAAAACGCGGGGTTAAAACCGGCGCAAAGGCCGATGCACAAAGGACTTTGCCGTTGTCCCCGGCGAACCCCGCGCCTTTTTCGGGGGAACATGTACCAGAAACACAAACCAACGGAGCCAAACCATGAGCATGGAAACCCTTTTAGAAAATCACCTTGAGTTGTTGCGCGTGCGCCGCTTCTCACCGGCCACGGTCCAGGGCCGTGAGCATTCGATACGAATGTTTTTCAAGCATCTGACAACCAGCGGCGTGGCCGATCTGCGCGAAGTCAGCCGCGACACCATCCAGGACTTTCAACTGGCGCTCATGCGCCGGTATCCATCGGCCACGGTTCGCCATCACATGAGTTCCTTGCGCCAGTTCTTCGCCCAACTGGAAAACGCCGACGCGATCTTGCTTAATCCCACGGCGGGCGTGCCGCTGCCCAAATGGGAGCGCCGTTTGCCCAAGCGCATCCTGACCCGCGCCGAAGTCCGCAAGATGATGGACGCCCCCGACAACACCCCCAAGGGACTCAGGGACAAAGCCCTTTTGGAACTGTTCTACAGCAGCGGCATCCGCTGCGAGGAAATGGCCCGGCTCAACTTGCCGGACGTGGACATCCGCAACGGCTTTGTGCGCGTCATGGGCAAAGGCAGCAAGGAACGAATCGTGCCTGTCGGCCAGAGCGCGTGCCAGGCGCTGGCCAAGTATCTCAAGGACGCCCGCAGCTTGTGGCTTAGAGCGCCGCGCAATCCCGGCTGGACGGATGCACTTTGGCTCGCGCCCTTGCAGCCGCATCAGCCGCTCAAGAAGCAGGCCGTGGCCAGCATCGTCAAACGCCATGCCCGGCGCGTTCTAGGCCGGAACGTGTCGCCGCATGTCTGGCGGCACACCTTCGCCACGCATCTGGTGTCCAATGGTTCCAACATCGTTTATGTGCAGCGGTTGCTTGGACACAAATCGCTCAAGACCACCGACATTTACACCCGCGTCACCATGTCCGACCTGAAAAAGACTTTGCAGCACACCCACCCGCGCACCGAGCAGGACGCGGCGACGACCGCCGCCGTGACGCGCGAGGACGCCGCCCAAATGCCCGGTGGCCATCGCCATGACCACACCACCACCCCCAACGCCTAAAATCCCATGCCAGCCGAACCCATCGCCTTTGACGCGCTCTTTAGCCGCTATCTCCAAAACCTGGAATCGCTCAATTACTCGCCCGACACGTTGCGAACGCAGCAGGTGTATTTCAATCGGTTCAACGAGTTTTTGACCGAAACCAAAATCACCGACGTTCACACCGTCACAACGGCGGTGTTGCAGGACTTTCAACGGTGGGTCTTTTACCAGCCGACCGTCAAAGGCACGGCGCGAACCGTCGCGTCGCAAAACCGTCTCCTGTCCGGCATCCGCAACTTTTTCGCCTTCCTCACCCAGGAAGGGTATCTCGCCCACAATCCCGCCCAGGGCTTGCGGCTGGCCAGGGAACCGGACGCGCTGCCCAAGAACGTGCTGACACCCGACGAGGCGCGTCGCATCATCGAAGCGCCGGACACGCACACGCTGTCCGGCTACCGCGACCGGACGTTGCTCGAAGTGCTTTACGCCACCGGCATCCGCAAAGCCGAGTTGCGCAACCTCACCGTGGCCGACGTGAACCTTGAGGAAGAACTGTTGCGCGTGAACAAGGGCAAGGGCAAAAAAGACCGGGTGGTGCCCTTGAGCAGCATCGCGTGCCAGTTCCTTGAGAACTACACCAAGGCCATCCGGCCAGAGCTTTTGAAAGGCCGCGAAACCGACAAGCTGTTTATCTCGACCCGCGACGGCCTGCCCATCGGCGTGCATGGCATCAAACAGATCATCAATCGCTATGTGCGCCAGTTGAAGCTCAAAAAGCACGTCACCTGCCACTTGTGGCGGCACAGTTGCGCCACCCACCTGTTGAGGAACAACGCCAATCTGCGCCACGTTCAGGAAATGCTCGGTCACAAGTCGCTGGCGACCACGGAGCGGTATCTGCGCCTGTCCATCGCCGACTTGAAGGAAGCGCACCGCAAGTTCCATCCCAGGGAGCAGCAGCAGCGCCGCAAATCAGCCAGGGAGGACTTGCCTTGAACACGATCCGCCAGGCCCCGGCCTCATTCATTAAATCAATGCAGGCCCGTCTTTTTTCGATTAGGACAAGGGAGTCAAGTCGGGTATGCTGGCCCGACGGTGAGAACGACGATACAGCACAATCCGGGCAGGGGCCATCATCGGCCCCATTGCCGGATGTACGACACAACCCGCCGCAGGGAAAAGGCAGGCCAACCCCTTGATTTACAGGCACTCTGTAAAAAACCCCGGAGCGGCCTTTTTTGGGTGAATAATAACTATGATAGATGGACTCACAGCACTCTCGACGGCTATGTTGAAGATGACGTGGCCACCAGTAGTTCTTATGCTGGCAGCCCATACACGCCAACCCTGTCCGTCCCAGATTACGCATATCAGGACATAAACGGACACCGCATCATACCCTGCCCGCGTGACCTTGAAGACTTTGCGCGGTTGTGGGTTTCGGGTGTCTCGAACACGCTGTCGCGCCTGCCATCTGGCAGCACGGTGACGCTCAGTTGGGCGGGCATTGGAAGCTCCCCAACCATTGACCTGTTTCAAGCCGCCGACGCGAACGGGGGCATTGGCTATCTGACCAACCTGACCACGGCCAGCAATCAGATCAACACCAATCTCTGCCAGTATGTTGGCCGACTCGGGCCTGGTGGGAGTATCCAGTTGAACGCCTCGACTTTCAGCAACAACTGGGCGGGCGACCACTACATCTGGTGCGGAGTCTCGTCCGGCAGCGACCAGTTGAATCTCACCGTTGCAGACGGCAGCGGCAACACGCTGGCGCAGTCCTCGCAATACATTCAACTCCAGGACATCAAACAGATGTATGAACGGTGGACGGTGGGAGACGCTCCAGGCTCTACGCCAATGAGCAATGCCGTTCCAGCGGAGGACAATTTTTCGCCCGGCTATCCGACTCAACCGTTCCAGTATTCGTACGACCCGGCTATTGACACCAACGACACCTACATTCTCTTTGTGCATGGCTACAATATGGAGAATTGGGAGAAAGACCGCTTTGCGGAAACAGCCTACAAGCGGCTTTACTGGCAGGGGTATCAGGGCAGGTTTGGCAGCTTTCGTTGGCCTACCTATCAGCACTTCTATCAATACGATCCCAGCGAAACCGCAGCATGGAATTCCGGCGTTGGATTGAAGCGTCTTTTGACCAGCCTCCATGCGCAATATCCGGGTAATGTGTATGTCTTGGGGCACAGCATGGGCAACGTCGTAACCGGAGAGGCTTTGCGTTTGGCGGGGACGAACGAAATTGTCAATACATACGTGGCATCGCAAGCCGCGGTCTCAGCGCGAGCTTACGACAACGCCCTTCCGGCAGACCTAACCAACGCCTTCTACTTTCATGTGCAAACACCTGACAGTGAGGGCCACTATTATACCAACGGCGCTCCATCGTATTTCAGCAGCATCGGCGGCGCAGGCAAATTCATTAGTTTTTTCAACAGCCAGGATTGGGCTCTTGGGAAATGGGATATAGATCAAGCGACGAAGCCCGACCTCCTTTACACTTACGTGACGCCCTCCCTGACCTATCCATCTGGATATTACTACGCTCCTTCACCAATAACCAGGATAAGCCTTATATTCACAAACGACACCTACCAGATTTTTTCACGCTGCGTCCAATCGTATTCATTCGCGTTGGGCGCAGAGACGAATCTCGTGAATCCGTTCCCGTATTCGCTCTGCGTCAACCTACAGTCGGCCCCGTACAACTTTTTAAGCACACACCCAGGCCATAGCCAACAATTTCGTTTTGACAACCCGACGACCGCAGCCTACTGGAAACAATTGCTTTCCAGCTTTCAAATTGAACCCTGACACGATTATGAAGGATTTTTATTTTAAAACGCTCGTTTGCGCCTTGATTGCCTGCCTGTTGCCGACTTTGTCCAATGCGCAACAAAACATCCCCGTCAATCCTGTCAACATTCCGATCAACTTCTACGGCAAGGTGATTGACCAGGAGGGGAAGCCTGTGGTTGGAGCAAAAGTGAATCTTGAAGTTCAAGCCAATTATTTTGATGAAAACCGCTCGGAGCAAAAGCAGTTCCCGCTGGAAACAGACCAAAACGGAAATTTTACCCTGACTGGCGCTTACGGGGCAATCGTGAAGGTTTTGTCGGTTGAAAAGGAAGGTTTTGAGCTAACCAAAAAGGTCAAGCGTGGTTATTCGTACACCCTTCCGGCGGAGTTCCAGCCCGACCCAAACAATCCCGTGGTCTTGAAAACGTGGAAACAACAAGGGAAAGAACCGCTCGCTCATTCTCTCTGGCACGGCAAAGTCGTTTGTGACGGAACCACAAATCGCTTCGATCTGATTAGCGGCCGTCCAAGTCCCGAAGGGAATCTTGAAATAGTCTGTGTGCGCACGCCGTTGAAGTCACCACCACCGGGAAACGGACGCTTCGATTACAAATTTGAAATCACGGTTATTGGAGGCGGCATCCGGCCCGCCCAGGACGAATTTACATACCTTGCACCGGAAGGGGACTATTCAAAAAGTCTGACGTTCAGCCAGAAAGCCGACGACCCGAAATGGGACTCCAAAATACCGATACCAAAGGAATACTACCTCAAAACAGCAGACGGACACTACGGGATGCTTTTTGTGGATTGGTACGCCGCCCAAAACTCACCGACGCATTTGGAATGGAACATCTCCATCAACCCATCAGGCTCGCGCAATTTAGAAAGGTAAAGCGCCCAACATTGATGCAACACCCACGACCATGCCAAAAGCCTTGGTGAACTTTGCGATTTATTGCCTGCTTGGTGCCATCGCATGGGTGGGGGTGATAATCTTCGTTACCATCGGGTCCGGCTTGAGCGACGGGGCCGGAAACCAACTCAGTCGCAGCGGCTTTGCCGCGCTTTGTGCGCCATCCCTTTTTTTGCTGCTTCTGTTCATTGCCTCGTTTCGGTTCATTCCATTGCGGCCCGTTATTGCAATCCTGGTTGTTGCCGACGCCTTGCTCCTGATGTTCATTTTTTCCTGTTCTCATTTGGGCAAAATGACGGGCGGAACGGCGGGTGAAAGGGTGGGTGTCGCGTTTGCCTGTGCTTTCATAGTCTTTGGCATCGCAGGCCATCGGCTGCTATGGAACGCCAAGAGGGCGGAAGCGGGAAGGATAATGCGTTCGCAATGAAGCGTGCCAACCGCATTCTGATTGCCCTGTTCGCGGTAGTTGCGGCCATTGCGTGGTGTTTGGTGCCGGTGGGAATAGCATGGCTTGGATGGGCATTCCACGGGATGAGCGACGGCGGCGCGGGGGAACCACCCGCCCCGCTGCCACTGCCCACGCTTTTCCTTTTGGTCGGAATCTGGCTGGTGCCGATGACGGCTTTTGTCTTCATGTTCCTCACGACGATCAATGTTTTGAAAGGGGCCACGCGCAGAGTTGCCTACTGGTATTCGTTGGTGTTTTTAATCGTCGCGGCAGGCGGCACTGGCGTGTACGCATCTTTTCTTTGGCGGGGAGGACATTGGTACAATCCGCTGAGGTTGATTGCGCTGGCTTTCCTCTTGACTGCCGGACTGTGGGGCTTTGCCTTTCGCGGACATCCGCCGGAGAAACTCGGCCCGGCGACAGCACCATGAAAACCCCAATCCCTTGGGGGCGTTCTTTGCTGCTCGGTATTCTTGCAACCTTCGGCCTTGCTGTTGGCACGCCGGTCTGGATGCTGTTTCAAATGGGTCGCCCTGTGGATTTTGCATATCTCTGGCTCGCGGTTGGCCTTCCCGCCCTATTGTTGGCCTTGTTTGTGGTTAAAACACGAAGCACGAAAGGGGCAATTATTTGCGGAGTTCTGTTCTCTGCGCCAATAGCCGCATTCTGTTGGCTGCTTCCAACTTTTGACCCGCAATTAGATTACTTCCACAACATGCGCACCGAGGCAATCCTGACAGTCATCGGTTCAGTTGTTTTGATGATAGCGGCGACCTTTCAGCGGCAACTCAATCCGCCTCCCGATAACGACCCGGACACCTGACGCGCCGCTGGCCTAATCGCCCAGCCGCTCCCGACCGGGCTTGAATCCTTTGACAATGAACTTCGTTTCAGGGGAGAGCGGCTTGATCTCGATGCGTTCGATGTTGCGATCATTGTTTTGCCTGTTTCGGAAACGGAGACATCGTGGAGAGGGCCGTGTGTGAGCGTCACCCTTTGCTGGCGGGCGTGATGCCGATGAAGGCGACGTAGGGCTGGTTGCGCTCCAGTTCGGCGTAGCGTTTGGGCAGGATGCGGACGGCGGCCAGGTTGTTTTCCTGGAGCTTGTCGGCCAGTGTGCCGAGCCGCCAGCCGAGCACCTCCACGTCGGCGGTGGAAAAGACCAGGGCCAGTCTTTGCGGCGGGATGTCCTTGTCGTCCGCCGCGTCCGGGTTGGGTTCCAGGGTGTATTCGATCAACTGGCTGGTGCAGAAGGCGCGGCGCTTGTGTTCCGACAGGTAAAACTCGATGGCGGAGCAGTATCTGCCGGAGATGGAGTAGCAGGAATCATCTTTGGTGAACATAGGCGTTAAATGTGAATGCCGCCGGAGCGGCGTTGTTGTTGACGGTGTGCCTGATGGTGTCTCAGGGCTTCCCGGACGGTGCGGGACGGTTTGACCGTCTCAGTTTGCCGGACGGCCTCAGTCTGTTTGACGGACTCGGCTGGCCCGACTTTTTCGGCGACCGTTTCCTTTTGCTCGATGGCTTCTGTTTGGTCGAGACCGAGCCAGCGGCGCACGTCCTCGACGGCGGTGGCGAGCCGTTGCACGGTTGACAGGCGCGTCTGGCGCATCAAGCGGCGCTGGCGCACGGCGTGAGAATCTTCCACGACCGGCGCGGCGGTTTTTTCCTCCAGCCGTTCCGTGCGGATGAAACCGAGTTTGGCCAGGCCGTCGCGGAGGGCCTGCAACTCGACAGCGGCCTTGCGCGTGTGCGAGTCGGTGACGCGGCGGGCGAGCAGATCGGTGTCATCGGTGAAGACGTGGACGCGCTCGCGGCCACGGGAAATGCTCACGTAAAACTGCTCGCGGTTGACGGCCCCGAACGAGCGCGACGAGGCGACCAGCAAAACCTCGTCCACCGTCTTGCTTTGGGAACTGTGCGACGTGACGGCGTAGCCGTGGGTGAAGGCGTTGAACCCGGCCGGGAGCGAACGGCCGTCGGTCAGGGCGATGCGGCCGTTTTGGATCTCCCGGACTTGGACGCGCTCGCCGTTGATGAAATCCTTGCCGTGGTTGGCTTGCAGCAGCAGCCAGTCGCCAGCAGCCACTTTCAGTTCGCGGGCCTCGCCCACATCGAAGGAGGCGGCGACACTGGCCGGGCTGAAATTAACTTCCACGCCATCGGCACGGCGGACGCGCAAACCGTTTTCAATCGTGGCGACCACTTCCACGGTGTCGCCCCGGTCAAAGTGTTTGGTCTGGCGAACGAAGCGGAGGCGCTGGCCCGGCACGAACTGGCTGGCGTTTTTCTTTTGCGCTTCCGTCCACGAGAGCGAATCGAAAACGGCGACGGCTTCCTCGTGTTGACCGAGGACGCCCTGCGCTTTGAGCGTGTCGCGCACCCTGTCGGTGACGGCCTCAATCTCGACCCACGTCGGCGACACGAGCAGCGCGGACTTGCCCTGCTTTGTGGCCGACAAATACGCATCGGCGGCACGTTGATAAAGCTGGCCGTCATCCGTCAACGCTTCCGTGACGGCCCCAAGTTCGAGCAGCTTGGCAAACGCCTTGTCCGTCTGTTTGGCAGCGGCCAGTTCGACCACCTGCCGGAACGCGGCGGGTTTTTGGCGGCGGATGGTGGTCAGTTCGCTAAAACGGTAGCCCGAGTACTGTTCCAGAATCCTCAGCGCGTCGCCACGAGAGACAGAGGAATGCTGGCCGGTGTCGCCGCAAAGCACGACGCGGAAGTCCCTGCGGACGGCCAACTCAAACAACTTTGCCATGCTTTCCAAGCCCACGGCCCCGGCCTCATCCAGCACCACCACCGACCGGGACGAGAGTCGGCTGCGCGTGTGCAGATCGCTGTAAAATCCTTCCAGCGTCATGGCATTTTCCAGCCCATCGCGGCGCAGCGTGTCGGCGGCGGAGGCGGTGGGCGCGCAAAACACGGCCTCGAAACCCTGCCGGTGGAGCGTGTGCGCCAGTTCCACGAGCGCCGTGCTTTTGCCCGAACCGGCCAGGCCGCGGAATCCGGTCACGCGGTCTGGACTCGTCAGCACATGGGCCACTGCTTTGCGCTGGTCGTGGCCGAGATAGGCGGGTGCTTCGTAATGACGGGTGACGGGCGCGACGGCCTCGATGCCGGCATTGACCGTGCGAATCAGGGCAAGCTCGCGGTTGAGAATGTGGCGTGTGGAAACCTCCGAGCCGACACGGACCAGATGGTCGTCAGCGGCCAGTTTTTCCTTTAGCTGCGGCAGGTCAAGCTGCCCGCGACCCTTGACCAGAGCGGCTTCGAGAATCCGATGCTCCGGGGCGACCGAGTTGCGCTCGAAGACGTGAGCCAGGCCGTGCGCGACGGCCTCATCCGTCCCGACCCGTTGCGCGAAATCTTGGGGCCGACCGTCAGCACCGGCGACCACTTTGCGCAGCACCCGCTTCTCGAAAAATCCAATCTCGCCAAGCTGCTGTTTGCGTACTTGCTCGTCACTGGCGCCCTTCAATTTTTTTGGGCGGGTCTGGTGGACGACATTGGCGACCTCATCCTTGGTGAGCTTGCGGCCGAGGCGCAGTTGCTCTTTGGCAACGGCGGCGTCGCGTTCCTTGGAGCGTTTGGAAAACCGTTCGATCAACTCCGGTTCGACGCCTTCAATCTCGAACGCCGAACTGGTGTGGCGAATCTTATAGCCGATGCCTTGCAGCCGTTTGACCAGCTCGTTGCGATAGACTTCCGTGCCGTAATGGATGGCGTCGAACATGCCGGATGTTTGCAGCGCCTTCCATCGTTGCTCCGTCTTGTCCCAGGTGCAGTTGAACAGGACGAAATGCGTGTGCAGTTGCGGGTCAAGGGCGCGGGAGGACGTGTGCATGAAGGCCGCGCCGACCAGGTTGCCGGTAAGCCGGTCTTTATCCTCGATGCCGCCCTTGCGAATCCGGGTGGCGGCGAACTGTTCCAGTTCCCGGAGCGCGAGTGTGGAGGCTTCCCTGTGCGCCTCGATGATGCGCTGGTCGTTCATGGTGACGGCTAGAATCGAAACCGATTTTGGCGGAGCGCACTGGAAGTCAAAGAAGATGCGCCGGTCTTTTATGGTGGTGAGCGTCAACTGCTGGCCGGTCTCCGGGTCCAGGTTGTCACAAAGCTTGAGGAAGGCATCCCGCGTGACGACTTCACCCGGCCTCAATCCCAGCCGTTCACAGCCGACGCCAATCCATTGCCCGGCCTGAGTCTCCGTTTGGGTGTAGTAATCGTTGTGCGACAGATGCTCGTCGAAATAGGTCGTCGCAGCACCCCGGTTCTTCTGTGGCTTGCCGGTAAACATACGTCAGCAGGTTAAGCGAAATCTCCGGTTCAAGTTGTTCGGTTGCCTGAACAACTTGAACGCCTCTTTGCCGGTAATCTGCGGTGATGAAATGCGTTTCATGGCCGACCAAATTACCAGCATCACGGAACACAGGTTGTAATGAAATCGGTACAACTTGCTGGCTGTCTCCGTGGCAAAATCGGCGGTGATGCAATGGCCATTCATCCATTGAAGCATGGCAGAAACGTCGGAGCAGAAGATGTATGAGCTACACAAAATGAGCGGCCTGTTGTGGTAGTAGAAAGAGTGAAATGGGGTATGACACCAACCCCTCCGGCGAATGCGTCGCCGGGAGGAAACGGCGGTGTTCCGGGGGACGAAACGAGCGCGATCCCGGCGCGGTCCTTGCGGACGGCCACCAGGCGCGGCGGGGCGCAAAACGGAGAACGACTATGAAAGAGAAGCCAAATTATGCGGAACTGGAAAAGCGGATAGACTTCACGGCGTTGGCCGGGAAGCTCGGCCAGTTGACGGAAGCCGACAATCCGCAACCCAAGACGGTGTTCACCTTGCTGGACAAGGTGCGCGAGCAAATCCTTGCCGCCCGGCGCAATCGCAACGTGAGCTATCAAGTGCTGGCCAAAGAGTTGACCAGTGCCGGAATCCCGGTGAGCGAGCCGACGCTGCGAAAATACATTCGCGCCCAGGGCGGGGAGAAGAAGCCACGGCACAAGGCCGCACCGAAAACCGGCAATGGCGACGGCAAGCCCGCCGCGCCAACGGCAAGCGTCGAAACCAAACCGGCGACGCCGACCCGGCAGCACCGCTTCAATCTGCCAGTGTGACCGGCAGAAGCCGGGAGCACGCGCAGGCCCGTTCCTGTCATGTCGCTTGCGAACAGGGCAAGCGTCACGCCAGCAACGCGCCTGCTTCGTGCAAATGAAAGTCAGTCTGTCCGTGCCCGCGTCCGCTTCGCTCTCCGGGAGACGACGAGACGAAGTTGAGTCAGGCTGTCGTCTCCCCGGACGCTCGCGGACTTGGCACCGACAGAAAACGGCTTGATGCTGGCGCAAGAGTGGCGATGTTGACAAAATCCGCAGCGTGCCGGAAGTTGTCCGCGCTCAGATCAAAGCTTTGATTTTTTTACGCCGATGGCGTGAGCAACGCCGGAATTAGGTGAAACGTCCGAAGCTCTGAGTTTTAACGGATGGTGGAAACGCCATCCGTTTTTCATTTTAGCCGTTGGAGACAGAGGGGCGCAAACGCGCCAGGCCGCTCAAGGGAGCGCAACAGAAGCAAGCTCTGGTTCATCCGCTTCCCTGGTTGGCGTCATTGTATCCTGCGATGCTCGTTATCAAGGTCGTATGCCGCTGGCCCCTTGCGCCCCTCAGCCAGCGTCATCTCCACCTTGACAACTGCGCTTCTCGGATGGTCGCCCGACCAAAAAGAAAGCGTATGAAAAAATCATCCAAGATAGACTCGATCAACATCCGGCGGCATCACCTGGGCCTGACCGGAATCGTTTACTCAGAGGGGTGCGCCTACGCGGTGCGTTACGCGCCGGACACGCGCGTCACCGAAGAACTCATTCGGAAAAGCTGGCGGGAAAGCCGCCTGAGCTTCCGTCCCTACAATGACTCGACGGATATGTTCCTGTAAATGCACGGGGCGCAGTCGCGCCCTTTTTCGTGTACCCGCTCAGGGGTTGAACTGCGAAACGCAGTTGCGGGAAAAATCCGTGGGCGAGCAGAACGCTCGTGCTGCCGTGGCTGCTTCGTGTTTGCCGCTGCCATTGTACGGCTCCGCTGCGCTTGTCAAGGTAGTGCCCCCGTCTCCCGCTGCCTCCACCTTGACAATGCTCGCTCCGCCCGGAAACTGCGGCACTTAGGAAACACGAAGCGAATCCTTGAAGCCTTGCGGCTGGAATCAATCGGGGCTAATGCGCCCAAACTCAGGAAGACTTGCTCGTCTTCAAAAAACCTTCGAGCATCCGAATGACGATCTTTTGCTGGCCGCGTGGCAGTTTGGAAAGTTGCCCGGTGAGTTCCTGCAAGCGTGAAGGCGGTCCCGGTTTGCGTGCGCTCGGTTGGACTTTCGCCAAACCGAGCAGTTCGCTGACCGGAACGCCAAAGATGCGGGCGATTTGCTCCATTGTTTTGACAGTGGGGTTTTTCGCGCGTCGTTCAAGGTACGTCACCATCGTAACGGTAGCGCCAAGCCGCTCCGCAAGTTGCGGTTGAGTCCATCCGCGTTCCTTCCGTAGCGCCGCCAGGCGTTCGCCGAACGGAGGAGCCGGTTTCGTTGCTGGTCGTCCTGCCATATCGAGAGGACTATACGGGGCAGGTTCGGAAATATGCGTTTTGACTTGCATTGAATAAACAGTTATAGTTGTTTATAGATGTCATGGTTAAGAACCGCAATAAAACTCGGAAAAACGGCTTGACCGCTTCCCGCGAAAAACGGGTTCGATCCTCTCGCGCCAACAACCGCCCGGCGTCCAAGGCCGCAGTCGCCCGGCTCGATGCCCTGGACGGTCTCCGTGAGTGCTGCGCCAACCTCACGACGCTGGCGGGGTTGCTGGACGCGTGCGGCGATCATCGTAGGGGCGAACCGCTGGAGCGGGAAATGGTCGGGAACACGGGCAGCCTCATTCTTCGGGAAGTGCGGCAAGTGAAGGCTTTTTTGGACGGGCTGGAAAAGGCGCAATGAACTCTTTTTGCCCACGCACTCCGACCAAGGCACCGCTAAGCGCCGGAACGGGTGTCGCCGCAAGGCGGCATCCGTTTTCGGCTGCAAACTTTCCTCACGCACCCACACAGGCACTGGCAGACGGGACGGGCGTTGCCGCAAGGTAGCGCCCGTCTCGACTTTCCTTCATGAACGCCATTGACCTAAATCGTTTGAAACAATCCATTGATCTTGTGGCCGTGGTGCAGTCGCGGGGCGTGAAGCTCGCCAAGCAGGGCAAGGATTACGTCGGCCTCTGTCCGTTCCATCAGGAGAAAACGCCCTCGTTCCGCGTCACGCCATCGAAAAATCTTTTCAACTGTTTGGGCTGTCACGTCGGCGGCAGCGTGATTGATTTTATCATGCGCAAGGACGGCCTGACCAAAAGCCAGGCCATCGCGTGGCTGAAAGAAAACAGCGGCAGCGTGTTTGCGCGAACACCGCCACCGTCCTCAGCGCCGGCCAGAGTGTTGAAGCCGGAGGACGCCGAGGCGTTGTTGCAGCGCGTGGTCAAGTTCTACACCCGGACGCTCCGCAAGGACGAGACCGGCATGAGCTACCTGAACAAGCGCAATCTGTCCGGCGCGACGCTGCTGGAAGTGTTCCATGTCGGTTACAGCAATGGCACGTTGCACAAGGCGCTGCCCAAATCGGGCGACATCATCCGCAATCTCAAAACCTTGGGCGTGTTGAACGCGAAGGGGCAGGAGCATTTTTGCGGTTGCGTCACCGTTCCGATCTTCGATGCGGCCGGGAACGTGGCGGGCATCTACGGCAGGCGCGTCACCGACGCCGAACCGCCTCATCTATATCTGCCCGGCCCGCATCGCGGCGTATGGAATGCCGCCGCCGCCAGGACAAATCAAACGCTGTTTATCACCGAGGCAATTTTGGACGGCATGAGCTTGTGGCAGGCTGGATTTAGAAACGTGATCGCGTTGTATGGCACGAACGGCTGGACGCCGCATCACGAGCAGCTTTTGAAGGAGACCGGCACGACCGAGGTTTATCTGTGCCTCGACAACGACAAAGGAGGCGAGGAAGCCACCGGGCGACTGCAAACCGAAGTCCTGCCATCGCTGGTCAAGCAAATCCATGTCGTGCGCTGGCCGGAAGGGGTGAAGGACGCCAACGATTTTTTCCTCAGCCGTTCGCCGACCGATTTTGAAAAACAATGCCTTGAGCCGTTGCAACCGGCGCAGCCGCCGAAAAGTGAAGTCACCGAAAAGCAGGGTGACGAGCAAATCGAAATGACGCCGGACGGCTTTGTCGCCCGTTACGGCAACCGCCGGTACGAGCTTCGCGCCATTGAGCAGCAGAAGCAGGCCCGCTTGCGGGCGACGGTGAAGGCCGTCAGCGCCGACCCGGTGAGCGCCGGGCGCTTCCACATTGACACCATTGATTTTTACGTGAGCCGTTCGCGCCGCGTGTTCATCGGCGAAGCGGCCCGGCTCTTTCGGGAGACCGTGGAAGCGGTCGAAGGCGATGTCAACCGGCTCATCAGCCAGGTGGAGGCTTACGCGCAAAAGCAACTGACCGAGAGCCGGGGCCAGGTGGTGCTCGTGTCCGACACCGACAAGGCCGAGGCGTTGAAGCTCGGCAGGCATCCCGATCTGGCCGGGGAGATTTTGCGCGACATGGACAAACTCGGCATGGTGCGGGAGGCGACCAATAAGCTGATTGGCTATCTGGTAATGACCAGCCGGAAGATGCCCGACCCGCTGGCATTGATGACTCTTTCGGGCAGCGGTTCCGGCAAAAGCCACTTGCAGGACACCGTGCTGTCGCTCTGCCCCGACGAGGATTTAATCAAACTGACTTCGCTGACCGACCGGGCGTTGTTTTACAAGGGCGAGGACTCGCTGCGTCACAAAGTGCTGGCCGTGGAGGAACTGGCCGGGGCGCAGGGAGCGGACTACGCCATCCGCAATCTCATCTCCGCAAAAAAACTGGTCATCGAATCCACCACCAAAAACTCGCTGACCGGCAAACTCGAAACGCAGATGAACACGGTTTATGGTCCCACGGCGGTCTTTCAGACCACGACCGACCCGCGCACCGACGCCGAGACGCGCAGCCGGTTTATCATCATTAGTGTTGACGAATCATTGGAGCAGACGCGGGCGATTTTGGAGGCGCAGCGCCAGAGCCACACGCGCGAAGGCTGGAAAAAACGGCTGGCGAGGGAAGCGATCTTGAAACGGCATCATGCGTTGCAACGGTTGCTCAGGCCGTTGAAGGTGCTCAATCCGTTCGAGCCGCTGCTGACTTATCCCGACGAATCGCTGGCCGTGCGCCGCGACCATCCCAAATATCTGAATCTCATTTTGGCCGTGACGTTCCTGTATCAGTTGCAGCGGCCCGTCCACGACGACCCGGAGCTTGGCGAATATATCGAAACCACGCTGGACGACATCACCATTGCCAACGAACTGGCGCACCAGTTGTTCGGCCACAGCCTCGATGACCTGTCGCGCCCAGGGCGCGAGTTGTTGCGCCTGACCCATCAATACGTGCAGCGCCGGGCCGGGGGAAAAATCGCCGCGCACATCAGCTTCAATCGGCGCGAACTGCGCGAGGCGTTCAAGTGGGGCGACACCCGGTTGCGGACGCACCTGAATGAACTGGTGGAAATGGAATACGCGCTGCCGCTCTCAGGCCGCAACGGGCAGACCTATCAGTACCGTTTGCTCTATGAGCCGGAGCAGCACGAGCAGGGCGGGAAGTTTTTGGCGGGCATCAAATCGGTGGAACAGGTGCGCCGGGAGGCCAACCTTGCAGGCATTTTGCCCCACCCCGCAGCCAAAAACGGCCACCTTGCACCCACCTTGCAGGTGGAAAAACGCGGGGTTAAAAACGGGGCAAACGCCGATGGACAAAGGGTTTTGCCACTGTCACCGGCCAACCTCGCGCCTTTTTCGGGGGAACCTGTACCAGAAACACCAACCAACGGAGCAAAACCATGAGCATGGAAAAACTTTTAGAAAATCACCTTGAATTTATGCGTGTGCGCCACTTCTCACCGCAGACGGTCAAATGCCGGGAGCATTCGATAAAGACATTTTTTGAACATCTGAAAGCCAGCGGCGTGGCCGATCTGCGCGAAGTCAGCCGCGACACCATCCAGGACTTTCAACTGGCGCTCATGCGCCGGTACATCTCCGCAACGGTTCGCCATCACATGAGTTCGTTGCGTCAGTTCTTCGCCCAACTGGAAAACACCGACGCGATTTTGCTCAATCCGACTGTGGGCGTGCCATTGCCCAAATGGGAACGCCGTTTGCCCAAGCGCATCCTGACCCGCGCCGAGGTCCGCAAGATGATGGACGCCCCGGACAACACGCCCAAGGGACTCAGGGACAAAGCCCTTTTGGAACTGTTCTACAGCAGCGGCATTCGCCGCGAGGAAATGGCCCGGCTGACATTGCCGGACGTGGACATCCGCAACGGCTTTGTGCGCGTCATGGGCAAAGGCTCGAAAGAACGCATCGTGCCCATCGGCCAGACCGCGTGCGAAGCCATCGGCAACTATCTTAAAGAGGCCCGCAATGTATGGCTCAAAGCGCCGCGCAATCCCGGCTGGACGGACGCGCTTTGGCTCTCACCCATCCAGCCCCACGCGCCCATCCACAAGGAAGCCGTCGCGCTCATCATCTTGCGCCATGCCCGGCGCGTTCTAGGCCGGAACGTGTCGCCGCATGTGTGGCGGCACACCTTCGCCACGCATCTGGTGTCCAACGGTTCCAACATTGTTTACGTGCAGCGTTTGCTCGGACACAAATCGCTCAAGACCACCGACATTTACACCCGCGTCACCATGTCCGACTTGAAAAAAATGTTGCGACGCACCCACCCGCGCACGGAGGACGCAGCAGCAACCACGGAAGTCACACGCGAGAGCGCGGCGCAAATGCCCGGCGGTCATCGCCACAATGCCACCCCCAACCCTGAAATCCCATGACACCCGAACCACTCACCTTTGACGCGCTCTTTAGCCGCTATCTGCAAAACTTGGAATCGCTCAACTACTCCCGCGAGACGTTGCGAACTCTGGAAGTTTACTTCAATCGGTTCAACGAGTTTTTGACCGAGAGCAAAATCACCGACATTCACACCGTCACGGCGGCAGTATTGCAGGACTTTCAACGGTGGGTTTTTTACCAGCCGACCTTCAAAGGCACGGCGCGAACCGTCGCGTCGCAGAACCGCGTCCTGTCCGGCATCCGAAACTTTTTTGCATTCCTCACCAGTGAAGGCTATCTCGCCCACAACCCAGCCCAGGGCTTGCGCCTGTCCAAAGAACCGGACGCGCTGCCCAAGAACGTGCTGACGCCCGACGAAGCCCGCAAGATCATCGAAGCGCCGGACACGCATACGCTGTCCGGCTACCGCGACCGGGCGTTGCTCGAAGTGCTTTACGCCACCGGCATCCGCAAGGCCGAGTTGCGCAACCTCACCGTGGCCGACGTGAACTTGGAGGAAGAACTGTTGCGCGTGAACCGGGGCAAGGGCAAAAAAGACCGGGTCGTGCCGTTAAGCAGCATCGCCTGTCAATACTTGGAGAACTACATCAAAGCCATCCGGCCAGAGCTTTTGAAGAGCCGGGAGACGGACAAGCTGTTTATCTCGACTCGCGGCGGCCTGCCCCTCGGCGTGCATGGCATAAAAAACATCATCAATCGTTACGTGCGCCGGTTGAATCTCAAAAAACACGTCACCTGCCACCTGTGGCGGCACAGTTGCGCCACCCACCTGTTGAAGAACAACGCCAACTTGCGCCACGTTCAGGAAATGCTCGGTCACAAATCGCTGGCGACCACCGAACGGTATCTGCGCGTGTCCATTGCCGACTTGAAGGAGGCGCACCGCAAGTTCCATCCCAGGGAGCAGCAGCAGCGCCGTAAATCAGCCCGGGAGGACTTGCCTTGAACCCGACCAGCCAGGCCCCGTCTTCATTCATTAAATCAATGCAGGCCCGTCTTTTTTCGATTAGGACAAGGGAGTCAAGTCGGGTATGCTGGCCCGACGGTGAGAACGACGAAACAGCGCAATCCGGCCAGGGGCAATCATCGGCCCCATTGCCGGTTGTACGACAAAGCCCGCCGCAGGGTAAAGGCGGGCCAACCCGCTGATATAATGGCACTTGCAAAAAAACGGCGGAGCGGCCTTTTTTGGGTCAATAATAATTACGACCGATGGGACATCGACAATATTGATAGTGGGTTCGGAAGCGCGGTTTGGGAAGAGGATGACGTGCAGCAGTCGCTCGAAAATCCCACGCCAGATTACGACTACACGGTTGCTGGAAACCGAGCGATCCCCTGTCCCCGCGACTTGGAGGACTATGCTCGATTGTGGGTGTCCGGTGTCTCCAACGCACTTTCGCTTTTACCGGAGGGCAGCACCGTGACATTGAGTTGGGCGCTGGTTTGGAATGGCCAGCAATATGCAGATCCTGGCAGTCCCACGATTGACATCTTCCAAGCCGCCGACCCGGACGGCGGCATTGGCTATCTAACCAACCTGACCACGGCCAGCAACCAGATCAACACCAATCTCTGTCAGTATATCGGACGGCTTGGCCCCGGTTCCAACATATTGTTAAACGCCTCGACTTTCTCGAACGGCTGGGCGGGCGACCATTATATCTTTTGCGGCGTCAGCTACGGTACCAACCAATTGAATTTGACGGTTTCGGACGGCAGCGACAACATACTGGCGCAATCCTCGCAGTACATTCAGATCACGGACATCAAGAACATGTACGAACGCTGGACGGTGGGAGATGACGCGGGAGTTCCCCCAGAGAACATCGCCGTTCTGGCGAGCGATAATCTGCCGCAAGGAACGACTGTTCCATTCCAGTATTCGTACGACCCGGACTATGACACCAACGACACCTACATTCTTTCGGTGCATGGCTATAACGTCGCCCAGTGGGAGATCGACGCTCGCGCCAACACGGCGTTCAAACGCCTCTATTGGCAGGGTTATCAGGGCCGGTTTGGGTCGTTCCGCTGGCCGTGCCGGTCAAACCCGCTGATTTTTGATGCTGATGAACTCACCTCTTGGGAATCGGGAACCGGCCTTTACCACCTGTTGGTGAGCCTAAACGCCAAGTATCCAGGGCAGGTCTATTTATTCGCTCACAGCCTGGGAAATGTGGCCGCAGGACAGGCGTTGCAGATGGCAGGGAGCACGCCCCTCGTAAACACCTACATCGCGGCGCAAGGCGCGGTATCAGCGCACACCTACGATCCAACGACTACAAATCGACCTGGGACGTTCACCACTCCAGATTGTTACGCTCAGTACTGGACAAACGGCGCACCCTGCTACTTTAATGGCGTGGCGGGAGCCGGGCGTTACATCAATTTCTTCAATACGAACGATTGGGCGTTTACAATCCCGTGGCCTGTTGACCAGAACACAAAACCGGACCAGCCCTGGAAGATTCTTTCTCCTTATCAGGCATATGCTTGTGTCGGGACGAATTTTTATTCGGTCGATATAGGCATCTGGGGCGATACCTACAGCCTCCTTTCCTTTCCTACGAACACGTTCCCGATATTTGCCTTCTGCGACCAATCCCGAAGCCTGGCGCTCGGGGAGCAGCAGAACGTAGCGGGTGTTTTCAAGGTGGGAGTAACATATCAGCAAATTGAACTGGACAACCCGCCGTATAATTTTGGGCCTAAGCACATATACCACAGCGGAGAGTTTCGCTCTGACAATATGCAGCGCTGGCAGTTTTGGAATCAAGTTCTGCAATCGTATCGTCTCAAATAACCCAATAAATGGCAATTTCTATGAATGTAAAATCATCTCCCTTGCGACTGGAAACGGCGACAACACTGCTCCTGTTTTGCGCTGGTTTCATATACACTGTGGCCGCGCAGAATGCCGCTCCCACGAACGCTGTCCCCACCCTTCCCCCTGATGCGTGGCCACTGTATAAGCAAGGGATAGAGGGAATGAACGTTCCCATCACGTTTTATGGAAGGGTGATTGACCAGGACGGCAAAGCGTTGTCGGGAGCGCAAATCGTTTTGAGCGTGCAGCGACCTCATTTTGACCCCCGATATATCGCCACGGCTCAATATGTTCGCAGTAAGCTTAACACAGATGCAGATGGCCGGTTTTTCTTGGACAGCATTACCGGCAAAGGGGTGGAGATTGAATCGCTAACTAAGCCAGGCTACGAGTTGGAGCCAAACGCGAGGCGTTTTTTTGGATCTGTTAGCGGCAGCATCGACAATCCCGTGATCTTTAGAATGTGGGGCACCAACATCCACGAAAAACTGATTGGCGCACAAAAGTTATTTCATATCCAGCCTGATGGCACTCCTTATGTGATTAATCTTAATAAAGGCACGATTGCCGAATCAGGTGAAGGCGATCTCAAAATATGGATTAAATATGCAGCGCACCCCGTCCGCGGCGAAACGAATGATTGGGCATGCAAAATTGAGGTGATAGACGGCGGACTTCTGGAGGAGGAGCACTCCGATTCATCGATGTATTCGGCCCCCGCAAACGGTTATGAGTCCGCGTTCCAGCTTCAGCAACAGATTAAAGGTGGCCAGTATGGCTCAATCGGGACTAGGCGATTTTACGTCATGTTAAAGAACGGCCAAGAATATGGGCGAATGACCGTTGAATTGAATGCTCCATTTAACGACAATGTCCCCGGACTCATTCGACTTGATTACGCAATTAACCCGACTGGCTCGCGTGTTCTAAGACCGTGAGTTGCGCCGCTTTAAAATCGCCGTAATGCTTATATGTTGTGGGCCAATGGAAAGTAAACTGACGGTGACTAAGTCATCATACGGCGATCAACCGCATGGCTTGTGCCAACTGCTTTTAACGCTGCCACGGGGGTTTCTTGGAGTCCACGGCCTTGCAAACAACAGGCAGATGTTTCGTCTGCCCCTTGTCCACGAGCGCCGATGAGTCGCCGCAGAATTCTCCGGCTACGGTTCTCGTTCCTGCGAGCCTGGACCTTCAAATTCCGCAACGACACATCGGCTGGTTTTGGGGCCTGACTCCGCCAATTCAAGCCGTCTCCACTCCGCTCCATTCCAGTGCCGCCAGTGAACCGCTCCACCGGCTGGCTCTTCCATTGCGCTCTGTTCCACCGGCTCGAATTGTCTGAGACAGGCTTTTCCCCGCGTCCTGAGAGCGGCGGCTTTTGCTCCCGGCTACGCTTCTCCTTCGTGCGAGGCTGGGCCTCCACAAA
>Ga0326728_10003978_pt1 | contig 44581 bp, 42 predicted proteins | sample MB3enrmetagenome_FD_207602 | JGI IMG/M metagenome (GOLD analysis project Ga0326728, IMG submission 207602) | Lab enriched peat soil microbial communities from McLean, Ithaca, NY, United States - MB31MN | ecosystem: Environmental > Terrestrial > Soil > Wetlands > Peat | place: USA: New York...
ACAAACACGAACTCACCCACACCTACACAGACCTATTCGGCAAACAAAGCCTTGAATGGCTTCGAAACCTGCAACTCCCAACCCCAGATCACGAGATCCTCCAATCCAGCCTACAGATCGTCGAGACACTCAATCAACAAATCCGGTCCATGGACATTCAAATCGCCAAAGACGCCACATCCGAAGACCAAGCTAAGCTTCTCATGACAATGCCTGGGGTAGATTACTACGCAGCCATGGTCCTACTCTCCGAGATCGGAGACGTACACCGCTTCAGCTCAGACGAGAAACTGGTCAGCTGGGTAGGATTAGCTCCCCAAGTGCATCAATCCGGCGAGTCGAATTGGACGGGGCACATCAGCAGGAAGGGTTCGAAGCGTGCTCGTTGGATTCTCGGCCAATGCGCTCAATCCGCCAGACAACATGACCCTCGGATACGAGAGTTCTATGAACGAATTGAACGGAAGCATGGATCACAGAAAGCTATCGTCGCCGTTGCCAGGAAGATGTTGGCGATAATGTACGTGATGCTGATCAGGAACGAACCATACCGCGGAGAGAATCCTGAGCTGACGGACAGAAAACATAAACGACTCGACACGTTAGCTAACAGTGCTTGAGCGCCACGCAGAAGACCATCCGCGGAGACTCATGCATAGTCGACAGACTTTTCATAGGTGTGGGCTAGGCTACGAACCATCTAAAAACTCACGAAAACAAGACTCTAAACCCCACGTGTGAGATGGCTATTTGCAGCCGTTCACATAATGCAACTTATGCGGCTGGAAGAGCGCGGCGCACATAATTCTGGTAGGATACAGTTCTGTGAGAAAGCTCGAAACTTGTGAGAAGTGTTCACTCAGAGGTTTTCAGGTAATTCCTAACCGCCTCACGTATAACATGCGACCGCGATGGAACCTTGCCTTCGCGAACCAGCTCGTCGATCCTTTCAAGCATTGGGATGGGGAGCGTAGTTGTAATGTTCGCCATTCTCTCTGACCTGCGACCGGCCATTGGGCCACTTCCCCAAAAGTCATTGCACCTTTCGGTGTATTAGCCCATTATTGACGGGCTGATGCGCATTTCCGCGAAACGAGAGCCAAACCGAAAGCATCCGAGGGCACACAACTGACCGAGAAAGTGGTCGACGACAAGTCAAGGATGGTCCAGAACAGGCCGCTCTTCTGGAATGTGAAGTCGCAATTGTGGCATTTTGGTTTATACTCGTCTGGAAACTGCGCCGGTTCTCGTTTCAGATATATGTTGAATTCCTATTTCCGGCGCGTTCTTCGGCGAACTCTAATCTTTTTGCGTTTTCCAAATCGTCGCAGCACGGAGGTCGGGGCCGACTCCATAATGAGTCTTCGTCCTGAGAATTTGACATGTAACATAGCGCCTTTGCCGAACGGGAAGTTTGAGTCCGTTGTCAGTTTTGTAGGGAGATAGATACGAGGAGACTCGTAGATCCTACCGTCTTGCATCTTCTTCTTGGTGATTACGTAGCTAGTAACGGCTTCCCTCATTGTTTAACCACTTTCGGGTTCAAACTTAGACGGAGCAGAAAGCCCGACATAACAAATTATATCGCAAATTTGTTAAAAAGCTCAGTTTCTGACAGTCGGGTTACGCCTCCCGAGTGCCTCCGTTAATCATTGTTTGCCAACCTTCTCGAATTTACCAATGCTCGTGACTGACGCTTTCCTGCCAGACATCGAAGTGGAGAAGGACATGGTTGAAGAGGCAATGTTCAGGTGACCATGCTGGCGTACTGATAAGCGCCATCATAGACCTCGTCTACCTCGGCCCGGTCTACGGATTAGTTTGGAAGCTGTCTCTTGTCCGTCTTTTCTGGCTACGTTGTCGTTCATCTACGTCTGTTGTTCATTCTATTGGCATGCAAACCTTCCACAACTACACACGACCACACGAAGCCTTGGAAGGCAAATCACGCTGTGAAGTTGCAGGAATCGAAGTCAAAGGCAAAGACAAATGGATGACGATAATCCAGAACGCACGCCAAGCAGTCATTCAACATCGAAGCAAAATAGAACCCCAGTAAGTTGCCTTTTATTCTGCTTAGAGACTGCCTTCCAAGACGGCCATTGGTTACAGAAATCAAGCATCAGAACAGAACGATCTATACATGTGAAATCTGCAAGTTAGGATATGCGGTCGCACGAACCGCTAGCGATTGTGAGAATTTCTGCAAAAGCCACGATGCTTGCTCACTAACGATAACGAAGAAAGCAGTCTACAAACCCTAATCGCAACTACATAGCAGACGGTTTTTTACAGTTCAAGAATTTGGGCGTAGCAGTCGAAGACTTTACGTTACCGCAAATCACTGAGTTTATTTGCTCCGTTTCGTTGAAAAATTCCTTGAGGCTAAATAGCCGTGAAGGTCATGATTGAAACTGAAGGGCATACTGGTTTATGTAAGATAATTCAAAACACGCGGTTCACCAAGGTACTTCACTTCAATCTCGCCAAAAACTTGACAAAATGCTCATGCAAATGCCACAAATAGGTTGAACTTTTCGCAAAAGACGTAAGGTTTTCTGAGAACAATACTTCGTTTTGAGTTCTCATGCCCCGCTGGTGCAACAGCCCTAGTCTATGCCCCGTTCCTGCAACAGAACCCTCAGGACGGCTCTGGTGAAACTAATCTGAAGGAAATTTAGGAGGAGTTGATTCGGGCATTATGTGAGTTATTGGACGTAACCGCACAATCACCTGTGCCTGCCTGCCGACTTGCATTGTTCTGTGATTGGAGAGGCCGCAAATTCGCGATTTCGTCTGAGCCATCCTTAGACTTCGGTTTGATATGGTCAATTTCCCAACTGAACTCCGATTCCTTACCGTAGAAGTCTCTCTTGATCCACGCTCCGCAATCGTCCTTTCTCCACACACGCGGATCGTTATTCGGAGTGAGATTTCCCTTTTCCCAAACCTGTTGAATCTGATTCGGTGCCCAGCTTTCACTAACATTCATTCTGAATCAGGCATTCAGACACGGAACTTGCTTATGATAGTTTAGTGGACGCTGCAAGTCATGTTCAGGTGACGATTTTATCCAGTCCATCTAGAACCGCCTAGGTGATGACAACTATCCGTTACCCATGTCGAGTACCCTGACAAACTGATTCTAAGCTCCAAGAGTACAGTACAATTTGTGGCTTTATCGCATTTGTTATTCAAACTTACTTGCCAATTGAATTGAACGCCTCAGCACATGTTATGTCAGCAGCTGACGAAAAGTAACAGGAGGAACTGACGAGAAGGTACCGTTACCCGCAAAAAGGTAACGTTACCTTGACGGTTGAAACCTAATCTGATTCGTCGTTAGTTCCTCCTCCTCAGGAATAGGTTGCTCCTACTACTCCTTCGCTTTTCTGCTTTTCGCGGTTCTCCACTGGAGACTTCAACAAAGGCTCGCGAATGATCCCGTTCCCCTCTTCGATCTCATTCACCTTGCTCAGTAACCACTTAGTGATTTCCTTCAGTGCTGGTGCAGGCAATATTATCTCAGACACAATTTCCCTAGCGACGTGTGGAGATACACTCACGTCTTGAGCATATTGGATATTGTCCCGAAAGAATGTGATTGTGAAATCGCATCCATCATATCCTCCCATTGCTCCGTTTGAGTAAACGCGCTTGAAATCTACGGAGTAACGCTGCTTGACCAGATTAACGGCGTTTGGCAAATTGCATCTTTAATTGGAGTATTCATGATTCGTAATTAGCAATTCTGCCTGGTGCATGTAAATTGCTTTGTACACTCGCCCTGAAGATTGAATAGCCGCGTGACGGTTAGTTGCTAGGGCAAAGTGCTCGGAAACTTCAGAAATGAGCGACCAAGTTAAGATCAAAGCTCTTGAGGTTGCCTCATGCCCATACAATTCTCGGCGTCATGTGCATCAACTTCTTCACTCAACAGATACCGCTGAGCACTGCACCTCATCTGATCGGGAGGTTTCTCCATCGGACACAAAGAGAACCGCGCCTGCCGTGGTTGAGTCTAGACCAAACATGTTCACAAATGCCAAAGAGATTGCTTGAGATGCTTTGTTCATGGTGTTACCGTGACTCAATTTTGCCGTGCCATTTGGAATGTCTGAAAGATGCTTGGTTCTTGATGTGGCTTTTTGTAGATTATATGTTCTACTTGAAGTTTCGACAAGCCATGCCGAGTGAATGCCTATGAATCGAAGTTTACAAGAACTCATAATGATGGCGTTTATGTTCGCAATGTTGGCACTGATGATGCCGGCTTTCGCAATTTGGTAACGCGTCGTTGTCGTTTGGTGCTGGAAGGCGCGGCAAACCGTTTGGTAGTTAGGATTGTTTTGTCGAACCAACAAACCAGCTCTGCGATTGGCTTAGCTGTTATATTTCTAGTTCTGGCATCGTTGCTTTGGTCAACGGGCTTGACTCCGCTTCAATATGACGGTCTATTTGTTGCCATAATAGTGGGCGCACTAGCAATCATTAGTTACGCTGTCGGTTTGTTTAGATGGATATGGGAACGGCTCTCAGGGAGGCAATCTCATGAATTGCAAGAGCATTACAGCAGGATGCGTGACGAGGTTTTCGAGCCTCTTTCCAAATTGCCGTCGAAGCTCCCTATGAATCTAAGAAATGCATCTGAAGTAAAGGTCAACCTGCCAACGGTTATGTCATCATATAGTAATGCGGTGTTACATCTAGAGCAAGAGGTTCCACGTGCTTCGAGCATTCTAGCGTCGTTGAAGCAATGGGAAAGTCTAGTGCAATCTGTCGCTTTAGAGATTGATAAGTTAGCGTATGAGCTTAGTGCTGTCAAGCCTGACGACACCACTGGATGGTTGAGAATAAGATTCATTCTGGATGCGGTATGGAACATTTACCTTAGTTCCCAAGATTCTTCCGCTTTGAAGACGATGTTATCTGCATTAAGGATAGAAGATAAGACCTTGTATCTTGGTGACAACGCACTTGACCAAGGATACGAACTCATGGTGTCGCTTGAAGTAATCAAGAAGTGCATGAATGATGACCGATTTGCGAATATATTGGCAGATTTGGGTGATCGTCGGCATGAACTCGAATCTGACATGAACATTGTAAGTGCCGCTTGCGCAAGCATTTCCAAAGCAATCAAGGAAAGCAACTATTCTGTGAAAAAGAGATGTTGTCCCACCTCTAGCTAGGCACCAGTTCTGAGGTTCGACGTGCGTTCTGAATTATCGTCATCCATTTGTCGTTGCCCTCAACTTTGATTCCTGCTGCCTCTGCTGGCGTTTTGCCGTCCAAAGCCATGTGTGGCCGTATGTAGTTATGGAACAGTTGATAGCCTGTCAGTATCGGTGTGTCTGTCTTCTAACCCCTCATAACTCGCTCCCTATCCCTGATCTCCCCGTTCATGTGTTCCATCTTATTGTTATTGAAATCGCCAGCCAATCTAATGTGCCGTCGTCAATCTGCCCACAGCCGCGACCAGAATAAGGCTATTGGGTAACCGATAACGCTATTCGGAAGTTTTCTCTCTGTCAGAACGATTCGTATGAACGATCTAATGGAAATCGACTGTCAGCACGGAGGTTGTAGAGGGAAGATTTGGGTGCTTCGCCCTGAAGGTTATTCTAGGTGGGACTATCAGAAACCGAACGACTCGACCAAATACAAGGAAGAGCCATATTCATGCAAATTCGGACACCATACTACTGTCTATTGGACTGCGCCAGAACTACCTCTCATTTGGCGAAATCAGCCTGAGAACTGACAGGAAAGATACCCCCAAGTCCCGACCTGTAACACCCTAAACCAAGTCCCTAAGATGCAACAGAACCTTTCAACAAAAGTTAGCCACCAACTGGTATCAATATCAGTTTATGGATACTATGCAGAACTCTTGTGCTTGCCCGTTTCCAGAATAGAGCCTTGAATAGAATACTTGGACGTCCGCGCCGCATCCGATGCAAGGCTCAGATTCGATGGACCGCGAGAGTGAGAATAGGAAATACTAAACTCACAGAACCTGCAAGAGCAACTATAGACACATTTTTCTGTTGATCTCAGTTGCCGAACCAGACTTCGGGGAAAATGGCTCTAATTCTCGCCGTTGCTATTCTCGCGGTTGCTGGGGTTGGAAGAGTCCCCCGATGAGTGTTCATTATGAGACTAGGGAGTTGTCGCCTTCAACTTGGGTTGATTTTGAGAGGTTATTCGAGAAGCACGGTGGGGTGCAAGGTGGTTGCTGGTGCATGTTCTATCACGTCGCGAAAGGTTGGAGGGATAAGGACCGAGCGCAGAACAAAGCCAAGAAACACGCACTAGTGATGCAAGGGAAAGCGCACGGAGTAATCGTGTATCACGGCGGAAAACCTGTTGGTTGGTGCCAGTTCGGTCCAAGCGAGGAATTCCCACGTATCGAGAATATGAAGGACTATAAGCCCACGCATCATGGGAATCTTTGGAGGATAACTTGTTTCTTCACTGACCGCGATTACAGGAGGAAAGGCGTGGCGAGAGCGGCTTTGGAAGGTGCTCTTCACTACATGAAAGATCACGGCGCGGAAGTGGTTGAAGCTTACCCGGTAGATACTAGGAAGAGGCATTCATCGAATCTGCTTTGGAACGGGACTCCCGATCTCTTCGCTTCCATTGGCTTCACCAAGGAATGCAAGCTGGGCAGTGAACGATGGATCTTCAAGAAGACCCTGTGAGGAAATTTCCTTCGTCGTCCCGCCCCCAGCAGTAGGCGATTGTCACCAAATCCAGCCCCACTTGACTGATAATGCTTGTTGGTTGCTGCAATGTGGAGGGGCATAGGTTTTTGCGGTGGACGGGATTCGAACCCGCACATTTTTTTGTTGAATAATGCTAATCAACGCTTACTAGGATATAGATGTAAGAAGTGTGGTTTAGAGCTGCCAGCAGAATGCAGATTGATAATTTAGAGAAAGGACGAGTTCTATGCTTACAAGGATTCGGAGATTTATACGAGGTTCTTGAAGACCCAAGACAGTATAACGATGGGAGAACCGGAGAGGAATATATTATGGTAAGGTTAAAGAAATGTGCAAAGCGACCGTGACCGCAAACGCACACATCATAGAAGTCCCAGAAGTAATCTTCGCGTCAGTTGGTAAGGTCTGGAAAAACGTATTCGAGATACGAATGTCCCTCAGGTATTCAAAGGCACCTAACTCCACCCGAAGCGAAGACAAACAATCTCCGATAGACTGGAGAGATTCATTCAGGCATTCACAGTCACAAATTGGGCACTAGTCCACGTAAGCTCACATGGCTAAAACGAACCAGATGTTCGGCGAGTCGACTCGAATGAGCATCATAGGTAATCTCATAACGCTAATCAACATTGTGTAGTAGGGCTTGAGTTAATGGCAAAGGCTTTGGTCTTCATTAACGTTGGGCCCGGCTCGCAAACCGAAGTTCTAAAACGCCTCCGTGAGGTCCCTGAGGTCAAAGAAGCATATTTCGTGTACGGTGTATACGACATCGTCGCGAAAGTTGAGACGGACTCGATGGATCGTTTGAAAGAAGTCATTACTTCGAAAGTCGGTAGACTCGACAGCGTAAGGTCAACCACAACAACGGTCGTAATGGAAGGAAAGTAAGCCTCGCCTTACGTTAATACCGGAATGAAATCTCATGACAAGCTGCAACGCCGCTTTTCTCCATCAGCTCCACGTCGGAAGCACCCGGACTGTTCCTTTTTCATACCTACCTCACCCATACTGTTCAGGAACAAGGGGTGAATCAGATCATAGAGGAATAGGTCAGATCTGATAGCTACTTCAAACGCTGTTAGATCACACTCATGATCGCTTAAGTTGAATAACGAGCGCCCGCCGAATTAGTGGTAGTGTGGCCTATGAGTGCACAAAGACAAGCCAAAGTCTACAGACGCAAAGGCTACCGAAGACGAAAGAAAACTCGGTCTTTGGAAGAAGAAGAGGAAAAGCAGCGTGAAGAAAGAGGATAAAGAGTAAAGAATAAAGAGTCGAATGAATCGCGCCGAAACTATGACCTATGTGACTGAATAGGCTCCAGCTTGGCTTTCCGCTTCCGCTCCCTTTCGGACATGCGTGTGCGCTTTTCTCTTCGTGCATGTCTTCTTCGTGTGCGCTTTCTTCTTTGTCGACCACTACGTCTGGGCAATTGTCTTCCTCTGCTGTTTTCTCATAGATGCGGAGGTTTAAGCACAATGGTGACCTTCTAGTTGAACTAATGCTTCCCGCAAAGCCAAATACCAAGGTACGCATTGTGAATTTGTGAAAGGTATGTTTGGTGATTGGCGTTGAGTCTTCAACAATATTTCCAGTCGATTCTGGATCGGCTACGCGCTTAACCGGTTCGGCTTCAGGGACAAGGTTCACGTAACCGACGGAAACCGCTACAACATAGAGAGAACATGGGTGCTGACCCTCCTAAATGAAGACCTGAAGACTTGAAGGCTACGAAAAAAGAGAGGAGCTTGGTCCTTTCCTCGCGCGTGCGACCCCCCCGGGGGTAGGGGGAGGGGGTAAATTATTTTGACGGGTAGAACGCTAAATGGCTACTTAGATCACTTACGTGAAAACCTCGAGGTCTTAGACGAAGGCATAGCGAACGCTCGTAAAATGGTGAACGCAAAGGGGAAGAACGCGGATAGTCGAACCGCGCTTCAATGGGCAAAGACCATGCGAGACCTTGTGGAACTCCGCAACACGACACTGGACAAGATCAAGGTACACTTGTTAGGGCGCGATGAAACCGGTGCCATAGAGGAGCCGCCAGACCATTGGGAGGGTAACGACCAGATTGAGTTTGAGCGTTACTTCAAGAATCAGCTTTCGCCTTGGACGCTGCAAGACCTGAAGTTGAAATGTGTGGATTGCGGAGCAAAGAACGAAGATGTTTCTGAGCGTTACATTCCAGAAGAACGGGATGAGCATTACAACGTCACTAAGGAATCGGAAAGGGTAGACCTGTGCTCCGCGTGTCTCAAGAAAAGGAACATTGAGGATACCGAGGAAGACCAAGAATACGAGGAGGAGACATCGGGATCCAGGGCAACAGGCAGCAACGCGTCAGAACGCACGATGATACAAACCGCCCGTCTCTACCTCAAGGCGCTCAAAAGTCTCCCACCAGAGCGGCAAATCGCTGACCTTGAAGGGAGACTACTATGCTTCCATTCACCCTCTGCGTTTCCTGTTCGTTTCGGCTCGTCTGCGCGTGGTCCAAGCTTTCTTCGCAGCTTCACTTCTCCTCTTGTTTACCATACACTAGTCACCTCTCAGATACAACATAGCACTGACACTCGAATAAGCAACTTCCGATGAGTAAGAGGAAGGGTTCTATTCACCCAGAATGACTCTAGCGGTTTCTGGGATGGTGCCTATCATTCTTTTCTTACGTTCTTTCTCTAACGCCTTCTCCATCTCTTCCGTTATTGAGAGTATGAAGCGTTTGAATTGATGTTACTTGGTTTTCTGATAGGTCTACAACAATCCTTGGAAACTGCAACCCAACGTCAAAAAGGAGCCCGCGGTCTTCTTCTCAGGTTATCGGAACGACTTAATACGTTGTGACAACAGCGGTACCTGCGAGGAATTGTAATGGTGAATTGTGTTAAGTGTGGGAAAGAGATTCCTGCAGGGAAAGAGGTCAAGAAAGGCTTCCTGACGAAGAAGAGCTACCACAAAGACTGCGTTTAAGCAGAACCATTGAACGAGCAACGCGCGCGCTACTAAACCTCATAAACCTGTTTCACTTTTTTTAAGGAGTCCTTTGGCTCAATGAATGCGAAAATGGGTACACGTGAATTGCCATGTTCACAAGGATTCTAACATAGAACGACGCTATATAGCCAAGTACCTACGGACGGACGGCGAAAAGCAAGTGTACGTTCGGAAGGTCGTCTACGGGGCTCGGAGAAATCTGCCTACGATCAAAGCAGACGCCTATTACGGAAGGTCAGAACTCCGTTGTGGTGACGAATGGCATTCCAGTGGTCATACATCAGGACCGATTCTACGACATTCAATTCTACTACGAGACCGACCCGAAGAAAGCGCCGCAATCTTGTAGGCTTGGGCCAGAAGCCGTCCCATCGGGTATCCATGAAGGCATGCGAGTTCGCGTGAAGGCGATGCTAACCACGGTTCTGTGTCTTGAGTTAATCACCTGATGCTACTTCCCTTCCGAGCACCCAAATTTGAACCGTAACCTATAGTCCGCTAGGCCAAGAATCATCTAAATCTTCACGAAAACAAGACTCTAAACCGGACTAGATGCATAGGTTACGGGAGATCGGGGAGGGAAATATGTCGATATATTGGGTATGGAGCTATTTTGGAAAACCAGGGAAAATTACAGAGTATCTAAAATGGTTGAACTCAGACGAGGCAAAGCAATTGGGTTCTCAAATAGAGAACGAAACTGGTATCAAGTACCTGAACACTTACACGGTGATTCAAAGCTTTGGTGACTATGACGCTGAGGATTGGTGGGCTGCGCCCGACTGGGCCGCCTTAGACAAGATGCGTGACTGCAAGGCTTTAGCGCAATGGACTCGCCAGACTTGGGACATGATCGACCAGACAAGACCTCAAAAGTCAAGGATGATGCGAACGGTCAGCGAAGTCAAGACCATAGAGAGGCCAGAGAAGTGGACAGAACTACTATAGTAGTTCTCGCTTTTCTGATTGCGGCTGTGCTAAATCCTAGTGTAGGTTACCAGGTTACCTAGGTTACCACTTCACTGGCTGAGGTGATCCGGATGAACTATGAACAATTCAATTTGGGATTCTCTACATTTACGGCGGGCCTGAGACAGTGGGGCGGCTATAAGCTGAGAGCCTTCCTCCCTCTAATTTCTCCCCGCCCTCTAATAGTTCTGGGGCACTGTAGGGCCGGTTAATTGCGCCAACGGGCGTGCACGTATCCCCGTCATCTTCGACTAACTCGCCCCAGGCCCCTAACAGTTCCTAAATGGTCGCCCCTCTCTCTCACCTCAACAGGGGCGGCCAACTAATTTCTTAGAGGTTTAACAGATGTCAAGATTGCATTTTCTCGACCGGTTATTCCATAGACGGAAGCGAAAGCGTAGATGCTAAACCGTGGGCCGCAGGCCCACTCTCATATCTTTTAAGGCCACCCTGACTCACACAGGGAGATTTCCTTTGTCTAATCTGACTGATAACGAAATTGAGATTAACCCTTTGAAAGCGTTTGAGGTACTCAAGCGGTACACGAATGATGTCCGAATAAAGACAGAACTGAGTCAGAAAGTCCTAACTCAGGACTACCTCCAAGCATCCGTCGTGGTTATGACTCCTCAAGAGGCCCCCGATTTTTTTGTTATGTGGTTGAAATGTGATTTACATGAGCTACAGATGGAGAAGGTAGAGAAAGCAGGACCTAACCATAAGCCCCTTGATGTGACGGAAAACTGGGAACTTAACCAGCCTGTAAAAGCAAAGTTTGATGAGATAAGAGAGGCTGTTCTGAAAGAAGCTGGCAGGGCCAAGCCTAGGGCTTAACTTGGTCGTTGGGCCGCCAGGCCCAATAATTTCTATTAGAACTTCTACCTCTAGTGATAACTTCGAACTAGGTAACGGTACCTCTACGGTTGATAGCTCAAATTCTTCTGCCAGTCGGATTGTACCCACGATATTGGTGGGTACAAATCCCACCGGCCCCACCATTTAACGAACCGTCTATCCTCATCGGAATAGCTGCATTTGCGTTCCGAGATGTAATGTTGCAGGTCAGGTTTTAGAGAATGTGCCCCCTGCTTTGCCATCGTCCGGACTACTGATTCTACTGAGTAGAAATTAGGTATAATTACCCTTTACGACTTTCCCTCCAAGCCACGTTAAATACCTTAACGACACATACCCTGCTTCTAGAGGATTAATGGAGGTGTTTGGGGTTGGCGAAGAAACGCAAGGTCAAGCTGAAGTTAAGTACGACAAGAGCTGAGAACGAGAAGAACGTTAAACAAGAGGAAATGGTAGCTTAAGGCTGCCACGCGTAGCGGTTAATTCCGTCCTGACTTTCTTTATGAACAGGCATGTCAGATTTCTAAAATGTTGCTTGAATAATTATCAGTCGTTAGTCTTCGGATTCAATCTAGAAGGATTGGCCGCTTAGGAAGTTATCGTCAACGTTTGCTTTATTCTGCCGCCATATCCTCTGTCTCCACCCGAACAATTGACTCTGAATCTCGGTCGACAACTTTTCCCCTCCTTAAAGTTCAGAATTTAAACGGCGAACACGATTTTTTCAGAAGTAATTGCATGCGATAACGTTGATGAAGGCGGAGTGCTTCTGTAAATGAGTGTGGGAAACATGAAAGGATACGTAATTCAAATTGAGCGAGATACAAGGAAGAATGCAGATTTCCGGCGTGTGCTGTACACGGGGAAGCATAGTCAGCTCGTACTCATGAGCCTTGAGCCTGGAGAAGAGATAGGTGAAGAGACGCACGAGGATCGGGATCAGTTCTTCCGATTTGAAGGCGGGGAAGGGAGTGTGTTTATCGACGGGGTAGAGCACCGTGTCAAGGACGGAAATGGGGTCATCGTCCCCGCGGGCGCAAAGCATAATGTCCTCAATACCTCTAAGCGCGCGAAGCTCCGACTATACACCATTTACTCTCCGCCTGAGCACAAAGACGGCGTGGTCCGCCATACGAAAAGAGATGCGATGGCGAGTGAGGAGCACTTTGACGGACACACGACAGAATAGCAAAGAGCAGCCTGCAGAGGAACAGGCAGAGACTTGAAGCAAGAAGCAAACCGCAAATCTCTAGCTGGACCAATGCGGTATCCCATTTTTTTCAGACGAGTCATATTCATCTGAAAGACGCCAGTGCGGAGTTCGCGATCGGCCAAGAAGAAAAAGAGGATAGCCTCTACCCAAGGAGCAGTATTAGGAGATCGCGCTCAAACTCTACCGAATCCAAAGGGTTCTTTTGTTCGTCATCCAATGGCCACGTCGGGAGCCCCTACCGATCAGCGAATTGCTGGTTCTTATTCGCAGCCATTATATCCGCGGGCGCCGGCCTCATTGCCATAGAGGTGATTGCTGTGGGTTTCAAATTGAAGTGCCCTATGCCCGGTTGTAGTACTGAGTTGCAGGCAGAGACGAAAGAGGAGCTAATGACGCAAGGAATGGATCACGCCAAGACTCATGGAATAACTAAATTATCGCCAGAGATGATGGCAATGGTTCAGGGCGCTATCAAGCAGACTTAACGCAATTCGCTCGAAAACGTCGTTCACGCTCTCTTTTTTCTCTTCCATTGTCCTACTTGCTGGCGTTTTTACAGCTTAGCTTTGGAAACTTCTTAACCGCACTCGTGAATTGCTCTCCTATTCAACTCCACAACCTCAGCCCGAGTAACTGAAGCGAGAGCCCTCCTGTTCTAGTTTCGTTACGATCAGCTCTACCGTGTCTCGATATTGTGTGAACGCTAGTTTGCTCGCCGCCGGTTTACTGGTTGGATCTTACGCTGTGCACAACGAGGTAAAGAACGGTCTAGCCATAGCTTTCGCTGTCAACGTGCTGGGAATGGTCATCATTCCCGGCAGTTATTGTGAAGAAACTTTTAGCGGACTACCTGGTAGGGACCAGCGATTTTCACGAGTAATTGAGAAACGGAGGAGTTCGATTTCAGGACGCATAACTCTGGGGGTCGCGTTATATCGGTGCGATTGCTAGGGTGTGATAAGTGATTTCGCGTGATCACTGATCGATACGTGGTGGGCGTTGACGGTGGAGCAACCAAAACACTCGCTTTGATTGGAACGGCAACTGGTAAAGTTCTGGGAAGGGGAGTCGCGGGCCCCTCAAACTACCACAACGTAGGCGAGCTTGCAGCAAGCAAAGCCATCAAGACCGCTGTTGCTAGAGCAAAGAAGCAGACAGGTCTCGGTAAGCGGAAAGTGGGCATGGCGGTAGTCGCTTTGGCAGCGGTCGACTCTACTGAGGACCTCCGCGTAGCTCGGCGTTTTGTCCGGCGCGCAAACGTCGCTGAAGAAAGCATAGTGATCCACGACTCGGTAGCTGCTCTGTACGCTGCGACTCAAGGAAGACCTGGCGTAATTGTAAACTCGGGCACAGGATGCTTCGCGGCTGGAATCAACCAGGCTGGAGAATATGTGAGGGTGGGAGGATGGGGATATTTGATCGACGATAAAGGAAGCGCCTTCGACATTGGAATGAAAGCGATCACGATGGGCTTCAGAATGATGGACGGACGCACACCACCCACTAAGCTGACAACTCTTCTGAAACGTAGACTAGGAGTGAAGATGTTCGATGAAATTCTCGATATTATCTACGCGAATAAACTGAGCGTTGAGGAGATTGCTCGGCTGGCTCCTTTGGTATCTAAGGCAGCGAGCCACGATAAGGTCTGCAGACGAATCTTGAATGAGGCAGGAACGTTACTTGCCGAGTTAGCCATCACAGCAGCGAGACGACTGAAGATGATGAACCGCCCATTTGAGCTTGCTACGGTTGGAGGAGGCTTCAGGTCGGGCCGTTATCTTCTCGAACCCTTTACCTCAAGAGTCAAAGACGAGTGTCCTCATGCGCGTTTAGTAACTCTAAGAGATGAACCAGCTAGGGGAGCATATCTGATTGCCACGAAGCTAGCCCAGAATGGCTCTAAGGATTTGCCGCACAACGATCAGTGGCTGAGAATGGTGGTCAACTGAGAAATCGACGAGGCAGCCCTGGACGCGGAACATTCACGGATTGAGACGAATGCAAACGACACCCTGAATCGTTGACCTTATTATCGAACTTCGCGTGATAACGGTCGAATCTTATGATGAAGATTGGTTACGCATGTGAACATGAACAGTATCAACCTGGTCTGCTTCTTGATTTCGCCGTTGAAGCCGAGAAAGCGGGTTTCGATTCGATTTGGACGAGCGATCACTTTCATCCTTGGGCGCACAATAACGCTTCAGGCGGTTTTGCATGGGTTTGGATGGCGGCCGCCGCGGAACGTACGAAACACGTGGAGATTGGGACGGCGGTCACGTGTCCTATCCTTCGATACAACCCAGCAATCATAGCGCAAGCGTTCGCCACGATGCGGGCACTCTATCCTGACAGAATATTCATTGGATTGGGAACGGGAGAGGCGTTGAACGAGATGCCAGTTGGGTGCCCATGGCCTTCGTTCAGGGAAAGGGCGGAACGCTTCGAAGAGGCGATTCAGATCATGAAACTGCTCTGGTCGAGAGAGATCGTTGATTTCAAAGGGAAATACTTCAAGCTGCGGAAGGCGAACTTGTACACGAAGCCGACTTCGCCTCCTCCAATCTACGTAGCCGCCAGTGGCAAGACAGTGGCAAGAATAGCCGGCAGGTATGCAGATGGCTTACTAACACTAGTCGCTCCACAGGAACATTATCGAGACGTACTGTTTCCCGCGCTGGAAGAGGGAGCCAAATCTGCAGGTCGCGATTCAAGCAAAATCGTGAAAGCCATCGAGATTCCCGTCTCTTACGACGAAGACTACGAAAAGGCACTTGAAGCATCACGATATTGGGGAGGATCGCTATTACCTGTCATGTTTACACAGAGAATTTATGACCCTCGGGAAGTTGAGGCATGCGGCCGGTTAGTCGGTGACAAACAGATCGCCGAGAATAGACTCATAGCAACGAATCCGGAAGATCACATCAAGTACTTGGAGAAGTTTCTCAAGATTGGATTTCACCACATCTACATACAAAGCTCAAGCCCAGATGAAATTAAGACCATAAGAATGTACAAGGATAAAGTCCTCCCATACTTACGCTCTACTTACGGAGACCAGAAGAAAGCCTAGCGACGTGGTGTACTTGAAGTCAAATACAACTGCGTGAAACCCTGTCATGCACGTATCGTGGCACTGAACAATTGATAATGAGCCTGAAAATGATGATAACTAGGTTCAGGTAAGGTGTGTAGGAAATAGGTAGGGTCAGCAGGCCGTTCTTTGCAACATAATATGTTAAGGGAGATTCACGAGCAACCTAAAGCCGTAGGCGATACCCTGCAGGAAGAATTCAAGCATGCTCGAACTGTCTTGCAAGAATTGGATGCACCCAAGATTGCGATGGTTTATTTCACAGGCAGTGGGACCAGTTATCATGCCTGCTTGGCTGCAAACTACGCGCTATCCGCACTGACAAGAATTTCCTCAACCACCTTGCCTGCTTCGGAGTTCTCATCTTGGGTAAGACAAGACGTACAAACAAGAACTGTCGTGGTCGCCCTCTCGCAATCCGGAGAGAGCGTTGACGCCTTGGCCGCCGTTAGATCGGCCGCTAGCGCCGGCATGCGGACCATTGGCATAACCAATGCAGATCACAGTAGTCTAGCTAAGCAAACCGAATTCCAACTGTTTGGGAGGGCTGGAGAGGAGAAGGCTTTGGCTGCAACCAAGAGCTACACAGCAACTTTGGCTGCGGCTTACGCACTGGTCATGGAGTTGGCTCGAAGTATCGTCCCTGACTCGGAGAACATTGAGCTCTTGGAGCGAGGTTTGCTGAATGCAGCAGACCAAATGCAACTTACCTTAACCCTCAGCGAGGATCAAGCTAGAATCCTTGCGTCAAAGTTCGCTGACAAGCAATTGCATTTCATGCTTGGAAGTGGCCCCAATTATCCTACTGCTCTGGAGGGCGCTCTCAAGCTGAAAGAATGCTGCAACCTCTACGCGGAAGGATTTGCGACTCGAGAGTTTCTTCATGGGCCTATGCAGTTAGTGGATTCTCGGACGCCAGTCTTCTTACTCCAACGTCCAAATGAGAGTGAGCAAGTGGCTCAGCTGGGAAAGAGCTTCCTCAAGTTTGGGGCTCCAACGGTAGTGATAAAACGTAAGGCCGGGGACATTATGGCAGAGGGTTTTGACACGATTTACGTCGCTCCAGATATCGAGGAAGTTTTCTCTCCTCTGGTCTACGTCATTCCATTACAACTGTATGCATTCTACTCGGCTTTGGAAAGAGGACTTAACCCGGATAGTCCGGTCAAGCTAACAAAGGTAGTGAAATGATGGCGAGAGTGAAAGCGGTCGTATTTGGGATCGACGATGTTCTCTACGACGCCTCGTTCCAGACGTCTAATGCTCGGTTAAGTGCTGTCAGGGCGATGATAGAGGCGGGTCTGCCTGTTGATGTGGAAACGGGATATCGGACGCTTGAGGAAATCGTGAAGGAGCTTGGGGCCGATAACACGAGGCACTTTGATAGGCTAATGGAGAGACTTGGCTTGAAGTGGAATCCAAGCGTTGTCGCTGCTGGAGTTGTGGCTTACCGTGAAACTAATCCGGTCTACCTTAAGCCATACCCAGATACTATGCCTACAATCCTACGACTTAGGGACTTGGGAGTTAAAGTTGGATGTGCTTCTGGTGGCAAATCGGTAAAGCAATGGCAGAAACTCGTTAGCTTAGGACTACAGTATTGCTTCCACGCCGTTGTAATCTCAGAAGACCTAGGGTTGAATACGTTCAGTAAAGAAGTGATTGAGAAAGCGGTGAAATTGCTTGGTGTCTCCAGTTCTGAGGCCATCTATGTTGGCACTAACCCTAAGACAGAGATCGTAGTTGCGGACGAGGCACATCTCATCCCGATTCGTCTTCGAAAGGGAGATTCGCTACCGGAGAAAGTCATTGAATCTAAGGCTCGGCACGAGATCGACAAGCTTTCAGAGATTTTGCAGTTGATTGAGAGCCTCTAGTATTTCATATGCTTTCTTAAATCTCTCTGACTCTCTTCAATTTGAGAGCAGGGTCTCTCAAGAAGTCCACTATGTCTGGTAGGGTTGAGTAAACACGTTTAGTGTATGTGGCATACCGACCAGCCGCCGCGTTCGCGAAGAGTAGCCCCTCTTCTTCTGTCAAACCTAGAGCATCTGCTACCATGATTCCTGCGTTCCAAGAATCTCCAGCGCCCGTTCCGCGCCTAGGCACAATGGCAAAGGCTGGAACGAGAGTAATCTGATCCCCTGTAATTGAAGCTGAATAGTCAGCTGTGTGAAGGTAGATTTTCGCTCCAGTATTAGTGCTAATCACTTTTCCGGCGGCTAACACGGTATTGTTCGATCGCCTCTTTAATTTGCGATCATACAGTCTCGCGAAGATCAAAGCCTCATTCTCGTTTACACCCCAGATGTCTATCAATTCATTCCGCAAAACTTTCCTATTGAGGTCAGAGAGATCCTTTACTCTAGGCTGTGGGTCCGAAGCATCAAAGAAAGTGCGTGCTCTCGAATTCGTGCGGCAGTATCCGAAAACCTTCTCGGCTAGCTCCGTTCCTTTCTTGTTGTATAGCCAATCGAAAACACATACATAACGAGCCTTAGTGATCGTAGCGAGATCATCTGAATCGAGATCTTCAAAAACAAATGGCGTGATGTTTGAAGCGTCACCCAGCATGACGTTGGTTGAGCTACTTCGATTTCGAAGCTCGAGAATAATCGTAGGTGAGAGTGATCCCGTTAGTTTGATTCTCGTAAGATCGACCTTGGGCGTTTGGTAAAAGTGTCGCATTAGCTGTAATCCAAGAGCGTCTGTCTTCATTATTGGGTGAACGTTGGAGCCTAAATTTGCGAGCGCGAGTGTGCATATTGCCGCGTTCCCTCCGACTTCCAAGGTTTGGGGAACATTAGAGATCTCCCCACCACCCCTCGCTGCAACCGACAAGATTCTCCTTGTAAGGCTCCGTGCATCGAAGTCACAGGTCGATGAGTGATCCAAGAAGAAGTCGGGCATCGCAACAACATCCAAATCGACCTCTGCAGTCCCTAACTTCGCAAGTAATCTTTGACGAAGATCTTCAAAATGTGACATTGTCATATCGACGAAGACCGAATAGCATTTCCAATGGGTTCTATAAAGAACCAACCCACTGTGTAGACAGCTTGCGGAGTTTGCGAGGGACAGTCCATTGATGTTCACAAGTGAACATATACTTCTTCGAGAAATACGCGAACAACCAGGCGCAATACGCAACACAATCGGAGCCGAGAGCAGTGAAATCGATCAAGTAGCACGTCTACTGAGGGGAAGGCGAATCCATTTCATAGGAATGGGCTCATCATACTTTGCTTCTATATACGCCAATTACCTGCTTGCAGAGCTGATACATATCGCGCCAGTGAACCATCTCGCCTCTGAATTCATCCACTACCCAATAACGATCCCAACAAACGAGATTAGCCTCGCATTATCTCAATCAGGCGAGAGCATAGAGACGGTTAAAGCAATTCAAATCCTGAAGAAGAAGGGTAACTTTGTTGTTGTGGTAACTAACGAGTCCAGAAGCACTCTAGCGAAACTCAGCGACCGGGTTCTCCTAACCCATGCCGACAAGGAGAGAGCAAGTTCTACCAAAACTTTCGCATCAACTTTGGCGATTCTCTATTGCCTAATTGCCTCGGTCGCCGCGCAGACCAAGCAGATCAGCGAGAGAAAGCAGGATTTACTTTTTGAAAAGTTATTGCAAACGACTCGGACCATGGATGAAAGCATGGAGTCTTGGAATCGGGATGCAAAACATCAGGCAAGCAAGCTAATCAACTGCCAGGCAGCCATCGTACTCGGACGAGGGCCGAATTTGCCTGGAGCACTTCAAGGCGCCCTTCTCTTGAAGGAGGTAGCAAAGTTGCCTGCCGAGGGCATGTCGTCAGGCGAGTTTGCTCACGGACCAATCGAGGCAATTTCTAAGAAAACCAGCGTAGTAGTCCTCGGCGGGGGACGAACATCAAAGCTTCAATACCGACTTGCACTCCGTTCGAAGAGCCTTCACGCAAAGGTCCTCATGATTACGCCACATGAAGTTAGAAACGTAGACTCAATATGTTACGGTGAAACCGCTGAAGATCTGGCGGTATTCCCTTGTGCAGCATTGCTTGAGCTTCTCGCGTATCATGCTGCGGTCAGAAAGGGATTGAACCCGGATCACTTCAACGTCATCCACAAAGTCACGACACGAGAGTAGGTGGTTATGGAAACTTTTGACCTCATCGCTTTCGGCGAAGTAGCTCTCGACATCATTCTTGCGGGAGTTGATAAGGTTCCGAGACGTTGGTCTATCCTAGGAACTGCGAGGGCCGCTTGTGCTGTGTCAGCTGGAACTGCTGGATACGTTGCGCAATGTTTTGCTGAACTTGGAGGGCGCGTCTCCATCGTCGGGAAGATCGGCAACGATAACGTGGGGCGACTTGTGTTAGATGGATTCGATCATTGCGCTGTATCCACTAAGGAATTGATCATTGACAGAGAAGCGGAGACTGAGATATCCACGGTCATCTTGTATGAGGACGGCAACAAGTCATCAGTGGTTTCAAACATTCTACCCCTACGGCCAGACGAGTTCAGTAAAGGGGGTCTTACTAATGGCAGAGCGTTCCATTTTGCAGGGTACCTACTTTACCCAAACCTATGGGGCAAGGATGCGGTCTCTCTATTCAAAATGGCAAAGAACGAGGGACTCTTGGTGTCCGCGGATCCTCAGATGAGCGCGACCGGAGATTGGAGCCAACCGTTCCAAGGAATCCTCGAGCATCTCGACGTTCTACTTTTAGACGAAGAGGAAGCCAAGAAGATTTCACAAAGAAAACGCGTCAACGATGCAATTGAAAGACTACTGAGAAATGGCCCACGAATCGTGGCGGTCAAATCAGGTCGCAAGGGCTGTACTGTAGGGTACGGAGACCGGATTCGGACCATCAGAGCCTACAAGGTGAAGAATGTTTCAACGATTGGTGCAGGCGATGCCTTCGATGCCGCATTCATCTATGGCTCCCTCCAGAACTGGAGCGTTGAAAAGACCGCGTGCTTCGCGAACGTTATAGCGGCAATCAGCACAACCCAATACGGATGCATGACAGCAATACCCAGAGCGAAGACGGCCGAAACAATCTCGCGAGCATATTATCACAATCAGCCATGGAAATGTTAATACCGTAACCGGTTCGGTAGCTTGAGCTTAGATATTTCATGAGGATAGATACTCACGTTCATCCACTACTAGTGAAAGAACTTACCGACAGCCGGCCAGGACTATTACAAGATGCTAGGGAACTATTCGACTTACGAACTGCTCCCCAACCATTGTCTACGTTACTGGATGAAATGGATGCCTGCAAAATCGACTGCTCGGTGCTATTAGCGATTGACTGCCAGAAACTTCACGGTTCCAAGATGCCGTCCAACGACGAAGTTGCTAATATCGTTAATCAAAATAAGGGGCGATTCGTCGGTTTCGCAAGCGTTGACCCTGATTCGAAGCAGGGTGCACTCATTGAGATGAAGCGAGCTAAAGACCAGTTGGGATTGCGCGGCTTAAAGTTGAATCCTGCGTTGCAAGAATTCGACCCCTCAGGGCCGGCAGCCTTAGAGGTTTACAAGGAAGCGGAGAGATTTGAGATGCCGATCATAATTCATACGGGCATGACGTTTTCGAATAGATTTTCGATACAGCGCAATCAACCCCTGATATTCGATGATATCGCAAGAAAACACCCGAAGCTGAAGATTTGTTTGGCGCACATGGGTTGGCCGTGGCTTTGGGACGCCGTGACAGTGGCTATTCGCAATCCGAATGTGTATCTTGACACCGCCGGGACGTATGCGGGTACACCCGTCGAGAATATACGGCAGATTATTTCCATCGTACCCCCACGCGTGATAGAGAACACGTTGGGGGATAGGTTGATGTTTGGTTCCGATTATCCGCGAATAGAGATGAATAAAATGTTCGACGCAATCTCCACGCTTCCGGTACGAGATGATGTGTTGCAGGCCATTCTGGGAGAAAACGCGCAAACATTCCTAGGAGAAGCATAGGAGGCCGAGCACACTTGAGGTCTGTTGTAGAGAGAATATTCGTGAAGTCAAAGGAGTCCACTGAACTGATCCGCATCACTGATCAGATTCGACGAGCGGTAGAGATGAGCCAGTTACGAAACGGAATCATCAATGTCTTCACGCTGCATACGACTACTGCGATCACAATTAACGAGGATGACCCGAAGCTGGAGAAGGATATTGCGCGGTTTATGGTGAAGGCAGTGCCCGAAGACGATTCGTATGCTCATCACAAACTCTTCAGGAAAGATGGTAGGATGGCTGTCAACGCCTACTCACATATCAGGGCAAGCCTTCTAGGTGCAAGCGTAACCATCCCCCTCCAAGAAGGCCAGGTCATTTTGGGGGCAAGGCAACACGTCTACCTGGTTGAGATGGATGGACCACAAGCTAGAGATCTGACTGTTCAGATCATGGGTGAATGATCCAAAGCTCTAATCCACCAAGTGCGTCTTCTATTGTCCAATCTCAGTCGTCACAAATTTTGTTAGGTTGCGTGGCTGGTCAGGATTTCTGCCATTCTTTACGGAATAGTAGTACGCGAAGAGCTGCATGGGAATCATGTAGAGTAACGATGCAAATGTTGATCCTATGGATTCAGGCATCTCAATCGCATCCTCGAAGTCTTTCACAACTTCAGGCTCGTTTGAGATTGGAACAACAGTAGCGCCTGTAGCTGCGATCTCTCTGAGTATCTTGAGTTGTTCCGAGATGTTCCTCCCCTTTGGGACCACTGAGAGTACCTGTATACCCTTCTCAAGTTCGGCGAAGGGGCCATGCCTGAACTCCATCGTGTGATAGGCTTCAGATGCAACATACGATGTCTCACGAAGTTTCAGGGCTCCTTCGAGGCAGGCGGCGTAGTTGGCTCCTGAGCCGAGGTAAATGAAACGAGAGGCATTTGCTGATTCCGCGCTCGTCTTCACATGATCCTCAACGGTAGAGATAACCTCCTTAGCATCATCCGGTAGAGTAGCCAATTCATTTTCAAGACGAGTGGGAACGGGAGTTGTTCCGTGAAGTTTCGCGAACTCGATGCCTAGGAGGGTAGAGCAGAGGGCGCCTCCTGTGAAGGTCTTAGTCATTATAGTGCTCTGCTCATTGGACACTCCTGTATCCAAGCTGAATTCGCATTCTTTACTCATCGTACTAGTTGGATCGGATGTCACTGCGATTGTAGGAATTTTAGCCTTCATAGCCTTTCTTATGGCTTCCACAGATTCCGAAGTCCTTCCAGAGCGCGATAGGGAAATCAGAATCGAGGAGGAGACAGCGGCGGGGCCTGGAGCGTACCATACGAACTCGGATGAAGGAACTGCGCGACCATCTAGTCCCAAAAGGTAGTCGTAGTAGAAAGCGGGAATCATCGCAGCATAGTATGATGAGCCGCACCCAGTGAGGAAAAATGTTGAGGGATGGTTACGTTTCCAAGCTGACTGGGCGATCTGGAGGATCCGCGGCCTAGTACCGCTCAATATTTTCTTGAAAGCTTCTGGTTGCTCCCGAATTTCACTTAGCATGTGATGATTGCTCATACGGAAATCCCCGAAGACTAGTTTCTGGGTATTATTGAGCATATGTTATGCTTACCGAGAATGCGTAGAGCTATTTGGGTTGGGAATCTAGGCCGAGGCCAGCGAGGAATTGCTTGGTTGGTCTCAGGTTAGGGTAAACCTGCATCGCCCCTGCCTCGGTTAGCTGGCGCATAGAGACTGCGCTACTTGCGATCCCAATCGAGGTGGCTTCGGAAGCATTCGCGGCTGCAATGTCACGAGGTGTGTCGCCGACAATCATTACATTCTTGCTGGCGGGCAACTGATATTTTCTTACGCAAGAATTAACGGCGTCCCGCACCAATCTTGCGCGGTCAAAATAACGGTCAGCGCAGTAAAACTCCGAGAAGTAGGATAAGATCTCAGCACAAGCCAATTTTTCTCTAGCGATCTGCTCGAGATTCCCTGTAAGAACACCAACAGCGTGCCTTGGCGACTTAACGAGAAGGGGCAGCAGTTCTTTTACGCCGCTGTTCAAGGCGATAGTCTTGTCCATCCTTCGGTACAGTTCACTCATACGCGAAAGTACTCTTGGAACGAAAGAGTCAACCTTGTCGTTAGTGAATCCAAGTTCGGTCAGGAGTATCTGGCATATCTGCGGATCAACCATACCAGCGAATCGACCTGGAACAACATTGGGAGTTTGGCCAACAACATCACGTATAGCATCCGTGTAGCGGCGCCTCTCATCGTCTTCTGCCACTACGCTCGAGACCAGGGTGCCATCAATATCGAAAAGAACTGCGAACGTAGTCAATGAACTCAATCATCTTTCAATTCGACAGGATTCCGAATACTAATCGGTTTCTCTCGGAGACATCGTGCGAATCTCCTCGTGTCAATGCACAAGGTTACCGATTTCACTTGGGGTTAAGGTTATATGCAGTTTGAGCTGGCAACCGGTTTGATACGCCTTGAAGCCTAGCATCGGCATGTGCTGGTTGTACGCGATTACTAAGTACGGATACGTGATGAGCCTCGAAGACGTCTTCCGGGCGATAGAGGATGCGCGAAGGCTTGGTTTCACACTATTCGAGATGGAAGGCGTCGGTCCACAGCTACACACCGAAGCGGAAAACAAGCAAGCAATAAAGAAACGCTGTACAGAGGCGGGTCTTAAGATTATGAATTTCGTACCCGTGCTTCCAGACTTGACCAGTACTGATGAAGCAAAGAGGAAGGCCGCATTAGCAGATTTCCGGTTGGGTTGCGAAATCGCGAACTTCCTAGAGGCCGATATGGTTGAACTGGACTCGTACTACCCTCCGTTCTACGAAGTCAAGCCCTACGACATATCTCGTGATTTCAGCTACGCTTACCAGCCTCCGAAAATGAAAGTTGAACCCGGTTTCGATTTTTGGAAGTATTTCAAAGAAGTGGTTGTTGATTCTGTGGCTAGGTGCACTGATTTCGCTGCCAGCCATGGGTTACGATTGTGCATTGAACCGAGAGTGTGGGAAACGGTTTCCAGCGTGTGGGGATTGGAAGTCCTCATGCGTGAAGTCAACAGTAAGAATCTGGGGGCGGTCTTCGAAACCGCGCATTTTGCTTGCCAAAGGACTGCCCTTGTTCAGGCTGCCGAAATGATGGGGAAGAGGATCTTCTACGTGCACGCAAGTGATTCTGACTATAGTAGCGAAGACCACCTAGAAATTGGAAAAGGTCTCATTGACTGGGAAATACTCCTGAAAGCGCTAGAAAAGCAAAATTTTGATGGAGTGTTCGGAATCGACATTGGCGGAAGTCCACGAATGCGCGATTCAATCGACGGGATGTACTTGAGGTCTCGGACTTATCTGCAAAACGTCATTGCCGGGACGCCTGCGATTAGAACCTGACCATGAGTTTTCCGATCCAGAAGCAGTGTTGTTTGACCTTCAGCTAAAATTCGACAGCGAACAAGTCTTCCCGGTGTCCCCGTTCGGTATTCAAGCTAAGAGGCATCTTTCGAGCCATTTGAAAGCGTCTTCTTGCATTGCTACGTTGAACTTGTGTGGGCCTGGGTAGAATTTGCCTACATAGTTGTTTGGGTATCCGCTCTTTGAATAAATTTCTGTAATCTTTCGGTTCGCCTGGTCCTGGCCCTCGGGTGTGAATAGTTCGTCCTCTTGGTTGTACTGTACCATGAGAGGGGCTGGTGCACGTATCGCAATTACATCGGGCAGGTCTAGGAACCTGAAAAGTTCTGGAACATACATGAGTAGGCCATGCCCTGGGGGGCATCTGATATTGTTGCGGAGTACCCCGCGGATTGTGGTCATGAACCCCGCACAGAAAGCACACCGGACTCGCTTGTCCAACCCAGCAAGAAAGATGGTGCGCAAGCCACCCATCGATAATCCCCCACACGCGATTCGGTTCGAATCTATCTCTGGCCGCGTTAGCAAATAGTCTATGCTCCGCCTGTCTTCATATGCAAAGATCGCAGGGAAATTCGTCCCTGAATTAAGAATCGTGTCTACAACAAGAACACACTCGCTGCTTGCCCAGAATTCATTATACTTCCGAATATACTCCTCACTGTGCGGATCAACCCCTTCAAACTTTTTCTGTAATTCCTCGTTGACGGAGTCTATGGGAATTTTTCGGCTTCCCCAAAGAAAACTGTCAACAGCTAAGACGGCGAACCCTCTTTTCGCGAGCTCGGTCGCCCAGCCCCTGCCACCATAATACTTGTCTCGGTACTCGCGCAGGACCCGAGGTTCGTTTGGGAAGCTCACAAGTTTCTCCTTGCCATAATAGAAGAACTCTCCATGGTCGTGGAGGGCTACGACGGCAGGCAGTTTGCTTCCAGCATCTTTCTGGTAGAGAAAGAACCCGTGCGTCCGGGGACCATAAGGCATATCGTACGAAATCTCTTCCACAACGACACCGTCTTCATATCGACGCGATCCGATCGATGGGTTCAGTTGAACATTCGGTGGTTCCCATGCGAGCAATTCGGAAGCCTTTGCCCTAGCTTTCAGCTTCCAGTTTTCCAGGTCCGGCCACCGTCCTGATAGGAAAGATAAGGAGGGTGGTGTTGCAGCTATCGCGTCAAGCATCTCATAGTATATTCCCATGTCTGGTTTCATCTGCACCACAACGCGGGTTCTCAATCCGCAGTTCAGATTTAAGAGGAGCGGGCAATTTTTTGAACGCGAATCGGTCTGCTCTCTGCACTTCGTTCGGAAGAGATTGCACTAGCCCGAATCTGATTTGTCTGCTTCGATTGTCTCCCACTCCCCTTCGAGTGGCAGCCACAAGGTATTTGGAGAAGAGTAGGCGGCATTCAACAATCGATTTGACTTCGATCCAAGTGGGTTTTGCTCGTGCGGAAGTATGACCTCGACACCCCGTTCATAGCAGCTGATGTCGACAAGGTCAGAGCAAATATTGAAAGGATGCAGAAACTTGCTGAAGCACGTGGCAAGAAGCTTCGCCCCCACGCTAAGACTCACAAGGTTCCTTTGGTTGCCTTATGGCAAATGGAAGCTGGAGCGATTGGAATCTGCGTGCAAAAGACGGAGGAGGCTGAAGTGATGGTGAAGCATGGAGTCAAAGATGTTTTCGTTAGCAACGAAGTAATTGGGATGCTAAAGACTGACAGATTGGCAGGCCTAGCCTCGATGGCGAGGATTTCCGTCGCTGTTGATTCGGAAATGGGCATAGAGCAACTCTCGCAGTCAGCTCGGTCACGTGGCGTTGAAATCGGGATCTATGTCGACGTAGATGTTGGAATGCACAGGTGCGGTGTTGAACCGGGAAAAGCCGGAACGCTGGCTAACCTGGCTTCGAAATCTCCGAGCCTGTATTTCGTGGGGGTCATGGGTTATGACGGACATAGTTTCAAGCCTCTAAGCAACGGTGAACGCAGTAAGATTGTGATGGGATCCAACAAAATCGTTCAGAAGGCAGTAGATGAGATTAGGGGTAAAGGAATAGAGGTGGATGTTGTTTCAGTTGGCGGAACACCTTCGACACCAATCTGGGCCGAACTCAACGGAGTGACCGAACTACAACCCGGTGCCTACGTCTATAACGACGTTATGCAGTATGAGCGAGGGGTTCCAAAGTCTGATTGCGCCGTCACTCTTGTCGGAACTGTGATGAGCAGACCGTCAAGCCAACAGGCGATTGTCGATGCCGGGTCTAAGAGTTTCTCGTTTGATCAAGGTAGGTTCCCCATTCCTCTCAACGACATGAACGCTGAAGTTGTGAGCCTATCAGAGGAGCATGCGGTGCTCAGGTCTCATAATGGTGAGATAACTGCTGAACTCGGTCAGAAGCTTGAGTTCATTCCTTATCACATTTGCACCTTCATTGATCTCTGGGATAGAATCCACATTTGTCGCGGCGATGAGATAATCTCGAGCCTTAGTATTGATGCGAGAGGAGCCAGAACCTAGAATTCGTCCTTCCATCCAGATTCGTTGCCTGTCATATCTTGCCGCCATGGGAACTGGTAAAAAGCTTCGTCCAAGCTAAAGGATACGAAACTGGGTCAATTCGGAAAAAGTGGGGAGACAGTACGGTGAGTTCAGTGGCCGTACTGTTTTGTGGGTGAGTTACGCGTCCGGGCCGAAGGTTACTGTGTTGAAGATTGGCTCCGTGGCTTGCCCGGTCCACACCGGGTCTACAAGGAAACTGTTTATGACTCCTGTCTTCCAGACGATGGAGCCTCCCCAAGGCAGCCAGAGACCGAACGTGCCTAGCCACGCGTATGGAGCGTCTTGGTAGATTTGAGCCTGGGCAGCTTGCACTAATGACTGTAGGTATGCTGGGTTGGAGCTGTTCGTGAAGAAGGCGTTCACGGCTTTTTGTACGATTGGGTTGTAGTATGCTGCGTAGTTGCCCCAAACCGATTGGTTGCTGACGAAGGTGATCCAGTAGTCTGTTGGAGTGACCGTTGCGGGACCCCAACCAAACCCAGAGTTCACGTATTCAAGTTGACCAAGCGCTGCGGCGTTCGCAACGTTAGTCTGGTATGTTCCCAGCTCAGTGTTGTATAGGCTTGGTTGGATTACTTCAACGTTAACGTTGATCCCTATCATTGCTAGATCCGATTGCATGACTTGTGCTGCATTAATGCAGAGTGGGCATCCACTTTGCACCCTGAGTAGAAATGTGGGCATGTTTGTGATGTGGGCTTCAGCTAGAAGTTGGCTCGCTAAGGTTAAGTTGTATTGGTAAGGTGGGAAATTGCCTAGATCATAGTAATCCTTCCACCACGGGTATTCGGGGCCCACGTAAGGAGAGAGTTCTCCTCCGTATGCTTTCGCCGCAATGTCAGTGTAGTTAAGTGCGTGTACTATCGCCTGCCTTACTAGTGTGATGTTTGTAGGATACTCGTGAGTGTTCAGGCCTACCAAGGCAACTTCTCCGCTCCATGGCGGCGGCTTGAAGTAGGTATATGTTTGCGGGTTCTGCGTTATCAGGTTCCAGTCTGGGTTTTCTATGTCCGCGATTTGAGCAGTGCCAGTGGATAGGTCCGTGTATCTTGCGACGTCATCTGGTTTGTAGTCGACGATCACGGTTCGGGCGTGTCCAGGGTCGAATAGGGGCTGCTGAGCGATCTCGTCAGCGGTCATGTTCGCGCCCCAATACGTGGGGTTCTGGGCGAATTTCACGTAGGAGTTCTCTGACATCCCCGTGACCACGTATGGGCCTGTTCCTGGAATCGGGTGCTGGTTGAAGTATGAGTTGTACGCGGCTGGTGTCCCAAAGCCTCCGTTCTGGAGAAGCCACTGGGTGTCGTAGATTAGTCCGTTGTAGACTACGAGTGTTCCTGGGAACCAGACGAACGGTGCGACTAGCCGGAAAACGATTGTGTTTGGATCAGTAACGTACATTGGCCAACTGCTGTTCATCATTATGTTGAGCAGGGCTTGTGTGGGGTTGATGAGGCCGCTACTTGTCATTAGGGCGATTGTTGCGGGGCCGAAGTTCACGTTCGCCATATTGAGAAGTGAGTAGGATTCTAGCCAACAGGTACAGTTACCGGAGAGATAGTAGAATCCATACATCTCCGCCCAGACCTGGTAGGCGTTTAGTGGATCCCCGTTGGAGAATTTTACATTCTGTTTCAAACTGAAGGTGTAGGTCGTCCCGTCGGGGGAAACTGTCCATGTGGCTAGGCCTGGTAGGAACTGGACTGTACCTTTTTGAAATTCATCGGTCATATTCATAGTAACTAATGGTTGGTAGACTGTGAAGGCTAAGGGGCTTGGCCAAGGCAACTCACTTTCAGAATAGAGTTGGTTGAGGTCGTCTAATGGCCAATATGCGGCAGAGATGGTGAGTGTATTAATGATCTTTGATGCGGCTTGAGCTGCGGTAGTTGACATCTGAGTGGGCGGAGTAGGCTGCATTGAAGTGTACAGTGCGCCTGCTATTATTGCAAAGACGATTACTACGATAACTACGGCGGCTTGTACTCGGGTTATTGCTTTCTTTAAGTTTGACACGAAATTTACCTATGAAATTGGGTTCGCTTAATCTATTTAACAATTTGTCTTAGCGAAATCGGATTATATATACAACAGAGCCGTTGAGGGCTCAGATTGTTGGGTAAATAGAAAGGTCTGCGGGCTTTTCCAGCGTCGCAAAATGGGCGGTTACGCAGTTTTCTCGACGAAGTGGCAGGCAACGAGTCGTCCTGGAGAGATTTCCCTGAGGGTCGGTCGCTCCTGGGAACAGATAGATTCCGCGTAGGGGCAGCGTGGGTGAAACTTGCAGCCGGTGGGAGGGTTGATTGCGCTTGGCACTTCGCCTCGAATGTCGACTTGAAGCAAATTCCTCTTCCAAGGGTTAGCGATTGGGGCTGAGGAAATTAGAGCGATCGTGTATGGATGCCGCGGTTTAGCCATGATCTCTTCCGTTTGACCGTACTCTACGACATCACCTGAATACATAACTAACATGAAATCCGACAGGTACTCGGCTACTGCGATGTTGTGTGTTATCAGCATGTAGGAGAGGGAATACTCCTTCTGAAGTTCTAGGAGCAACCGCAATATCTGCGCTTGAACAGACGCGTCGAGCGCACTTGTGGGCTCGTCGAGAATAACAAGTTTCGGCTGCGGTCCAATCGCGCGGGCTATTGCGACACGCTGCTTCTGTCCTCCGCTAAGTTGGCCAGGCAATCGGTCTGCAATGTCGTGAGGAAGGCCCACGACCTCTAGGCTTTTCTTGATCGCGTTGTCGACAGTCTCTTTACTCCATTTCATCAAACCGAACAGTGGTTCTCCGATCGAGGCGCCCACCGTGATGTTTGGATCTAAGGATGATTCTGGATCCTGGAAGACTATCTGTAGATCCCTGTACACCACACGCGTCTCGGTCTTCCCGTTAACGATACTTTTTCCGTTGAAGATCACGTCTCCGCTGGTCGGCTTGGTGAGGAGCGCAATCGTCCGCGCTAAAGTTGTCTTGCCGCATCCCGATTCTCCCACGACTGCCAGCGTTGTTCCCTTCCACAGAGTCATGTTAACCCCGTCAACGGCTCTAACGAATTTCCTGGACTTTGAGAATGGGTTGATACCACGTTGAACCGGGAAATATTTCTTCAAATCAACTGTTTCTAGTATGGCTTCCATTTGCCTCACCCATGTAGATAGCATGCCACTTTATGGTCTGCTTCCACCTCGACTAGGTGCGGTTTCTTCTCCGAACAGGATTTCATTGCGTAAGGGCACCGGCTTTCATACTTGCAACCAATTATGGGGGTTCTGAGGTCGGGCACAGATCCTGGAATCGGTTTAAGGACGATCTTGCGTTTTGATCCGGTAGGTAGGCAGGAGAGGAGCCCCTGCGTGTAAGGGTGTAGTGGTTTGGAGAAAAGGTCGTAGACATTAGAGGTTTCTACAATGTCGCCGGCGTACATGACTGCGACTCTGTCAGCGACTTGGCAAGCGACGGCTAGGTCATGGGTTATGAGCAGGATGCTTGTTTTGACTTTGTTCATTAGCTCCTTCATGAGCTTGAGGACCTGCGCTTGTGTTGTGACATCTAGCGCAGTGGTCGGCTCGTCCGCAATGAGTAACGCGGGCTCCTGTGAAAGAGCCATTGCTATCATGACTCTCTGCCTCATTCCTCCAGAAAGCTCGAATGGATATCGATCGATCACTTGATCAGGATCAGGGATTCTCACAAGCTTCAGTGAAGCAATTACCTCTTCCTTGATCTCTGCCTTGATTTTCCGTTTGGCTCTGGGAAGCTTTGAGACTCCAGGTGGGACTACCTTGTGGGTCTTCTGCATTATTTCTGAATCGACGGTGGAATACCCGTCTTCCCGCATCTTTTTGATTGTGATTGCTTCAGCGATTTGATCTCCGATCTTGTAAACCGGGTTGAGGCTGCTGAGGGGTTCTTGGAAGATCATCGCGATTTGGGTTCCCCTGTATTCTCTCATACGTGTAGGTCCAAGTTGAACGAGATCGGTTTCCTTGAATTCAATCGCTCCGTTCTGCACCTGTGCGGGAGGGATTGGGAGTAAGCCGATCATCGCTAGCGCTAAGGTTGATTTTCCGCACCCTGACTCTCCCACGACTCCGAGCAACTCGTTTTCTTTGATGTCGAGGCTTACTCTGTCGAGTGCGGTCACTGCGCCTCCTCTTGACGCATAGTTGACTGTCAAGTCTCGTACGGTAATGAGCGGAGCCACTTCATCTGGCCTCAAGAGCGTCGCGTATACCATCGCCAAGTAAACTGAATGCTATTACGCCTAAGGCAATAATGAATCCTGGAATGACGGGGAGCCAAGGTGCTGTAATCAGATAATCTTGATATGAGCTGACCATCTCTCCCCAGTCGGGTTGAGGTGGCCTAACTGAGAGGCCTAGGTAGCTTAGTCCTGAATAGACCAGTATCACGGTTCCAATGTCGAGTGTTGCATAGATTAGCAACGTCAGGAGGATGCTTCGGAATACGTGCTTGAAGAGTATCCTCGCCGTTCCCATCCCTGACAGTCTGGCTGCCTCAATGTAATTCTGATGTGCAACTCTGAGTGCTTCTCCCCGCGCCAGCCTCGTATATGGCGGCCACCAGATTATCATTAGGGCAACCATCATGTTCGTTACGCCTGGACCCAAAGTTACTCCTATTGCACATGCGAGAACAAGCGCGGGTAGTGCGAAGATCACGTCAGTGAATCTCATCAAGGCCTCATCGAGGAGACCCCCCCGGAATGCTGCTACTGAACCTATGATTGTTCCTATTGCCAGTGCGACTCCTACGACCGCGAGGCTGACAGCCACGTCATTCGGTGTAGCTACTATGATGCGGCTTAGCAAGTCACGTCCGAGATTGTCCGTGCCCATCAGGTGTAGAAGAGAAGGTGGAGCCAGAGGTGGACCAACATTCTGTTGGATAGGATCATATGGAGTAATTCTGACCCCTAGTAGGTCTGCCACTGTAACTACCGCCGCCATGAGTAAAATCCCTAACGCGATTATGCCTCCGATCAGTGCCTCTTTGCTCCTTCTGAACAATTGGAACAGGCTGAGAATTCTCTGTCGGGCACTTGAGTTCAGAGGTGATTCATCCTAACCTTACTTGGGGATCAACGACGGCATATAAGACGTCGGCAATTAGATTCGTGATTACTATGACCACAGCGAATACTATTGTAACTCCCAATATCCCAGGGTAGTCTTCTGCGGCTAACGCGATTACGAGATATTGTCCCATTCCCGGGTAACCAAAGATGTTCTCGACGAATATCGTTCCCGTTATTAGCCAAGTGACCATCAGGGAGGAGATGGTTACTACTGAGATCATAGCGTTCCTCAGTGCGTGCTTGAAAAATACAGTATTCTCATCGAGACCTTTGGCCCTAGCCGTTCGAATATAGTTCGAGTGCATTACTTCGAGCAATGAACTCCTCAAAACCCGCGTGAGAACTCCGAAGGTGACCAGAGCGAGCGCAACGCTCGGTAGGATAACGTGGTCCAAAGAACTGAGAAGATATGGCCAGTTGCCCTCGATTGCAGCGTCCACCATCGGAATGTCGGTGATGACGGTCGGAGGTGTTAGTGAAATATCGAAGGCGCCTCCGGTGGGCAGTAAGCGGAACCAGAACGCGAATACAATGAGAAGGATCAAGGCAATGAAGAATGGGGGTGAGGAGTAGCCTCCAAGGTAGAAGGCCCGAATACATGTGTCCAAAGGCTTATGTTGGTATTGAGCCGACAAAACCCCCAATACAACTCCAAGAACGACTGAAATTACGAATGCAAAGAACGCTATCTGCAAAGTGAATGGCAGAGTTATCGAAATAACTTCAGCAACTGGTTGGAAGCCACGCGACGGAGAAAAACCCAGATTTCCATGAATCAGATTCAGTACATAATAGTAGTATTGAACTGGGATTGGATCGTTTAGATGATATTCCTTGGCATAGAGGGCGGCAAGCTCTGGGTGAATGCTCGCGCTCTTTCCGAGCCATGCAACCACCGTATTGCCTCCTAAACTGCGTGACAATACGAATGTGACTGTTACAACCGCAACCAAAACTAGGATCCCGAAGAGAAGCCTGCGCAAGATATAGCGAAACGGATTCATACATCTCGCTTCCTAGGCTGCGGTGTTCAGAGACTGGAATGAAGGCTAGCATTACTATTTGTCGCTTTGCACCACTCCAACAGGATTGGGCGGAACAGTATTTATCTTGGCTGAGAACATGCGGTAATCTGAACCTATATAACGCTTGGCGACCCCAGCAAACAAAGGCTCATTTTTGGAGCATTCAAACGTTAGAGCCGAGACGCAGTTGAGGCGCTACGGTTGCTCTGATCTAGAGAGACTCAAGCAAAGCTGATTTTTGGAAGCAGGTCGGCTTCTCATCTAAGTCGGTCGGCTTTGTTAATGAACGAGCTTGATTTGGGCGTCACGCATCTGTGAGCATGAATATGATTTTATAAACCCTCTAATCGTATCCTGCGATTATCGCATCGCATGCCGAACAGGATCTTGGACGTGAATCACACTGCGCTCTACCCTGTCCACCCTCGTAATCGTCATCGCTATCTCAGCGTTGGCTATTCCAGCGGCCAGACTTTTTTCCGCATCAGGAACCTCGGTGGGGGATTCCAATTATGTGCTAGTCGGCGGGCAGAATGGCACATGGTTTGAAGGCGGTCAGGCACCTCGTTTGGAGAGGATCGATCTCGACAATTACACCGTGACGACTCTGACCCTCGTCCATAGCGGGGGAGCTGTGTGGGGTGGTGGGTGGAATGGGTCTCAGTGGCTGATTTCGGGATGGGGTACAGACGACGCTTCCACAGGGCCATATATTTTCATCTATGATGGGGCGAACATCATAGCTGAACATTCCCTCGACTATTACGGCGAAGCATCGTCATGGAATGGGGGAGACGTGTTCGCTGCGAGTTATAATGGCAAAGAATGGTTGTTATCTGGGTTGGGGTCTGGCCTCCTGTCGTCTTACGGCTCGTCAAATCATATGGCTCTCTCAATTTTTAACGGCAATAACTTCACGGACCTATCGGGGTCGATTCCTAAACAACGGGACCGGATCTTGTACACGAACGCCTGGAACGGTCAGTATTGGTTGGTCGGGGGTGGATACATGGACACCGGAGTTCTGTTCTTGTTCGATGGAAGAAGAATCGTAGACCTAACCAACCAGATCGCGCAATCAGTGCCAGACTTTGGGTCCGTTCAAGCGCTTGCGTGGAATGGATATTACTGGCTGATTGGAGGAGTGCACTTCTTAGCGGCATATGATGGGTACGAATTTACTGATCTCACCAATAGACTGGATTCAGTATTGACATCAAGCGGCAGCTGCTGTACAACAGTTAATGCGATAGCTTGGAACGGAGCAGAATGGATGCTCGGCGGAGGCACGCCCGTTGCGCAGACTGACTACAGTCAGGCTTGGCTCGCGACCTACTCTTCAAGGAAGATTGTAAACCTCACTCCGGAAATTAAGCCGCCTGCAACCGATTTCATTCCGCACTCTAGCATACTGGCTATTACTGCCGCACCAAACTCATGGGTAATCGGGGGATACTTGAAGAATCAAGGCTTGTTATACGAATATTCCGGGGACTCCTTTACTAACCTCTCAAACCTCGTTAGTAACTTTACATATGTAAATTGGGTAGGGGCGGGCGCGGCACAAAATCATATTCAAACATCTCCAACAACCCACAATCATCTGTTCCCAGAATCACGGATGATTATGTGTCAATACAAAGGGTGGGTTGCTGACGCCTTACGTTCGTTTGAAGTCTACCGTTTCGACTAGAATTCTCCCCTCTGGGCGTAGGAGTTACTGCCAACCCCTTCGTCCATGCTGAAGAGATTGCCTCCTAAGCTACTAAGTGGTCTGCCTCTTATCTGGTGATGTTGCTGCCGAGAGCAGGGTTTGAGGAAATTCAAGGAAGGGCTTCATATTCATTTGCTAGATGAGGCAGATCAGCTGATTGACCTGAGCAGTTCGAGTATGTTCCCGGTGTTAACGACTGTAGCGAATTCGTTATGCAGGCTCGCCAAATTCACATCATGAATTACCTCAGCCTTGTAGGTTGTCCCATCCGGTCCAACGCGGTCGAAGGTCGAGGTTGCGTCGGAGACTACGTAAACGTCGAATCCCATGTTTCTGGCCATCCGCGCAGTGGTCGATACACAATGATCGGTCGTTATACCAACGATTACGAGTGTTCCTATCCTTTTCCGTCTAAGTTGCGACTCAAGATCCGTGCCGATGAAAGCGCTGTTCACGTTTTTCCTAACCACCGGCTCTTCACTCAACGGCGCCACAATGTCTTTGATTTCGTTTCCCGGTGTACCCGGTCGGAGCGGAGAATCTGCTACTTTGGAGCAGTGCTGAATGTAGAAGACTGGCATATGCGATTTTCGCCAGGCTTCCAACAGCCTTTGGATGTTGGATTCAGCTTGAGGATTATTTCTTCTTCCCCACCGGGGGTCGTCGAAGCCCTTTTGCACGTCGACAATTATGAGAGCCGCATTCGTCGGAAATTCAAACATAGAGGGCACCAGTTTGAAATCCCGAAAGGAAGTATTAGAATGCCGTGTTTAGGTTTAGCCGCGGGTTTTCAACGGGGTGAGCTCAATGATTTTTGAAAGTTCGAACCAATCGTCTATTGTGGCTTCCGGCGCCTGACCGTAGTATTTCTCGTACAGCGACCTTTGGCCAGCCTTGATTGCAATGCCTCCGTTGAGTATCACTGCCTCAGCCTCAACGTTTACACCCCCAACCTTGACACTGACCCGACTGTTACTGGATATGTTTCGCATCCAGTCTGTAGCGGCGCCCTCATGGCTGAGGTAAATTTTGCCGTCGGCAAGTGCGAACCATAATTCAACTGTATGCGATCTTCCTGACTTTCTACCGATCGTAGTCATGTAGGCGAACTGTTCCTTTTTGAGTAGTTCTAGATCTCGTGGATCCAAGCTTGTCGTCACGGTCTATTGTCAGATAGGTTCAGGGCTAAAAGCACAAGCCACGCACTAGGCTAGTCAATAAATATGCTGCAACATGGGATGTTTTCTTGAGGATGGGAAGTTGAAGGTTGGAATTCTGGGCACTGGCATGGTTGGAGCGACTCTTGGTTCCAAACTCGTTCAGTTAGGACACGAGGTAAGAATGGGATCTCGTTTGACGAATAACGAGAAGGCTGTAGAGTGGGTGAAGAGGAGTGGGTCAAGGGCTTCCCAAGGGACGTTCGATGACGCGGCGAGATTTGGCGAGGTTATCTTCAACTGCACGGCTGGAACAGCATCGTTAGCGGCTCTGACCGCCGCGGGCGCGAGCAATCTTAAGGGGAAAGTTTTGATTGATGTTGCCAATCCGCTTGACTTCTCTAAAGGAATGCCTCCCACTTTAGCCGTATGTAACGCTGACTCGCTGGGGGAACAGATACAACGCACCTTTCCAAGCGTTAAGGTTGTGAAGGCGTTGAACACAATGCGCTGTACATTGATGGTTGAACCGTCCCTAGTCCGTGGCGAACACGATGTGTTTGTGTGCGGAAACGATGCAGAAGCCAAGGACAGAGTGAAGGAGATTCTGAAATCATTTGGATGGAATTCCATAATCGACCTAGGCGACATAACCGCGGCGAGAGGGACCGAGATGGTGCTCCCGTTGTGGCTAAGGCTGATGGGGCTCTTTCAAAGTCCGAATTTCAATTTCAAAGTCGTGCGTCAACCTTAGCGTCATCGTTGAGGGTATTGGTTCCAAAGTTTCATTAGCGTGTCCACGACTAGTCGGGACCGATCACGAATGAGTAGTGATGATGAGATTCTTGCAGAACTTAGGAAGATTAGAGAACTTCTGACTCCAGCACCTCCCCCAAAGGCCCCGAAGGGGTTGAAGGCGGAATTCCTGGCGTTCCTTGGAAAGGCTGGGGTTCTAGGCTTGGCGGTCGGCTTCATCATGGGCACCTACATTGGGACAGTAGTCTCAGCGCTCGTTCAGGACATCATCATGCCAATTCCGGGAGCTATGATTCCTGGCGGTGATTGGAGAAAGGCGGTTGTCAGGCTACCCGTCGGAGCAGGAATGAACTTCGCAGTCGGAGACTTCGTGGGCGTGATAGTGAACTTCCTCATAGTCGCCGGAGTAGTCTTCCTCATCGTCAAGCACGCTGGGAAGATGGGACTCAAGTAGATTCTCTACCTGTGACCGTGTGAATATACATCGCGTCTGCACTAATTTTACTTGGCTTGTTCGACTCTCCACGCGGTTTTGATCCGTTTCGCCCTGTAGATTCGCAATTTTATGTGACGTACGACGTTGGCCAGATAGACCTCTCCTTGATGGTAGGTTCTTTCGAGAATCGCTTGTCTAGACAAGTACTCTCGCTTGAGCATAGTTATGTCCTTCTTGGGGGCGAAGAATACGTAGGCTGGAACGCCGACAGCAAACAGTATCATGGAAACGAGCACTTGCTGCGCGTTCACCTGGGTCATCAGGAGCACTGAAAAGGCAACACCGAAAACGATCACGAACCTGTTGGCGAGTGAAGTGCTCGACTTCGCAGAATGTTTCTTTTCGAGAAAGTATGCTGAGATACATGTCGCGAGGTAGGCGAATGAAAGGAGAAAGACTGAAGCGTTGATCAGAGCGGATAGGCTGTTTGTGATGCTCGCGATGAAAGCCGTTGAACAGAGAACGATTATGCTAACGTAGGGGGTTTTGGTTGTTGGGTGTAATTTGCTAAACGCTCGTGGTAACATGCCGTCCAGTGACATGGCGAAAGCCAACCTAGACGTTCCAATCGTTCCCGACTCATCCACGCCGAGTATCGAAGCCAACGCGCCAAAAGTGAGTATCAAGCCACCGAGTATCGAGAGGGTAGGAGAAAAGCTGAGAGCTTTGGCCGCGGCGAGGCTCAAAGGGGCGGTCGACGCGGCTAGAGTTGCCTGATCCACGACTGCCATCACAACGACATTAGTAATTATGTAAAATGCTGCAACAATCAACATGCCGATAAACAGAGCCTTAGGCAATGTCTTTCTAGGGTTCTCGATTTCGTCGGCTGGAAGGGTCGAGAGTTCGAAACCTGCATATGCCCAGATAATCAATACTAATGCTTGCCCTACCCCAGAGATATTTCCGTTGAAGAATGGTTGGAAATGAGAAATAGCTAGGTTCGGTCGTAAGGCAACAAATGCTATCCCAAGACAGATTAGGAAAAAGAGTGGCCCCAATTTGGCGATTGTAAGAATGTCGTTGAATTGCCCCGCTGCTTTGACACCGTAAATATTTGTTAGAATTATCGTCACGGTGAACGCTGCTTTCAGCAACAATTGGTACGAAGGCGGGAGGTTTGGAACCAATGTTAGGAAATATTGAACGAAGGCAACCGGAAAGACTGCGAGCGTGAACCATTCCGCCAGAAGAAGCGCCCATCCTACCATGAAGCCAGGGAACGGGCCTGCAACCTTCGTCGCATAAGCATACGAGCCCCCGACCTTGGGCAGAATAGTCGCGCAATATGCGAAGCAAAGGGCGATGACAATCGCGATAATGGCCCCGACGAACCAGATGAGGATTGAAACAGGCCCTATGATTCGGGCGATGAGGGACGGGATGACGAAAATGTCCGCCCCGATTGCGGACCCCACCACGAGGCTTGTCGTGTCAAACGTGTTGAGCTGTCGGCGAAGGGAAACCTTTCGGCTCAACTCGGTCACCCTGATGCTCGCTAGAGGTTAGTTGAACGAGCTATAGATTGATGGGTACTGTTGAATAAGAATGAGGTTGAGTTTGAGGACGTTGACATAAGGGTCCCCTGTTACCCAGAGCGTCCTCTCAATGTTTGAGTCCACGATTTGCCTAAGCGCGTCTGAAGGGATGCCGGTTGCTGCCTGTATTCTTGGTATTTGGGAGTAAGCGTCTTGGAGAGTAATGTCTGGGTCAACTCCGGATGCTGAGGCGTTCCACGGGTGGAAGAACATGGGTGAGGTGAAGTTCTCTGCAACAAGAATCGAGCCAACCTTTCGCCCATTGAACTGCACTATCTCCCCGTTTGCCTGATAGGGCATGAGGACCTGTGCAAGCCCAGTCACCACGATAGGAAACACTAACCCACACAATATGAGTGAGATTACCGCCACCCTGACCAAAGGCGAATAGATGTCTTTTCTCAACTCCAAAACTCCTACAAATGAATTGCACGTATCAGTAGGTCTATGAGTTTGATTCCGACGAAGGGAACTATAACTCCACCCGCACCATAGATCATCGTGTTCTTCAAGAATAGCGTCATCGTGTCCGTTGGCTTGAACGAAACGCCCTTCATGGCTAGCGGAATCAGTAGGGGGATTATGATGGCGTTGAATATCAAAGCTGAGAGTACTGCGGTGTGTAGCCCAAGTCTAAGGATGTTTAGAGCAACGAGTTGCGGGACGACTGCGAACATTACTGGAACTATTGCGAAATACTTGGCCACGTCGTTTGCGATGCTGAAAGTGGTTATCGCTCCCCGCGTCATCAAGAGCTGCTTTCCGAGCATAACTACCTCAATGATTTTCGATGGGTTTGATTCTAGGTCGACCATGTTTGCAGCTTCTTTAGCTGCTTGGGTCCCTGAGTTCATGGCGAGTCCGACATCCGCAACTGCCAACGCGGGCGCATCATTGGTTCCATCGCCTATCATGGCCACGATCCTGCTGTTGGCCTGTTCTTTGAGGACTATTCCGTGTTTGTCCTCCGGTTTCGCTTGAGGAACGTACTCGTCGATTCCGACTTCGGACGCTATACTTTTCGCAGTGAGAGGCTGGTCTCCAGTAATCATGACCGGCCGAATGCCCATTGCTTTTACGTCTCGAATTTTCTCCTTTATCCCGTCCTTCAAAATGTCTCTTAGGCGAATTAATCCGATTATTTCGCGATTCCTGCTGATCGCGACCGGGCTGTCTCCCTCCCCTGAAATCTTGTCAACAATTTTATCGAAATCGTCTGGGATCTTCTGGGCAAGTTTCTTGATTGCGTCCGGAGCGCCTTTGATAATTTCAACCTCACCTGTCTCCACAGAGATATCCAACGAGTCGGTAAACTTGCGCCTGAATCTGCTCCGTTCGTCACCACTGCCTGCCTTCGGCAACATGAAGCCTGTGCCGGTTGTGAACTTCACACCACTTGTTCTAGTGGTTGCAGAAAACTCGTAGGTTTCGGAGAGTGCTAAGTCGTTCAGCTCTTTCGGTATCAACCCATGATTGTAGGCCAGCCTGATTATGCTGCGGCCCTCGGGTGTGTCGTCATGCCAAGACGAGAGGAATGCTGCTTCTCCAACTTCTGTTTCTGTGTGATTTCCAAACGGTATGAATTCTGTCGCCTGTCTGCTTCCGACTGTTATTGTTCCAGTCTTGTCTAGGAGAATCGTATCCGTATCGCCGGCAGTTTCGATGGCTCTACCTGACTTTGCGACAATCTTCCTAGCATACAGCCTAGACATGCCAGAAAGGCCTATGGCAGGCAGTAGTGCTCCGATGGTTGTCGGCAGTAGGCAGACGTACAGTGCAATTAGAACTGAAAGGTCGGCTCCTAAACTCAGGACGACGGTGATTCCTAGTAGTGCGAAAATTATGATGGTGAATATCGCCGTCAGAGAAATGAGAACTATCACAACCGCTTGTTCGTTCGGAGTCTTGGGCCTCTTAGAAGCTTCCACTAGCCGAATCATCTGATTGATGTAACTGTCCTCGGGGTTCACCGTTACTCTTGCGGTGAGCGTATCGCTGATGAGTTTAGACCCCCCAATCAACGAGTCCGTGGCAGCTTTCCTAACGGGGGTGGACTCGCCCGTGAGCAGGGATTCATCAACCATCGCGATCCCTTCAAGTACTTCAGAGTCTATCGGAATCATATCCCCCTTCTCGAGCAGGATTTGGTCTCCTTTACGCAGTTTAGTTGAAGGGGTAAGAACGATTGTGCGTTCCTTGCCCTCCGATGGAATTTTCTTGGCCATGACATCCTTTTCGAGTTTCCTCAGGCTGCTTGCCGTGTTCTTAGCCTGCGTCTCTGCAAGCGAATCTGAGAGCGTACTGAACCAAACAGTAACAAGCAAGATGATTGCCACTTCCACGTAGAAGATTGTCTCGTTGGGGTTGGCTACCGGTAGAAATCCTTGGGGATAAATCGCCATCGCTGTCACGATGAAGAACGTTACTTCTACTATGAACATGACGGGGTTCGCGATCAGATGAACCGGGTTCAAGCGAACAATGGAGTCAACTAATGTCTTACTCGATAAATTGCTAAACAATGATCCAGGCTTGTAATCATTAGACGTCATTCATTTTCAGCCGCCATCTTCACCCATAACCAGTCGTATAGCCTTGGAACCAGGCAAGGATTGGGCCCAGTGCAAGGAATGGAAAGAATGTTAAAGCGACAAGGATTATGACACTTCCGATTAGAACAATCGAGAAGATTACCGTATCTGTCTTCAGGCCGATCTCCACATGCCTCTTCCTACCGATCATCGAACCGGCAAGCGCTAACAGCAGACCCATTGGGGCGAATCGGCCTGCAAACATTACCAATCCGGTTGAAAGGTTGAAGAAAACTGTGTTTGCTGAAGCTCCGAAGAAGTCGGAGCCGTTGTTCGCTGCGGCTGAAGTGAACTCATATAGAACCTGAGTAAAACCTAGCGAATTTCCACTCACACCTATCGCGTTCGCAGCCCCTGTCGCGTACGCTAGAACCGTGGGTATTAGGATGATTATTGGATGAACGAGGAATGTCACCATTACCAGCAGGACATCTCGTCCGGTAATTTTCATGCCGAGGTATTCGGGGGTCCTGCCTGACATGAGTCCAACGATGAATACAGTGATTATCACGTACATGACCATGTACATCAATCCTATTCCTTTTCCGCCGGGAGTTGACTGGATGAGCATCCCCATGAACGCGGCAAGAATGACGAGCGGATGAAGGGCGTATAGGGAGGCGTTCACTGACCCCGTCGTTACGGCCGTCGTAACAACCGTCCAAAACGCCGAGAAGAACCCACCAAACCTAACTTCCATACCGGGACCGAGAACCGAATTCGGTACGAAGGCGATGGCAAGGTCAAGTACGAAGAGTCCATAAGAACCCCATAGAATCGGACGGGTTTCCTTCCTCTTTCCAAGCATTTCTCCAAATACGAAGCACATGACTGTAGGCATGAGTAGCATTAGGAGAATCTGAAGCACGTCGGTGGCCGGATTCGGGTTTTGGAATGGGTAGGCGGAGTTGGCGCCGTAGTAGCCGCCTCCGTTAGTCCCAATCTGCATGATGGAGACTAGGGACGCGACTGGGCCTACGAGGATCAGCTGTGTTGCGCCCTCCACGGTCTTGACAGTAGTATACCCGCTCAGCGTTTGAGGTGTGCCGAGCCAGACAAGAATTAGTGACGCGATTAGGCAGAACGGGAAGAGAATTCGTGTTAGAGATCTAACAAAGTCGACGTAGAAGTTGCCAAAGTCCTTTGCGCCAACAACAAAAGCCCTCACAAACGCAACGGCGGCACAGATCCCGGAGGCAGCTGAAGTGAATTGTAGAAACTGTACTGCACTCATTTGGCTCAGGTAAGAAAGTGTGCTTTCGCCGTTGTAGTGCTGAAGGTTCGTATTTGTGCCAAAGGAGATAACCTGCGTGAAAGCGAGATCCCAGTTCAGACCGGGAAACCCTTGCGGGTTTAGCGGAAGCTTGTATTGGAACATGAATATGAAGAATGCAAGCGCCATTTGCACGATATTGAGGAACATCAGTGAGAAGAAGTATTCTTTCCAGTTCATTGAACGATTCGGATTCACGCCCCCAAGCCTGTAAAGTGAAGTTTCGATGGGGTTTAGGAATCGGTCAAGTCGGCTGGGCGAGCGGGCAAAAACCCTTGTAACATAAGGTGCAAGAAGTCGCCCCAACGCGATCGCAGCGCATAGAATTAGAAATACGGTTGAGGCTTGAATGAGGTCAATCAAATTAGCTCACGTCCATAGGTATACTTCTTAGTACGGATTGGCGAAACCTGCCTCGATGAAGCGGTTTTGTCGTTACTGTCGCGACGGTTGGGTTACAACTGAATAGCCATTTCTGCCGCCTTTCGGGGCGTTCAATACGATAGATGTCACCGTGCTCTTTATGCCCTTTATCTTCAGTAGTTTGTTCTTGAGAAAATCCCGAAATTCCTCTATGTCAGCCGTCGAAACGAGCGTGACAATGTCGAACTCTCCGGTTACTTCGTAGATCTCTTCTACGTTAGGAAACTGCATAAGCGCTTTGACGACGTCGTCCAGGGTGGGCGACTCGACAAAGATGTCTACAAAGGCTAGAAGACGTGCCAAGTTCAATCATCGATCCTGGACTCCATGTTGTGAGTTTCGATGTGGCCCCAACATTCCACGATATATTAAGTATTGCCGTGAATTCTGAAGCAGGATTCGCTTTCCGGCCTCTTCTAACTTATTGCCACGATAATTTCGCACTATTCCTTACGAGCGAATACGATAGGATCTTTCCAAATAGGAACTATACGAAACACGTTGAGCCGCTTTCTATTTTTCTTGAGACTCGCTAGAGAGAGTTCGCTTGCATGACTAGTCTTCGGTGTACCCTTGATGAGATCTTAGGTACTGGCCAGGGAATGTCAACTCGCAATTTTGGCATTGGTGGTTGATTCTT
>Ga0326728_10003979_pt1 | contig 44571 bp, 31 predicted proteins | sample MB3enrmetagenome_FD_207602 | JGI IMG/M metagenome (GOLD analysis project Ga0326728, IMG submission 207602) | Lab enriched peat soil microbial communities from McLean, Ithaca, NY, United States - MB31MN | ecosystem: Environmental > Terrestrial > Soil > Wetlands > Peat | place: USA: New York...
GCATGTAGCGGCAGCTTCAACGGCGTGGTGACCTCGCTTAACCTTACGAACGGCGGTTCAGGTTACACGTCAGTGCCATCCTGCACCATTAGCGCCCCACCAACAGGAACGACTGCGACCTGTGTGGCGGACATATACGTTGTGGGCCCGATTGTCGGTGTGACTCTCACCAACTTCGGAAGTGGCTACACCTCCACCCCCGCTTGCACCATCAGCGGAGGCGGCGGGTCAGGCGCCACCTGCACGGCGACCGAAGGGCTAGGAATCGGCGTCACCCTTACCGCCGCGGGCAGCGGCTACACCACCCTGCCCCACTGCTTTCTCAGTGGAGGCGGGGCAACAACGGCCGGAACGTGTGCTGCCCTGGCGGTTAACACCAGTGGCGGCTATATACCGTCGTTCGTCGCCTCGACGGGATGGGACTTCGCCACGGGAATCGGCACGGTCAATGTCTCGAACCTGATCTCCAAATCTATTCCGGTGACGGTGTCCCCTCTCAGCCTCACGTTTGGCAATCAAACGCAGGGGACGACCAGCTCGGCCGACACGGTGACGGTGACCAATAACGGCAGCGAGTCTTTGATCTTCACGAGCATTGGGGTGACGGGAGACTTTGCGACAGCCAGCGGCACTACCTGTAACACGAGTACTCCGGTTGCCGCCAACGGTGGCAGTTGCGTGATTAATGTGACGTTCACGCCCACCGTCACGGGCAGCCGCTCGGGTAGCCTCACGCTCACTGACAACGCCAGCACCAGCCCCCAAACGGTCAGTTTGAGCGGCACCGGCACGACGGCCGCGAGCCTGAGCACCACGAATGTGACCTTCCCCAATCAACCGGTGGGGATGATCAGCGCGGCCAGCCCCGTGACGGTGACCAACAACGGCCCGGGATCTTTGACCTTCACGGGCATTGCGGTGACAGCGGGGACAGCGAACTTTGCGATAGCGACCAGCGGCACGACGTGTAGCACCAGTACGCCGGTTGCCAACGGCAGCAATTGTGCGATTAATGTGACGTTCACGCCCACAGCCCCCGGCGCGCTAACCGGCACGCTGACCATAACGGGCAATTTTACCACCAGCCCGCAGGCGGTGAGCCTGAGCGGAACCGGCACCGCCCCTAGCGTCGGCCTGAACCCCACGAGTGTGACCTTTAACAGTCAACCGGTGTCGACGACCAGCGCGGCCAGCACCGTAACAGTGACCAACAACGGCACGGCCAGCCTCACTTTCTCCAATGTCGCCATTGGCGGCACGAATCCCAGCGACTTTGCCGTAGCCGGCAGTACGACCTGTAGCACCAGTACGCCGGTTGCCGCCAGCGGCGGCAACTGCGTGATTAATGTGACGTTTACGCCCACGGCCACGGGCACCCGCTCGGCTAGCCTCACGCTCACTGACAACGCCAGCCCCAGCACGCAGACGGTGACCTTGAGCGGCACCGGCACCACCCCCAGCGTCGGCCTGAGCCCCACGAGTGTGACCTTTGCCAATCAACTGGTGGGGACCACCAGCGCCGCCAGCACCGTGACAGTGACCAACAACGCCGTGACGTCGCTGGCCTTCACGAACATTGCCGCGACGGGGGACTTTGCGGTAGCCAGCGGCACCACCTGTAGCACCAATACGCCGGTTGCTCTCGGCAGCACTTGCGTAATTAATGTGACTTTCACGCCCTCGGCCCCGGGCAGCCGCTCGGGCAACCTCACGCTCGCGGACAACGCCACCGGCAGTCCTCAAACGGTGGGTTTGAGCGGAACCGGGACGGCGCCCGTTGTGGGCTTGTCCGCCACGAGTTTAAGTTTCGGCAATCAGCCCACGAGCACGACGAGCGCGGCCCAGACGGTGACCGTCACCAACACCGGAACGGCTAACCTCAGCATCTCGAAGGCCGCGATAGGCGGCACGAATTCCGGCGACTTTGCCAAGAGCGCCGACACCTGCTCGGGAGCCACGCTCACGACCAGCGGCGCCTCCAGCACCTGCACGGTCAGTGTGACGTTCACGCCGTCCGCGGCGGGGAGCCGCAGCGCCTCACTGATTTTCACCGACAACAACAACGACGTGTCGGGCAGCACTCAGACGGTGACTTTGAGCGGAACTGGGACAGGGCTCGCGCTGAGCTTGTCGCCCTCTTCACTCACCTTCCCGGCCGAAATCGTAGGAACCAGCAGCAGCGCCCAGACCGTCACGCTGACCAACACGGGCACTGCCTCGCTGACGATCTCCAGCATCGGAGCCGGCGGGGATTTCTCCCAGACCAACACCTGCGGGACCACCGTGAGCGTAAGCGCTAACTGCACAATTTCGGTGACTTTCAAGCCGACAGCGGCTGGGACATGGACCGGGACCCTCAGCATTTCCGACAATGCTCCCGGCAGCCCGCAAACTGTGGCACTCAGCGGAACGGGTTTGGTTTTCACGGTTGGGCCGCACCCTCCGACTGTTCCGCGTCGGCTACCATCGTTCCCGGTCCCGGGCCAACCTACTGCTCCGGTTCTTCCAATTCGGCCAGCGTCGCTCCCGGTCCCAGGGCGACCTTCAATGCCTCCAATAGTCCCGCTGCCGGTGCCCCCGCCCGGAACCGGGACAGAGCCCGTTGTGCGCTCTCCGGGTCCTATCGTTCTTCCCCTCGAGGCACCGTCGCTCCCGGCTCCGGAGCAACCTGCACCGCCTCCCCCAGTTCCGCCAACGCGGAACTTGGGCGAAACCGGGAAAGAGCAGGTTGTGACCTGGCTGGGCCTTGCCGTTCTTCCCCTATGGCCACCGGCGCATCAGCTCCTGCTCAAGCCTCTACCTTTGCTCTGAATGTGGGAGGTCATGGAGGAGTCAGACGGTGACCTTCGCCGCTAGCTAACTCCACTTCCCCGCTGGCTGACCATTAACGTTACCTTCAAGCCTGCGACTACCGGCACGCGCCGCGACACGCTGACGATTATCGGCGATAAACCTGTAGCAGGCAGCACGCAGACAGTGCGTTTGAGCGGTACCGGAGCGCCGGTTGCCAAAGGGCAGGGGCCGGTCGCTCCGCCCCGGTCAACGTCGCATTCCACCCTCTCGCCGCATTCTCCTGCGACGTGAAACCTCATTGCCGATGATGTTGATCCCCGCATTGGTCGCTTGACAAGCCCTTCGTAGGGGGTATAGGTGATTCCGTTCATCCCAGATTCGCTGCAGGTGAACCTAGGGGGTGCGATGTTAGCCCGATTTCACTCCCGCGCGATACACCACAGCCGGCAGTCCACCCGCGCACACCGTATGTGGAAACGGGGATGGCCGGACCTGTGCTTCCTCAGTTTTATCTGCTCGCAATCTCATGCAAATCCACTGCGACTTTGTCCACCGGCGTTCGAGCCCCTGGGATGTTCAACTCTCTCTGAAGGCCTGTAAGGGTACGTGGGCCTGGTAGCTTTTCATGACGAGCCGAGAGGCGCTGCGACGGAAGAGCCGAACGCCGGTCGAGGAAGAGTAGAGCGAAGCTCGTGCGGAATCCGCGGTCCCGCACCTGCGTCTTGGTGCGGTTTAATGCCACGGCGCGAGGGCCTGGACCTTGGCTTCAGGGCTCCTCATCCTCAGCGGCACACTTCAGCAGATAGAGTCAGAGGAATAAGCAGAAAGTCGGAGGATAAGCCAATGAAGCATCGATTCACTGTTCATCGGTCGCCATTTCAGAATGCACTTCATAGCTTTGCAGGTGCTTTTGCTACGGCGCAAAGCGCCGGACTGATGGCCGCGCTCTGGCTCGCGGTGCTCGGTTTGGGAATCCTTTGTTCGAAGGCGGACGCGCAGACAGGGATGTGGGCATGGATGGACGGGAGCGAGACGCCAAATCAGTCCCCAGTGTACGGTACGGTGGGTGTTCCTGCTCCCGGGAACGATCCTGGAGGCCGGACCGATTCGAGCGTTTGGACCGATAGGAACGGCAATCTGTGGCTTTTGGGAGGCAGCGTGGGCCCGAGTATCTACAACGATATCTGGAACTTCAACCCTAGCACGCTCGAGTGGACATGCATCAACGCCGGCCAGCCTCCAGAGTACGGCGATATGGGCGTTCCTGCTGCGGGCAACTATCCTCCGGCCCGAATGGGGGCGGCAACCTGGACCGATAGCAGCGGCAACTTCTGGCTCTTCGGCGGGGAACTCCCCAACACTTCAAATATACTCAACGACCTTTGGGAGTTCGATCCTTCCACCCTCGAATGGACATGGATGGGCGGAAGCAACACCAACACGCTAACGTGCTACCCCGTTGGCGGCTGTGGTGCGCCAGGAGTGTATGGCACGTTGGGGGTTGCTGCGCCCGGTAACGTTGCTGGAAGCCGGGCGTTTGCGACCACCTGGACCGATACCAGCGGCAATTTCTGGCTCTTCGGTGGGGAACATGGCTGGGATTCGATCGGTCCCGGAGTGTTTCTAAATGATTTTTGGGAGTTCAATCCTTCCACGCTTGAATGGACGTGGATGGGCGGAAGTAGCACGTTTACATTGTACCCGAGCGGAACATACAGCGGTCCTCCTGCGGTGTACGGCACGTTGGGTGTTTTTGCCCCCGGCAACATTCCCGGTGGGCGGTGTTGCGCCGCGGGCTGGAGGGACAACAGCGGGAATTTGTGGCTCTTTGCGGCGTTGGGCGTTTACCCAGACTCCGGTGGGTCCTACGACTATAACAGCGAACTCTGGGAGTTCAATCCTTCCATCCGCGAGTGGGCCTGGATGGGGGGAAGCGACACGCGATACCAGCCCGGAGTGTACGGCACGCTGGGCGTCCCTGCTGCCGGAAACTTTCCTGGCCCCCGAGACGGTGCGATCAATTGGACGGACAGCAGCGGCAATTTCTGGCTTTTTGGGGGATCGGCTCTGACGCGGATGAAAACCTCGGCTCCCTCAACGATTTTTGGGAGTTCATTCCATCCTCCCAGGTATGGGCATGGATGGGGGGAAGCAGCACGTGTTGCCAGCCGGGCGTGTACGGAACGTTCCGGACTCCTGCTGCCGGAAACATCCCCGGAAACCGAATCGGCAATGTGGGCTGGACCGATCAGAGCGGCAACTTGTGGCTTTTTGGCGGCTTAGGGGCAACTACCTCCCCTCGTGAGTCGGGGTATCTTAACGACCTTTGGGTGTATATTGCCGGGCCCAGCTTACCAGCAGCTCAGCCCACGTTCAGTGTGGCGCCAAGCAGCTACGATACGCCGCAAACGGTGACGATCTCCGATGCGACCCCTGGGGCCACGATCTACTACACGACCAATGGGACGACCCCCACGACGAGTTCGACCCGGTACACCGGTCCGGTTACGGTTAGTTGCAGCGAAACGATCGAAGCGATTGCGACGGCGAGCGGCTATTCCACCAGCGCCGTGGCGACTGCCACGTACACCATCAACTTGCCTTTGGCGGCGACGCCAACATTTTCACCCCCGGGCGGAACCTACACGTCGGCGCAGACTGTGACCATCTCCGACGCCACGGCCGGGGCCACGATCTACTACACGACCAATGGAACGACCCCGACGACGGACTCAGCCCCGTACACCGGCGCGATTACGGTCAGCACCACCGCAACGCTTGCGGCGTCGCCACCGCCAGCGGCTATGCCACCAGCGGCGTGGCCACTGCCACCTACACCCTCATGCTGCCCCTGGCGAGCTTGTCTTCCTCTTTACTCACTTTCTCAGCTCAAATCGTAGGAACCAGCAGCAGCGCCCAGACCGTCATGCTGACCAACGCGGGCAATGCGTCGCTGACGATGTCTAGCATCACAGCTTCCGGCGATTTCTCCCAGACCCACGCCTGCGGGAGCACCATGAGTGCGGGGGCTAACTGCGCAATTTCGGTGACTTTCAAGCCGTTAGCGGCGGGGACGAGGACCGGTACCCTCATCATTTCCGACAATGCGACCGGCAGTCCGCAAAGTGTCGCACTCAGCGGCACGGGTCTGGTCTTCACGAGTGGGCCGCATCCTCCGGTTGTTCCTCGGCCACCGTTGGAACCGGTCCCCGGGCAACCTAAAGCTCCGATTCTTCCTCCTCAGCTACCGTCGCTCCCGGTCTCGGGGCAACCTATACAGGGGGTCCCTCCGAGCCTACCTGTAACTGGACCAGTCTCCGTGCCCGCGCCCGGTGTTAGCTTGGCGCCCGCTTCACTCACCTTTTCAGCTCAAATCATCGGAACCCGCAGCACCGCCCAGACCGTTGCGCTGACCAACGCGGGCAGCGGCACGCTCACCCTCAGCGCCATCGCTACGAGCGCCAACTTCGGCCAGAACAACAACTGCGGGGGCAGTGTCGCACCCAGGGGCTCCTGCACGATCACTGTGACCTTCTCGCCGACGGCGACCGGCACGCTCGTCGGCGCCCTGACCATCACCGGCAGCAGCCATGAGGTGGCAGGCAGCACGTACACGGTGACTTTGAGCGGAACCGGAATCGAGCCTGTTGTGCGCTAGCCGGCTCCTATCGTTTACTGGCTCCGTCAAAAGAAAACGATGTAAATCAAAAAATATGTTGACACTTGCAATAAATGGATGTTCAATAGGTCGTTCAGGGCAAATTCACTGCTATTACACTGAATCTCGGTAACCGTCCGGGGGCCCTGTCCCTCCTTCAGGCGGGCAAGGCTCCGGTTTATTACACGGGAGACTAATGCCCCCGCCAATGCCGTTTGGCCTGCACGGGAGCATCAACGTTTAACTGAAATGGGCGACGCACGTTCGGCGCATGCGCCACTTTCCCCAGGAGGCATTCTCACGATGGGTCTGGGAGTTAGCTCCATCCCTGCGGCGCCTTCTACAAAATTTGCTGTTTCCTCGGGCGTGCAGGGCAGCCCCGCCGTTTCCAATGACTGCGCGGAGTCTCAGCGGGCGCAAGGGCGTGCCCGGGGGCTCGCAGCAGCAGGACCGTGGGCGAGTGTGGGACGAATCTTGCGCGCGGCAGCCGCAGGAGGGCTATTGCTGCTTGGTGTTTCTGTCCCGGCGGCCGCGCTGACTCCCAACCCGGTCCCGCAAGTGAATCAGCCGGTGGTCCCGGACACCGCCGCGCCGGGTGGAGCAGGATTCACGCTCACCGTGAACGGTACAGGATTCGTTTCCGCATCCACGGTCGACTGGAATGGCAGCGCGCGAACCACCACCTTTGTGAGCGCGACGCAGTTGACGGCGGCCATCACGGCCGCAGACATTGCGACGGCGGGCACGGCTTCGATTACCGTGGTGAACCCGTCGCCCGGTGGCGGCGCGTCCAACGTGGTCTTCTTTCCCATCACCAACGCCACCGCTTCCGCCGTCTTCGCTAACGCGCCGGGCTCGCCCGTCACCATGGGATACCTCCCGACTTCGGTGGCGGTGGGGGATTTCAACGGCGACGGGAGGCTGGACTTGGCGGTGGCGAATTTTTGCGGCAGCGATCCGTCTTGCTCGTACGGGTCGAATGGCACAATTACCATTCTGCTGGGGAACGGGGATGGGACGTTCTCTCCTCCGATGTGCAGTGGGGTTCCATGCACGCCTCCGGCCGCGGGAATCGGTCCGGTTTCGGTGGCGGTGGGGGATTTCAACGGCGACGGGAAGCCGGACTTGGCGGTGGCGAACCTTAACAGCAACAACGTGACCATTCTGCTGGGGAATGGGGATGGTACGTTCACGGCCACCGCGACGTCTGCGCAGGTTGGAAACAATCCGCAGTCGGTGGCGGTGGGAGATTTCAACGGCGACGGCAAGCTGGACTTGGCGGTGGCGAATGCTTGCGACAACGTTCCGGGTTGCTTCGAGAACCCTCCCGGCTCAGTCTCCAACCTGTTGGGACGTGGGGATGGTACGTTTTATCGCCCCAACAACTCGCCGTATCTATCCACGGGATTGTATCCGCAATCGGTGGCGGTGGGGGATTTCAACGGCGATGGGAAGTTGGACTTGGCGGTGGCGAATGAGGGCAGCAACACCCTGACCATTTTTCTGGGTGACGGCGCGGGAAACTTCGCGGCCACCGCGACGTCTCCGGCCACGGGAAGCGGTCCGTATTCGGTGGCGGTGGGGGATTTCAACGGCGACGGGAAGCTGGACCTGGCGGTGGCGAACTCCGGCAGCAACACCGTGACCATTCTGCTGGGGAATGGGGATGGTACGTTCACGGCCACCGCGACGTCTCCGGCCACGGGAAGCACTCCGTATTCAGTGGCGGTGGGGGATTTCAATGGCGACGGAAAGCTGGACCTGGCGGTGGCGAACTTTGGAGACAACACCGTAACCATTCTGCTGGGTGACGGCACGGGAAATTTCACGGCCAACGCGACGCTCCCGGCCACTGGAAACGGTCCGGCTTCCGTGGCGGTGGGGGATTTCAACGGCGATGGCCGGCTCGACTTGGCCGTGGCCAACCAGAATGACAACACGCTTTCCGTGCTCTTACAGTCAACCACGCCGGGGGCTGCGGTATCGCCCTCCAGCCTGCCGTTTGGAAACCAGTTGGTGGGAGCGCCGAGCACCGGCCAGGAAGCAACGCTTACCAATAATGGGACCGGGCCGCTCACCATCACGGCGATTGGCCTGAGTGGGACCAACGCCGCGGACTTCGCCCTCACCTTCCCCCCGAGCGGCCCTTGCGCCACTCTGCCGGCGACGCTGGTTCCCGGACCCGGCTGCACGGTCAGCGTGACCTTCACCCCCTCCGCCGCGCAACCCGAAAGCGCCACCCTGACCTTCACGGACAACGCTAACAGCGTGCCCGGCAGCACTCAGACGGTTAGCTTGAGTGGCACGGGCGTCCTGTTGCCCATCGCGCAACTCAGCCCGGGCAGCCTGACCTTCAGCAATCAGTTCGTGGGCGCCACAAGCGCCGCGCAGACCGTAACGCTGATGAATACCGGCAGCGCTCCTTTGGCAGTTGCCGACATTGCGAGCAGCGGTCCTTTTGCCATCGTGATGGACAATACCAATACCTGCTTGTCGGCGTCGCATACCCTGTCGGGGACGATCGCGGTGGGCGGGAGCTGCTCTTTCGGCGTCACCTTCACTCCCACGGCACTCGGAGCGGGCACGGGCTCGATCACCGTTACCGACAACAGCTACGGCGTGAGCAACAGCACCCAGACGGTTATGCTCTCCGGCGCCGGCATCCCGTACCCCACGCCGGAGATCAGTCAGCCGCTGGCGCCTGACAGCGCCGCGCCGGGCGGAGGGGATTTCACGCTCACCGTGAATGGCGCGGGATTCGGCTCCGGATCCACGGTCTACTGGAATGGCAGCGCGCGCAGCACCACCTTTGTGAACGCGACGCAATTGACCGCGCTTATCTCGGGCGCAGACATTCGGACGGCGGGCACGGCTTCGGTTACCGTGGTGAACCCGGCGCCCGGCGGCGGCGCGTCCAACGTCGTCTTCTTTCCCATCACCAACCCCACCGCTTCTGCCTTCTTTGCCAAAGCGTCGGGCTCGCCCGTCACCACGGGAAGCTACCCGATTTCGGTGGCGGTGGGGGATTTCAAAGGCGACGGGAAGCTGGACCTGGCGGTGGCGAATGGAATAAGCAACAACCTGACCATTCTGCTCGGGAACGGGGACGGGACGTTCTCGGCCACGGCGTCTCCGGCCACGGGAAGCACTCCATATTCGGTGGCGGTGGGGGATTTCAACGGCGATGGGATCCCGGACTTGGCGGTGGCGAATGCCGGGAGCCGCAGCCTGACCATTCTCTTGGGGAAAGGGGATGGGACGTTCGCTCCTCCGACGTGCAACGGAAGTCCGTGTCCGCCGCCCACGAGCGGCTATACGGTTTCGGTGGCGGTGGGGGATTTCAACGGCGACGGGATCCCGGATTTGGCGGCGGCGAACGAAGGCAGCAGCTCCGTGACCATTCTGCTGGGGAATGGGGATGGGACCTTCTCCTCACCGCAGTGCAGCGGCAGTCCGTGTACGCCTCCGGCCACAGGACGCTACCCGTTCTCCGTGGCGGTGGGGGATTTCAACGGCGACGGGAAGCTGGACTTGGCGGTGGCGAACGAAGGCAGCAACACCGTGACCATTCTGCTGGGGAATGGGGATGGGACGTTCACGGCCACCGCCGCGTCTCCGTCCACGGGAAGCTCTCCATATTCGGTGGCAGTGGGAGATTTCAACGGCGACGGGAAGCTGGACTTGGCGGTGGCGAACTTCGGCAGCAGCACCGTGACCATTCTCCTGGGGAATGGGGATGGGACGTTCACGGCCACCGCGGCGTCCCCAGCCACGGGAACCTACCCGACTTCGGTGGCGGTGGGGGATTTCAACGGCGACGGCAAGCTGGACCTGGCAGTGACGAATCAGGGCAGCAACGCCGTGAACATTCTGCTGGGTGACGGCACGGGTAACTTCACGGCCACGGCGACGCCCCCGGCCACGGGAATCGATCCGCGTTCGGTGGCGGTGGGGGATTTCAACGGCGACGGCCGGCTCGACTTAGCGGTGGCGAACCAGGTTGACAATACGGTTTCCGTTCTCTTACAGGCGCCGATGGCTTCGCTTTCGCCCTCTTCGCCCCCGGGCCTGGCGTTTGGAAACCAGCTCGTGGGAATTACCGGCCCTGGCCAGACCGTGACGCTCACCAATAACGGGAGCGTGCCGCTGACCGTCTCGGCGATCGGTCTTAGTGGAACCAACTTCACCGACTTCGCCTTCACCTTCGCCTCGAACGATCCTTGCAGCGCTCTGCCGGCGACGGTTCTTCCCGGAGCATTTTGCACGGCCAGCGTAACCTTCACTCCCTCCACCGTGGGAGGCGAAAGCGCCACCCTGACCTTTACGGACAACGATAGGGCCGTGCCCGGCAGCACTCAGACGGTCAGCTTAAGCGGCACGGGCGTCGCGCCCATCGCGAAACTCAGCCCGAGCAGCCTGAATTTCGGCAGCCAGTTGGTGGGGACCACCAGCGCCGCACCGACCGTAACGCTCACCAACACTGGTACCGCGACAATGACCATCGCCAGCATCGTGTCGAGCGGCGACTTCAGCATCACCATCGCCAGCACCGGCACCCCCTGTGGCACAACGCTGGCGGCATCGGCGAGCTGTACCTTCGGGGTCGCCTTCACGCCCACCGCCCTGGGCCAGCGCACTGGCTTGGTCACCGTGACCGACAACAGCTACAACGTGACCGGCAGCACTCAGACGGTCATGTTGAGCGGTACGGGCCTGGCGCCGGTCGCGCAACTCGCGCCGGGCAGCCTGACTTTCAGTAGCCAATTGGTGAACACTACCAGCGCCGCGGATACCGTAACGCTCAGCAACACCGGCACGGTGACATTGAGTATCACCGGCATCGTGTCGAGCGGAGACTTCACCATCACCACCGCCAGCACTGGCAGCCCCTGCGGCGCCACGCTGGCGGCAGCGGCGAGCTGTGCCTTCGGGGTCGCCTTCACGCCCACCGCCACGGGCCAGCGCACGGGCTCGGTCACCGTGACCGACAACAACTACGAGGTGAGCGGCAGTACTCAGACCATTATGCTCACCGGCAACGGCATCCCCTACCCCAACCCGCAGATCGACCAGCCGCTGGTGCCTGACACCGCCGCGCCGGGCGGGAGGAGCGGATTCACGCTCACCGTGAAGGGCACAGGATTCACTTCCCGCTCCACCGTAAACTGGAATGGCAGCTCGCAAAACATCGCCACCACCTTTGTAAGCGCAACGCAACTGACCGCCGCCATCCCGGCCACAGACATTCCGGCGGCGGGCACGGCTTCGGTTACCGTCGTGAACCCGTCCCCCGGCGGGGGCGCGTCCAACGTCGTCTTCTTTCCCATCACCAACCCCACTTCTTCTGTTTTCTTTGCCAACGCGCCGGGCTCGCCCGTCACCACGGGAAGCTACCCGACTTCCGTGGCGGTGGGGGATTTCAACGGCGACGGGATCCCGGACTTGGCGGTGGTGGATCAATGCGGCAGCGATCCGTCGTGCTCTTCCGATGGCACAATCACCATTCTGCTGGGGAATGGGAATGGTACGTTCACGGCCACCGCGACGTCTCCGGCCACGGCAATCAATCCGACTTCGGTGGCGGTGGGGGATTTCAACGGCGACGGGAACCTGGACTTGGCGGTGGCGAATGCCGGCAGCCACAACGTGACCATTCTGCTGGGTGACGGCAAGGGGAACTTCACGGCTACCGCGACGTCTCCGGCCACGGGCGGCATTCCGTATTCGGTGGCGGTGGGAGATTTCAATGGCGACGGGAACCTGGACTTGGCGGTGGCGAATCAGGGCAGCAACACCGTGACTATTCTCCTGGGTGACGGTAAGGGGAACTTCACGGCCACCGCGACTTCTCCGGCCACGGGATACAGTCCATATTCAGTGGCGGTGGGGGATTTCAACGGCGACGGGATACCGGACTTGGCGGTGGCGAATCAATGCGGCAGCGATGAGTTTTGCAATTCTAACGGCACTATCACCATTCTGCTGGGGAATGGCGATGGTACGTTCACGGCCGCGGCGTCTGTTGCCACTGGATACAGTCCGCGTTCGGTGGCGCTGGGAGATTTCAACGGCGACGGGAAACTGGACTTGGCGGTGGCGAACCACTGCGGCGGCGATGCGTCTTGCGCGAATGGCACCATCAGCATTCTATTGGGGAATGGGAATGGTACGTTCACGGCCGCGGCGTCTCCGGCCACGGGAAGCGGTCCGAGTTCGGTGGCGGTGGGGGATCTCAACGGCGACGGGAAGCTGGACTTGGCGGTGGCGAACTTCGGGAGCAACGCCGTGACCATTCTGCTGGGTGACGGCACGGGGAACTTCACGGCCACCGCGACGCCCGCGGCCACGGGAGGTACTCCAGCGTCAGTGGCGGTGGCGGATTTCAACGGCGATGGCCGGCTGGACTTGGCAGTGGCCAACTCTGGTGGCAACACGCTTTCCTTGCTCTTACAGGCACCGATCGCGTCGGTTTCGCCCTCTTCGCCCCCGGGCCTGGTGTTTGGAACCCAGCTCGTGGAATTTACCAGCACTGGCCAGACCGTGACGCTCACCAATAACGGGAGCGCCTCGCTGAGCGTCTCGGCGATCGGTCTCAGTGGAAGCAACTTCACCGACTTCGCCTTCACCTTTGCCTCGGGCGATCCTTGCGCCAGTCTGCCCGCGACGCCGGCGACGGTTCTTCCCGGAGCAGCCTGCACTGCCAGCGTGACCTTCACTCCCTCCGTCGTGGGAGGCGAAGGCGCCACCCTGACCTTCACGGACAACGATAGCGGCGCGCCCGGCAGCACTCAGACGGTCAGCTTGAGCGGAACGGGCCTGGGCTATCCCATCGCCCAACTCGGCCCGGGCAGCCTGACTTTCAGCAGCCAGTTGGTGGGGACCACCAGCGCCGCCCAGACCGCAACGCTCACCAACGCCGGCACGGCGACCATGACCATCGGCAGCATCGTGTCGAGCGGAGACTTCAGCATCACCGCCGCCAGCACCGGCATCCCCTGCGGCGCCACGCTGGCGGTAGCGGCGAGCTGTACCTTCGGGGTCGCCTTCACGCCCACCGCCAGGGGCCAGCGCACCGGCTCGGTCACCGTGACCGACAACAGCTACAACGTGACCGGCAGCACTCAGATGATTGCGCTCTCCGGCACCGGCATCGGGAACGCGGTCCCGGAAATAGATCAGCCGCTGGCGCCTGACACCGCCGCGCCCGGCGGGGCGGGATTCACCCTCACCGTGAATGGGGCGGGATTCGTTCCCGGATCCACGGTCAACTGGAATGCCAGCGCGAATAACATAACCACCACCTTTGTAAGCGCGACGCAACTGAAAGCGGCCATCCCGGCTATCGACATTGCGACGGCGGGCACGGCTTCGGTTACCGTCGTGAACCCTTCGCCGGGTGGCGGGGCGTCAAACGTGGTCTTCTTTCCCATCACCAACGCCACATCTTCCGTCGACTTTGCCAACGCGCCGGGCTCGCCCGTCACCATGGGAAGCTACCCGACTTCGGTGGCAGTGGGGGATTTCAACGGCGATGGGATACCCGACGTGGCGGTGGCGAACCAGAACAGCAACAGCGTGACCATTCTGCTGGGGAATGGGGATGGTACGTTCACGGCCACCTCGGCGTCTCCGGCTACGGGATACTATCCGTATTCAGTGGCGGTGGGCGATTTCAACGGCGACGGCAAGCTGGACTTGGCGGTGGCGAATTCTTGCGGCAACGATCCTGATTGCTCCTCCCCTGGCACCGTCACCATTCTGCTGGGCGACGGCACGGGAAACTTCACGGCCACCTCGGCGTCTCCCGCCACGGGATACTATCCGTATTCGGTGGCAGTGGGAGATTTGAACGGTGACGGGATACCGGACTTGGCGGTGGCGAACTTTTACGACAACACCGTGACCATTCTGCTGGGGAATGGGGATGGTACGTTCACGGCCACGGCATCTCCGGCCACGGGAAACGGTCCGTATTCGGTGGCGGTAGGGGATTTCAATGGCGACGGCAAGCTCGACTTGGCGGTGGTAAACCAATACGACAGCACCGTGACCATTCTGTTGGGGAATGGGGATGGGACGTTCACGGCCACCTCGACGACTCCGGCGACGGGAAACGGTCCGGTTTCAGTGGCGGTAGGGGATTTCAACGGCGACGGCAAGCTGGACTTGGCGGTGGTAAACCAATACGGCAACAATGTGACCATTCTGCTGGGCGACGGCACGGGAAACTTCACGGCCACCTCGACGTCTCCGGCCACAGGATACAGTCCATCTTCGGTGGCGGTGGGCGATTTCAACGGCGACGGGAAGCTGGATTTGGCGGTGGCGAATCAGGGCAGCAGCACCGCGACCATCCTTCTGGGCGACGGCACGGGTAACTTCACGGCCACGGCGACGCCTCCGGCCACGGGGTACGGTCCGGTTTCAGTGGCGGTGGGGGATTTTAACAGCGATGGCCGGCTCGACTTGGCCGTGGCCAACCAGTATGGCAACACGCTTTCCGTGCTGTTACAGGCGCCGATCGCTTCGCTTTCGCCCTCCAGCCTGGTGTTTGGAAACCAGGTCGTGGGAACGGCCACCACCGGCCAGACCGTGACGCTCACCAACAACGGGAGCGCCCCACTGACCGTCTCGGCGATCGGCTTTAGTGGAACCAACGCCGGCGACTTCGCCATTAGCTTCGCCCCGAGCGATCCTTGCAGCACTCTGTCGGCGACGCCGGCGACGGCGGCAACGGTTATTCCCGGAGCAGCCTGCGCTGCCAGCGTGACCTTCACTCCCTCGGCCCTGGCGGGCGAAAGCGCCACCCTGACCTTTACGGACAACAACAGCGCCGTGCCCGGCAGCACTCAGACGGTCAGCTTGACGGCCAACGAGCCCATTGCGCAACTCAGCCCCGGCAGTCTGACTTTCGGCAAGCAGTTCGTGGGGACCACCAGCGCCGCGCAAACCGTTACCTTAACCAATACGGGCACGGCGACATTGAGCGTCGCCGGCATCACCTCCAGCGGAAACTTCACCATCACCAGGGCCAGCGCCGGCACTCCCTGCGGCGCCACGCTGGCGGCAGCGGCGAACTGTACTTTCGGCGTCACCTTCACGCCCTCGGCCAGGGGCGCGCTCAGCGGCTCGGTCACCGTCACCGACAACAGCTACGACGTGAGCCCCAGCACTCAGACGACTACTCTCTTCGGCGCCGGCATCTTCAACACTGTCCCCGAGGTCAATCAACCGCTGGTCCCCCAAAGCGTCGCGCCGGGTGGGCAGGGATTCACGCTGACGGTGAACGGCGCAGGATTCATTTCCGGCGCGACCGTTGATTGGAACGGAAGTCCGCGCGCCACCACCTGGGTGAGCGCGACGCAACTGACCGCGGCCATCACGGCCACAGACATTGCGACGGTGGGTACGGCTGCGATTACCGTCGTGAACCCGCCGCCGGGCGGCGGCGCGTCCAACGTGGTCTTCTTTTCCATCACCAACCCCACATCTTCCATCCTCTTTGCCAACGCGCCGGGCTCGCCGGTCAGCGTCGGAATCATTCCGCTATCGGTCGCGGTGGGGGATTTCAACGGCGACGGAATACTGGACCTGGCGGTTTTGAATCAATGTGGCAGCGATCCGACTTGCTCATCGAATGGCACCATTACGATTCTGCTGGGGAACGGGGATGGTACTTTCTCTCCGCCGATGTGCAGCGGAAATCCGTGTCCGTCTCCGGCCGCGGGATACTATCCGTATGCAGTGGCGGCGGGGGATTTTAATGGCGACGGGAAGCTGGACTTGGCGGTGGCGAATCAGGGCAACAACAACGTGACCATTCTGCTGGGGAATGGGGATGGGACGTTTACGGCCACCTCGACGTCTCCGGCCACGGGAAGCGGTCCGGTTTCAGTGGCGGTAGGGGATATCAACGGCGACGGCACGCTGGACTTGGCGGTGATAAACGAATACGACTACACCGTGACCATTCTGCTGGGGAACGGCGATGGTACTTTCTCTCCGCCGATGTGCAGCGGAAATCCGTGTCCGCTTCCGGCCACTGGAAGCAATCCGCTTTCGGTGGCGGTGGGGGATTTCAACGGCGACGGGAACCTGGATTTGGCGGTGGCGAATCAGGGCAGCAGCACCCTGACCATTCTCCTGGGGAATGGGGATGGGACGTTCAAGGCCGCGGCGTCTCCGGCCACGGGAAACCGTCCGTCTTCGGTGGTTGTAGGGGATTTCAACGGTGACGGGAAGCTGGACTTGGCGGTGGCGAACTTTGCAGACAACACCGTAACCATTCTTCTGGGTGACGGCACGGGGAACTTCACGGCCAACGCCACTTCTCCGGCCACGGGAAGCAATCCGGGTTCGGTGGCGGTGGGGGATTTCAACGGCGACGGGATACCGGACTTGGCGGTGGAGAATTCTTGCGGCAACGATCCCACATGCTCTTCTGGTGGTACCGTGACCATTCTGCTGGGTGACGGCACGGGTAACTTCACGGCCACGGCGACGCCCCCGGCCACGGGAAACGCTCCGGCTTCCGTGGCGGTGGGGGATTTCAACGGCGATGGCCGGCTCGACTTGGCCGTGGCCAACCAGAATGACAACACACTTTCCGTGCTCTTACAGTTGACGATGCCGAGGGCTTCCGTGTCGCCCTCGAGCCTGCCGTTTGGAAACCAGGCCGTGGGAACGACCAGCACCGGCCAGACCGTGACGCTCACCAATAACGGGACCGCGTCGCTAACCGTCTCGGCGATCAGTCTGAGTGGAACCAACTCCACCGACTTTGCCTTCACCTTCGCCCCGAGCGATCCTTGCGCCACTCTGCCGGCGACCGTTCTTCCCGGAGCATTCTGCACGGCCAGCGTAACCTTCACTCCTTCCGTCGTGGGAATGGGCGGCGAAAGCGCCACCTTGACCTTCACGGACAACGATAGCGGCGCGCCCGGCAGCACGCAGACGGTCAGCTTGAGCGGCACGGGCCTCCCCGCCGGGCAGACGATTAACTTCACGCCGCCCACCTCCCCGGTGACCTATGGAGTCTCGCCCATTACGCTGAGTGCGACGGGCGGAGGCTCGGGGAATCCCGTCACCTTCAGCGTCCTCTCCGGCCCGGGATCGATCACCGGCAACACCCTGACCGTCAACGGCGCGGGCACGATCGTGGTGGCTGCAAATCAGTCGGGCAACGCCAACTATGCGGCGGCGCCGCAGGTGACCGAGAGCCTCATCGTGAACCCGGCACCGCTGACCATCACCGCCAGCAGCGCCAGCATGACCTACGGCGGAACGCCACCCGCGGTCACACCCAGCTACCGCGGGTTTGTGAACGGGGATGCGGCGGCGAGCCTGACCACGCCGCCGATGTGCTCCACCACCGCCACCTCGCACAGTCCGGCGGGCTCCTACACTTCCAGTTGCTCGGGAGCGGTAGATAGCAACTACACCATCATTTACGCGGCTGGAACGGTGACGGTGAGCCCGGCGGCCCTGGTGATCGCGGCGAGCAGCGCCACGATGACCCAAGGCGGGACGGTGCCCACGATCACGCCCATTTACAGTGGGTTTGTGAACGGGGATACGGCGGGGAGCCTGACCACGCCGCCGACCTGCTCGACGACGGCGACGAGCACCAGCCCGCCGGGCTCTTATCCCTCGAGCTGCTCGGGAGCGGTGGATGGCAATTACACCATCAGCTACGTGAGCGGAACGGTGACGGTGAACCCCGCCGCGATCCTGGTGAGCTTGTCGCCCTCTTCACTTACCTTCCCGGCCGAAATCGCAGGAACCAGCAGCAGCGCCGAGATCGTCACGCTGACCAATATGGGAACCGCCCCGCTGAGCATCTCCCGCATCACAGCCAGCGGGGGTTTTTCCCAGACCAACACCTGCGGGAGCACCGTGGGCGCGGGGGCTAACTGCGCCATTTCGGTGACTTTCAAGCCGGGAGCGGCGGGGACGTGGACCGGTAACCTCAGCATTTGGGACAATGCTGCCGGCAGTCCGCAAAGTGTCGCACTTAGCGGGTCGGGCGTGGTCTTCACGGTGGGGCCGCATCCTCCGGTTGTTCCAGCTCCGGCGCCGTCGCTCCCGGTCCCAGGGCGACCTCTCGTGCCTCCAACAGTCCCGCTGCCGGTGTCCCCGCCCGGAACCGGGACAGAGCCCGTTGTGCGCTCTCCGGGTCCTATCGTTCTTCCCCTCGAGGCACCGTCGCTCCCGGCCCCGGAGCAACCTGCCCCGCCTCCCACGGTTCCGCCAACGCGGAACTTGAGCGAAACCGGAAAAGAGTACGCTGTGGGCACACCGGGTCTTGCCGTTCTTCCCCTATGGCCACCGGCGCACCAGTTCCTGCTGCAACCTCCACTTTGAGTGCGGGCGATCAGAGGGGGTGGAGCCAGACGGTGACCTTCACCCCTGGCTGCCCCCCCCCTTGGCCGAGCGGCGGCCGCGGACCCCTACAAGGCACCGCCCCAACCCGTCCGGGGGCGCGCCAGCAAAAGACTCCAAAATGCCGATCGGTTCCGCTAAGTATATGAAAACAATAGAGAACAGCCTAAATGGTGAGAACGACATTCCGGGCTAACTCGTTTTAAATGAATGTCTTACAACCACGTCTGCCACCATTTGTGGTTATTCATGGGCAATAATGGATTGTCCACAATCAAATCGCGGAAGCGGCTGAATCCGAAAGTCGCAAATCGAAAATCGACAATCGGAAATCGACATTCGAAAGTCGGCAATCGAAAATCGAAAATGACCCGATGGCCTCGATGGATCAATCACAAATCACAAATCGAAAATGGTCCGCTATGTTGCCCCTTGCCCTTCGTGGCCCGATAAGGAATAATCCTGGCAAGGAGGAAGCGAATGCTACGTCAACAGTTTCTCGATTATTGCCAAGGCCTCAAGCAAGCGCTTGATGCCATCCCCACCGACGCCGCGGAGAAATTCTTGCAACTCCTGGAGAGCGCTTACCTGGAAGGCCGCCAGGTTTTTCTGATGGGCAACGGGGGAAGCGGCAGCACCGCCTCTCATGCGGCCGGCGATTTGAACAAAGGCGTTTCATACGGCCGGGAGAAACGTTTTCGCGCCATGAGCCTGAACGATAACATGGCGACCGTCACCGCGTATGCCAACGATGTCTCCTACTCGGAGGTATTTGTCGAGCAGCTCAAGAATTTCCTGAACCGCGGCGACGTGGTGATCGGAATTTCCGGCAGCGGTAATTCTCCCAACGTTCTGAAGGCGATTGAATACGCCAACCAAAAGGGCGCGGTCACGGTGGGGCTGTGCGGCTTTAATGGCGGGAAGCTGGCGGGCTTGGCGCAACTGCCGGTACACGTGCCGGTAAACGACATGCAAAAGGTCGAGGACATTCACATGATGCTTTTCCATGTGGCCATGCAAGTCCTATGCGCGCGCATGGATGCTCCTGCCCATGCGGCTTCCGGTCCCGCGTACTGACGCGGCGCTGCACGTTCGTAGCAAATCAACCTGAGGCCGGCTCGCCATGCGCGCAACCGAACGCTCGAACTTCTCGCGGCACACCGGGAGCGGCGCGGCCCGAGCTCACCCTGGGGTGGACGGAATAATGAATATCGCCATTCTCGGCCTCACGGCGACCTCCTACGGCAGCCTTACCTACTTGAAAAACTTTCTCCCCCACTTGGCCCAATTGGACCGCTCCAACCACTTCGAGCTTTTTCTTCCCGCCGACCATGCCGGCGAACTGGACGTGCGGCAGCCTAACTTCCGCGTTCACGCGCACCGCTGGGCGCCCAAGTCCGGGAGCTTGCGCGTGCTTTGGGAACAGTTCGCCCTCCCGTGGATTCTCCGCGCGCAACGGGTGGATGCTGTTTACACAACTCACAACATGGCGATTCTCCTCTCGCCCACCCCCAGCATCATCCTCGTACAGAATGTTGAACCCTTCTTCGCCGGGCAATTCCCCAACGCGCTTCACCTGCGGGCGCGGCTTTGGCTACTGCGGATGATGACGGAGCTCTCCCTCCGCCGGAGCCACAGAATCTTCGCCCTATCCGAGTGGGAAAAGGAATTCCTGGTCGAGCGGTTTCATCTGCCGCCGGATAAAATCATCGTCACCTACCCTGGCGTTACGGAGGGCTTCCATCCCCCCGCGCTAGGCTCCGCCGCCGCGCTGCGCGAGCACCTGGGGCTGGAGCCACCTTATATTCTCTCGGTGTCACGCCTGGCGGGATACGGTAATTTACTGAATTTGGCCAAGGCCTACGCCTCCCTCGTGAAGTCCGGCAAGGTCACCTTGCCGCTGGTGATTCCGGGGGGCGCTTGGGACGCTCAGTATATGGGCAGAGTCAAGAAACTGCTCATGGTCGAAGGCTGCGCTGACCGGGTTAAGTTTCTCGGCTATGTTCCCCATCAGCACATGCCCTTGCTGTTCGGCCACGCCACTTGTTTTGTCTTCCCTTCGTTGCTGGAATCGTGTGGCACAGTGCTCATTGAGGCGCTCGCGTGCGGGTCGCCGGTTCTCTGTTGCCGGCGCCGCCCCATGAGCGACATCTGTGGCGACGCCGCGGTTTTGTTTGAGGGTGAAGATCCCGGCGACATTGCCAATAGAATGCTCGAAGTGCTTTCGGACGCGCCCCTCCGGGAAGCGCTCTCCCGCCGCGCCGTGGCGCGCGCCACGCAGTTTTCCTGGCAGCAGGGTGCGGAAAAGGTGCGCCGGGTCCTCGAGCAACTCGCCCCCTCGGCCCGCGCGAAGAGCCAGGGGGCCGAGACGATCCCTCCAGGAAGGAGGATCTAACCGCAGCCGCACTCTCGCGGCTCGGTCCACAAAAATCCCTTGCGCCTGTTGATCCTCAGCATCCGGTACGCCCCCGAGTTCACGAGTAATGCCATCGTGATCACCGGCCTTGCGGAGCACCTCGCCGCACGCGGACACGTAGTAACCGTGCTTGCGGGCACGCCCCACTACCAACTCCCACGCATCCCCCCGGGTTACTGGTGGCGGCCTTTTCGGCGCGAAATCCGCGCGGGCGTGAAGGTGATTCGGTGTTGGGCTTTCCCGAAATCAGAGGGAAAAGCTGCGAAGTTCCTCAACTATGCCAGTTTCACGCTGACCAGCTTGATCGGAGACCTGTTTGCGGGGCGTCCCGAGGCCGTCCTCATCGTCTCGCCACCTTTTTGGCTGGGGTTCAATGGTCTTCTCCTGCGGGTATTCCGCCGCTGTGCCGTGATTTACAATGCCCAAGACCTGTTTCCGGATGCTTATCTTGCCAGCCAGGAACTCCGGGCAGGTTGGCTCGCGCGCGCCATGAGCGGTCTCGTGACGCGCATCTATCGGGCCTCGGACCGGATCACGGTGATCACGGGGTCTTTTGTCGAGGCGATTGCGGGGCGAGGCATCAACCGGGGGAAAGTAGTCATCATTCCGAATTTCGTCGATACCACTGCCGTAACGCCACTTCCCCGAGCCAATTCTTTCCGCCGGAGGTACGCGCTCGATGACCAGTTTGTGGTCATGTACGCGGGCAACATCGGGTACACCCATGGTTCGGAACTGCTCGTGGACGCGGCGGAGAAGTTGGCCGTAATTCCCGACCTGCTTATCCTGATTATCGGAGGAGGATCGAAGCAGGCGGATCTGGCGCGCCTTGCCCGCGAACGCCGGCTGGCCAACGTGCGGTTTCTGCCGACGCAGCCCCGCGAGGTGCTCCCCGAAATGCTGGCTACTGCCGACGTCTTCGTCCTGACCTCCAAGCCGGGGGTGGGCACGACATCGTTTCCCGGCCGCATTTATAATTTCTTGCTCGCCGCGCGTCCGGTGGTGGCGAGCGTGGATGAGAACTCTGACCTGGCACAAGTCTTGCGCAGCGGAGGCGCCGGCATCATCACCGCACCGGAAAACGTGGAAGATTTTTGCCAGGCCCTCACGACCCTTTATCATGATGCAGCCCTGCGTGAACGCTTGGGGCGGAGCGGAGCTGAATTTATGGCACGTCACTATTCCGCGCAGGGCGTGGTTGACCAGTACGAGACGTTACTAAAGGGATTGGCCGCCCGCTGAAGGAGCGCTCTATACCTCAATGAAGGCCCCGATGCAAATCGAAATCAAACTGGCCCTCGTGGCGGGAGACCTCATGCTTCTCTCCCTCTGTCTGCTGGCGGCGTCCTACCTTCGCCGCGGCGAGGTTTCGCCGCTCTTTGGTCAGTACAGCACCGCTTGGGTCCTCTGCCTCATGATTTACCCTCTCAGCCTCTACCTGACTCGATCCTACGAATTGCAACCCGAAGCGAGTTCCGCAGAGAACATGCGCCGTCCTCTCCTGGGCTTGCTGATCGCGGCGGCCGCGACTTCTTTGTTCTTTTTCTTCGCTCCGGATGTTCGTTTCAGCCGCGGCATTTTCGCCATTGCCAACGCGCTCTATGTCGTCTTACTCCTCACGTGGCGTCTCGCGGTCTTCCTCCGCCTGCGCCGCCGAAGCCTGTCCATCCTCCTTATGGGAAATCCCGCCGCGGTGGGAATAGCCCGCCACTTGATTCAAGAATTCTCCCCCCTTTCCCGGACTCAGGTCTGGCAGCCGGAAGCGGAATCGGGGAGCACGCCAGACCCTCAGGATCCCACGGCAGTGCCCACCGCCCAGGACGAATTCGATCTCCTCATTCTGGCGGAACGATCGCTCGATCCCTCCACCCTGCGCAAAGCCGCCGCGCTTCGCCTCCAGGGAGTGTTGGTTTGGAACTTGCCGCGCCTGTTTTCCGAATTCGCCGAGCGGCTTCCCGTGCAGTACCTGGATGAACACTGGGTGGCGACTGCCGAGGGTTTCCGTTCGCTCAACGAAACGAGCTTTCAGGTCCTCAAGCGGCTCGTGGACATCTGCCTCGCCTTTACGGGACTGCTTCTAAGTTCTCCCCTCCTGGCGTTGACGGCAGTCCTCATCAAGCTTGAGGATGGAGGGGCGGTTTTCTACTCCCAGGAAAGGGTGGGCAAAGGAGGAAAGCCCTTCCGCGTTCATAAGTTACGCACCATGGTGGGCCGGGCGGAGGATATCACCGGCCCTATCTGGGCTTCGCGCGACGACCCGCGCGTCACTCGCGTGGGACGTTGGCTGCGCAAACTTCGCATCGATGAGATTCCCCAGATGTGGAATGTTCTCAAAGGCGAGATGAGCTTTGTGGGCCCGCGTCCGGAGCGCCCGGTCTTTGTCGAAGCACTCCAAAGCAAGTTCCCCGTTTATTCGCTGCGGCATTTAGTGCGCCCGGGAATCACCGGTTGGGCACAAGTGCGTTGCCCGTACGCCGCCAGTGAAGAGGACACTCTCCTCAAGCTCGAATATGACCTCTACTACCTCCAAAACGCCTCCATCCTCTTCGACATCCGCATCATCCTCAAGACAATTTCCACCGTCGCTTCAGGGTGGGGCTCCTGGTAGTGCTATCTAATGAGGCCAACTGCCTTGAAAAATGATGTTAAATCTTCCTTACGCGTAACAATTCTTCAATCAATGTAACCCCTTGATTCAAATAATGTTAACTTAAGATTTTCCATTCTGTACGCATTATGACTTTCTCATTAACTTTCCAAGGTGTGCAACTCAAATGGTTCGACTTACGTCTGAGTTCTTGATAAGCATCAACATCGACCGGCAAGAATTGCAAAAGGGGACGGAGGACATAGTAGAGCCCGCAGATCCAACTCAGATCTTGAGGGCAGCAAGACCCGAAGAGATTGTTCCATCGTGGTTTTGAGGTGTTGCCGCGACAATCTCCGCTGACACGTGTTGATTCATTCTGAGGAGGACGGCTGTGAGAATCTTAGTGTTGGGTGGGGACGGCTATCTGGGCTGGCCGACCGCCATGTACCTTTCCGCACGTGACCACGAAGTGGCAGTTCTTGACAATTTCTCCAAGCGCAGTTGGGAACTGGAGCTCAACGCCGAACCCCTCATCCCGGTCAGGGATCTCCGCAATCGGGTGGGCGCCTGGAAGGAAGTCACGGGCCGCCGCATTTCCTTACTCGTCGGTGATTTGTGCGAATACGACTTTGTCCACGACGTGCTGCGCGACTTCCAGCCTGAAGCCATCGTCCATTTCGGGGAGCAACCGTCCGCTCCTTTCTCCATGATCGACCAGCGCCGTTGCATCATGACCCAAGTGAACAACATTACGGGGACCCTGAACATTCTTTGGGCGATGCGCGAGCATGCCCCGGCGGCCCACCTCGTGAAGCTCGGCACCATGGGAGAATACGGAACGCCGAACATCGACATCGAAGAGGGCTTCCTCGAGGTCGAATACAAGGGCCGCAAAGACGTCCTTCCCTACCCGAAGCAACCCGGCTCCTTCTACCATCTCAGCAAGGTGCATGACAGCCACAACATTACCTTCGCATGTAAGGTTTGGAAGCTACGTTCGACGGACCTCCACCAGGGGGTCGTTTACGGTGTCGCCACGGACGAGTCGGAATTGGACGAGCGCTTAACCACCAGCTTGCACTACGACGAAGTTTTCGGCACCGCCCTGAACCGCTTTTGCGTCCAGGCGATTGCCGGCATTCCGCTCACCGTATACGGCAAGGGGGGACAAACGCGAGGCTTCCTGAACATTCGCGACACCCTGCGCTGCGTGGAACTTTCCATCCTCAACCCGCCTCAAGCGGGTGAGTACCGGGCCTTTAACCAGTTCACGCAGATGTTCACTGTTCTGGATCTCGCCCGGACCGTCCAACACCAAGCCCAGAAACTCGGCTTCCGCGTGGCCATCAGCCATCTGCCCAATCCCCGTGTGGAAGCGGAAGCGCACTACTACAACCCGCGCCACCAGAAACTTCTCGACCTCGGCCTGCAACCCCATCTGCTTTCCGACGTCTTGGTCGATAGTATGCTCGTCACTATCCGCGACCATGCCGAGCGCATCCGGCATGACGTCATCCTGCCGCACGTCCGATGGGACGGCGCCTCTTCGGCGGCGGTCAGAGCCTTCGCTTCCATTTCCTAAACGATTCAAGGGCGGAACGCCCCGCCGCAAGGCGCTCCCGTTCGGCGATCACACCTCGGCCATCCCCCTTTGCACCGGGCTCAATAGTCGTCCAAGGTTCTCCGGCTGCCTTTCCAGATGCGCGGGAGACGGCGGCCTTTGGCAATTTGGTAGCTGCTGATGTCGTGCACCATTTTAACCAGCGCCACCACATTCTCGTAAGGAGTGTCCGGCAGCAGGCCGTGGCCCAGGTTGAAGATGTGGCCGGTGCGGCAGGCAGCCTGGTTCAGGATGCGTTGGACCCGCATGCGGATGAAATTCAGGTCGCCGTAAAGCACGATGGGGTCAAGGTTCCCCTGGATGCTCACGCCGTCGCCCAGCCGCTGCCAGGCCTGGTCGAGTTCCACGCGCGAGTCGACGCCGATGACGTCCCCACCCGCGTCGCGCATGGCTTCCAGCAGCATGGCCGTTCCCGTTCCAAAATGGATAATAGGCGTTCCGGGCTTGACGGCGAGCATCATCATGCGTGTATACGGCTGGGCGTATTGGCGGTAGTCGGCGGGCCCCAGGCAGCCCACCCAGGTGTCAAAAATCTGCACGGCCTGCACGCCGGCGTCGATCTGGGCGTTGATATACCTGGCCAGGCTGCGCGCCAGGCGCTCCATCAGCGCGCACCACGCGCCCGCGTCGCGGTACATCAGGGCTTTGGTTTGGCGGTAGTTCTTGGACCCGCCCCCCTCAATCAGGTAGGAAGCCAGGGTGAAAGGGCAGCCGGCAAATCCGATGAGGGGGATGCGCGGATTCAGGTCGGAGCGCGTTTGGCGGATGGCATCGTAGAAATATCCCAGCGATTGTTCCGGATCGACCTCGTGCAGGCGGTCAATGTCGGCAGCTCCCCGCACTCCCGGGCTGATGACCGGACCTTCCTCCTTGTCGTATTCCAAGTGCAAGCCCAAAGGCTCAACAATCAGCAGCAAGTCGGCAAAGATGATGGCGGCATCCACGCCCAATTTCTCCGCCGCGGTGACCGTGACTTCCGAAACCAAGGCGGGATTCTTGCACAACTCCAGGAAGGGCACGCGGGCGCGCAAATCCCGATACTCCTTCATGTAGCGGCCCGCCTGACGCATCAGCCAGACGGGGGTCGCGTCAACCGCTTCGAAACGACAGGCCTTCAGGAAACGCGAGTCTTCCCACGCAGCACGCTTTGGGGATTCGGGACTCGGGGCAAAGGACACGGGATCTTCTAACCTCTGACTCCTGGCTTCTGCCTTCTTTCTTAAGAGCTCCTTCGCCCGTTGCGCGGTTTCCTGCACCAAGGGTCCCATCTTGGGATGAAAGGGCTCAAGATCAATGGCGATCCCGTGACCCACCAGCGCCTCGCTACAAGTCGGGCCCACCGAGGCGACCACGACCTTCTCCAGGGCTTCGAGTAATCGTTCCTTCCCGCCGTCTTCCGCGGCCACGCGCAGCAAATGTTCCACTTGCGCCGCGTTCGTGAACAGCGCCACCTGCGCCCGGCCCTCGACCAGCGCTTGGATGGCTTCGCGCAGGGGCTGGAGATCCCGGGGGAGCGCCCATTGATAAACCGGCACCCGCAACACCTCGATGCCGCGTTCTTTGAGCGCGGCGAGGAAGGCTTCGTTGGGCACGCCATATTCCTGCACAGCCACGCGGCTGCCCAAAAGCGTGAAGCCGCGGTGATTTTCGTCCAACTCCTCCAGGACTTCGCGCCAGGTGTTGGGCTCGGGCACGGTGATGGTGATGGGCACTTGCAGCTCGCGCAAGACCTTGACCGGCTTGGGTCCACGCGCCACCACGGTAATTCCCGCGAGCGCTTGCACGATCTCGTCGCGGGCGTGGCGCGTCTCCAGCACCTCAATCAGCCGCCGCGCGCCGACTCCGGTCATAAAAATGACCGCATCGAGCCGTCCCGCGAACAGCGCCGTGCCAAATGCCAGGGCGGCGGCGTCTTCCTCCAGCGGCGCCTCGCGCAGGGCCGGAGCCACGCGCGGCACACCCCCAAATCGGGTAATTAGGGCCGCCATTTCCCGCGCATGGCGGCTTTCAAAGGCCACCACTTCCAGACCTTCAAAATTCGTGCCGGCGGTTGAGGTCTCAGTCATGTCCATCGCTCTTCATTCGGGGGCACACGGCTTGCAGCGTCCCGCTCCCGCATAGCCGCATCGGCTCTCGGCTTATTATGCACGAAAAAACCCGCAAGAAGGCAAATTGAACTATCAAATCCTCGTCACAAAGCCGCTTCTTTCTGCAAAATTCATGTCGGATAGACGTAAATGTCCGAATCTTAGACAAAAATGTCCGACTTTTTGTTGGGCATTTTGTCCGAGATTTGTTTGTTTTCATACACATAACGGCTTTGAACGTATTTTTTTAACATCTTTTTTTCGCAGTTCCCCCTGCCGAATTTTACCGAAGTCATTGATAAGGCGGCACATTCGGCGCAAGCAATGTCCTCCAATCTTTGCAGGTGCGCAGACCAATGATCCTCCGCAGGGCAGAGTTCACGGAGCCCTTCATTCATGGAATTGTCGAACCGTGTGACCACAGACGGCACGGAGAAAATCACGGAGATCCCTCCGTGATCTCTGTGCCTTGCCTCCGTGACCTCTGTGAGAACCCTTTCCTTTCCTTCCTCTCTCGAGGAAATTCATGACGAATCCGGGCTAGCTCCTAGCCACTAGATAAGTATATATGTAGTTGTAGGCTTTGTCAATAGGAAAGTGAGGCTAGATTATGCTACCCACAAAGCGACAAAATGCCCACCCTAAGAGGTGGAGAGAACCGGCGGGCGGGAGCAACCACGCTGGCGGCTGGATCGGAGCGGCTCGTACACCAAATCTGAAAATGTGCGAAGCACCTGTGGCCGCGGTCACGCCCCCTCCCCAAAACCGTTCACGTGGTTACCAAAAACCGCCGATAAACGAAGCGGGGAAGTGTCGGGGGACCAACGAGGGGGGCGGGAGGTAAGGAGATGTGCGGGCGAAGCCCGCCTTGGACTGCGGTAGCAGCAGCTACCGCCTTCTGTCTTCGGTTCATACGGCATAGGCGCAAGGGGCGGCGGAAGAAAGGCGGTAGCTGCTGCTACCGCAGTCCAAAGCGCTTCGCGCAAGTCCAAATGAAAACGCGCGCAAAGCGAACAGTGTTGGACCTAAAGGTTCGCGCTACTTTTGACCTTTGACTTTTGCCTTTTGACTTTCTTTTCCGCTTCTGCCGAGCACTCAGGTGATTGGGTCTTTGGAGTGTCCGTTCTGGGAGAGTTCATTGATGTGGTCGGCGATTTCCTGTGGCCGGTCGAAATCGACAAAGGCCTCCCAGCTCGACTTGCCCGCGGTCTCAATGGAAAGATCGCCCACGCCGAAAATTCTTTGGCCGATCCGCTGATGTACCGTTACGTCCTGTACTTTCGAAACCAGGATGGTGCGCGTGGCCCTCCCGAGAATGCCCCTTTCGTACCGCAGCATGTCATCGAGGATCGTTAACTTGGTAAAGTGCTGGCGGAGATGGCATTTCGCGGGCCACAGCAGAAGGAGCACGGGCAACCAGGGAATCCAATGATGCAAGGACAACGGGACGTCGGGCGACCATTCCATGCGCTCCAGCGCCACGACGAAAGCCACCACAATCACCACCCCCGCCACGTATCCTATGTATATGAATTTCATCGTCGGGCGGATGATCATTTCGGACACACGTACCTCCCAGGATCAGTCCGCGCTATTGTACCGCGCCGCGGCAAGAACGTATCCCGCAAGAACCGCCCCGTTGAAAAAATATAGCGCAAGGCTCGCACTCCGGTCCGTCAGCCGACCGGCGGCGCGTCCACTGCGCCGCGCATTGGGCGGCGCGGCTTTGCTGCGCCCCGTCATCTTACGAGGGCAAGCCAAACTAACCCCAACAGAATGGTTAGGAGAGTAATTGGGAAGCCGACGCGAAAGTAATCCCAGAAGCTGATGTGGACGTCGGGTTTCGCCCTTTCGACCACGATGATGTTGGCCACCGAACCGGTGATCGTCAGGTTACCCGCCAAGGTGCTGGCCATAGCGAGCGCCAGCCATGCTGTGTGCGGATCCGTGAACCCCGGGACCAGGGACTTCAGTAGCATCACGGCCGGGACGTTGCTCACCAGGTTGCTAAGCAGGACCACCACCAGGGTGAAAACATCCAGGCGCTGGAGATTCCAGTGCCGCGCAACGGCGAGGAGGCGAGCCACGATGCCGGCATTTTCAGCGCCGCCCACAATCAGGAAAAGGCCAACGAAAAAAACCAGGAGCCCCCAATCGACTTCGTCGTAAAGCTTGCGGGGTTCGGTGGTGCGGGTGATCAGGAGGACGGCAGCGCCCAACGCCGCCATCATGGCCGGTGGCACACCGATGAGGAATCCGGTAACGACCACGGTGACCACAATCACGGGCTTGGTCAAATGCGAGAGGTCCAGCAGCGGCAGGGGGATGGCCTCTGCCGGGGCCGCGCGCGCCCCTCCTCTCATGTACATCCAATGCAGGACCGCCCAGTTCAGTATCAATCCCACCAGCGCTACCGGTCCGAGGTGAAACAAAAAGTCTCGGTACCTGATTCCGGAAAACGAGCCGATCAGCATGTTTTGCGGATTTCCCGTGATGGTCGCCACGCTGCCGACATTCGATCCAGTGGCCACTGCCAGCAGGTAGGGGAGGGGCGCAAGCTTCATCCGTCGGGTGATGGACAACACAAAGGGAACCATCACCAGGCAAACGATGTCGTTCACGAAGAAAGCGGAAAGCAGGCCACAAGCAAATACCACGGCGGGCAACAGGTGAGCGGGCTTCAGCCGCCTCAGGACAAACTCCACATTCCACTCGAAAAATCCCACTAAGTGAAGATTACCGACGATTAGCATCATCGAAAAGAGCAGAACGAGCGTAGAAAAATCGATGAAATGCAGGGCCTCGCGGGGTGGCATGATCCTGAATGCCACCATGGCGACGGCCCCGATGATTGCCGCGCCGGGACGGTCGATCTTGAGCCCGGGGAACTTTCCCAGGGCAAATACGAAGTAACTGGCGATGAAAATAGCATAGGCGGTAATCAGGGTCGTGTCAGTCAGGGGGATCGCGCGGATTTCGCTCATACCGGGTCAGGATAACAGTGCCACTTAAGGCCATCAAGTGCACACTACTATGATGAAGAAAGGGCGGGGGCAAAAGGCGGCGATTGACGAATTCATTGCCGCTCATCCCGAGCGGCTGCGCCGGCTCGCCCAATGACGTTCTACCCATCCCTTTTACGAAAACAACCAGTTCCGCTGGGAGCGGCTGGGACCCTGGCTTCGGCAGCACAGGCTTGTCCAAATTAGCCATGGTCAAGGCTCAAAACGGACAGGTATCAGCCTTGTTCCCTTAGGGGAGGCGTGTCAGGTCTTCTGGGCCTTGGCGGGAGGACCCAGCGCGACGGCGGCCTCAGCGGTAAGCAGCAGGAAGGTAAACGTCTCCTGGAGATACAGGCGAACCACGGCATCGGTGTGGCTGGAATAGCCGATGGAGGCGTCCTGGCCGATGTGCAGGTCGAAGTCGCCGCCACGGGTAGTCAGCACGAAAGCGCCGGCGATGGCAGGTGCCCAAATGATTTTGTCATCGACGAGCCGCTTGACATGCTCCAGCACGGGGTATCCATAGTCGCTGGTCTCAGCGAGTGCGGTGTAGCAGTCGGCGCCGAGCAGCACCCCGTAAGGGCCGTTGACGCCCACCAGCCGCAACTGACTCAAGCCTTGGGCGATGGCTTCCGGGTACTTGCGCACGTCGCTAGGAAGCGTCTTGATCGGATTGCTGGTCCCCTGACGGATGCCCTCGATGCCGGCGGCGGCATAGCCCTCGAACACCGCGCCGTCCTCGGCAAAGGCGATCTGGCGTGCGGCGTCCTTGGCCGGTTGCCAGTCCGCGTCGTTCGCGCCACGTTCGACGTCGTCGATCGCCTGCCGATCCAGCTCGAAGGGAACACGCAGCTCGACCAGCGCCTTCACCTCGCGCTGCCTGGCGATGATGCCGTCTTGCGGAGCCGCGATCGTCCGCAGGTGGCCGGTGCCGACGGCGGAGAGACCTATTCCCCCCGGTCCATGCACGTCGACGACGCGCCGTCCGCCGAGGTAGCGCTTGAGCGTGCGCGAGGTTTCCGCTTCGATCTGAGCCCACGCGGCATCGGAAATGGGGGCAAGCTCACGGTGCAGATTATTCATGGGGGATATCTCCTTTGAGGGAACCGATACCGAGCGAACCATCGGTCTCCGAACGGTGGAATGGGGATCCAACCGACGCCGGCGCAGTGGAAGGCGCCGCAACCGCCGGCTGGTCCCCGGTCACAGTCTCTAGAAATGTCGCAGTCGGCACGAAGAACAGGTTTCCGGTGACGGCACGGCTGAAGTCGAGCAGCCGGTCGTAGTTGCCGGGCGGCCGGCCAATGAACATGTTCTCGAGCATCTGCTCGATGGTGCGGGGCGAACTGCTGTAGCCAATGAAGTAGGTGCCAAATTCACCGTATCCGGCCCGGCCGAAAGGCATGTTGTCGCGCAGGATCTTGATCTCTTTTCCGTCCTCGACGATCGTGTTGAGGGCGTTGTGCGCGGAGGTGGGCTTTATGGAATCGTCCAATTCGATGTCCGCGAGCTTGGTGCGGCCGATGATTCGTTCCTGCGCCTCGGTGGACAGCGCATTCCACGCGTCAAGATCGTGAAGATATTTCTGCACGATCACGTAACTGCCGCCGGCGAAAGCGGCGTCCTCCTCGCCAATCAGTACGGCATCGATCGCTGCCTGGCCCCTCGGGTTCTCGGTTCCGTCGACAAAGCCCAGGAGATCGCGGTCGTCGAAGTAACGGAATCCCTGCACCTCATCTGCCGGCGAAACGGCATCACCCAAGCGCGTCATGATTTGCGTCGCCAGCTCGAAGCATAAATCCATGCGCTGGGCGCGAATGTGGAAGAGCAAGTCGCCCGGGGTGGAAACCGCGTGGCGCGCTCCAGCACGAATCTCCCGAAACGGATGCAGCATCGCCGGCCGCGGCGGCCCAAAGAGTCGGTCCCACGCGTCGGACCCAAATCCCATGATGCAGGAGAGGTCCCCTTCCAGGTCGCGAAATTCCACTGCACGCACCAGCGCGGCGAGGTCTCCGCAAAACGATCGAACGGTCGTACCACTGTCAGGGCCCGGGTTGAGTGTCGCGACCAGGAAGATCGCGGCGCGGGTGAGCGGTGCGGCTACCGGCTGCGCAACGCCACGCATGTCACCTGCCGCTTGGGGCGGGCTGTTCCGATCGGACTCCATCAGATGTTATCCTGGCGGGGCTGGCGGAATTCCGCTCTTCGATCTTTCGCGCTCGCCTCAGATGCAAACAATCGGACCGGAAGCTTACCACCGCCTCCCGGCGAATGTCCATGCCAACTGCGGGCATGCCAACTGCGGACTTGTCGCTGCCGACTGGATTTCAGCACCTCGACGTCGCCCTCCGGACCGAAATCGGGACGCAAGACGGAGCCGATTGACTTTCGACTCTTCGACCGCTCTTCAGGGTTCAAGCGAACTCGTAGAGAGGCACGTTGCGGCTGGGTGGGGGAGGGGCTTTGAGCAAGGCTTCGAGGCGGCGCACAGTTTCGGGTGCGAGCAGGACGTCGCCGCATACGTCGCAGACCTCGGCGGGGACGTGGTCGATCACCATCACCTCATCCTGGTGTTTGACCGTGTGGACGACCGTGCGGGGCTCATAGGCGCCGGGGCATCCCGCAATGGTGCATTTCATGGCTGGCTTCTCCTCTCCCGAGGCGTTAACCATTTCGGCGGCCGGGGCTGGGTAGGCTGCAATCAAGATGAGCAGCGGCTGGCCGGTAGTGCAAACGATGTCGAGCGGGCGGTCTTCATCCGTGAACCCATCCATCCGGCAGCAAGCCCCGCGCCGGTGTTCAGGATAATCCTCCAGGATTTCTCCATCGCGGATGGCTTGCAGGACTTCGTCCAGGGTGTTCTCCTCTTCCACCATCCCCTGCTGCGCGTGCTGCGTTACCCGCAAGGCTTCGGCGGCTGCCAGGGACCTGACCCCAGCGAGCAGGTTTTCGAATTCGACATTGTCAGGCTCTTCCATCTCAGGGGGAGATTAGCACGCCCGACGGGACGCCGCCAAGGTCGAACAAGAAAGGTTAGTTGCTCAGCGTGGTTTTTGTAGCGGCGGTCTACGACCGCCGGTCGGCGCTCATAGAGCGCCGCTACAGCGAACTGTACACCACCGCGACGGCGAAAGTTGACGGCGGACTCTCGAAGTGCGACGATGGAGTTTTGAACTGAATCCTGGAACTGAGACGCTCAAATGCGCGTGCTTGGGAGGGAAAACCGATGGCTTCAGCCTGGAAAGGATTCATTTCGTTCGGATTAGTCTCGATCCACGTACGGCTCTATCCGGCGGCGCGGAGCGATCGCATCGGCCTGCACCAATTGCATAGCGTCTGCCACACACGCCTGCGACAGCCTCTGTTCTGCCCAAAATGCAATCGCATTGTGGATCGCTCGGAAGTCGTGAAGGGCTACGAGAACGAAGATGGCAGCTACGTTCTCATTGATCCGGAGGAAATCAAAAAGATCGAGCCCGCATCGGCCCGCACCATGGACATTCTGGGTTTTGCGAAGGAGTCGGAGATCGATCCGCTTTATTTCGATTCCTCCTATTTCGTGGTGCCCGAGGAGGAAGGCCGGAAAGCCTATGAACTCCTCCTGCGGGCCCTCGAAGCTTCGAAGCGCGTGGGGATCGCAAAGCTCGCCATGTTCCAGCGCGAGTACGTCGTGTTTATACGCCCGTACGACCACGGCCTGGCGCTGCACACCATGCATTTCGCGAGCGAAATACGCGAGGCCCCGGGGTATGGGAAGACCGAGGACGTCAAACTCAAGCCGCAGGAGATCAAGCTGGCGGAACAACTCGTCGATTCGCTGTCCGAGGATTTCCATGCCGAAAAATACCACGACGAGTTTGAAGAACGGCTCAAAGCCCTCATTGACGCCAAGCGCAACGGCAAAGCTATTGCCGCCCCCCCCGAACAGCGCCGAGCGCCCGCGATCGATATCACGACGGCCCTGAAAAAAAGCCTTGCGGCCACCTCCGCACACCATGCCCGGCCAGTGCATGGGAGACTGCGACGGGTCAAGCCCGTTTCGATCCCCGGGCACAGAACCGCAACCCGCGCCACGCGCTGAGAATCCAGGTTAAGAGCAGGGACGAGGGGCGAAGAGAATCGGGGCATCGGACCATCGGGGCATTGAACTGCTTGCTCGTCACCCGCCACTACACTATTGAGGCTGGGGCAGGCAGCAGCTTTCGACTCTCAACTTTCAGCCGCACCTTGCTACCTTCTTGTATCCCCGCCGGGAACCCTGTAGCATTCTCCTCTCTTCGACACGAGTCAACCTGGGAGGTTACGATGGCTGAAAACAACCTTGCGAATGGGCCACTCACGGCGCTCACGGAAGAAGAGCGTATGTTTCAGGCGATGGCGCATGAATTCGCCGCGAACGAAATCCTTCCCCATGTCGAAGAAATGGACCGCGAGGGCGCTTTCAACCACCCGCTCTTGGAAACATTCTTCGCGCAGGGTTTTATGGGGATTGAAGTTCCCGAGGCTTACGGGGGCAGTGGAGGCTCATTTTTCCTGGCGATTCTGGCCATCGAGGAATTCTCACGTGTAGACGCTTCGGCGGGCGTGGTGATTGACGTTCAGAACACGCTGGTGAACAACGCACTCCAAAAGTGGGGAACAGAGGGGCAGAAGCAGAAATTCCTCCCGCGCCTGGTGCGCGACACCCTCGGCGCCTACGCCCTCTCGGAGCCGAACGCCGGCAGCGACGCCTTCGCACTCGCCACACGCGCTCGCGAGGACGGCAGCGACTACGTTCTGAACGGCCGGAAGCTCTGGATTACCAACGCCAAGGAAGCGGGGCTGTTCATCGTCTTTGCCAATATCAATCCCGAGGCGGGCTATCGCGGCATCACGGCATTCCTCATTGAACGCGGCACGCCCGGCTTCACCGTCGGGAAGAAGGAGGACAAGCTCGGCATTCGCGCTTCCTCCACCTGCGAGCTCATTCTGGAAGACTGCCGCGTGCCCAAAGAAAATGTCTTAGGTGAAGTCGGCAAGGGTTACAAGGTGGCGATAGAGACGCTGAACGAAGGCCGCATCGGCATCGCCGCGCAGATGGTGGGAGTGGCGCGCGGGGCGCTGGAAAACGCCGTTCGCTACGCGCAGGAGCGCCAGCAGTTCGGCAAGCCCATCGCCGAGTTCCAGGCCATCCAGTTCCAATTGGCCCGCTTGGCGACGGAGGTTGAGGCGGCGCGCCTGATGGCCTATAACGCCGCGCGGCTGAAGGACGCGCGAGTGCCCTTCCTGAAAGAAGCCGCCATGGCCAAGTATTTTTGTTCGCAGGTGGCGGAGCGGGTGGCCTCCGAGTGCCTGGAAGTTTACGGCGGCTACGGTTTTACGCGCGACTATCCGGCGGAGAAATTTCTGCGCGACTCGAAGATCGGAAAGATCTACGAGGGCACGTCGTTTATGCAGCTTCAGACCATTGCGAAGATCGTCCTGGGAAAATGAGCGGGCTTTCGGACCCCGACTTATGTCTTTGGAACATCGGGAATTGAATTGTACCTTTCAAGGTGAGCGGATTCTGGCAGGATTGTGCTCTCGGGCCGCGGCTCAGCACGGATGAGCCTCCCTCCTTGCGGCCCCGTGGGTTGCGAATATGGACTGGAAAGATTTTCTCCGGCGGATATTTCTGATCGATCTGATCAAAGGCTTGCGGCTGACGTTTTCCTATCAGCGCCCGGATGCCACTTATACGGAGCAGTATCCCCTGGAGCGGCCGCCCGTGGCGGAGCGCTATCGGGGAGCGCCGCGCTTGAACAATCATCCCGAATCGGGCGAGACGCTGTGCATCGCCTGCAACCTGTGCTCGATTGCCTGCCCGGAAAATCTGATTGTGGTGGGCTGGGCGCGCACGGAAGACCGCAAGAAGCGGCTGACCACCTTCACCTACGATCTTTCGCGCTGCATGTTCTGCGGGTTGTGCGAGGACGCCTGTCCGGTGGACGCGCTGGAGTTGACGCAGGACTTCGAGATCGCCAACTATTCGCGCGAGGGCATGATTTGGGACCGGCAAGCGCTGGAAGAGGGACCTCAGCCCGCGCGCTATACGCGCTAACTAAAGTTCATGGAAGAAGCCAGGGGTCAGAAGCCACAACGGACGGACCGCGAAAGCCTGCCTGCACATTCCACGGCTAAAGAAGCTGCGAAAAAATGAACAATCTCACGCAAATGCTTCTGCTCATCCAGGAATTGTTTTACAGCCATTAGAGATATCCAGCGACACTCCCGCGCAGAGACGGCTGCCGCCTTTGCGGAGGAATCCCTGCCTTCTTGCCCGCGAGGTGTAGAGACTCCTCCCCCTCATCAGACTCGCCGTGTGTCTGCCGCCGTTGGGGAGGCGCCGCGGGTCGCGTGAGCGGCCCGCGGCCTAAAGCTATTTCTTTTTGGGAGGCACAACAGCGTCTTTGAACGCTTTGGCCAGACGGAACTTTACGACGGTCTTGGCCGGGATCTTGATCGGCTCGCCGGTTTGTGGATTGCGGCCCATCCGCGCCTTCCGGTTCGCCTTGACGGCTTTCCCTAACCCCGGGATTACAAATTGGCCACCAGCCTTGGCTTCCTTGGTGGCGAGTGCGACGAGCTCTTCGAGAATGCCCGCCACCGCTTTCTTCTGAATCGCTGCCTTCTCTGCCAGGTGAGATACAACTTGGGACTTGGTCATGACTTTCGCCATTTGCTGCTCCTCTCCTCACTGCGTGTTTTTTTGGAATGAGACCTTGTCACGATTACCGGGCCACAATGTAGACAATTACTATCGAGCTGTCAAGACATTTTAGTGGAGACGCCCCAGGAAAAGCCACAAAAAATGCACCGATGGCGGAGCCCCCTCGCAGAAGACCGGCCTATTTCGCGGGGGAGCGATTGCAAACCGCCAGGGGTTTGGCTATATTCCCAGCAGGAGGTTCGAATGCCGCTCTTTGAATATAAGTGCCGGGATTGCGGGACGACCTTTGAAAAGATCGTGCCCTCTTCCACCACCCCGGTGGCCTGCAAGAAGTGCGAAAGCCCCAAGGTGGAAAAGTTGTTGTCAGTGTTTGCCGTGGGGGCATCGTCGCGTTCTGCGGCCTCATTTGAATCCGGGCCCTGCGGGGCCTGTGGCGCGGCTCAACGCGGAATGTGCGGCATGGAATAAATCAGGTGTCAGGTATCAGGCGCCAGGTTTCAGGTTTAGCTGACACCTGGCACCTATGATTTACCCGCGCATTCCCAACCTGCGCCTCGGCACTTCGAGCTGGTCCAGTGCTGACTGGGTGGGAAGGTTTTACCCGACCGGCACGGCGCCGGCTGACTTCCTCGGCGCTTACGCCCAGCATTTTGACACGGTCGAAGTTGATTCTACCTATTACCGGATTCCTGCCGAGTCCATGGTGCGGAACTGGCGTGCCCGCACGCCGCCGGGATTCACCTTCGCCGCCAAGTTCCCGCAAGTGATCACGCACGAAAAGGTGCTGCAGGATTGCCGCGAGGACCTAACCCAATTCCTGCGCACCATGAACTTGCTGGAAGACCGCCTGGGGCCGCTGCTCTTGCAGTTCCCCTACTTCAACAAACAGGCCTTTGCGCGCCCGGAGGATTTCTTGGCCCGCCTCAGTCCTTTTCTGGAGGAGTTACCCGGCGGATTCCGTTACGCCCTGGAGGTCCGCAATAAGTACTGGGTGAATGCGCGGCTGCTCGATATCCTGCGCAAAAAGCGCGTGGCTCTGGCGTTGATCGATCACCCCTGGATGACTCCCATTTCACAACTGGTAAACAACTTGGACGCGGTGACCGCCGACTTCACATACCTCCGCTGGCTCGGCGACCGCAAAGGCATTGAGGAAAAAACCCAGCACTGGGACCGCATCATCATTGACCGGGAAGATGAAATGCGAATCTGGATTCCGGTCATCCGCCAGCTTCTCAAGCGGGGCATTCAAGTGATGGGGTATTTTAACAATCATTACGCCGGCTTCGCGCCCGGGTCGATCGAACTGTTTGCCAAAGTCTGGGAAAGCATGCAGGAATCATCAGCATAAAAAAACGTAAAAAAGGGCTTGACACCGCGGTCAGACGCAAGTACCTTACTCAACCAGTTGTCTATACAACCAGAGGTTCTATTGACCGTGCTCGCCATCGACCGCACGAGTGTCGTGCCGCTCTACTTCCAGATTCGTGAGAACCTGCTGGCAGAGATCCGGTCCAGTCGTTTAAAAGCAGGTGATCCCTTGCTTTCCGAACAGCAGCTTTCGGCGCAGCTCGGGGTCAGCCGCATGACCGCGCGCCAGGCGTTGCAGTCGCTTTGCAGCCTGGGCGTGGCGTATCGCCAAAAGGGAAAAGGTACATTCGTATCCAAAATCAAATTCGAGATCAATTTCCGCCACGTGCAATCCTTCTCAGAGCAGATGGGCGCCCTCGGATTTTCCGTGAACTCCAAGGTGCTCTCGTTGGGGATGGTGCCGGCCCCGCCGGAGATTGCCGTCGCCCTCCGGGTGGCTCCCCACTCGGAGATCGTAAGGTTGCAGCGCCTGCGTATGGCCGCCACGCTCCCGGTGGCGATTGAATGGAGCCACCTGCCCCATCACCTTTGCCCCGGCCTCGTCGAGCAATTTAGCCCGGGCGACTCCCTTTACGAGACGCTGGCGAAACGCTATGGGATTCATATCCAAGTTGCGGATGAGACGGTGGAAGTGGGGCTGGCGGGAGCTGAAGATGTGCGCCTGTTGCGTGTGCGCAAAGGCAGTCCACTTTTTCTTTTTACGCGGGTCGCTTACCTTGCCGATGGACAGCCGGTCGAGTATGTGAAAAGCCGGTATCGTGCGGACCGCTACAAGATCGTCAGCCGGCTCACCCGGCCCGGCGTTTAGGGGTAGCGGTACTCCATCGAGCTTGCAAGTCCGGCCCCGTCAATGATATTTTACGGTTACGCAGGGTAATTGCATTCCAGTGCACAGCCGCTGCGCGGCTGTTCTTGGCGGTCTTTCCAAAAGGCCGCCGGCGAGGTTTTGAACACTGAACACTTCCGAGCGTTGGGAAAAACGGGGAAAATTGCAAATCAAGGAGGTACGATCATGAAGTTCGACCACGCAGGATGGCAGAAGGTTCATCTGTCACTAGCGCTGCTGGTGGCAATTGCCGGGCTGCTCCTTTGTGCGAGCGCCTGGGCGCAGGAAACAACAGGCTCGATTTCCGGCACGGTGAAAGATCCCAGCGGGGCAGTCGTTCCCAACGCCAAGGTTACCCTTCGGGACACTGATAAGAACGCGGACGTTCGCAAGGGGACGACCAACGGCACCGGCGATTTCGCGTTTGTGGAGCTCCCGGTCGGTCGTTATTCCTTCACCGTGGAAGCGGCGGGCTTCCGAAAATTCGTCCAGGCCGGTATTGTCCTGAACGTGGACGACAAGTTGACGTTCTTTCCCAGCCTCGAGGTGGGGGCCGCCTCGCAAGAGGTGAAAGTGGAAGCCTCTCCCCTCCAGGTCGATATGGAAGATGCCGTAGCTGTCGGCGTGGTTTCGGGCACCCAGGTGCGCGAGCTCACCATGAATAACCGCGTTTGGGAGCAGCTCATGATTCTGGTGCCCGGGGTCAGCGACAGCAACAATACTGATCAATACTATGTCGGCGCTACCAACCCCATGGGCGGCTCCGCCACCAATACCACGGGTTTTCAGATCAACGGCGGCCGCCGCGAGGAGAACAACTTCCAGGTGGACGGCATGGACAACATGGATCGCGGCAGCAACCTGACGATCCTCTCCTTCCCCAGCGTGGATGCCATCTCCGAGTTCCGCATCGTGCGCGGCGTCTATGATCCCGAGTTGGGCCGCTCGGGCGGGGCACAGGTGAACGTGGTCACACGGTCTGGGACCAGCGACATTCATGGCGGGGTTTACGAATTCTGGCGCAACAACATTCTGAACGCCAACCAATGGGTCAACAATACCTCCACCCCGACGGCCACTCCCCGGCCTATCCTGCGCTATAACGATTTTGGCGGCACCGTGGGCGGGCCGGTCTACATTCCCCACGTTTACGAGCAGCGCGACAAGACCTTTTTCTTTGTATCCGAAGAAGCTCGCCGGGTCATCAACTACTCGACGGCGACAGCCACGAATGTGCCCACCCCGGGCATGTTGACAGGAACCTTTCTGCATCCCGTGTGCACGAACTGGACAAACACCAACGGTGTGGCTGGGGCTTGCGCGGCTTATGGAACGCAAATTCCTGCCGGCAGCATCAACGCCGTTGCCAATGCCTATATCAAGGACATCTACTCCAAGTTTCCGCCCATCAACTCCGGGACCTTCAACATCATTTCAAATTTGGCCGGCGTCTACAACTACCACGAAGATATGGTCAAGGTGGATCACACCATCAAGGGCAAGGTGACGATCTACGGCAAGTACTTACACGACACCATCCCCACCATTGAGCCCGGGGGTCTGTTTACGAGCTATCCCATCAACGGCATCGCCACGACCTCCACTAACTCGCCTGGGCATCAATACAATTTCCACGCGACGGCGACGCTATCGCCCACCTTCCTGATTGATGGTGCGTATGGCTTCTCCTATGGGGCCATCCTCAGCACGAATATTGGCCTTTCGAGTTCCACGGCCTCTCCCGATGTCACATCCGCGATCGGCAATCTGATGCCCTTCACCCCTCTTCTCGGCCGCGTGCCCACCATCGGCTTCAGCAGCGGCACCGGGGTTTCGGGCTACGGTCCCTATAACGACTATAACCGTAATCAGACGGCGTTCATTAACGTCTCGAAGGTCTTCGGCGCTCACACGCTGAAGTTTGGGATGATCGGTTATCACTACAACAAGCACGAAAACTTGCTGAGCGGATCCCCCAACGGCTCCTTCAGCTTCAACAATCAAAACGCTCCCACCTCCTCCACGTCGGGCGGCACCATTTGCGGGACGGGGGCTCTGCCCGCCTGCCCCAGCAGCTTCGAGCAGAACTGGGCGAATTTCCTGCTGGGGAATGACACTGGTTTCGCGCAAGCGAATCTGGACGTCACCGCCAACATCTTCGACAACCAGGTCGAATTCTATGGGCAGGACACCTGGCGCGTCAGGCCCAATTTCACTGTGACTTATGGCCTGCGGGACTCCTTTTTCCGCCAGCCCACCGACGGCAGCGGCCCCGGCGGCAGCAGCCGGCTCATCAACTTCGATCCGGCGCTCTACGATCCCACCAAGGCGCCCTGCGTTCTCTCCAACGGCAACATTGACGTGTCGCTGGTGAACGGCCTTCCCTCCAGCAGCGCCTGTAATTCCAAATACACCCCGCTGAACGGCTTCATCTTTGCGAGTGCGACTCCCGTCACCTACAACGGGTTCACGGGTTTGAAATCGCCCTTCGGGAGCAAAGTCGGCAAGGAGTTCGACCGCGCCATCGCCCCGCGTCTGGGCATCGCCTGGGATCCTTTTGGCAACGGCAAGACTTCCATCCGCGCGGGCTATGGCATGTTTTTTGACAACGGATTGGAGTTCGGAAATCCCGAGCTCAACGTCGCCAACAACCCGGGCTTCCTGACCAACCTGAGCTTCACCAACACGACGTTTGCCGCCCCCAGCGGCGCCACCACCACCGTTACCAGCACGGCGGCGCCGGCCATCAACAATCGCATGCCCATCAATTACAAGGCCCCCTACATGGAACAGTGGAGCCTGGACATTCAGCGCCAATTCCAGCAAACGTGGCTGGTCGACGTGGGTTACTATGGGAATTCCGGAACCCACTTGCCCGGTTTTCTTGACACCAATGCTCCCCTGCCCGGGGCATGGAAAACCTGTGCTGCTCCCAATTCCTGCACCAGCGGGCCGAACACCATCCAGTTCACCTCCGCGAACGGGGGCTCCGCTTGTAACGGTATGCCTTGTGTAACTTCGAGCAACACCACCCTGCTCAACATTGTGCGGCCCTATATCGGTTACGGATATGCCGCCGATTTCGAGGATGCCTACACTTCAAATTACGAGGCCTTGCAGATGCAGGTGCAAAAGAAGCTTTCCGGCAACTCCTCGTTCAACCTGGCCTATACCTATTCTCACGGTCTAACCACCTATCAGGCTGACCGCAGCACGGATGGCGTCATGCCGCAGAGCTACGCGAACATCGCCGAAAACTACGGTCCCAACATCGCTGACCGCCGCCATGTGATCACCGGCAACTTCGTTTATGACCTTCCCTGGATGCATTCACAGAGGGGCGCGCTCGGCCATGTGCTCGGCGGCTGGGAATTCAGCGGCGTCCTAACCTTGCAAACGGGTCTGCCCCTCACCCCAGTACTTTCCGGCGCGGGCGTCGTGGATACGGCCGGGGTAGGATGGTTGGGCTCGTCGCAGGGCTCCCTGCGTCCGGACATCGTGGGCAACCCCAACTGGGGCCCCCACACGTATGCGCCGTTGACCACGGGCGAGTGGTACTACACCGGCGCCTACCAGTGTTACGGAACGGCCAAATACTGCGTTCCCTACACCGGGCAGACCAGTGTCGGCGATTCTTCTCCGGGAACCGCGCGCGGCCCCGGCTTCTGGCGCACCGATATCGGTCTGTTCAAGAACATCAAATTCAGTGAGCGCTTCACCGGCCAGTTGCGCTTGGAAACCTTTAACACCTTCAACCATGTCAATCCCATTGGTCCCGGCGGTACCGGCAGTGGCTCCAATACGTTTAGCAGTGGCTCCTTCGACGAGGTTCTGATAGCCCGAGATCCACGCCTCGTTCAGATCGCGATGAAGTTGAACTTCTAGCCTGACCTCCAGGGGCGTCCGTCATCTGGCGGACGCCCCACCTCTTCGGGCGACTTTGTGTTCGCCCAGCTCGCATCCTTGTATAATCACCGTTCATTCGTCGGCTGGAGGAGGGGCGCACATGGCGCGCCCCGAACGACTGACCGGCAAAGTGGCTGGAGGCGTTAATGCCGCGCGTCGAGGTCAGGCTGCTGAAGAATGTCGATGAGTACCGTCAATGCGAGCTTGTCCAGACGCACGTTTGGGGCGCGCCGGGCGTCACCCGCGAGGTCATCACGGCGGTGCAGAAATTCGGGGGCGCGGTAATTGGAACCCTCATCGAGGCCAAGGTTGTGGGTTTCATTTTCGCCTTCCTCGCGCAATACCACGGCCGCCTGGTCCACTGGTCACACATGATGGCGGTGGAAGCGAAGTATCGGGACCGGGGATTTGGCTTCCGGATGAAACTGGTTCACCGCCAAATCGCTCTGGAGCGCGGAATCAAGTCCATCTGTTGGACCTTCGACCCGTTGCAAAGCCGGAATGCGCGGCTAAACATCTCGCGCTTGGGCGCCGTGGCTGAAGAATACCTGCCGGATTGTTACGGGCGCTTTCCCAGCCTGCTCGAAAAAGGCTTGCCCAGCGACCGCTGGGTGGTGAACTGGCGAATCTCCACCGCGCGGGTCGAAGCGCGGCTACGTGGACAGACGCCGCCTTTTGACGCGACGCTGCCGCGAGTGAACGAGACTCGGCTGAACGCCCAAGGCTTTCCCCAGAACCGGACGATTCGGCTGGACCTCGCCTATCGCCGGCTGCTGGTGGAAACTCCGGCCCAAACCGACGCGATGCGCTCAAAAGCCATGCCCCTGGCCCGCCGCTGGCGGCTGGAAGCGCGCCGCATCTTTCAGCACTATCTTTCCGCAGGATATCGCGTGGAGGACTTCTTCCCACCTCAACCGGCAACCGAGGGGCGTTGCTTTTATCTGCTGCGGCGCCAGGCGCAGGGCCTTTGTCCACTCGCTCGGCTTGACTTAACTCCTTCGCGCAAGGTATCTTATTAATCTGGCAGTAATGCAGGAAATCCAAGCGGGGAGCATTGCGTCTTGAAACGTACCTTTCAACCGAACCGCCGGCGCCGGGCAAAAACGCACGGCTTTCGCATTCGCATGAGAACTCCGGGGGGGCGCAATGTATTGCGGCGCCGCCGTCAGAAGAGCCGTCATCGCTTGACTCCCTAAAGAGATCGTTTGACCTCTCAAGCTTTCCCCAAGACT
>Ga0326728_10003980_pt1 | contig 44565 bp, 36 predicted proteins | sample MB3enrmetagenome_FD_207602 | JGI IMG/M metagenome (GOLD analysis project Ga0326728, IMG submission 207602) | Lab enriched peat soil microbial communities from McLean, Ithaca, NY, United States - MB31MN | ecosystem: Environmental > Terrestrial > Soil > Wetlands > Peat | place: USA: New York...
ACGGTAATTGGGATCTTCAGTGGGGTATTTGGGCTCTACTGATCGGAACGTGCTGCCCTGCTCCATGCTTTTTAAGATAAAATAGACGCCAAAACGGTTATGGCGCTCCATCTTTTTGAGGTGGGGCCGGACGTAGTCTTCCTTTCGAACGTTTGGCGCTGCCCATTCGAGCGGGATATCATTACTCTCGGCATAGGATTCAACCCATCGGCTGTAATCTTTGGTGCGTGCCGACAAAACCTCCTTGGTTATGCATTTCTGAGCGAGCACCTCCTTGAAGAAATAGACCACTTGCTCAGGACGTGATAGCATTGAAAGGTATCCGTTGATCACGATACGGTGGTAAACGAAAGTCATCATAGGTCCAAAAAGTCGCATCAAAGTTTCCATCGGTCGCTCCTCCTTCTGATTTGTTCTTCCCAAACAATCTTCGGAAGAACGACCGATGGAATTAAAATTCTTTAAAATTTCAAATGTCTTTGGCTAGATTTTAGATTTTAGATTTGAAAATCCACAACCTGACGTCTCCGATCCGGAATTCCAACATACATTCAAATGCAAATGCCGGCATCGCCCGCTTGGGCGATGGGCCAGGTGATTTTAGATTTTTGGATTTTAGATTTGAAAATCCACAACCTGACGTCTCCGATTGAGAATTCCGAAATATATTCAAATGCAAATGCCCGCATCGCCCAAAGGGGGAAACAGAGACTCATCGTGATTGAGACACAGTCACCTGGTCTGTTCGTTTTTCCTCCGCTGCCTTGGTGTCCCTGTGGCTATTTCAATACGCGAATCGGCATATGGCAGGCGGTAATCTTTTTATGGATAGAATCGGCAAACCGGGTTACCTTGTTTTGGCAGAGGCAGATGGCGGTTTCTGTGTTTAGGGGCGATGTCAAGATGGCAGGCAAACTCTATCGGGACTACAACTCTTATCTGCGGGAGATCTTTGGCCGCCGTGTCCAGAAGATCACGCTGGATGCGGGCCTGAGCTGCCCGAACCGCGACGGGACCCTGGGGCGGGGCGGCTGTATCTACTGCAACGCAAAGGGTTCGGGAACGGGGGCAGCCCGCTTCGCGGGCATCTCCGAGCAGATCAGGACCGGCAAGGAAAGGCTTTCCAGGAAGTACAAGGCCGGCAAGTTCATTGCCTATTTCCAGTCGTTTTCAAACACCTACGCGCCTCTCCCCCGGCTGGCGGAAATCTACGGCGAGGCTCTGGCAGACCCGGATATAGTCGGCTTGAACATCGGCACGCGCCCGGACTGTGTTTCGGACGAGAAACTGGACTACCTTTCGAAGCTCGCAGAAAGCCATCTCATCTGCATGGAGTACGGTCTACAGTCTGCAAAAGAGGAAACCCTGGCGCTCATCCGCAGGGGGCATACGGTCTCCGCTTTCGTTGACGCCGTCGAGCGCACCCGCAGGAGAAGACTATCGGTCTGCGCGCACGTGATACTCGGGCTTCCGGGGGAAAACATGGAAGACATGATCCGGACGGCAAAATTGCTGGCCGGCCTTGACGTTGAGGCGGTCAAAATACATCTGCTGTATGTGGTCAAAGGAACGGTGCTCGAAGATATGTACAAGGCCGGAGAGTATTTGTGCCTTACCCGCGAGGAGTACGCCGCCGCCGCGGGGGAATTCTTAGCTCACCTAAGCCCCGGCGCCGTTATTCAGAGACTGACGGGCGATCCTCACCCGGAGGAACTCGTTGCGCCGGCCTGGGCGCTTGACAAGCAACGGAACCTCGAAGCTGTTCGGTCCTATATGAGAGAAAAAGCGCTGCATCAGGGGATCCGTTGCGCTAAAAACCGCTTTCCAACCATATAAGACTCTTCTATAGTGAGGGAACCTCTGTATTGTGGACTTGCCGGCTGCAATTGACCCTGATCTTTGCTTTGAGGTGCAAAAAGGCCACCAAGCTCACATTTCTACCACCTTTTGAGCATTATGCGACTTATGAAAGGAGAGATTCAATGAAACGATGTATGGTCATGCTCCTGGTCTGTATGTCTATCCTGATCACCGCTCGTGCTTTTGCCGACACTTATGATGCCCAATGGGTTGCCCAATGCGTTTCGGACAATCAGAGCGCGAATGTATCCATTGAAGTCATCACGAAATACTGCACCTGCATGAACAACAAGATGAGCAGCGACGAGACTCGATCCATTACCGAGTGGGAAAAGACCCATCCTCAGGAGCGGGCTGAGTGCGACAGAGTAGCAGGATGGAAGTAGACCACGCTCCGCGCGGTATTCAAAGATTAGATCGAAACGGCTTGGGAGGGGATATGAAGATCCGGGTTGGGGTCATCGTCGTTCTGTGTGTCGGCTTATGTTTGATCACCGCGGTCCACGCTCAGACCACTCAAGAACGCATGGACAATTTAACGGCATTGTACATGGTGCGAGCCTCCGAGTCCGTGTGTGGATTCAAGATGACCGACGAGCAGCGCGCAGAAGTGCTTAAAGCTGCCCGATTTACCGAGGGAAAACTCGAGCTCTCCGGCGAAAAGGCCGACGAGATTTACAAAAAGGTAGTTCAGTCCATGGAGGAGCAGAAGAAGAGCGGCTTGTGCGACCCCAGCGGCGAATGGGCCGGCGCCTTCAAAAAGACGGTTGAAAATTTCGCTCAATCCGGAAACGCTCCGAGCACTGCAACGCCAGCTCCGGCAGGTTCCGGAGCCGCCGCGCCACCTCCACCCCCCCCAGCGCCCGCGGCGCAATCCAAGTTGACCGGCTTGGACGCCGGTAAAGCAATACTGGGCAACACGATCAGCGGCAGGAGAGATAACGAGGATTATGCCGACTATTATTCACCGGATGGGAAGCTCACCGCGCTCAGCGGCGGTGAGATCGAGCTTGGCAGATGGACACTCGAAGGGGATCTCCTCTGTACCGATTTCCCGTCTGAGGGCAAGATCTGCTACCGTGTCGACGTGCTCGGCGAAACGGTGACTTTTATCGACAAGGATGGAACAGGCTTCCGCGGCACCATTTTGAAAGGAAATCCCAAGAACTTGTAGCGTACCGGAATGACTAGTTTCAGCAGATGACCGTGATCCGGTTTGGAGATCCCATGGGTGTCAATCTGAAACAGGTAGCCAAGATTCTCAATATCAGCCGCAACGAGGTCATGGACCTTGTGGCCGCCGGAAAGCTGAAGGCCGAGCGGAAAGACAAGGGGCTGACGGTCGATGAGCAGGATTTGTGGACATTTCTGTCCCGATTCAACCCGGAAACCGGCGCGGCCGTATCGACCAGGCCGCGCCAGGTAGCTTTCCCGGAAATGATGGGAGGCCCTCTGGCTGAACGCATCAGCGTCCTTGAAAAAGCGCTTTCAGAAAAGGTGGACATCCTGGCTGAAAACAAGAGGCTCGAACTGGAATTGCACAAGGCGCATCTCGACCTTGCCGACAGGGACCTCGAAATCGAGAAGCTCAAGGAAGCCGCGACCGGTCAGAAAGCGCCGACTGAAGACAAAGACCGGCTGAAAGCGTTGAGTGAGGAGTGGGCGCGGATGGAAAGAGAACTCACCGAGCGAATTTCCCAGGAGCGCGATGAGTTCGAAACGGTGCTACAGGCGGAAAGGAATTTGTGGGCCGAGCGGCTTGCAAACGAGCGGAGCCGTTTCGGATCCGAACTTGAAGAATTGAGAAAAAAAGAGGGATTCTGGGCCCGCATCGTCAGGATGATCACCTGGGGTTGAGCGGCTGAAAAGCTGAATTCGGCGGAAGCTGATTTTTTGCGGTTATTCCAGTTGGAAAGGTCTGAATGGATTTTCAAGTACCCGATATGGAAAAGATACGAAGGCGGTTGCTGGACCTTATCCTGGAGCATGCCTTTCAATATTCCGAAACGGCCGGGTTCAAGCTGGCGCACGGTGGAACCAGCCAATTCTACTTCAATTGCAAAAAAGTCACTTTGGACCCGGAAGGACAGTTCCTCATCGGCAATCTTGTCTTCGACCGGCTCAGCGATCTTGAAATAGACGCCATTGGAGGCCTCACGCTTGGAGCGGACCCCATCGCGACCGCAGCCGCTTACAGTTCATGGCTCAGAGGGCGGCCGCTCCAGTCATTCATCGTCAGAAAAGCCAGCAAGGACCACGGAATTATCGCTCCGATAGAGGGAAAGGTGAAGGCGGGTGACCGCGTGGCGGTCGTCGATGATGTGGTTACGACCGGCAGCTCCACGATTCAGGCGATTACCGCCTGCAGGCAGGCAGGACTTGAAGTTGTTGGCGTCCTTGCTCTTGTTGACCGGCAGGAAATGAACGGCAGAGAAAATATCGAAAAACTGGTCCCGAATTTCAAAGCACTAATTACTCGCGATGAGGTAATGCGGATTTACAGACGCAATTAGGGCACTCGATCAGACAAAAAATATCTTTTTTACTATTTGTCCCGTCAAACACCTACCGCCTAATTCAATAATGGTTATCTTCTGCGAAGAATATTCGGATTGGCCTTCTCAGCTAGTTTGAGCGCGGTCTGTTCGGGTTGAAGTCAAATAGAGGGTCCGGGAGATTGATATGGCAAATAGAATTGAAATAGACGAATTCGAAGCGACCTGTTCTCAACTCAGCGGTGGTGTAGGCCAAAATCCATTGGCTGGACAAGCCGGGACAGGTTTTGAACAATACACGCAGACTTTCGGAAAATACCTCTCGGATAAGGAAGGGGAGAAAAATTTTTCGGAAGAAGAAAAGCTAAGACGGGAACGCGCCAAGAAGGCGAACAGGATTTACAAGCAGGTCTGCGAGGACTTACACATGAATGCCTGCTTTTTTAATAACTTTGGTGACTGGAGCGAATACATCGGCGGCAGGATGAGCGAGGCGGAGTTCCAGGGTCACGCGATGACACGGGCACAGCAGATGGCGGCGGACCGTAACTGATGAAGCCCAACATGGTATGGAGTCCCGATAATATATAGAAGGTAGTCGGATTACCTCATAAAGAATGGGCCGTGTTTTGCTAAAATGCAAATGCGGCTCATTTTTTTGGGAGGGCAGGATGCAAGCCGGGGGGCAAGCACAAGACTTGATCCGAAAGCTGAACATGACGGGACATCCCGAGGCTGGTTTTTTTCGTCCCTGTTTTTTTCTCACGAAACGATGAGGGAGTTATGAATGCCGAGGTTCTAAAGGGTGCAGCAAAAGAGGAGTTTGAGATACAAGAACGCTGTCATATTCTGGAGGTCGCCAACGATTCGGGCGACGAATTCGCGTCCATCAGCCGGGCCAGAGTCGGAGTCGGAGTCACCACGGCTCTACACCTCTTGAACGGAGTGGCGGAAAGATACCTGATTGTTTCCGGAGCCGGATGGGTAGAGCTTGGAGGGCTCGATCCAATTGTAGTGGCTGAGGGCGATGTGGTGAGAATCCCGCCCGGCACTTCTCAGCGCATAACCAATATCGGAACCGAAGATCTTGTCTTCTACTGCGTATGCACTCCTCCCTTCCACCCGGATTGCTACCGGGCATTGGAATGACAATGGTCTCATTTAGTCCTCAGGAGGCAGGTAAGTACTGAAATACCTTTAGGAGTGTGGAGTCTTCCCGATGGAGTCAGTTTTCCCAAGCTCCGGTCGGCGATCACCTTCCTGGTGATCCCGGCAGTTTCACCCCACAAAGCCGGTTGCGCTGACCAGTTCGCTGTCCCAGGGCATGGAACACAACAGCACAGCAGATGTTCACAGTGGACCTGCCGCACCGGAAATGCCTCCGCCGTTTTAGTAACAGGGAGGCGGAAATCCCCCAAGCTGAAATTCTCAGGTCTCATCGACCTCTCACTTGCGTGTTCGGTTGCGAATTAGTAGGATTTTGCGGTTCTGGCGTTGCATCAGAAGTTATTCGAGCAAAAACCCAATCCCCAAGTGTAGTCCGGATGTATGGCGCACGACTTGATGCATTATTCCGGATAAAGGAGATAAGGATGAGAGAACTACATCACTTCGGAATCCCGACAACAAAAGAGCAGAAAAAAGAGAATTACATGGCCGAAGCCAAGCTGTACGTCACCGACGTGGCCGACAGCGCAAACAAGATTGAGTTTCTGCGTTTTGAACCGGGCAGTCCCCTGCCTCAACTTCTTCAGACAACGGCCCACATTGCTTACAAGGTCAAAGACTTGAAGAAAGCAATGGCGGGAAAGGAAGTGCTGGTGGAGCCGTTCTCTCCAGCGCCGGGGCTGACGGTAGCATTTGTTGTGGAGGAAGGCATACCAATCGAATTCATGCAGGAAGGCTGATTATTCACAAAGATACAAAAGAGGAGATACTGCCATGACAATGAAAAAATTCATCAACGATCCTGACAACCTGACAGCCGAACTTCTCGAGGGATACTGCGCAGCATTTCCTGACAAGGTAAAGCTAGTATCCGACAAAATAGTCATGCGAGCAAAACCCAAGGACGAGAGCAAGGTTGCAATTCTCACCCTTGGCGGCGCAGGACACGAGCCAGCTCTCAGCGGCTTTGTCGGTGAAGGCATTCTCGATGCATCCGTCGTTGGCGATATCTTTGCGGCACCAGGGGTCCCGAAAGTTATAGAGGCAATGCGCCTTCTTAAGCGCGATGCCGGCATTCTTTTCGTGGTGCTTAACCACGAAGGCGACGTCATGAGCGGAAACATGGCCATGGAAATGGCAAAGCAGGAAGGCATCAAGGTCAAGATGATCCTCACCCACGAGGATATCGCTCCCGGCGCCAACGCGCCAGTCGAGAACCGGCGTGGTCTGGCGGGCTGTATCCCTCTTTACAAGGTTGCAGGCGCGGCGGCAGAAGCCGGCAAGAGCCTTGACGAGGTTTACAAGGTAGCCGAGAAGTTCAACAATGCCATGGCAACACTCGCCGTGGCGTTGAAACCGGCAACGCATCCTCAGTCCGGCAATGAAATCTTCTCGCTTGCCGATGACGAAATGGAGATCGGCATGGGCCAGCACGGCGAGGCCGGAACAGGCCAGTCAAAGATGCTGTCAGCGGATGAAACCGCAGAAAAAATGATTACCCAGCTTCTGCCCGCAGTAAATGCGAAGGAGGGCGATAAAATTCATTTGATGATCAACGGCACCGGCGCCACAACACTGATGGAAATGTTCATTGTATTTCGCGCGGCCAGGAAATACGCCGAACAGCAGGGCATTAGCGTTGTGCATTCACTCGTCGGAGAATACCTGACCGTTCAGGAAATGGGCGGATTCCAGATGTTTGTAGCAAAGCTTGACGACGAACTCCTGAAGCTCATGAATGCGCCGGCAGATGCGGCTTACTGGACTGTAAGATAACGATCAAGGAATAATCGAATGGCAGACAACATCGGTTACGACGGCATCGTCAGAATGCTGGAAACTGCCGCCGATAAGATCAAGGCCAACCGCGATTACCTATCCAAGTTGGATTCGGCAACGGGCGATGGTGATCACGGAACGGCGGTCTTCAAGGTTGCGGAAGCAGTCCTTGCCACAATCGCCGCCGACAACAGCAGGAATCTCAAGCAACTGCTGAAGGACATCGGATGGGCGGTCATGTCGACGGATGCAGGCTCGACAAGCCCGCTTTTCGGGTCCCTCTTCATCGGCATGAGCGAAGCAATCACCGACAATCCTTCACTGGACTGCAAGCGGTTCGCAGCAATGATGGAAGGCGGAGTTGCAAAGCTGCGCAGGAATACCAAAGCAGAGGTCGGCGGCAAAACCATGATAGATACGCTGGTTCCCGCAATCACTGCCTTGCGTGCTGCGGCAGACTCAGGAAAGAATTTTGCCGATGCTTTGTCGGATGGCGCGGTTGCCGCCGTTAAGGGCGCGGAATCAACAAAGGACATGAAGGCAACGTTCGGCCGCGCAAAAAATATCGGAGAACGTTCGATCGGACACATTGACCCTGGAGCGACATCAATGTCCCTCCTGTTTGTCGGAATGAAGGAGGGATATCAAAGTGGCTGAACGAGATTCGATTTCCCTTAGCGGCATATCGTTTATGGCAAAAACAGCGCGTATTTCGAATCAATCCATTTATGAGACGGCAGCATGCCCGATCTCAACAAATTAGGGAAAAAACAAAGCATGGCGAGAGGTTTTCCCGGGCATTAAAAGCCACACGGTAAGGCATTCCCCTGCCCGTCCAAAATGCCCCTCGGTTTCATTGAGGGGCATTTTGATCCATACAGCAAAGATTCACTTCAAAATCATTTGCAACAAGCCTGTCCTGCCGATCCGCATGAAAACCGATCTTACACAAAGTTGGAAGTTTGATCGGATGTTAAAGCATGAGGCCTGGGTTTTCCCAGAGACGACAGTAACCGGCTGACTTCGGCTCATGACATCCGCCATCCACGGTTTTCAGATGCATTTCATATCTTGAGACCGGGCCCGGTCAACATCTTGGCAAGCTGTACGGTTTGCATACAGGACCCTGCCGAACTAGAGGAAGTTATGGGATGGGTTCGATAGAAGCTGATCGACATCGCCATCTTCTCTCCCTCGGGGATGAGTCCGGTATGGAATCCCGCACACAAAAATATTGACACTGGCGCAAAATTTTACTATCAGCCTGTCTCGAATTTTTGTCAAGTAACTGATTATTAAGGTTAATAGATCTGTGGTCGGTTAGCTGGAGGTATTGATATGATCGAGGTTCGCGGCTTGTCCAAGTCATTCGGAACCCTGAAGGCGGTCGACGATCTTTCCTTCGAAATCAAAGAGGGAGAGGTCGTCGGCTTTCTTGGACCGAACGGGGCAGGCAAAAGTACTACCATCAAGATGCTCACGGGATATCTTGCTCCAAGCGGCGGTTCGGCCAAAATCGGGGGTCTAAGTACGGAGAAAGACATCCAGGCCATCCGGCAAAGAATAGGCTACATGCCCCAGGATATACCCTTGTATGATGACATGGTCGTGATCGACTACCTGTCATTCATCGCCGATGTGCGAGAGATTTCGCCCGGAGAGCGGCATGGAAAGATGAGGGCGGCGGCCGAGCGCTGCGGGATTGAAAAGGTAATCGCGCAATCGATAGGCACGCTGTCGAGCGGCTACAAGCAACGGGTTGGGCTCGCCCAGGCCCTGATCCACAATCCCGACATCCTCATACTCGATGAACCTACATCCGATCTCGACCCGAACCAGATTGTCGAGATCCGAAACCTCATTAAAGAAATAGGACAGGAGAAAACCGTAATCCTGAGTTCTCACATCCTCTCAGAAGTCCAGGCCACCTGCGGACGGGTGCTCATCATATCGGAAGGAAAGCTGGTTGCAGACGGCTCACCGGAAGAACTCCTCGCAAGGGAACACCGCGACAACATCGTTCATGTGACATTCCAGGGCACTGAACTCCAGGCCGGGGCCAAGGCAATCCTCGAAATCCCTTCGGTCTCAGCCGTCACGGAAAAAGGTGAAGGGCGCTTCATAGTCGAGGCCAAGAAGGGTTTTGAGGTGAGACCGGATCTTTTCCATCTGGCCGTTGGCAGAAATTGGGTGATCCTTGAAATGCGCGCCGAACAATTGAGCCTTGAAGATGTATTCCGAAAGCTCACGATGAACTGAAATGCGCTTGATGGGTCGCAACTCACAGCTTGAGACTCGATACCCGGGGAGATGTTCTTTATGAAACCCAAAAATTTTCGCGTCGTTTTTAAGAGGGAATTCCTCTCTTTTTTCAACTCGCCCACGGCATATATCGTCGTCACGGTTTTCCTGCTGGTTGCCGGATGGATGTTTTTTCAGCAGTTTTTCCTGATCGGGCAGGCCAGTTTGCGGCCTCTGTTCGCTTTTGTTTCAATTCTTTTCATGTTTTTTGCTCCCGCCATAACAATGCGCCTTGTGGCCGAGGAACGTAAGACCAAAACTTTCTCACTCCTCCTTACCCTTCCGTTGAGCAACGCGGAGATAATTCTGGGGAAATTCCTTGCCGCATGGGCTTTGCTAGGGGTAGGCCTGTTGCTCACCGTACCGTACGCTTTCACGGTATCAGCCCTCGGCACCATGGATTGGGGACCGGTTGTGGGCGGCTATCTCGGGGCACTCCTCATGGGGGGCGCCTATCTGGCCATAGGCATGTTTTGCACGAGTCTTACCGCCAACCAGATCGTTGCCTTCATTCTCGGACTCGGCATGTGCTTCGTCTTTTTCATTTTGGGCAAAGTTTTGATTTTTCTTCCTGAGGGAATTGCCACCGTGGTCGAATATTTCTCGGTGGATTACCACTTCCAGAACATAGCCCGCGGCGTGATAGACCTGCGCGACTTGGTCTTCTACATCTCATTCATAGCTGCCTTCCTGAGCTACTCAACGTTCGCGATCCAGAGCGAAAAATGGCGCTAGAAGGGGAGTATATCCGCATGAGCAAACAAAAATATACCGGCTCCTTTATCACATTGATGTTTCTGATAGTTTTGACCGCCGCCCTGATTTTAGTGAACTTCATTGCGGCAGAGCTGCCTCCCCTTCGGCTGGATCTCACATCAGGCGCTCAGTACAGCCTTTCCGATGCAACCAGGAAGATCATCGGCAGCCTTGCGGATCGCGTCAAGGTCGATGTCTACTTCACCAGGGACCTCCCTTCCCCCTACAACCGGCACGCTGCATACGTGCGCGATCTTCTGGAGGAATACTCCACTTATGCCAGGGGAAATCTCGCCTATGAATTCATTGACCCCGGAACGGATGAAGCTAAAAAACGGGAAGTTGTGATGAAAGGCATACCTGCCGTCCAGATCCAAGAGATCAAAAACGATCAGATAGGAATCAAGCAAGTGTTCATGGGAATCGTCGTCACATACGGCACAAAGCAGGAAGCAATTCCTTTGGTGCGGCGGACGGAAGATCTGGAATACGCATTGACCGGGAGCATCAAGAAGCTTACCGCACCAGGGTTGAAGACAGTTGCATTCGCCAAGGGTCACGGCGAGCCGGCGATCGATGAGAAAATGCGCCGACTGAAGGGCGAACTCGAAAAGAATTACCGGGTCGTCACGCAGGACTTCAACTCGACTAAGGACATACCGGCTGATGTAACAACGCTGGTAGTTGTTGCCCCCAGCCAAAAGTGGAGCGACGAAGACATCTTCCACCTGGACCAGTTTATAATGCGGGGCGGCACAGCTGCCTTCCTGCTCAGCAGCGTCCAAGTTGATATCCATCAGTTTACAGGCGCTGAGGATGTGGATAACGGCCTGCACGATGTCCTCGCATCTTACGGTATTACGCCGGAAAAGAATCTCGTCGTCGATCCCAACTGCGGCATGATCAATGTCGAAACACAGCAGGGGTCGTACCGCATTAGAAACATAATAAGTTATCCTTACATTCCTCTTATTACGGATTTGAACCGCGACCATGTTTTGACCAAGGATATCGGAAAAATAACTTTTCCGTTTTTGTCCTCTCTTACTCTGGCGTCAAATCGCCCAGGCCTTAATTATACGGCGCTTGCGCGAACCTCCAATAAAAGCTGGCAGGAGAGCGGGACCTACAATTTAAATCCCATGGAGCGCAAAACGCGTCCGCAAAATGTTGTTGACGGGCCCTTCAATGCCGCAGCTATAGCCAGCGGAAAATTCCCCGGCTTCTTCGCAAAAGAGACAGGCGAAGGCAGGCCCGACTTCATCAAAGACCCTGCCAAGGTTCTGAAAGAAAGCCCCGAGACCCGCATCCTGGTTGTGGGAACCGGGTATTTTGGCCAGGACGAGTTTGCGGATGAGGGGGGTATGATCTTCCTTATCAATGCAATTGACTGGCTCGCCCAGGATAGCGACATGATCACGATTCGAAGCCGCGGGCTTTCGGAAAGGCCGATTTCCGATTTGCAGCCCCTTACCAAACAGTGCCTGCGTTATGCAAATATGCTCGGGGTGCCTTTGCTCTTTGTTATCTTTGGAATTGTGCGGTGGCAGTTGCGCAAGGCAAAGCTTCGCAATTTCAAATTGTGATTACAAAATCGGGGAGACTGAAATATGGGCAAGGGTAAACAACTCTTTATCGCCATTGTTGTTGTGGGTCTGCTGTTGGCAACCGCATTGTATGTTCGCCGTGATCCATTTGAAAAAAAAGCAAAGACCGATTTTTCTTCCCTTCTTCCTCAGCGCACGGAAGGGAGCATCGATAAATTAGACGTAAAAAATAAGGAAGGCTCCATAACTCTTGAAAAGAGAGGAAATGAATGGTGGGTCGTCGCCCCGAAGGAACTGGCTGCCGATCAAAACGTGGTGAGATCGGTTGCCGTGTTCCTCGAAAATGTGAAGGTCAGGGACATAGCTTCAAAGAATAAAGAAAGACAGGTTGAGTTTGGTTTTTCCAAAGAAAGCCCTGATTCGATAAGTGTGCAGGCCTTCTCAAAAGGTAAAGAAGTCGTGGCCTTTGTGATCGGAAAACCCGCGCCTGATTACAAGGGTTCTTTTATTCTGCTCTCAACCGACCCTCAGACAGTCTACACTACGGACTTGTCCGCTCCGCACTTCATTTCACGGGGGATCAAGGAATGGCGCAGTAAGATAATAGTTGACCTCCCTCCGGATACCCTCGAGTGGATCAAGCTCACCAATTCCAAAGGGACCCTTGAAATTGTGAAGGATGGCGAAGGCCACTGGTGCCGGAAAGATGTCCCCGATTGGCCGTTGGACATGGATCGTTTGAACCGGTTGCTTTTTTCATTCTCGGGTTTGTCCTGGGCCGACATTGTGGACAACCCCACTGGTTCGTCGGATTACGGCTTTAATGCCCCGCAGGCCAGAGTCACCCTGTCCGCGAAAGGACAAGAGCACGTGCTTGTCCTCGGCAAGAATTTGGAAGAACCGAAAGGAAACGTCTGGTTAAAGCTGGAAGGAGACAAACGGGTATACCAGGTCCGCGGCCCTCAGACCGAAAGTTTTCTAAAGGAGCCTACCTTCTACAAATCGGAAAAAGCTGCACCGAAGACCGAGCAGAGCCCGGATGAGAAGAACAGGCGGTAAGTGGCCTCATGGCAGGCTTCCCGCAGTGGGTATGGGGCCGGTGCATTAATGAACTGAGGTTTGCGGCCGAATAAAGAAGCCCTGGAGATTCACCCTGGTTGGATGCACGGTTGCCCCCGGCTTTGAATACGAAGACATGGAGGTCGGCGCAAGAGCGGAGTTGCCGGCGATGTATCCATAGCACGGGGTGGTGATCGAGAAGTTCACCTTTTCCTGAAAGGACAAGGATGGAAATCGACGCCAGCTCTACTTATGGTTCCGTCACCCCTTTTTTCTGAACAGGGCGGCTATGGACTGGGCGCCTACGTTTGCGTTTACGACTTCGAAGGATTCGTAGGAAGGGAGGACTTTGCTGAAGCCGTAGACCAGGTAGTGGACCCCTGGGCGTCCGTGTTCGGCTATCTTCTCGGCAAAAACATCGTGGAGCGTGATGTAGGTGTAAAAAAGATCCACATCTTCGAAATCAGCGCCCGTCCTGGAGCGCATCTCGTCGAAGCTCCCCATGTCGAGCGAACTGCCGCGGATCAGGAAAATGTTTTCCGGCGGCAGGACGGCGCCTTCACTCCGGAGAATGGAGACCAGTTCTCTTTTTCTCAGCTCATACTCGGAGAGAATCTCCCGGTCGATTTCTATCCCAATCGACAGCCGGACGAAATAGCTCATCAACAGGTTAACCCTGCCGTCCCCGCATCCAAGGTCGGCGAAGACCGTATTTCCAGGGCCGATGATTCCGGAGGCTGAGAGATCTTCGATGCAGGCATGCAATTTTGCGAGGTCGGTGGTCTTCCGGTAGCCCGTGTTGCCGAAGCAACCGACTTTGCGGCCGTCAAAGTAGCCGGCGGTGAGCTTCATGGTCCTCCGGAGATCCTGGTGTATCATTGGCTTCTTTGCCTGATAAAGTTCCTGATCCGGTCATGCAGCAGGAAAAGCACTTCCAGTTCCGATCCGTTGGCTTCCTGGAGGCGAGCCAGCTTTTCGGGCGAAATGGTTTTCTGCAATCGCAGGCAGAGGTAATTCACACAGATGATATCCCTGGCACGGAGGATACAGCCGCCTTCGCCCAGAAAATAACAGCTCTCCGGCAAATTCGGGGGTTCAGGCAGTGTGACCCCGAGCAACAGATTTATGACCAGGAGTTCGGGGGTGTATCGATCCTCTATTCCGGCCCCGCAGCAGCTTCCGCCATCCTCCTTCTCGCACCGCCCGCACTCCAGAGCCACACCCGAGCCGACGGATGCGCCGGCAGAAGCCTCGATTTTCGCGGCGAGTTCCTTCAATCGGGCGGATATGAGGGAGTCGGCCCTGAGCGCGCCGCCCCATCTGCGAAGCAGTTGCCCGGCAAGGGTGATTTTTTCATCTATTTGAGCCGGTTTCATTGCTGGGTTTGAATTCAAGCGAGTTGTGGGTTTATCTTCTGATATCGAGCTTCTTCATCCTCGAATCGAAGGTCGAACGGTTCACTCCTGCTTCTTTGGCAGCGCTGGTTATGCGCCATTTGTTCTTTTCAAGAAGATAAAGTATATACTGCCGCTCCAGATCTTCCCAGGAGTACCCGTCAAAAAAACTGAGCGATTTTGCGTCGCCGTTCCCCGCCTCTTCTTTTCTTTCTCCCGTCGTTCGCCTCCCGTTCATCGCAGAGACAGGCGCGGCAGGAGCCAGGGAAACGAAGTGATTGGAAAGGTCTTCCAGCGTTATCAGGTCTCCCGCCGTTATGACGAGGATATGCTTGACAAAATTTTCAAGTTCGCGAATGTTTCCGGGCCAATCGTAAGCGAGGAGAAACTCGAGCGCGGATTTGGAAAAGGTCTTGCGGGCGGCCCCGAGCCGGAGAGCATCCCTGCCTACAAAATGATCCAGGAGCAGGGCTATATCCTCCGGCCGTTCACGCAAAGCCGGAACATGGAGCGGCAAGACGTTCAAACGGTAGTAAAGATCTTCCCTGAAGTTTTCCCTGGCAATTTCGTTTCGCAAATCCCGGTTGGTAGCGGAAATGATCCGTACATCCACCTTCTTGGATTGCGCACTGCCGACAGGTCTTATTTCGCCCTCCTGGATCACGCGCAGGATCTTTGCCTGCAGTTGAGAGGGCATGTCGCCTATTTCGTCCAAGAAAATCGTCCCGCCGTTCGCAGCTTCAAAAAGCCCGTGTTTGCTTTTGAATGCCCCGGTGAAGGCGCCTTTTTCATAACCGAACAGTTCGCTCTCAAGCAAGGTATCGGGAATGCAACTGCAATTCTGAGCGAGAAAAGGCCCGGCGCTTCTGCCGCTCAGCCGGTGGATTGCCCTGGCCAGAAGCTCCTTGCCCGAGCCGCTCTCGCCGGTAATCAGCACCGGGAAATCCGTCCTCGCGTACTCCGCGGCCCTTTTTCTCACGCTCATCAGGGCGGCGCTCTTGCCGACAATCAGGTCCCGTCCGCGAATTGCTTCCAGGGTTTTTCTCAGCTTCTGATTTTCCCTCACCTGCTCGGAGTATACCAGTGAATTGCTCAGCGCTATCGATCCGATGTCTATCAGTTTCTGGAGCAGTTCGAGGTGACTTTTGCCAAGGTTCAGGCGGTTTCCCCCGGCGCTTGTGTCGATGATCTGAACGGCTCCATAGACTTCCCCCGTTCTGAGGAAAAGAGGAAAACATAGAATGAGCCTGCTCTTGACGTCGATTTTCTCTTCGGCCTGCCAATAATGGCGCGTATCCCTTCCCGGTTCGCCGACAGTCATTTTGCCGTTTTCTATCACCCAGCCCACGATGCTGGGCCGGCCGGATTCGACGGACATTCCTCTGATACACTCGCTTTGCAGTCCGGCGGCTTCGATGCAGGTATAGCCTTTGTCACTTCTGACCCAAATAGAGCCGCGCTCGACGTTTTGCAACTCGAGCAAAGCCGTCAGGAACTTTCTCTGAAGTTCTGCCGGGTCCAGTTCCTCGGATACGGCGCGATAGAAATCGAAAGACTTGTCGCTCATCATCTCTCCGCAACGCGACTGAACGCCGGTTCGCTATTGCTCAAGAAATTTGGACGGTTTTCAGCAACCGCACCGGCATGATTAATCCTTCAGCGGCTGCAAGTCTAACAGGGCGCGCCAAGGTGGGAAAGCACTGTTTTGCTCTCACCCCCAAGCTTCTTGCGGCAATATCGAAAGACCAGCCCCCCTTCCGCGCGCTTTTTCAATTTTCTCACACTTTACACCTGTTTCTGGTAAATTATTATCCAACATGGTTTCAATTGCAAACGTGACCGAGGTGCTCTTCAGGTATATGCAGGTACTGATCCGGCGCCGAGAGTCGGCTCGTGATCGAGACCTCAGGGGGATTGCCAGCGGGTATGAATCGGAGGATCCGACGATGAAAGTATACACTCATGACGATTTCTTAAGTGTTTATGCCAGCGATCCCGCGGCCTCCCCTGGAAGGATCGAAGCAATTCTGAATGCGGTCCGGGGCGAGGTCGAGATAGGGCAGGCCTTGCCTGCAACGCGGGAGGACATCCTGGCCGTTCACACCAAGTACCACGTCGAGGGAGTTGAAAGGGAAGGCGTTTACGAAATAGCGGCCCTTGCGGCCGGGGCGGCCGTTCAGACCGCTCTCAGGGGTCTCGAGGAGCCTTCTTTCGGGATCATCCGTCCTCCCGGGCATCACGCTTCGGCCGATTATCACTGGGGCTTCTGCTACTTTAACAATATGGCCATAGCAATGGAACATCTAAGGTCGAACGGACACATCAAAACAGCACATATCCTGGACTTCGACCTGCATTACGGCGATGGAACAGTAAATATTCTAGGCTCAAAAGGGTATGTCTCTATCCATAACCCTGACGAAAGCGACCGCAAGCATTACCTGAGCGAAGTGGCTGAAAAACTCGATTCGCTCCAAGTCGATATAATCGGAGTATCCGCCGGGTTTGACAATCATATCGAGGATTGGGGCCACGTGCTCTATACGGAAGATTACCAGGAAATGGGCCGAATGGTCCACAGCACCTCCAAAAAGCTGGGTATCGGCTGTTTCGGCCTGCTGGAGGGCGGCTACAATCACAGTGTGCTTGGACGAAACGTCCTTGCGTTCCTAAGAGGTCTCCAGGGACTATGATTTTGAGCCGCGCTTGAATGTGGCAGGTAAGTCGAGCGGATGGCGAGGCACACTCTCCGCGGACCTCGCCATTTCTTTTCGAAGTGTTTACTGTCTTATTGCTGTCGCATTGAAAACGTCCCGGTCTGTTCAAACCAGGCCTGCGAACTCATTTCCCTTATGGATTCAATTGAATCGGGACCGTTGTTGTTGTACTCCGAAATGATCCTGTAGACGCTCGACTCCGACAGGCCCGTGTGTCTGGCGATTTCCGCCAGCGGCCTGGGATCCACCAGCAGATTGTAAATAACGAGCCATTTCTGGAGTTTCAGAAAGCCGGAGGACATTTGCATTTTCATCCTGACCTCATCGGCTGACAAATGATCCTGGACATCCTTTACCTTTATTCTCATGTTCCCCTCCTGGGCGATCAGGATATGTCTTCTGATAAGTCCAGCTATTGATAGGTCCGTATATATGGGAAAAGAAATAAAATCAAAATAGAGTGATTTACCTAATAAATGTATATAAAGGTGGTATTTTTACATGGAGATAGTAGGTAGGCAGCGGTGAATAATAACGGCAAAACTACATGGTCCCGGCGCTGAAGGAGACGCCGAGGCAGGGGTCTTTGCCTCTTTGCAGGAGGGCAGTGTTGACGAAGTCTGCTATTTCATCACTGTTAACGTCCCCTTTGGTAAAAAACCGGCTGGCGCCGCTCTGAAAAGCGGCCTGGCGGTATTCGGGAATATCATAGCTGGTGAGGATGGCAACTACTATGCCGGGGTCTGCATCTTTGATGATTCTCGTGAGTTCCAGACCGTTTTTGCCCGGCAACCTGATGTCCATAAAAATGATATCCGGCTTGGTGTTTTCCAATTTTTCGAAGGCTTTATTCCCATCCGCCGCCTCAGCGACCTGCAAATTTTCAAACCGCCGAATCAGCATTTCCTTGAGCGAGTTTCGAAAAGTCGAATTATCTTCCACAAGAAGCACAAAGCACATTTTTCCGCCCTAAAATATTTCCTGCTATTGAAAATGGATTAAATTCAGCTATGATGCCTTTGGGGGGTAATGGTATTTTCCGACACTATTTCCGTAAGGTAAATACACTATTGGCAGTAATATCCCCTGGGGGAATACAGTACTTCCCTTCTTGGAACCTACATGGTCCTAGCGGGCAAATGAAAAAAAGCTATACGATTCTAGGGACATAGAACGCCATGTGTATTATAATTGTTCGCAGTCCTTAAAATCTTTAGTCTGTTGATCGGCTTCGTCAGTGGATTTGCCGAGACAGCTTCCGGAATAGACAAGCCTGGACCGGATAAAGAGAGGCGTACCGGAGGGGTGAGAGCGTATGCCCCCAAAGAGGGAAAGGTTTAGACTATGGAAGAAAGAAAAAAGATCGTAATCGCAGAGGATCACACAATTCTTAGAGAAGGGCTGAGAATGCTTCTGTCTTCCAACGCCGCGTTCGAGGTGGTTGGCGAGGCACAGGACGGCCTTGAAGCCATTCGATCAGTCGAATCCCTGAGGCCCGACCTCATTCTCATGGACCTGTCGATGCCGAGGATGAACGGGGTCGGGGCCATTCAGGAAATAAAGAAGCAGAGTCCCTCCACAAAGATCCTCGTGCTTACCGTTCACAAGACCGAAGAATATATTCTGACCACTCTGAAGGCCGGAGCCGACGGCTATATCCTGAAGGACGCGACTCACGGAGAACTGATGCTGGCAATTGAAAACATTTTCTCCGGAAAGAGCTACCTGAGCCCCGGGATATCCGAAAAGGTCATCGAGGGATACCTGGAGGGAAGAAAGTCGGTCAAATCATCCACGTCGTGGGACACCTTGACCCAGCGAGAGCGCGAGATTCTCAAGATGATAGCCGAGGGATATAAGAACAAGGATATTGCCGATTACCTTTGCATCAGCGCCAAAACGGTCGAAAAACACCGTGCCAACCTGATGAAAAAACTTGACCTCCACAGCGCCTCATCCTTAACGGCATTCGCCATGGAAAAAGGGCTGATTACGAAATAGGCTCATTTCACCGCAGGAATCACTGCCTGAAATTCCGGGCGCGCTTGGAGATGCGGGAATGTGCTATTAATTCTTCTCAGAATTTTGTCGTTGTATTGCTGTTCGCAACCCTTACCGCCAGACAATCGTAGAGAACACGCTCTCCCTGATAGGCTGTTTCTCCCCTTTTCAGAATACGCCATCCGCCGTTCTGAAAGACCCCTTCCGAGGCGAGCCGTTCGACCAGACGGGGAACGGAGTCAAGATATTCCACCAGTTGGGGGTCCTGGGCAAGCACCAGATGTCTTAGACCGGGCGCGGAGACAATTGTTACAGGTTCCAGGATAAGATTTGCAAAGTCGTAGGCCGGAATCGATGCAACGGCTTGTCTGGCCTGTAACTGAATCATACGGGCTCGGGTGTCCGGACCTATTGTTTCACTACTGGTGCTGATCAGATCCAACAGATGATCGCGGACTTCGTTCAGCTCTTTGGCCTCATTCAGTTTCCTGAACTCGGGGTAGGATTTCAAAGCCTTTGCCAGCATGGATACTTCGCGCAAGAAGTGGCTTCGCTGGTTTTCGGGCACCAGATACAAAGCGATAATCGAAACCGGTTTACCGTCCGGGGCTCCATAATCGATCCCTGTCGGGCTCCAGCCGACGACACAGATAAGATCCTCCTCAAAAGGCACTCGCACGTGCGGACTGGCCCAGCCGTTTCCGAGGGCCGAAATCGTCGAACGTTCCTTTGCCATGACCAGCCCAACTACGTCCACTCCGGTGGGAAGCGAGGGAATCGCCTCGATAATATGAGCAAGGAATTGCAGGGCGTCGTCTTTGTTATTGTCGGGGAGTTCTATCAATCTTCCTTCTTGAAGTGCATCGAGTAAGGTATCCATAACGATCACTCACCTCCATAACGATTGAAAAACCATGTCTTTATAAAGTGCGTCAACACGGAGTATGAAAGAAGGAAGACGGCAATCCAGACCCAATAAACAGGGGGCAACGGAACCATTCCGAGGCTCTCGGCAAAGGGTGAATATGGCAGCCAGGCGCCGATGGCCATGATGATCAGGGTTGTCACGGTCAGGTGCAGGGAAGCCCGGCTGCCGAAGAACGGGATCTTTCTGGTCCTTATGATATGCACAATCAAAGTTTGAGTGAGCAGCGATTCCACGAACCATCCGGTTTGAAACAGGCTTGCCAGAGCTTCTTTTTGCACCACTCCCACAGCCGGATCAACATAGGCGCTGCAATGAAAGAAGAACCACATGAGAGCGAAGGTCGCGTAATCGAATATGGAACTCACCGGGCCAATGAAGACCATGAAGAGTTTGACGGTGTTGATGTTCCATTTGAGGGGCTTGACGATCAGTTCCTCATCGACATTGTCAGCGGGAATTCCAGTCTGGGAAAAATCATAGAGGAGATTGTTCGTCAGGACCTGCACGGGAAGCATGGGCAGGAAAGGCAACAAATAACTGGCCCCGACGACGCTGAACATATTTCCAAAGTTGGAACTCGCTCCCATCCGGATATACTTGACTATATTCGCAAATACTTTTCTGCCTTCGATGATGCCTTCTTCAAGCACAAGGAGACTTTTTTCGAGAAGCACGATGTCAGCGGCCTCCTTGGCGACATCAACCGCGGAGTCCACCGAGACCCCCACATCAGCGGCTTTGAGGGCGGGCGCATCATTAACCCCGTCTCCCATGAACCCAACCACGCGGCCAAGGCTGCGCAGTTCCTTGACAATCTCCTCCTTCTGAGCCGGGGTAACTTTTACGAAAACATCGACATCGAGCACCGCCTGAGAAAACTCATCCGGCAAGAGCTGCGAAAGTTGAGCGCCGGTCATCATCCGTTTCGGTTCAAGCCCGACATCCCGGCAAACCTTATTGGTGACAAGGCCGTTATCGCCGGTCACCACCTTGACCTCAACGCCTGCCTGCCTCAAGAGTTCTATAGCTTTTCCGGCCGATTCCTTGGGTGGATCGACGAAAGCAATATATCCCAGAAGAATCAGTTCGGCTTCATCCGCCACAGTGTAGACGGTTCTCGTGCGCGGGAATTCCCGATATGCAATTCCCAGCACCCGGTAACCGTCCTTGTTCAGCCTTTCGACTTCTTCAAAAAGGTCCTCTCTGATCATATCGATCAGAGGGTAGACTTCGTCGCCTAACTGATATTGATTACAACAGGTGTAGATCTCTTCGACCGCTCCTTTGCATATCAAAACGTGATCGCCTTCGTAGTCGACGACGACCGACATGCGTCGGCGCTGAAAGTCAAACGGCAGTTCGTCCACCAGGGTGCAGTAACGTTCGGCGTCCAGATCCGAATGGTCGACCACGGCCCGGTCGAGCAGGTTACGGAGGCCGGTTTGATAGTAACTATTGAGATAGGCGTAGTTTAGAACGTCATCGCTCACGTGACCGGTGATATCCACATGCCGCTCAAGGATGACCTTGTCCTGGGTAAGAGTCCCTGTCTTATCCGTGCACAGCACGTCCATTGCGCCCAAGTTCTGAATGGAGGGCAGACGCTTGACGATGACCTTTCTCTTGCCCATGGTCAGCGCTCCCTTGGCAAGGTTCACCGTCACGATCATCGGCAGCATCTCCGGAGTGAGACCCACCGCTATGGACAAGCCGAACAGGAGGGCTTCCAACCAGTTGCCCTTGGTCATACCGACGATGAAGAAAACCGCGCAAACCATCACCACCATGAACCGGATCATGAGCCACGTGAAAGTCTTTACTCCCTTATCGAAGCTGGTTTCTTCACGGCGCTCCGTCAGCCGCTCCGAGATGGAGCCGAAAATTGTCCGGGTTCCAGTGTTAACGACCACTCCGCGCGCTGTGCCGCTGGTTACGCTGCTTCCCAGAAAACAGGCGTTGGTCAGTTCCAAAGCGGTACGGTCGTGAACGCGTCTTGCGGATATCATTTTTTCTACCGCCATGGACTCTCCGGTAAGCGCCGATTGGCTTACGAAGAAGTCCTTTGCGGTGAATAGCCGCAAGTCGGCCGGAACGATCGAGCCGGCATGCAGGAGGACAATATCTCCCGGCACAACTTCAGATATCCGTATTTCCTTCTCTTCACCGTCGCGCAAAACCAGGGTCCGCGACTGCACGCGTTTACCAAGCATCTCGACGGTATTGCTCGAACGGCGATCCAGGATATAGGAGAGGCCGACACTCAGGAAGACCATCGCGCTTACGATGATCGCAGATTTGATCTCGCCGATACCGCCGGAAACAAGGGCAATGACAAGCAACTGGATAACCAGAGGACTCTTGCACCTCTGGTAGACATCGGCAAAGAAACCCATACGCCTGGCATGAGAGAGTTCGTTTGGGCCGTACTCATCCAGGCGCTTCTCAGCCTCTTCCGAACTCAGGCCTCGCAAACCGGAATCAAGATCAGCGATCGCCTGCCGGGGTGGAAGAAGGCAAATATCAATCAATCGACGATCTTCCTGCGGCAATCGTTGACTGGGAGAGTCGGCACGGAAAATTTTGACGGACTTGTCGAGCAAATCCTTGAACATTGGACTGCCTTCCCCGGGTTTTATTTTGCTAAGGAACAACCTTAGTTAGTGCGAAACCGGTCCACCAAACGATCGCTCTGTTGTCATGGACCTTCTTCCGACCCATGAGCCACGGTCAAGATCCGTCAACATTGCTTCGAGGCGCGACCCAAAGAGATGCCCTTACCGGCAAGTCTGAGCCCGACCGTGGCGCCGACCCCGCCGGGCCGTAGCTCTGCCCAGGATCGCGCCTAAAGGATTTGGTGTAAGTGAGGCAAGGGAAAAAATGAATCCCCGCTTCGCTGCAGCCATTTTCAGTTTGGGACCAGCGGGAAGCAACAAAGCAGAGAAGAGACAAAAACTCTGGTAGGCTAAACCGCTGGGTCTTACTCAGTCAGACAGGGACTACTGTGACTGTCCAATTATGGAAACCTCCGTACAATGATCCAAAACGACCGGGCTCCAGTAACTCGGCAAGGCGCTTTCAAAATTGTTCCGGCCTTCCCGAAGAGGTACTACTGGCATAGGTTCATGGACTTGTCAACGGCTATATTGATCATTCGCCAAGTTGTAATGAATTAAATCCAAACCCGCGATTGATGGTTGTGAACCTTTAGAACGCGCAAAATCCGGCATTCCAAAAATGTTTCACATCGAGGCGCGCAGGCCTGCTTTGCCCTGTTTTACGTCGAAAACTGCTGAATTCTTCTTTTTTCTCTTCATTCAGGGTTTCAGAATAAATTTTAATATTCAAAGCCCTTCAAGTATAATCCCTTTCAAGCCCTGCCTCATTCAGTGTAGGAAGGTATGTATCGAAAATACTTCGGCATGAAAAAACCCCCTTTCTCGATTGCGCCTGACCCGCGCTATCTCTACATGAGCGAGCAGCACCGGGAGGCCCTTGCCCATCTGTTATATGGGATAAGGAGCGAAGGCGGGTTCGTTCTGCTGACGGGCGAGGTGGGCACGGGCAAGACAACCACTTGCCGGCACCTTCTCGAAACTCTTTCCAAGAATATTGTTACCGCATTTATCATTCATCCTACTTATTCAGTCGAAGAGCTGCTCGCGGCAGTATGTGACGAATTCGGCATACGCTATCCGAAGAAAACAACCATCAAAAGCCTGGTCGACCTAATCAATACTTTCCTGCTGGATTTGAACTCGAAACGTCGAAAGGCCATCCTCATAATCGACGAGGCCCAGGACCTCAGTTCGGAAGTCCTCGAAGAAATCCGGCTTCTGACCAATCTCGAGACCAATGAGCGGAAGCTATTGCAAATAATTCTGGTGGGCCAGCCGGAGCTGAGAGATAAACTGTCGCGACCGGAGCTGAGGCAACTTGCACAACGTATTGTCGCCCGTTGCCATCTTGGGCCTTTGTCGAAGGCCGACGTAGCAAACTATGTGAACCACAGGCTCACGGTTGCCCGGGCAAAAGGCGAGATCTTTCCAAATGAAACACTCAGGTGCCTATACCACTATAGCGGCGGTATCCCCCGGTTGATCAACGTAATCTGCGACCGGTCGCTCCTCGGCGCTTTTGTGGAGGGAAAACAGAGCGTTGACAAGGCAACTCTGAGAAAAGCCGCCGGGGAAGCGCTGGGAGGTTGTGTGCCCGGAGCAGGCCGCGCATGGAAAGCGGCTTTGCTCGCCGGAATTTTGATCTTTGCCGGGGCGGGTCTGGTGTACTTCTGTTTCACCGCTTTTGAACCGCCGAGAAACAGCGCCAAAAACACCGGCATGTCCGGCATATCGGGTCCAGTGCTCGACGTGCCTCAGCCCGCCGAACCGGGAGTCTCCGGGACGAAGGCGGATAAAGCCGAGAAGACTGAATCGGGGGCAAAAGAGCAAAAGGCTGCGACACAGGTTCCATGACGAATGAATGCGTTGTATTCTGCAGATGAAGGATCTATTATTTCGTCAGCAGAAACGGCCTGATAGTGTAGCTTGAAACATTCCGGCGCCCCCTGGGATACGAAAAAAAGTGCGGAAAACTACAGGGTTTTGGATATGTCGTACATTCTCGATGCACTGAAGAAGTCCGAACAGGCGCGAGGGAGTCGCAAGAAGGACCTTGGGTTGATCAATCCGCCCGATTCATCGCCGCCAGTGAAGAGCAATGAACGCTGGCTCTATTTGATCGCTTTCATGCTCTTGCTCAATGCCGGTCTTTTTGCCTTCTGGCTGCACCCATGGCAGCGGGACGCCAATACTCATTCGGACCGCAAAGCCGTCTCAGACCGGCAGACAGACTTCGCAGCACAGCAGCCCGTCCTCGAGGGGAACAAGCAAGGCACATCGGCAACGCAGGCCGAACAAACGGAAGACGCCGCACTGAGGTTATCCAAAGCTGCCCCAGTCGTTGCGGCGGGCCAGAAGGAGGACGGGCAAAGCAAGAGCCAAGGAGCCGGCAAGACCTCCGATGGTGTGAAATCTCCTGAAACCGATGCCCCCCATCAGCGGAGCGTTCAGAACAATGCAGGAGAAAACAAAAATCAGGTTAAAACGGGAGTAAAACAAGATCAGAAATCAGGCGCTCACCGCCCGAATCAGATGCCGGCTCAACCGCCCCCCAGGTCGCCGGGCGGGCCGGGAACAACCGAGGCTACGGCCCAAAAGTCGGATACGCCCAAATTGCCTCAGGATTCGGCAGCCGGCGGCACAAAACACGGCTCCAAGACTACCAAGCCACCGGGGATGAAAAAACCGGCGGAAACCGGCGGCCAGCGCCTCCAGGGCCGGACAGGCGACGGTATCCTTTCAGACCTCCAGGATTTTGCCAAGCTGGAGGAATCCTCCAGTCAACCCGCATCCGCGATCCCCAAATGGCATGAACTGGCCCCTGAAATTCGGAGCGCAATCCCCAATCTTGCCGTTTCAATGCTGATCTACTCAAAGAGCCCTGAAAGCAGATGGATCAATATCAACGGTTCCAAAAAACAGGAAGGCCAGGAGATCGCTCCCGGCCTCAAAGTGGAACAGATCATGCCGGATGGAGCGATTTTGAACTATAGAGGACAGCGTTTCTTCAAACGCGTCGTAGGGGATTGATGTCAAAATGTCCTAAAGAAGGCCAAGGAGGATCAGCAGCATAAAAAGTTCAATCTGAGTTTTCGAGTTTTTCGCCGACCAGTAAAAGTTCCCCCTTTATCCGCTCAATGCCTGAAAGCCGCTCGACCAAGCCGGACCGCTTTTTTTCCGCCTCTGCTTCTCCTTTAAGGCGCAAGTGCATGCCGTTTTCAATCGCTCTGGTTATTCCGCTGGAGATGGCATCCATTTTTCCGATTATCCGGGATCGGAAACTCGATGCGCTACGGTTGATCCTATCGATAAAATCGGCCCGAAGCCTTCCGGCCTGCATCTCTATGGCTTCCATCATGTGACGTCTTCTGCTGCTCAAAATGAAGTTGTTGGCGGTCCTGAAAGCCCAGTCCCGTATTCGCTGAAATTTCCATTTTCGGCTTATATATTTAGGAGCGACCTGAGTGAGGGACTCGGTGAGCATGTCCAAACCGACCGTTTCGCCGTGAAGCTTATAATGGAAGGAGGATTTGGCAATGCGGAGGGATTCGGCTTCGACTGATTCGAACGGAACACAGAAGAGCCGGGAGGAAAAGTCGAGCAGCGAGTCGGTCCCCCGGTTCACCTTTTCGGCAAACCTGGCACAAACGGCATCAAATGAATTCACGAGTTCTTCGTCTTCACGGTCGCGCCATGCCGTGAATTCCGATTGGATTTTTTCCAGAACGAACCCTTCGAGCGCGTCATTCAACTCCTTCAGGGAGAGGTCCTGTTTCGATTCATAGAACCGGTCGAATTCCTCCTTCATTTCCGAGGCGAGCCGGCGCTTGAGATCGTCTATTTTCTTATCAAGTTCTTTTATGAGCCGATTGATCTCGGCACTGAAAAGAGCGTCGAACGTGCGCCTCTCCTCGAACAGTTCCTCTTTGCGGTTCTCAAAAGCCGCTATGTTTTTGCGGATCTGTTCGACAGGCGTCTCGAGCGATTTCAACTCCAGCTCAGTCTCCAGTTTTGCATGGGAAAGGACTCGTTGGAGACCCCTGGAGACCGACTCGATCAGCACTTTGCCTTTCTCTTTAACCAGAAATCGGCCGAGGGCGTCGGTAAATTCCGGAAGCCCGCTTCCGACAAGGGTTTCCGAAGATCCGTCCAGTTTTGCCTGGAGCGCGAGTTTGGCGGAAATGGGAAACATCCGTGCCGAAGGCCCCATGACCTGTTCGACCGTTTGCCTGGCAAAGGCAAGAGCGCTGTCAACTTCTTCGGTGGAAAGATAGTCGGTTTTGTTCAAAAGGAAGAATATTCTGGAGGCGTACTGGCGCACATCGCGGAGGAACTCTATTTCAGCGCTGCCGGCGGGCTGGTCGGTGGAAAGCAGGAAAAGGGCCGCATCGGATTTAGGGAGATAGCGATATGCGACATCCGTATTGTGAACATAAACCGACCCAACGCCGGGCGTATCCACCAGCCGGACCCCGTCCTGGAGGTACGGGGAGGGGAAAAACACCACGACATCGAGGACCTCCTTTTCGTTTTTCGGGTTTCCGGTCTCAGCGACGTAGTTGGATATGGATTCAATTGGAATGTCGATTGAATTTCCATTTTTAAAGAACACTTTCGCGGCCAGTGCCGGGCCATAAACCAGGACCGTCACCACAGAGGTCAGGGGCACGACTGAAACGGGAAGGATGGGAGCGCCGAGGAGCGCATTGATCAAGCAGGTTTTTCCACGCTTGAACTGCCCGACCACTACCAGGTTAAACGACTCAGACTCGAGCTTTTCCTTCATTTCCAGGCACGAATCCCCGTCCGCGACGTTCAACTCAAGCATCTGCTCTATGACATCGAAGAGATGCGCCCTGCTGTATTTGAAATCACCTATTCGGTCCCGTGGACGGGAAATCGGTCCCGAAACACCTGACATAAGATCTCCGGTTAAAGCGCCAGATGCATGGCGCCGGGTATCCGACGGGATTATCCGGTGTTCATTCAGACCCCAGACCAGGCATCAGAGCGAGGTTTGCATTACAAATCCCGATAAACTATAATGAAGGTCCTTTCAACTGCAAGGACAAAACTGGATAACCATTCGCTCAATCTGAAAGAGGGAAACGCGACTATGAGGGAGATCGTTTCGGCAGGCAGAAGAAGCCGGGGTGCGCTGTTGCGTGGTTTTTTGATTTTTTTGACCGTGTCTTTCTTTCCAACCGGTGTTTATTCGGCTGAAGATATCTATAAAGGCCTCAAAAACAAGCTTTTGCAAGACGGTTTTTCGGCCCAGCAGGTTTCAAGCTCCTTCAGGCCCCCTCCGCCTCCGATGTTCAAGCTCGTCGCCCAGACCATGAAGATCCGGGAAGGGGTGGCGAACTACGATTTTTTCCTTGCGCCTTCAGAAATAGCATCGGCTCGCCGGTTCATTGCAGATCACCGAAGTTCGTTCCGGAACGCGGAAGCGGCGTATGGAGTCGAGCCTGAAATAATCGCAGCGATTCTTCTCGTCGAAACGCATTTTGGATCCTACACGGGAAAGACCCCAACCCTTGCGGTCCTTTCGACGTTTGCCATAATGGATCTCAAAGCCAACCGCGACAACGTGTGGAAGCTGCTTCCGCCGCATGATCGCCAGAAGTGGGGTAGAGAGGCCTTCGATATGAAGCTGATCGACAGGTCCGGTTGGGCTTACAGGGAATTATGCGCTCTTATGGAACTCAGAGATAAACACGGAATAAGGCCCGAATCCCTCAAGGGGTCCATCATGGGCGCAATCGGCTGGCCTCAGTTTTTGCCCAGCAGCCTGGTGAAATACGGTGTCGACGGCAACGGCGATGGACGCATAGACCTCTATGAAGCCGGGGACGCAATCTTCAGCACCGCCAATTATCTGAAGGGTCACGGATGGTGCGAGGCAAAATCACCGGCACAAAAAGAGGCGGTCATCTGGGAATACAACCACAGCAAAGCATATGTGCGCGTGGTCCTCGCGATAGCCGACAGAATCGGGAACGAGGACAGGTCCGGAATGATGAATGATGAATGATGAAATGATCCCCTCCTTCCTTCCTGCTCCTTGCTTCTGTCTTTTCTTCGCGGCTATGCGTCGCGTGCGATTTGCCGGTGCAGGGCGGCCTTGCTACAGTTTATAGCCGAATTTGCGGAGCAAGTCCTTGCGCCAGTCGATCTCGGCCTGGTCCTCTACGCCTTTTACGGGGAAGCCGTCCACAACTCCCATGACTCCCCTTCCCTGCTCGGTTTCCGCGAGAATGATTTCAGCCGGATTGGCCGTAGCGCAGAAAATACGGCAAACCTCCGGCACCATCTTGATTGCATTCAAAACATTGACGGGATAGAAGCCGGGCCCGAGGAAGACAATGAAGCTGTGACCGGCCGAAATGGCTTTTGCGTTTTTAGTGGCCAGTTGGATCATTTCGGGATCGGTCCCGGACCATCGGATCAGGCATTTGCCGGAAGCTTCACAGAACGCGATGCCGAACTTGATGCCCGGTACGGAGGAAACAAGGCTTTCGTGGATGTCCTCCACACTTTTTATGAAGTGAGTCTGGCCAAAAATAAAGTTAATTTCTTCGGGTTTATCGATCTTCACGGAAATAAACTGCATAGTGCTCTCCTTTGGGCATAAAAAAAGCGGGAACTGCATACCCCGCTTTTTTAACAGACTTCAAGGTCGAGCGCAGTTGATTTTTAGGCCTTGTCCGTAAATAGGCCTTTTACGGACAAGCCCTTAGTCTCAATGCCGCATTTCTTTTTCGCCTTTGCCGCCCTCAGGGCTATCCAGGGCTTTGCGAATCGTCCTGGCCAGTGTGCTCATCACATAGGGCTTTGTGACAATTTCACGGATCCCCGTCTCCCCAGCCTCCCAATGATTCATCATGTCTGAAAACCCCGTACAAAGGATCACGGGTACGTCTTTACGAATTGCCGTGATTTCCCTGGCAAGGTCGCTGCCCGTAAGGGAAGGCATCGTCATGTCGGTGAATACCAGGTCAAAATCGTCGGGCCGGTTCCTGAAGTCTCGAAGAGCGTCGAGGCTGTTGGTTCTGGCGGTGACATTATAGCCCAATGTCTCCAGCATCACCTTGCCCATATCGACCAGAGTCACCTCGTCATCGACAAAGAGTATTCTTTCCTTACCGGTCGAAAGCAATTCAGAGGCTTCCGGTTTCTCAGCCACCATCTTTTCGACTCCAGGCAGGAAGACGCTGAAAGTGGACCCCCGGCCCGGTTCACTGGAGACAGTCATCACCCCTCCGTAGCTCTTGACTATTCCCTGAACCACCGAAAGTCCGAGCCCGGTTCCTTCCCCGGGGCCTTTAGTTGTGAAGTAGGGATCGAATATCCTGTCCATAACCGAGGCGTTCATACCATGACCGGTATCGGTTACGGTGAGGCACAGATAATGAGCCGCCTTGCGTTGTCCATGGCTCGGGATCACCGGAGCACTATCGACCGAGGCCAGCTTTAATCCCAGAATCCCGCCCCTGGAGCCCATTGCATGAGCCGCATTTGTGCAAAGATTCAACAATATCTGGTGGATCTGAGTGAGATCGGCCAAAATCATATCACCATCCTCACCAACCTCTATTTCCTGTTTGATCTCTATGGTCGAAGGCAGTGAAGACCGCAGCAGGGTCAAGACATCTCTGATTATATGAGTCATATGCAGGGGCTTGCACTCCTGCTCGGTCTGGCGGCTGAAACTCAGGATTTGCTTTACCAGGTCGGCAGCCCGGGAACTCGCCTTCAGCACCTGCTCGATATACTTGTTCAGGACATTATTCCCGTTTGCATTTTTCAGGGCCAGTTCCGCAAAACCAGAAATGGCCGCAAGGATATTGTTAAAGTCGTGAGCGATTCCCCCTGCAAGCGTGCCGATGCTTTCCATCTTCTGGGCCTGGCGCAGTTCTCTTTCAAGCCTTGCTTCCAGGGTTACGTCACGAAGGATCGTTATACAGTTACTGATGGCGCTGGATGAATCCTTAACCGGAGAGGTAAGGACTTCAACTTCATATAATGTGCCGTCTTCTCTCTGGGCGGAAAGACGTCCCGACCACGATTCACCATTGGCGAGGGTACCATGAATTCCGTTAGTGGCCGAATTGTCGCGCACGTCGCTTTTGATGAAGCCGGCAGGTTTCCCAATCAGTTCTTTCCGGGAATACCCGGTAAGGCGCTCGTAGGCAGGGTTGGCATACTGAATGATATAGTTTGCGTCCGCAATCATTATGCCTTCGGTCACCTGTTCGATTGCCGTCACCAGCCGAGCCCGCTCTTCCTCGGCCCGTTTGCGCTCGGTGATGTCCCTGGCAACGGAGAGAGTAAATGCCCGGCCATCCACCTCCAACGTTCTGACATTAACGATGGCGGTTTTGGCTTCACCGGATGTGGTAAGCAGATGACACTCGAAATCGTCAACCTTTCCACGAGCGGCGAGGAGGCTTGTCATAGCGCCGTATTCTTTCCGATCAGCCCAGATACCCAGGTCGGCGGCGGTTTTGCCGATGACTTCCTCCCGGCGGCAACCGAAAAACCGGCAGAATGCCTCATTGACCTCCTGCACCCGGTCATTATCCATGGAGGCAAGGAGAATCAACTCGGGACTCAACTGGAAAAGGGTCTTGAATTTTCTTTCACTCTCGCGAAGGACTTCTTCCAACCGCTTGCGTTCGACGATTTCCTCACTCAAAAGCGAATTCGACCGTGTAAGCTGGGCTGTTCGCTCCCTGGCCTTCTCTTCCATGTCACAGAAGGCCTGCCGCAGGGCGTGCTCAGCCTGTTTTTGCTCGATTTCCATTTTCTCAAGAAAAGACGCCATATTGTCCAGGGTTTTCGTGAGTTGTCCCAGCGCATCAGGCGTGTGAGTCAGGCCAGCCCGCCCCTCCATGCCGCCCTCACCCGTACTTTCCAGGGTCATGAGCAGTTGTTTAACAGGCCTGGTAATTGCTCGAATGCCGAAAACCCTGGTTAGGAGGGAAGCAATACCGATTATTCCAAGAACAAGGGAAAAGATCAGTATCTGAGAACCGGTTCTATCGAGAGTTTTGGAAAAGTTGTATCCAGTTTGGGTCAAGGGAGACCGGGCAAAGAGGTGTGCCTGCGGCACAGGCGCCGGATTTGTCCATGTCGCAATTTGCCCTTTCCGGGCTGCCAGGTCTCCAGCGTAAAGGGTTTCATCGCTTGGGGCGCCTTTGGTCGATTCACCGGCAGCTTTTGCCAACCCCGGACCGATGGTGACGAAGCCGGCAACCAGGAAAGCCAGAACGACGAGCAGAAGCAGTTTTTTGCGCGTAGCCGAGAAGGCCATTGTACTATCCGGCAAGGTGCTCGTTCCTTGGATAAAGGTCAAAAACAAGAAAAGTTATTAGTCTGTTAATTATCTCCAAGAATATAATCGGAATATTGTCGGCGCTTATGAACTAACTTTTCGAGGTTTTCCAGGCTGGGAGGGTGAAAATCAACCATTTTGCCCCATGCTTCGTATAACTCATCCCGATCAAAAGGATTATTTTGTTCCATGTTAAAAATTGTGGTGTAGGCGGGGTGCGACTTTGCGAGCGTCAAAAATCCAAAACACGGGACAAAATGATGTGAGCGGCGGAAAAGACCCGGTTTCAGGGTTTCTTTGGCTCGGCTTCCTTAGCCGATGCCATATCGCCGGAGTTCCACCATCCGCCGCCGAGGGCCATGTATAGAGCGGCGGTATCCGCAAAACGATTTGCACGGGCCAGCACCAGGTTTATCAGGGACTGCCGCCAAGCCTGTTCGGCGGCGAGCACCACCAGGTAGTTGACATAGCCGAGTTCCAACTGTCTGCGTGTCAGATCGAGGGTTCGCCGGGCGGCGCGTTCCGCATCCACTGCAGCTTTCAGGGCATTGGCGTCTTCCTCCAGAGCGTGCAGGCTGTCCGCCACATTCTGGAAGGCGTTGATGACGGTACTGCGATACTGGGCGGCCGCCTGATCCAGGCCGGCTTCGGCGGCCCGTTTCTTGTGCAGCAGGGTGCCGGCGTCGAAAATTGTCTGCGCCACGTTGGCGGCGAGGCCATAGAAAGTGCTGCCGGAAGCGAACATTTGACTGATTTGAGTCGATGTCCCGCCCATGGAGCCGGTAATGCTGATCTGCGGCAGCATGTTGGCTACGGCCACGCCGACCAGGGCGCACGCCGAATGCCACTGCGCCTCGGCGGCGCGCACGTCCGGACGCTGCTCCACCAGCCTGGAAGGCAGGCTGAGCGGCAATTCCCTTGGCAGGCTCAGTGCATCCAGATCAAACTTCTCCTCCATCTGCTCACTTGGGAAACGGCCGGCCAGGGCGGCCAGTTGGTCGCGAGTCAGCGCCAACTGTTTTTCCAGCGGCGGCAGGGTTGCCTGGACCTGGGCAAGCGCTGCTTCCTGGGCGGCGACATCGAGCCCCGTGGCGTAGCCCAGAGCGAGATGCCTGCGCTGTGCATTGAGGAGTTGGACTTCGATTTCGATAATTTTTTTCGTTGCCTCTATCTGGGCGCGCGCCGACGCTTCCTGGACGGCGGCAGCCACAACGTTGGAACTCAGCGAGAGGTAGGCCGCCTCAAGCTGAAAGCGCTGAAATTCGGCCTGGGCCGCCAGCGATTCCACCGTGCGCCGGTTGAGGCCGAACACGTCGGGCATATAGCTCACCGTCAACTGAGCGGTATAGAGCGAAAAAAACTCCTGGCCCGAGGTAAGCGTGGGCGAGAGCGTTTCTACTGCGTCCTTCTGGCGGCTGGCCGAACCGCCGGCCTGGATGGTTGGGAAAAAGAGTCCCTTTTGCGCGGCCACATACTCATGGGCCTGGCGCAGCGCGGCCTTAGCCGCGCCGATAGTCGGGTTGGCCTTAATCGACTTTTCGATCAGGCTGTTCAATTGCGGCGATTCGAACAAAGCCCACCATTGTTTCGGGATGTCCATGCCGTCTATGAAGCGCTGCTCTTCGCCGCCTGCCACATTCGCCGAGGATGTCGGGGCGAGCGGCTGCGGAGTGTAGCCGGCGCCGGCGGGGGCTTGGGGGCGATGGAAATCAGGGCCGACCGCGCAGCCTGAAATAAGGAACGCCAGCGCAATGCAGTAAAAATATTTTTCAGCCATCTTCATAATTCCCCCTCGGAATTCGAATAGGAACTATTGGACTTATTGAACATGTTCAAATTCCTCCGGGTTCCCTTTAAACAGTACTCTGAGCGGCGGCATGAAAACCAGCAACAACACCGGACCGATCAGCATCCCACCAACGATCACGGCGGCCAAAGGACGCTGCACCTGGCTGCCTATGCCGTGGGAAAGGGCGGCGGGCAAGAGGCCGATGCAGGCTGAAAGCGCTGTCATAAGCATCGGCCGCATACGCTGTTCAGCCGCCTGTAACATGGCCTCGCCGTGTTCCATTGCCTTGTGAAACAGCCGGATGTGATTGTAATACGTAAACAGCAGGATATTGTTCATGATCGAGACGCCGAAAAGGGATACGAAACCGATGGCGGCCGAGATGCTGAATTCAAGGCCGCTGACAAAGAGCGATATCACCCCGCCTGCGATGGCAAAAGGTATTCCCGCCAGCACCAAAAGGCTGTCTCTCAGAGAATTGAAAAGGCTGTAGAGAAGCACCAGGATCAAGAACAGGGTGACCGGTATGATGAATTCGAGGCGCCTGATGGCCTCCTGAAGTTCTCCGAACTCGCCGGCCCACTCGATCCGGTATCCGCTGGGCAATTTGACATTTTGCGCGATACGCCTCTGCGCCTCGGCAACCGTGCTCCCCAGGTCGCGGCCACGGACACTGAACTTGATCGGAATGTAGCGGTTATTCCTTTCATGGTAAATATAGGATGCCCCGGTATCCAACGATATATCGGCAAGTTGGCTCAAAGGGATATAGGCTGCCCCGGAGGGGGTCTGGTAGCCGACCTTGATATTTCGCACCGCGTCTATGGTGTTTCGATATTCGGGCGCCAACCGAACGGTAAGATTGAACTGGCGGTCACTCTCCAGGATGGTTGACGCCACATTGCCGTCCATGGCTGTTTGAATCACGGTGTTGATGTCCCCCGCATTGAGTCCATAGCGGGCGGCTTTCTCGCGGTTCGCTTTTATATTTAAATTCGGCTGGCCGAGGACCCGAAAGATCCCGAGGTCTTCTACTCCTTTGACCTGGGCCATTTCGTGCTGGGCCTGAAGTGCAATTCGCTCCAAAGTCGCCAGGTCGGGACCGATGATCTTGACGGAATTAGCTCCCTTGACACCCGACATGCCCTCTTCAACGTTTGTTTGTATGTACTGCGAAAAGTCGAAGGTAATGCCGACGAACTCCCGTGAGAATTCCGCCTGAAGTTCTTCGACCAGTTTTTCCTTGGTCATGCCTGAAGGCCACTCGTCAAAGGGCTTCAAAAAAACGAATATTTCGGCATCGCCGAACCCGCCGGTGTCGCTGCCGTTGTCCGGCCTGCCATGCTGGGAAACCACGGTAGCGACTTCCGGGCGGCGCCGGAGGACATCCCTGACCTTCGCCACCGTCGGCATTGCCGCTTCAAGCGATATTGTGGGAGGCATCACCAGGTGGATATCGAGATTTCCTTCCTCCAGGGCCGGAAGAAACTCAGTGCCGAGCCTGGGGATGAGAAGCCCGACCACTGCGAGAAATACCAATCCAACAACCACGGCAGTTTTCCGGTTTTCAAGCGCGAGACGCAGCACCGGTGTGTAGGCCGCGCGCAGCGCCCTGACGATAATGGTCTCGGTTTCCTTGACGTATTCGGGAAGCAGCACCGACGACAGCACGGGGGTGATGGTGAAAGTGGCGATCAATGCTCCGAGCAGCGCATACCCATAAGTCCTGGCCATCGGGCCGAAGATCTGCCCTTCGACGCCCTGCATGGTAAAAAGGGGTATGAACGCCGCCACCGTAACCATTGCCGAGAAATATACGGCCTTATCCACCTGCATGGCGCTGATGAAAATCATGCGGAGCCGATTGGTCCATGCCTTGCTCATGCCGGTTGGATCACGACCGAACCGTCCCTCGGAGAGATCTTCGAGAAGCCGCTTTCTATCTTCCGTTTTCGCCTGGGAATTCCGGAAAATGTTCTCGACAAATATCACCGCGGAATCCACGATAATGCCGAAATCCACCGCTCCGATGGACAACAGGTTTGCGTCTTCTCCTCGAAGCACCATAATGATGAGGGCGAAGAAGAGCGCGAAGGGGATGTTTATGCCGACGATGAGCGCGCTGCGCAGATTGCCCAGAAAAATCCACTGGATCATGAAGACCAGGAGGAAGCCGAAAAGCACATTATGCAGGACCGTGTTGGTGGTTGTCGACACCAGCCATCCGCGGTCATAAAAGGGAACCACCTTCACTCCGGGAGGCAGCGTCCCGTCCTTGTTGATCTTTTCCACTTCAGCCTGGATTAGGGCCAACACATCTTTTGTATGCTGCGTGCGGTTCATTACCACAATGCCGGTAACCACATCGTCGTCTTTGTCGCGGCCGTTTATTCCCAGCCTGGGCACATAGCCGACATAGACCTTGGCAACGTCTTTGACCAGGACAGGAACGCCGCCGGACTGAGTTAACACGATATTTTTAATGTCATCGACCTTCCACCCCTGAGACAAATCGGTGGCGCCGCCATCGTCGATCAGGCCCACGCCCCGTATGTTCACGGACTGCTGGCCGATATTGATCGTGCGCCCGCCCACGTTGATATTGGAGTTGCCAATGGCGCTGACCAACTGGGGCAAGGTGATGCCATAGGCTTCCAGTTTGTTGAGATCGGCCTCGACCTCAAACTCCTTGGTCTTGCCGCCCCAGGCGTTCACCTGGACTACGCCCGGCACGGTAAGCAGCCGGCGCTGCAAGACCCAGTCCTGGATTGAGCGAAGATTGGTTATGCCGAAATTGGGGGGACCGACCACCTGGTAGCGGTAGATCTCACCAACCAGGCTGGATTCCTGGATCGTGGGTGTCACATTGTTTGGCAGACTGACTCTTTGCTGCAAGGATAGAGCCGCCTGTGTATAAGCGAAGTAATAATCAACGCCGTATTTGAAGGTGACGCGAACGAAAGAGAGCGCATAGTACGACGTGGAGCGGATGCTTTCGACCCCTGGCGTGGCGGCAAGCCCAACCTCCATCGGGATGGTGTAGTAGCGCTCCATCTCCTCCGCGGACTGGCCCGGGTACTGGGCGGTGATCTCCAGGATCACCGGCGCGGGGTTCGGATAAGCCTCGATATTGAGCTTCGAATAAGCGAAGAACCCCCCGCCGATAAAAACGAGCAGGCACATCAGCACAATCGCGCGGCGAGTCAATACGAAAACGAGCACGGACCTCAGCATGGTTTCCTCTGTCGAAGGCAGGTTGGCGGATCACGGGTTGCGGGTTATGGGTTCAAAAACAGCAACTTGCCGACCCCCAACTTGCGCAACTGAAATTACTTTGCTGCGTTTCTCAGGGTGTTGCTCAGATATAACGCCCCTTCGGCGGCCAACAGCTCCCCAGGCTGCAGACCTTCGACGATCTGATGGTATCCGCCCTGCTGGAGGCCAAGCTTCACGATACGCTGGGTGAAGATTTTGCGGTCCGTTGTGACCCACACGGTCATCGTCCCGTCGCCCTCCCGGACAACGCCGTCGACCGGAACCGCGGTCGAGCGCACCGAATCGCCCGTGCGAATTACAAAGGTGGCGAACATACCCGGCCGCAATTCATGCTTCGGATCGCGGATTTCCGAGCGCACCAGGAGCCGGTGAGTCGCGGGGTCGACGGAGGCGCCCATGGTGGTAATCTTCCCTTCGAACTCCCTGTCCGGATAGGCCATTACTTTGACCTTAACATCCTGGCCGACATGGAAGAGCGGGCTATCGCTTTCGACAACATACGCCAGCATCCACATGGTCGATATGTCGGCAACCGAGTAAGGAGCCGGTACCGCTCCCGGCTGCACCAGTAGTCCGGGGGCGGCATTGCGGGCCGTCACGCGGCCGGTTATCGGGCTCGGCACGACCATAATCGGGTCGACTTTGCGCCTGGCAACAATCTGATCAATCTCTGCTTCAGTCTTACCGAACACGCGGACGGCATTGCGGGCGGCCTTCAAAGCCCCTTCGGCGCTTTGCTGGTCGGAGATCGCCTGCTCGAGATCTTTCTGGGAAATCCCCTGTGTCTCATAGAGTTTTTTGGCACGCGCCAACGTGCGGGCGGTCAGTTCGAGCACCCCCGCCGCAGCGATCAGGGTCGATTCGGCCTGGCCGAGGTCCGGGCTGTCTATTGTGTAGAGCTTCTGACCCTTGGTGACTTCATCTCCCAGCTTTGCAAAGAGACCGACAATCTTTCCCTGATAGGGCGAAAAGACCTGGACCGTCATGTCCTGGTTGAAGTCGATACTGCCGACAGCCTCCCGCTGGATGATGAAAGTCCGCTCCGTCGCCGGCTCGACCTTTACGGACTTAACCTGTGTTTCATTGAGTTCCACGCTTTTTGCCGAGAGAGCACCGCCCTTGGCGGCATTCGGTTCCCCGGCGCTTCGCTCCGATCTGGGCGCATTGCCTGAATACTTTGCCAGGTATATAAAAGCTAAAATTAACAGCGCAGCAGCAACAGCCGCGCCTGCCCGGATAGTTTTCCTGTCGAATCGCATGATAAGCCTCGCTGAGCATTGAGCCTTGAGCCTTGAATTTGGACATCGTCCCAGGTGCCGGGCGATATGCGTCGCGAACCTGGAATCCGGATTTCTAATCAACGGCAATGCAAAACTGAGATTCCGACCCAAGGATCGTTTACGTACCAGTGGTGCAGGTTCTCCGGCCTGACGATACGAATAACGACTACTGCAGAAACTGTCTGACAACCAACGGGAAACTACGACGGCAGAACAAACTCAGGTGGGCCTCGAACCCACTGATGGGGAAGGAGGGTAGTTGAGTGAAATTCAGATTTGTTAGGCCGGGAACAGCCGGGTAATAGTGTTGCGATGTATAAAAGAAGAAGGAACAGGATTACTTGCGCTGTCTGGAATGCATTTACGATCATGCACGCCAGGCAAGGCCGTTCAGCACCCTCGCTCAGCGCATCACTTGCAGCACAGGAAGCCGGTTCACAGGCAATTGACTGGAAATCGCTCTTGCTGTGGGTCAAATGGACCACGGCGGTAACGGTGAATATGAACGCCGCCAGTAAAAAGCAAAATGACCGGGAGGCCCCTTTCTTGTGACTCACTGCGCCGAAGACCAATTTCATTTCTCCCAAGAGGAAAATGCCAACCGGTATTATAGTCGGCGGAAGTCATTTTTTGTCAAGTTAAATTCCGGCGACAATCAAGCTTCAGAAGCGATTGAGAGGAGGACGCGTTTTCTCATGAGTTATTCTTGTTCCAGAGCCTTTCAGTAATCTTCCAAAGCAGGTAATTTTGACCAAGCGGCCCGTTGCTGTCAAGTTACAAAAAACACAATGGAAAATAAGGTGTTGACGAATAGCGCACCGTGAACGGCCTATGCCCGGCCGATTCAGTAAAAGACATGGAACCGGATACCGTATACCTCGCAAGGCCCTCTGTCATGGTTATATCCGGGGTTCTGTATCAACTGGAAGTCCGGGCTGAGTTGGAAGCTGAGGTTGTGGAAACTGCAAAGCTGGATGCGGTAGTACGTTTCGAAGACCTGTTCGAGTCCGTAGTTCAGCGCTCCGTCTCCCAGGAGGATACCGGTCCCGCCGGCAGCAAGGTAGTCCTTATGCTGGTTTGACAGACCGTTTACCCCATAGGCAATACCCAGGACGTCCTCCTTCCTGTTCCAATGGACTCCGCTCAACTGTACGCCGAGGCTGACATGCCGGTCGCTTTCCGTATATTCCCAGGTTTCGTAATGACCGTCGTTCCAGCCCAGGCGTCCGAAAAGACCAGTGTCCCCATCATCGGCCAGCGGCTGTTCAAAGTTCAACCCAAAACCGTACTTGGTGCCTCCGAGCCTTTCGACATTAAGGAGGCTTGGGGTCGTCCCGGTTTTGGCGGCCAGTGCAAGCGCCTCTTCATAATTACCCATCCGGGCCGTGTTACAGTAAGAAAGAAAACGGACTATGGTACCGGAGTCGTTCAGTTTGTAATCGAATTCCAGGTTATATCCTATCTCCTGCAAAGAATCGTCACTGGTATCGTAATTGGCCCCATTCGCGGTATTTGGCTCCCAAAAGGCGCCAAATGCCACCCTCCACCGCGGCTGATAGAGGGCCGTCACTAATCCGGCGGTGTAGCCCCTGGTATTCGATGCGTAATCCCATGCCGTGTTATAGATGAAATCGTAGTTGAAAAACTGCGTACGGTTATTGTTGGCATAGCGATTCTGGTCAAAATCATCGGTGAGGGCCAACCATCCCAATTTCACCTCGAACCTGCTGACCGGCTGCTCTCCCGGCAGTTGATCCTGTTGCCGTTCCACTTTCTCCATTTCGCCGGAAAGGGGATAATAATATCGGAAATAACACCTGGCCACGTAAGGGACCTTCGGCAGGTTCGACGATCCGGCCCTTATGACGTCCCCATTGACGTACCCGCCCAATCCCATTCCGTCGCTTATTCCGTATCCCTGAAAAAGCTCGGCATCGAAATAAAGCTGGAGATACGGGGTGATTTGCGAACCGAAATAAGCCCCGTATGTATGCGTGAGGTCATGCCCTTTGCCCATTCGCCAAGTGAAGCTTTTTGGGCCCTCGTATGGATCGTGAAAAGCGGGCATGTACTGAAATGTGCCGTTGAACTGAGCTCCAATCAGCCTGGGAAACCAAGCGGGCAAACCAAACGCCTGGGGGATATTCTCCCAAAGTTTCCACCAATCCACCTCGGTGGTATCCGGCTTCTTAACCTCCGCCAAGGTGGTATCGGGCGCCTTATCCTCCGCCCAAAGGTCCGCGTGAACTGCCATTACCGCAATAACGATCAAGATTATCCAAACTACCGAACATGCTTTTCTGAAACCCCACATAACTCTCCCCCCTGAACGCTAGCCGGCGTTGCGGACATTGATCGATTGCTGCTGCTCCTGGAATTATCAAACCACAAAATCCAACGAGTAAAGAGAAAAATTTCAGAGTCGATCGAAAACCTCCCGCAAATGCACCTGACGCCATCGTGCACATGTGAGCTTGCTCCCGGCACACAACAGAGCAAGACGCTGATTTCCTCATGGAGGACAACTATCGCTTTACCCGTATCCTCACAGAATGGGCGGTTTCCCGGAAAGTGCGCTTTCTCTATGCCAAAAGCGCCGCCACATACGGAGGTGGCGAACCCGGGCTTTTCCCAGGGGCAGGTCTCATACCTTGTCGAGAGAGACCTGCTCCTCCTTTTCAACCGGGAACATCTCCTCTAACATCCGCTTTTCACTCTGATTTATTTGCGCCAATAAAGCGATATGCGAATCCTGCAAATAAAAAGGCCGCAAAGACACTTTCGCCCCTTCTTGTGGGCTGAAAGGCTTTCGCGGCCTTGTTTTCTTTATGAGTTAAGTAGTTTGGATATATTTTGATTAAACTTAGAAACCAACCGAGCATCCACACCGCTTCCATAGCGACCATCAACTTACTCGGTTAGAAATCAGTATCCGATAGGAAGGGGTTTGCTGTCAAGATTTTTTACCGGCGTATGACTTCCCGAAACGAGACATCCCAGTTCAGATATGATTTCAGAGTCGATCGAAAATCTCCCGCAGATGGTCGATCCAGATATCGACAATCTCCGGATATTCGGCGGTCCCTTTAAGTACGGCTTCGCAGGTGAAACCCTCTTTATCGAGGACAGATTTCCAACTGTCCGGTTTGTTGCCTGACATATCATTTCGGGCGTGATCCCCTGCTACGGCCATGAAAGGCACCAGGTAAACTTTTTTGACTTTCTTCTCTTTGAGTTTCGGCACGACGGCATTTATGGAGGGATAACCCTCAACAGTTGCAAGGAAAACATTGGGATCAAGTTCCTGTAAAATGCCGTACATTGCCAAATAAATTGCGTCGGAGGGGTGTTTCTCCGTACCGTGCCCCATGAGCAGGACGGCGTCCTGAGGCTTTCTCTCAGCGGGGATATTCTTGAGCATGGCTTTGGCCGCGCGCTCCATGTCTTCATGAGAAGAGAGCAAAGGCCAGGCAATCCGGATTTTGTCGAAGCCCCCGACCATTTGCCCGAACAGGCGAGCGTTCTGATTCAGCCGGTGAAATTCAACTCCTGGAATTGTCTGCAAGGAAAGCACGGCCACCTGTGTATAGCCTTCGTCCATCAACTGTGCCAGCGCGGACTCGGGGGAAAGGAAAACCTTCCCTTCCTTGGCGAGTTTGGTGCGAATAATCCTTGATTCGAACGCCCATCTCGTTTCAACGCCCGGAAAACTCTTCTTGACTTCTGTTTCGATCACATTAAAAGATTTCTGAGCTTCAATAACGCTTGTCCCAAAAGCCACCAGTAAAATGGCCTTCTTCGGGGGCTTTTCGCCGGCGGCCGCAAGGCAGTGGAGTGCTCCTGCCAGCAGGAAAAAGACGAACAGCGACGCACAAAGGATTCTTTTCCCCATTCCACATTACCCTCACACCCGATAATTTCAGATCACTTTCTTGCGGAAATCCTCGCCGGCACCCGCGCCTGCGGCAATGCTGAATAAAGGCGCATAAACAAAAAATCCCTAGAGCCAAAACACCCTAAGGATTGCACCCTGTTTACTTGATCCTTAACGCAGGTTTGCCCGCTGGTCTCACGCACGGTTCACCCAAAGACATCAGGCAGGTCTTCTGGCTCACGGATCTCCCTACTCCCCGGCCCTTCCCATCTCAAAAGACAGTGGCTTTGCCGGATTTCGTCCCCGTTCACAGCGGCGGGACCGCTCCCGATTATAACGGGATTCCCTATTAAACTTATTCGTACCTGACGCCAAAAATTTTGTGGGTGCCCTTATACGATTTTTTCGAACGGGTGACAAGTGATTTTCGGGACGCTTTTCACGCGGAACCCCGCCGCAATTTATAGATCAAGAGAACAATTTGTTTTGTGGCCATTCCAGACAGTGAGTTTATAATTATCATTGAGGACATGACAACACAATGAGAAGCGCCAGGGCGCGAACGATCTATGTAGTCATAAGCATTTGTTGCCTCGCAACAATTCTGATGCCGCTTGCGCGAGCGTATGCCGCACACGGTCATGGTGGCGGCAGTGCGGGACACGGTCGGAGTGGAAGCTTTGGCAGTAAGGGACCATTTCAAACACTGACTGGCCAGTTTATCTACGACTATACTCGCTACGGGGCGATTGGCAAGAACTGGGAAAGTGACAGCACGGCGAAAATGCCAAATGCCGCAGTGAACGCGTACGCGGTGAGTGCTACAGGTCAAGGCGGTAATTGTCCCTCGGTGCGGTTCAGAGTATGGTTCCTCGGACCGATGAAATCCGACCACCCGAAGTGCGCCTTTGAGATCGCGGGTGGGGGACGGGTCGAGAACATCTTAAAAGCAACACGGTATCATGCAGACGTAATTGCCCTGCCCGAAACAACTTGCGACACTCAGACGCACGATTTTTCAATTCCGGAATCAGATGCGCCCTGGACGGTAAGATTCCATTGCACTTCACAATAATTGGAGTCTTCCGGCTAGAATGAAACTTTACCCGGTCAAAGCCAAAAACAGGGCTTCGAGCGCAAATCTTGTAATGGCATCGCTCCACTGCGAACCGCCGGACTTCCCGGTTTGCGCGCCCGGGCCAGGCAGTCCTGTTTCTCTCAAGTACCCCGAGATGCGCAAATCCCTCAAGACATCGCCGTATGATATCCGATGAGGATCATAGTAAATCAGGACGTTTCCGGTGGTCGGATTGGCGTTCACATCGACAATGCCCGGATATTCCATGAGTTTTGCAGCAGCTTCGCGCGCTTTCACCACGGAACCCTTTACCTCCGATACATGGATCCTTATCCGGCCATCGATCGCATGGAAATAGTCTTTTGAGATCATGGCGATCCCTCCTTCCTTCAAAAATCTCTTCTCTTGTGCCGGCAGAGCGTCCAGCGGGCGCCTTCATTCCACGGCGCCGCGGATAAAAAAGCTCCGCGCACTGCTTGACTTCGATTTACGATCAAAATTCAGGGAGAAGAAAAAGTCTGTCTGAAGAGTGCTTCCAAAGAAGCAAAGGACGATTCGCTTCTCACCTTCCGCTTTAGCCGTCTTTCATGGAAGCAGCGGATCAGGTGAGGCGACCGGGAGGGAAAACCGGGAAGAGCTAAAACCCGCGCATCACTGACGCAGCTTCCACCATGTCTCGTGGCCGCCACAACTCTGAGGCCGGCCAATGTTTTCTTCCATAATCCTCCAATCCATTCAAAAGTTCCGGACATGCCGGGAGAGACAAAACGCCATGCTCTCTCGGCGTTACGTTCAGGACGATCTGCGCAACGCGTTTATTTAAGCTCCTCTTATATTAATGTCAACCAGGGTTCGAATAAAAATTCCTCACCCGGATCAAATATTTCCTCTTGGCACACCGACAGATATCTGCTAGTGTTTATCAACACTTACCCGTTTCAATGCGCTAGTCCTTCTGGAAACTATCGACCTCATCTTTTGTGCGTTCATTTTCTCCTTCGTTCATTTTTTAGCCGGGATTGTGCTTTTTTCAGATTCCGAGTGCTCGCCATGTTTTGCCCCCAGTGAATATTTAAGCAGATACACATTGAACGGAAAGGAGGTGCGCAACACAAGAGCAATCTATCCAAACCGAGCCTCCCAGCTCACATCTCGAATTACTGAAAACACACCATTTCAAGCTCACGTATCAGAAGATTTTTTCAAACCGGGTACTGTTGGAAACAGCTCTTTCGCGGAAATCGTCCATGTTCAAAGGAGGATTTCCTGCTTTGCATGGCCACTTGCATGAAGGAGGCGCTTTATGTCCGGG